>Ga0181555_1001543_pt1 | contig 20272 bp, 19 predicted proteins | sample 011ome_15_FD_145601 | JGI IMG/M metagenome (GOLD analysis project Ga0181555, IMG submission 145601) | Coastal salt marsh microbial communities from the Groves Creek Marsh, Skidaway Island, Georgia - 011504AT metaG (spades assembly) | ecosystem: Environmental > Aquatic > Marine > Intertidal zone...
TCCACCAGTCCATTCCGGACGATTTAGCCAAGGGCATAATACAATTTACCAATATATTATCTGGACCCCATTCTACAGCCGCTGCCCGTGACAATGAGCGAATTGATTCTTTTACAGCTGCATATGCGCCAAAAGAATTTGAATCAGGTCTCAAGGCAGATGAACTTGCTAAATTAATAACCTTTCCGTCTCCCTTTAAATAGGGATAAGAGGCTTTCATGAAACGAAAAGTAGCTAAGGGTCCTGAATTCCACCCATTGATAAAAGATTCATCTGTTACATCTAGAATGTTCCCTAGTGGAACCTCTTGAGCATTGTTAACAAGGATGTTGAGAGAATTAAAGTTAGATATAGTAGTGTTAATTGCATTTACTATTGAGTCATTATTTTTCACGTCACACTCTATAGCAATGGCTGATCCACCTTGTTTATTGATATCATCGGCAACAGCCTCTACTTTAGAAAAAGTTCTGCCTACTAAGCATACATTTGCTCCATATGATGAAATTGCTCTTGCAATACCCTCACCCACACCTTGACCAGAGCCAGTAATTAAGGCGGTTTTATTTGAAAAATCCATGATTAGAAGTTTGAACCTGTGATATCTCTAGCTGCTAAATAACCAAAAGTCATAGCTGGGCCAAGAGTTGATCCGGGGCCAGGATATGTTGGTAGCAATGCAGTTGAGCAATTACCACAGGCATAAAGTCCTGGTATAGGATTACCTTCTTTATTTAAAACTCGAGCTTTCGTGTCTATGACAAGCCCCCCAGCTGTTCCCATTTCTCCAGGATATAAAACCATACAATAAAATGGCCCTGTTTCTAATGGTGCCAGACAAGGGTTGGGTTCAACGGAAGGATCACCATAATATCGATCATAAACACTATCACCTCTGTGCAAATCAAGATCTTTTCCCGTTGCAGCGTATTCATTAACTTTTGCTTGAGTAGCTAAAAGACCATTCACATCAATACCTGCAATTTCAGCTAGCTCCTCTAAAGTCTCGCCTTTTGATAGAAACGATGGGGTCCACCATTCTTTTGGAACAGCTGAATCTGGCTGCATGGAGGATTGCAAAAGAGGACCACATGGTCGATTTTTTCTAAATGTACTATCAAAGATCATATAACAAGGAGCGCAAGGATTTCCTTCAGCATATTTTTCAAACATATCATTTACAAAACTTACATAATTCTGTGATTCATTTGAAAATCTTTCACCATTTTTATTAACAGTAAAATTTCCTGGCATTGATTTATCAACCATTGAAAGCCAACCTTTATCTTGTCCAGGCACCTTCATCACTGTGGACCACCAACCTGTATCCATTTGATGTGTAGCAGCCCCTAGTTTTAAAGCAGCCTTTAATGCATCGCCTGTATTGTGGGTATTAGCAGCGCTCCATTCTATGTTTGTCGGTTTGGGCAAGTATTCATCTCTTAAACTTTGATCTTTTTCAAACCCACCAGATGCTAGGATGACACCCTTATGAGCTTTAATATTAATTTCCACATCATTTTTAGTTGCCTTGATACCAATGACCGAACCATTTTCAGCAATAAGATCTGTCATAGATGTTTTTGTCCACAAATCAACCTTTCTATCCTTCAAGGATAGTATTAAACGTGCAACACCTGCATTACCCATAGTCAGACGCCTATCTTTCCAGCCCCATTTAAGCCTCATGGGGATATCTAAAATATATTTTATGAATAGCTTTGCAAATAATGATTTCCACCCTGGCAAAGCCCCAAGAAGCAGTTGACCCTCTACTTGGGTAAAATTCATGTTAATTGGCCCCATCGTAAATGCAGTTTGAGGATGCTGCTCCCTTAATTTTGCAAGATCTTCGCCTAACTCTGTTCCCTGGATTGGCTCAGGCTCCATGGATCTATTACCAGCTTTGCCACCAGGGTTGTCTGGAAAATAATCAGGGTAATGAGCTAAGTTTCTGTATTTAACTTGGGAATTTTCATGAAGATAGTCAATCATTTTTGGACCTTCAGAAAGGTATGTTTCAACTAACTCATCCTTAATTTTACCTTTTGGAGAAACACTATTAATGTAATCCCTTGCATCTTCATAAGAATCATCAACGTTTTCTGCTTTTGCATATCTATTATTAGGAATCCATACCCCTCCTCCGGAAGTAGCAGATGTACCTCCAAATTTTGAGCTTTTTTCTATTACTAACGTTTTTGCTCCACCGTCATGACTGCATAAAGCAGATGTTAAAGCGCCGTTACCTGATCCGATAACAATTACATCAAACTCATAATCCCATTTCATAATATTTACTAAATTTAATTTAATTTATTGTAACTAATTCACTATAAACCATGCGTTGTTATTTAAAAAATTGTTTTATATCTTTTTTTTTATTGACAAAAATATGCCAGTTGATACACCCACATATTTTTATTAATGTCTATAATCTAATTTTATAAACTTTTAAAATATTTAAATGAAAACTGATATATGTAAAAAACTTGGCATCGAGTACCCTATATTTGCATTCACTCACTGTAGAGATGTCGTTGTTGCGGTTAGTAAGGCAGGAGGAATTGGAGTTCTTGGTGCTGTTGGTTATTCACCAGAACAATTAAAAGAAGAGCTTGATTGGATTGATAAACATATCGGAGATTATCCCTACGGTGTAGATACTGTTATTCCTCAAAAATATGAAGGCATGGATGAAAAAGATCCTGAGCAATTATTAGAATCGCTCCAAAAAATGATTCCTGCAGGACATAGAGAGTTTGTTGAAAAACTTTTATCTGATAATGGGGTGCCAGAAGCCCCAGAGACAAATGGACCCAAAGGAGGTTTGCTTGGATGGACTGAAGCAACAGCTGAACCCCAAATTGATGAAGCTTTAAAACATCCAAATGTTAAATTAATTGCAAATGCATTAGGTACACCGCCTGCTGATATGATCAAAAAGATTCAAGATAAAGGTGTTTTGATTGGAGCGTTATGCGGAAAAATTAAACAAGCAGTTGCTCATAAAGATGCTGGATTAGACTTTGTCATTGCTCAAGGTGGCGAAGGTGGCGGTCATACTGGTGAGATAGGAAGTATTGTTTTATGGCCACAAATTGTTGATGCGGTGGATGGCTTGCCTGTATTAGCAGCTGGAGGTATTGGAAGCGGAAGACAAATGGCTGCTGCTATGTCAACTGGCGTCCAGGGAGTTTGGTGTGGATCTTTATGGCTGGCTGTTGAGGAGGCTGCAGCGCAACCTGCTGAAAAAGAATCCTACTTAAATGCTACAAGTGAAGACACCATCAGGAGCAAAGCATGGACTGGGAAGCCTGCTAGAATGTTAAAGAATAAATGGACAGAGGCATGGGAAAATCCTGATAATCCAGACCCACTTCCAATGCCACTTCAAGGAATGATTACATTTGATGCCATGAGAAGAACATCTATGTATGCAGGCTCAGGGAATACTCAAGAGGTATCTTTTAATGCTGCCGGACAAGTTATAGGTCAGGTCAAACAGGTTGAGTCCGTGAAAGATGTTATTTTTAGAATGATTAATGAGTATTTAGATTCTATTGACAGATTAAACAATCTATTACCAAAAGAATAAAATGATGAATGCTTGAAGAGTTATTTATCGAGCTTAAGAATCTGCTGTGGGGGATTGGAATTATCTCCGCAGCAATCCTAATCTTACTCACTTTACCAAAAAAAATTTCCTACAAACTAGGGGAATATCCTTTAATCTTAATGATTATGTTTTCACTAATTGTGTTAGTGGTAATTAAAATTTTTATTTAGAGTTTATTCACCCCATAGACCAGCAAACTCAAAGGCTTCAGCAACATCGTCTCCCACTACCCACGCATCATGGCCTGGTTCAATAGAATATGCATCGCCGGCAGAATAAGTTGCTTCTGTACCATCGTCATGTTTGCAACAAATTGATCCGCTGATAATGACTCCTAAATGAGAAGCTTGACATGCGTTTGTTCCAATTGAAGGCTTTACATCAACCGACCATTTCCATCCTGGTTGCAATGTTAACTTTACAATCCTTTGCCCGCCAACATTTACAGCTTCAATTTTTGCATTATTAAAACTAGTATTAATCTCTTCTGCTTCTGAAAAGGTTTTTACTTCTATTGAACTCATATTTTCTCCCATAAACTATTGATTATTGTAAATATATGAAAAGTCATCAACAAGGTTTACAAATGCTTTCACTCCATTATCCAAAGCATCATCGTCAATATAGAAATATGGCGAATGATTTGTTGGACTTTCTTCCACACCAGGAGGATTAACGCCTAAATAGAAAAATAATCCTGGAACTTGTTGAGCAAAAAACGAGAAATCCTCTGCTCCAGTTCTAGGAACCTTTGCTTCGTAATAATCACCATTTGCAGCAAGAGATAAGGAGGATGATAGGTTTTCAACCAATCCCTCATCATTAACAGTTACCGGATAACCGCCATAAACCTTAAACTGCACATTTGCTTTGGCATGATGCGCTTCAGCAATATTTTCAGCAATTATCTTGATCTCATTACGAATTTGATCAGCATAGGAGTCTTCAAATGTTCGAATTGTTCCCTCTAAAAATGCTGAAGCAGGGATAATATTATTTCTAGTGCCTGCTTTCATGATTCCAACTGTTACAACAGCTTGGCTATCAAGAAGGTTTAATCTCCTACTAACAATTGTCTGCAGTGATGAAACGATATCTGATGCAACAACAATTGGATCTACCCCATTCCAGGGCCTAGATCCATGAGTTTGCTTACCCTCAATGACTATTCTATATGCTTCAGCAGATGCCATGAAAGGCCCGGGTTTTGTCCAAATTTGACCATGGGGTGCATTGGACACGTGCATGCCAAAGATTGCATCAGGTTTTTCAGCATCAAAAAGACCCTGTTTTAACATTAGCTCTGCGCCGCCTTCTTCGCCTTCCGGTGCACCTTCCTCTGCGGGTTGAAAAATAAGCAATATATCTCCATTGAGCTTATCAGTATTTTTTGAAAGAAAACTAGCCACACCTAACAAGACCGCTATGTGTGCATCATGACCACAAGCATGCATGACTCCAACCTCATTTCCTTGATATGTAGTTTTAACTTTTGAAGAAAATGGAAGATTTAATTTTTCAGTAACAGGCAATGCGTCAATATCAGCACGTAACGCGATCAATGGGCCTGGATTTTGACCACGAATAAATGCAGTAACTCCGGTAATTCCATAATCAGTATTAGTTTCGAGCCCCATCTCATTGAGTGCCTGAACTATTGATTGTTGGGTTTTGAATTCTCTATTTGAAAGTTCAGGATTTTCATGAAAATAATGTCTCCAATCTGTAACTTTAGCCATAACTCCGTCAAGATCTAGATCAAGCTGTGTTTTTAAGGCATCTGCTGAAATGGGATGGCTGATCAGCAAAAAAGCAAATATTAAAAGTAATTGTTTCATCGTCTATCCTTTTTTAAAAAATTAATAAAAATTGCTGGTGTTGTATTCATGTAGTCCTTGAAATCAGGCCGTCTCTCTAATGAGCGTTTATCCATCATCGAGACCGAGGCAATCGCAATTAAAGCATACATAATTATTGGACCTATCAAAAGCCATCCTAAAGAAATATCAGACGCTAATGCAAAGACAAATAAGCTAAACCAAAATAATATTTCTCCAAAATAATTGGGATGACGTGAGTAATACCATAAGCCAGATGTCATGGTTTTGGGTGATGTAAGATTTTTTCTAAAATTGTACATTTGCTGATCAGCAATAATCTGAATCATGACAGCTGATATAGCTAAAAAGGAAGCGATCACATCAAGACTATTCAGATCTGCACCAGGATAGGCTAAAGCAAAAATCATTGGAAGCAATGCCATATAAACACAAAGAGTTGGGATTAGGTGAATGGAAAAAAAATCTACAATGAAATATTGAAATTTATTGTTTGTTTTAGCTTTCATCATGATATATCGCCAATCCTCATGAGAAAAACCCTCCCATGATCTCATCCAGTTATAAGTCAATCTAATAGCCCATAGCAATAAACATGCATGCATTAAAAATGCCCTTTGTATATTTCCAGCAGCCGATATATCAGACCAACACAAGATTGTAAGCACAACTGGAATAACAGACCAAAAAGCATCGTACCAACTTGAGTTCTTAAAAAGAACGCTCAATAGATAAATAAAGATTGTTGCCTCAATATGACAAATCAAAACTTTAAAAATGAGCGACGCATCTAGCAAATAATTCCAAGTTAATAACATGGAATAGATGCATGCTATGTATCCAAAAAGAATTACCAAAAGATGTGTAAATTTATTATTCATGCAGTAGTTGTTATTTTAGGTTGATGGTACTCATTAACAATTGGAATTAATGGGGTTGATTGAAGTTTGATTATGTCTTTCAAGCTGCTATTTAGCTGTTCATAAAGAGTATTTCTTTGTACTAGATTTAAATCTAAGTCATCAGCAATACATACAACATCATGAAGGTTTAATTCTTGACCAAAAGAAGCTCCCGCTGATCTCGTTATGGATTCATTCATAAGAACGCCTCCAATATCATTGATTCCTGATGATAGAAGATATTTTAATCCTGGCAAGCCCATTTTAACCCATGAGCCTTGGATGTTATTGATCTTTCCGTTAAAAAGAATTCTAGCTACGGAATGAACCAAAATTGTCTCTTTAAAAGTAGGTCCAGGTCGGGATTTGCCTTTCCTGTAAATAGGAGCTTCTTCTGCTACAAATGGTAATGGAACAAATTCAGTCAATCCGTTTGTGGCATTTTGAATATCTAATAGTCTCAACAAATGATGGGCAACATGAAACATGTTTTCTACGTGCCCAAACATCATGGTTGAGGTTGTAGGCAATCCTATTGAATGGGCAGTTTCTATAATCTTAACCCATTCGTTTGAACTTAGCTTATCTGGGCAAATAATGGATCTAATATCATCATGTAAAATCTCCGCTGCTGTGCCAGGAAGTGAGTTGAGGCCCGCAGCCTTAAGTTCAATCAAAAACTCTTCAACAGATATATTTAAGGTTTTTCTGCCATGATCAATTTCTAGGGGCGAAAAGGCATGAATATGAATGGAGTTAGAGACTGATCTAATGGCTTTAAGAATATTAAGGTATGTTTCCCCTGAATAATGAGGATGGATACCTCCTTGCAGGCACACTTCTGTCGCGCCCCGCTCAATAGCTTCCGTGGTTCTGCGAATTATCTCCTCTTCAGAAATATTATAGGGCTTACCTCTTAAGTCATCATGCCCCTTACCTTTTGAAAAAGCGCAAAAATTACACTTGAAAGAACATATATTTGTATAGTTAATATTTCGATTTACCACAAAGCTAATATCTGAACCGTGTATTGATGATTTAATATCATTGGCATAGTTGACAACGTATTTAAGATCATTATCAGAGATTTCTAAAAGTGACTGGATATTGTCAGTTGATGGATTTATCTCAACGTCTTTGATAAGTTTACGCACATTAGAATTTATAACTGCTTCTGGATAAGAAGGAATAAATTTACTGACACCAGACTTCCAGTCATCAGATCTTATCAATGACTGAGAATCTGTTATTTGTAATAACTTAGATGATATTTCATGAGCTGTGAAAGTCTCGAGATTAGAGAAATATTTTGGATACAAAGTCGCTCTTGGTTTGAGAACTTGATCAGACTTGATGACGATTTTATTTAATTTTTCAATCTCTGGCCAGGGCGCTTCAGGATTAACATAGTCTTTAGTTACAGGAGAGATACCTCCAAAATCATTTATTCCAGAGAGAGTTAATTGATTGATATGCTTCGAATTTAAATTGGGTGGAACTTGTAAACTAATATCACCAGGCAAAATGAGTCTAGCCATTGCTATGGTCCACATTAACTCGTCAAAAGATGGCTCAGGTGCATTGACCATCAATGTATTAGGTTTGGCTCTAAAATTTTGTACTATAACTTCCTGAATGTGGTTATATTTTTTATGAAGTTTCGCAATTTCATGCAATGACTCTAATCGTTCTAATCTTGTCTCCCCAATGCCAATTAAGATTCCTGTGGTGAATGGCACGCTTTGTTTTCCAGCTTCTACTAAAGTCTTCATTCTAAAGGATGGGTCTTTATCAGGAGACCCATAATGAGGCTGCCCTTTTTCAGTCAGTCGTGTTGACAATGATTCAACCATTAATCCCATGGATCCACTTAAAGGCTTCAATTTTTTTATTTCAGCTGCAGTGAGGCATCCAGGATTTAAATGCGGAATCAGTGAAGTTTCACTTAGAACCGCTTCAGCACAGGCTGCAAGGTAATCGTTCGTCGTCTTAAAGCCATTCGTTGACAGCCAATCACGTGCCGTCTTGTACCTTAATTCAGGTTTGTCACCAAGAGTAAACAGAGCTTCATAACAACCTTGTAATTCACCTTCTTTAGCAATTTCGATAACTTGATCAATGGATAAATATGGTGAGACAACTTTTTTTGGTGTTTGTGCAAAAGTACAGTAATGACAAACATCGCGACATAAAAACGTTAAGGGTATGAAGACTTTTGGTGAATAGGTGATTAAGTTTTTAAAATGGGCTGTTTTCTTATCATAGGAAGATTGAATCAAAGCATCAGACAAACATATATTGGATAATGAAACCAGCTCACCATAATCTATGCATCCAACCTCTATTAACTGCCTTAAAGATTGATTTGATTGTTCCTGGATATTCACAATTTAACTTTTAATATATTTAATCAGTTTGAAGTAATCTTCCTCTGAGTCAAGGTCATCTTGCAGGCTTGGTAGATCAATATCTTGGTAGTTAATACCATTATTTTTAAATTCATTTAGGAACAAATTATAACTATCTGTACCAAATTTATATTGAAAATTTAAAGATCCACTAAACATTAAGCAATTAGTTCCTTGTTTTTTTATATCAGAAACTATACTCACCTTCGCTCTGTCATAAAGTGATAAAAAATGTTGCAAATCGGTTTCATTAATTCTTGGAAGATCAGCATGCATGATCAAGATATGATCAGAAACAGCGCTTGAGTTAATAGCTTCCTCCAATCCTTCATTTAAAGATGATTCTGTGAAATATGAATTCGCATTATGGAAACTCAAACTGCTGTCATTGGTAACCACTGTAATGGAATGGCATATATTAGATTTTGATAAAATATCAATTGTGTTATTTGCCATTGAAGCAGCAAGAGCCTCTCTTTCTGAGGAGCTAATTACCTTAGAAAGTCTTTTTTTTGATGTTGTAAACTTTTTAATCGGTATAAATGCTGAAATATTCATTTATTTTGATTCGAGAAGTTTGATGATTTCATGTGCAAGTGAATTCTTTGACATGGTGTTATTCATAATTAAGTTCGCACAATGCACCTCGTAGCCCAATTCATTTAATTTTGTTGTTTCCTCGACGTCTGATGGGTCGATAAAAATTCTTTTAGAGTATTGTTGATAAAATTTACCAATTGTTACAACGCTAATGTCATGGTCAAGTTCTAGCATCATTTTAGCAGTTGGTCCTTTTAAAGATTTAGAATTTACAATGGGGCTGATAACCGTAACCTTGTCTGAAAACCCTCCAAGGTATTGGTTTAAAGTCGTTAGTTGCAACATTGGATTAATGCTTACATAGGGATTCGATGGGCAGATAATAATTTCATCGTATGAGGATAAAGTTAAATCTGGGTTAAATTCAGCTTTATCAAGACCTTTAAATACGAAATCGGTCACAGGTGGTGCGCACTTTAGTTTGACAAAATATTCTTGAAATGAAAGTAATCTATTTTTTGTTTGAATATACGTTTCGACAGGTTGATTGCTCATTGGATAAATATATTTAGGCAGTTTAAATGACTCACATAATTTATGAGTTGCTTCTGTCAGTGAAAAGCCGGATTGAATAAGTTGGGTTCTCTGGATATGCGTGGCTAAATCTTTATCCCCGAGTTGAAACCAAGTTTCACCATTCATTTCCCTTAATGCTGAGAGCATGTTCCACGATTCATCCTTTCTGCCCCACCCTTTTGATACATCAGATTCACCAGCAAGGGTGTACATGACCGTATCAAGATCAGGACAAATCTTGAAATCAAGATGCGTAAAATCATCTCCAGTATTAACAGCAATGGTTAAATTCTCAGGATTAATTGAATTTTTAAACCCCAACGCAAGCTTGGCACCTCCAACTCCTCCGCACAATAGCAGGTAATTTTTCATCTAAATAAATCCTCTGCTTCATCACGAATTAAAGACTGAGAGTCACAAAGATTATTCTGCTTGAACTGATAGCCTTTAATCAATACGACTGGTTTTTTTTGTGCAGCCTGGCCCATCAAAAGAGATGCAGCGGCAGCTAATTCATCGGCAATACCAATTTGAGTTACTTTAAGTTCATTACCATAAAGGTCTTTTTTACCCCTCTCATCAAGAAGACATTCGATGTTATGACTGCCTATAGTAAATCCGACTATTCCATTCCTAAAAGGTCTGCCCATTGTATCGGTAATAATTACAGATACATCCTTTTGAAAATATCGAGATAAACTTTCAGAAATTTTCCTTGCAGATTTGTCAGGGTCTTTAGGGAGAAGAAGGACAAGATCTTTCTGCTGATCAATATTTGATCTATCTATTCCTGCATTTGCATGAATAAATCCTAATTTATGCTCAACTATTAATACGCCCATTCTGTAGCGAACAACCTTCTTAGACTCATCTAAAATAGCTTGAACAAAATTTGGCTCTTTGTTGATCGCCTTTGCTAATGTTATTGCTTCTTGTGATGGTGTGAGAGAAGAGATATCGAAATATCGATTTTCTGATTTAGATACTATCTTTTGAGCAATTGCGATTATATCTCCATTATCAACTTCAATGGATTCTGTAACCAATGCACTGATAATTTCATCTGCAATATCCTGGCCAGGCTCAATTAAAGGAAGTGTCTCTAAAGCAATGAGTTTAATTGAACTGATAATATTTCTCTATTTTAATGGCCAGTAATTTTAATGCCTGAATGAGCAAGTGAGTGTTTTTTATTAATGGCAATTAGTATTGAAGTCAGGGCTTCAGCAGCAGCTGAATTACATAATGGGCCAGCATGCCAAGCTTTCAAACCAGCATCAGCAGCTAATTCAATGACAACATTTCTAGCATCAAGCAAATCACCTGCAACTAAAACATCACAATCAATTTCTGCATCTGTTTGCAGTAACTCGGCAGATATATTTTGAAATGCAGATACCACAGTGGTAGATTCACCTAAAATTGATTGGGCATTCAATGCAGCTGAGCCACTTTCTGGTAATTGAACTCTCATAACCTTTGGAGGCATCAATGGAACTGTTGCATCAATCATTATCTTGTTAGCCAAAGCATTGTCAATGCTTAGTAACGTCGATTCTTGATGAGCAAATGGCACCGTCAAGCAAGCAAGCTCACAAGATTTAGCAGCATCAATATTAAGCATTCCAGATGATATTTCTAGACCTAGATCAGATGCAACCTCCTGTGCTTTTCCTAAATCACGGCTTCCTATCACAACTTCATGTCCAGCTTTTATCCATCTTGATGCCAAACCTCTACCTAAAGATCCAGTTCCGCCTAGAATAGCTATTTTCATTTAATTTCTCCTGCTTATTAATTATCAAATATTATACAAATTCATCGGTCAATCAATGGGTATCTGCAAGAATAAATTTGTCAATATAAAATCAACCTACATACTTTATAATTGATCTAATTAATCTGGAAAATAATATAAATGATAAATCTAGAAAATAAATCGGTGGTTATAACTGGCGGTACAAAAGGTATAGGGGTTGAAATTTCTAAATCTTTTTTAAAACTAAATGCTAAAGTCTTTGTTCTCGCAAGACATAAACCCAAAAAAATCATCCAATCTAAAGGTAATAAAGCCATATTCATTGAATGTGACATAAGAAATATTGAGTCTCTAGATCAAGCTGTGCAAAAAATCAAAGAAGCCTCCAAATCAATTGATGTTTTGATAAATAATGCTGGAGGCGCTCCCATGGCTGATGCTTTAAAAGCATCTAACAAATTCCATGATGCGATCATTGATCTTAATTTATCTGCCCCTCTTAATGTAAGTCAGAGGTTTGCAAAAATTATGATGAAACAAAAATATACATCTAACATCATAAATATATCCAGTGTTACCGCAACTAGACCAACACCTGGTAGTGCTGCTTATGGAGCTGCCAAGGGTGGACTTGTGAATCTTACAAAAACTTTAGCCATCGAATGGGCGCCAAAAATTAAGGTTAATTCAATCATTGTAGGTTATATAGAAACAGAAAATTCAAAACTTCATTACGGTAGTAAAAAAGAGATTAACAAAGTTGCAAAAACGATACCTATGAAAAGAATGGGGAAGCCTACAGATGTAGCTAATGCTTGTATATTTTTCTCTTCTGATTTAGCAGATTGGGTGACAGGAGCTGCTCTAGAGGTTCATGGTGGTGGAGAAAAGCCTTCATACTTAAATGTGGTTCAACCCAATATCTAATGAACTTTTTTGCTAATATACTTTCTATATAAAAATAAACACTTTGGAGCAATCATGAATGAAAAATATATTCAAGCAATAATTCTGGGATCCATTATTGGTTTTGCTATTTTGATTGATGACTTTATTACACCTCAACCAAATCCAAAAATAATGCAAAAACATTTAATGGTTAAAGACATTAAAAAATCGCCTAAATGGGTTGAAGATACTGGAAAAGAAATTGATCTTCATGAGATTGATGACCACGAAGTTATATTCTTTAGTCCTGATAAGAAATCGGCAGATAAAGATGAGATAAAAAAAATTATAAAAATTAAAATTGATGCCAACGAGAATAAAGAAAATGATAAAGAAGAAACTCAAAAAGAGATAAGGATTCAACTTAATACAGATGATATAGCCGATGTTAATGTTGAATCAATATTTGAAGAGATTCAAAATCAGCTCAACGACGACGAGCTTGATAAAGTTAGATCTAAGCTTGAAGATGCAAAAGTTAAATTAGACAGTGTAATCGCTGATATAACCAATGGGTTAGAAGATATAGAGATCGATGTTCAGGTAGAGGTTGAGAGTAATTAATTACCCAAATAATTTTCTTACCAAGCGATTACCCCAGAATATTTTTAAAGCCCCTTTGAGCTGTTCAAAGGACTTATCAGTATAGGGATAGGCCGATGCAGATTTCTTTCCTATGATGATTGGCATGGGGTGTGCATAAGCCAATAACCCCTCTTTACCATTTACCACCCCTAAACCGCTCTCTTTAACTCCACCAAATGGAACCTCATTAACGCCATAGCTCATGGCCATGTCATTCACAGAACAAGCGCCTGTCTCGATTGCCTTAGCAAGCTTTTGACCTTTTTTTAAATCTTTGGTCCAAACATTTCCATTCAAACCATAGTGAGATTGATTGGCTAGCATTAAAGCTTCATCTTCTGACTCAACTTTCATAATAGAGATAATAGGACCAAAGGTTTCATCTTTCATGATTTTCATCTCGTGTGACACTTCAACAAGAACAGTTGGTTCGTAATACAAACCCTTGAAATTGGGATTTCGTTGCCCACCCACCAAGACCTTTGCTCCCTTTGCAACTGCATCATTTACATGATCTTCAATAATATCTACCTGTTTATCCCAAAAGGTTGGCCCTACATCACCTTTGCAATCATTTGACTGAATCAGTGACTTAGTTATGGCTACAACTTCTGCAACGAACTCATCATAGACATCACTCATTACATATATTCTTTCGGTGCCGCAGCAATACTGACCTGCATTCATGCATGAGCCCACCACAGCCCCACTGGCAGCATCTTTGATATCGGCATCAGAGCAGACAATCATGGCATCTTTACCACCTAATTCGAGGCTATAGGGAATGAGCATTTCACCACATTTTGCAGCAATCTTCTTACCCGTTGCCACGCTGCCTGTGAAAGAAACCTTATCTGGGCCTTGATCAATTAATTCTGCGCCTGTCTCCCCATCTCCAATCACAGTTTGAACTAAATGCAATGGCGCTTCTGCTAAGGCAAAAATTTCTTGCACCAATGCTCCAGACATAGGCGTAACTTCTGATGGTTTTACCACCACGCTGTTACCACAAAGAACAGCTTGAATGACTGGGTTGATAGATAAGATAAATGGACCATTCCATGGAGTAATTACTGCCACCACTCCTCTTGGCTTGTATGTGATTATTGTTTTTTTAAGAAATTGCATGGGGCCATGCATCTTAATTTTTTTATCTGCAAGCCATTTTTGGGCTCTTTTGGCATAAAACACCAACGAATCTACTGCTGAGAAAACCTCCATAGACATGGCTTCTTGCTCAGGCTTTCCAGTTTCTCTCATGACCACATCCATAATTCTATCTTGCTGTTGTATAACAACGTCAGCAACCCTGTGCATCAATTCAACTCTCTCTTTTAGCGTTGTTTTTTTCCATTCACTTTGAGCAATTTTTGCTTGTTTCATTATGGTTGCTATCTCCTCAGATGAGGTGCATTCATAAGTATCGATATGAGAAAGGTCAACTGGGCTTTTTAAACTTAGTAATTTCTTTCCATTGTCAGAATGAGAGATTGAAAAAATAGCCATGATTATACTTCCTTAAGTTTTGCTTCAAGCATGGGTGTGACGTGGTTATTGATATGGGCATTCATGCCCATAGGCATGATTTCATAATGCTCCAGTTTTCTAACCACTTTAACCATGATGATAGTAAATTTATATAACGCTAAAACATAATAATAATCAAAATCATCTGCGCTAAAGCCTGTCAAGGCTTCCCATTTAGCTATCGTTGCAACGGGGCCAGGAAAACCAGCCAATCTATCTACGTGAACACCTTTTGAATTACAGTCATCAATGGCAATTCCCCAAGCCAGATCCATGCAAGGGTCACCAAGTGCAGCCATCTCCCAATCTAACACAGCAGAAACTTGACCATCAGGTTCATACATAATATTTGCACATCTGCAGTCACCCCAAAGAATTGAAGATTGGGTAGATTTGGGTTTGTTAGATTTTAACCATTCACGTGCTTTGTCAGCAACAGGATGGGCCTCGCCTTCCATGGCCCATTCATGGAAGTTAAAATAATAATTTAATTCTTGTTCAAGGTAATTCTCTGCGAGCTCTGGTCTATTAAGAAATTCAAAGTCTCCATTAGAAATATCAACTTGATGAATTTTAGCCATTTGCTCAACCCAACCCCACCAAATTCTTTCTCTTACTTCCTCAGATGCATCAGCTACCCATCCCTCTTGATGAAAAGGAGGATTGTCAGACGGAGCATCACCTCTGGCCATTTCCATCACATAAAATGAAGTTCCAAAAATATCATTACTAGGTTCATACCACAAAACATTAGGTACCTTAATCTCATGGCCTGCTAGTTTTTGCATGATCAGGTATTGTTTATGTATGTCATAGTCAGGAAATACAAAAAAACCTTCAGGATAAAAGCGCAGCACCATCCCTGATTGAATGTTTACACCATCTAATTCATACGAAACATTAAAGCTCAATGTTTCATTAGAAAAACCCGTGTTTTCAGGACCTCCCAATAACTCCACATCCAATTGAGTGGCTCCAACTAATTTTGTCTGAATCCAGTCGGTAAAAATTACTTTGGTTTTTTCTAGATCTCTTTCTTGCGGCTTTGGCATGGTATTGTGTAATGCATTGATTAAACCTCAACCTTAATATAAATTTGATTAATTAAAAAGAAAAACGATGACTGATTTAATTAAAGATAAATGGGATGAATTTTGTGAAAACCTAAAAGATGTTGGGTCAATTATTCAATCAGAGTCATCATTAAGCGAGACAGATCAAGCTGAAGGTTATAGGTATCTTATTCGATTATTACGCTTATCATTGGAAATGAATATGGAGCATTCAAATGCTTCGACCCCCTCTTTTTATGCTCTCTCTCATGAAACCGCAAAAATTGGAGCAGATAATCCAGATAATATTTACTTGAATGCAAATATAAATGGAAATCAAACATATAAAGTTTTCGGCAATATAGGTGAAGCAGATTATTTGAGCTTTGGAATCAAGGAAAACAGATATAGCATTGATGGGACCATGATCTCCCTTGGAGAAATTGATATCAAAGATATGAGCGTTAGTACTTCTGGAGATTTTGTTTTATACCTTGGCGGGAAAACTGATTCGAAAAATTTTTTACAACTTCCCGAAAATGCAAATATGCTTATTGTTCGACAAACATATAAAGATAGAATCTCTCAAATACATGCAACAATTAATATTAAAGCCTTAAACTCAGATGTTACACCAGAGCTTTTAACTCCCAAAAAACTTGAAACTCAGTTAAACCAGTCTCTTGCTTTTGTTAGTGGCACTGCAAAAACATTCTTGCAGTGGGTGCATGAATTCAAAACCCATCATCGCAATAAATTGCCACTGGGCGATCAATCATTTTTTCAAGCTGCTGGTGGAGATCCAAAAATTTGTTATCTGCATGGTTATTATGAATTTGAGAAAAATGAATTTATGGAAATTACAACCAATATACCTGAATGCGAGTATTGGAATTTTCAATTGGAAAATTATTGGATGGAATCATTGGATTATCGTCACTTCCCTATTCACATAAATGAATCCTCTGCCATTCTCGATAATGATCAATCTATCACCATCAATGTTAGTCACGCACCGGTAAATTTAAAAAATAATCTAATAACAGAGGGTCGCAAAAATGGAGCTATGCTCTTGCGTTGGATAGGGGCAACCGAACACCCTATTCCCAAAGTTACAATTAGAAAACTTGATTCTATTGGAGCTAACTAATGCTTGATACCAAACAAATAATTGAAGCGGCTAAAAATCAAACAAATTTAGACTATTTTGGTAATCCATTATTTTTAGAGGGTTTTGAATGTCTAATTCAATCCATCAATCTTGAGGCTGACTTGAATGACATAGGGATAGAGGCTCAAAAAGGCAGATTGATTGGTATCTTGGCCAATCTATTAAGAATTGAAGATGCCTTCATTCAAAAACCAGAAATTTTATTTGAAGAAATTAACTCTCCAGTTGTCATTGTCGGTCTTCCTAGAACAGGAAGCACCATGACTCACAGATTGCTTGCCTCTGATCCAAGACACACTGCTATGCTTTGGTGGGAAGGAAGGTACCCTGCAATGCTGCCCGATGAGGTTCGTGGCCATCCTAAAACGAGAATGGAGATGGGAAAGGCAGAAGTTGAAGCTGTCATGCAAGCCTCCCCTGATGCGCTGACCATTCATCCCTGGGACTATAAAGGTGCTGATGAAGAGATTCTACTCTTAGAGCACACTTTTTTTAGCACCGTTCCAGAATCATTCATGAGGTTGCCTACTTATTCAAAATGGGTTGAATCACAAGATCATATACATGCCTATTCACAGCTTAAAAAAATGCTTCAATACCTGCAATGGCAAAATCCTGGCAGGGAAAAGAAAAGATGGGTTTTAAAATCTCCTCACCATTTGGGCTTTATTGATAAGCTTCTAGAAGTCTTTCCTGATTCAAAAGTTATTCAAACCCATAGAGATCCAATAAAAACGGTTCCTTCATTTTGCTCAATGTGCGCAAATTTATTTGAACCTCTAACAAACTCCTATGATAAAAATGAAATTGGCCATCATTGGGCTCACAAATTAGCTAAAGTTTTAAATCATTGCATGGAAGTTAGTAATGCAAATAAAGGAAATTTTCTTGATCTTGAATTTAAAAAAATGATTGTAGATCCTATTTTAGAAATGAATGAAGTCTACAAATTTATCGGCGAAGATTTTACCAATCAGGCTGAAAATGCAATGCTCGCTTGGAAAGAGGAAAATCAACATGAAATGGGCGCTCATCAGTATTCACTTGAAGAGTTTGGGTTGGAAAGCACATTCATTGATAATTATTTCAGTGAATACATTCATCAATATATTAAATAGGAAGTAAATATGCTGTTAAAAGATAAAGTAGTAATCGTCTCTGGCATTGGACCTGGTCTTGGTCAAGAGCTTGCTTATGGTGCTGCCAGAGAAGGCGCTAAAATTGCCATAGCAGCTCGTTCATCTGATTTATTGAATAAACTGAAAGATGAAATTAGCCAAACATCAGAAGTCATAGCAATCCCCTGTGATATTACTAACCCCAAGGACTGTCAAAACCTAGTCCAACAAACAGTAGATTGTTATGGGAGACTTGATGGTCTGATTAATAGCGCATACAGAGCCGGTGACTTTAAAGAGATTGAAGATTCTGATTTTGATGATTGGCAAGAAACCATGAACACGAACTTTTTTGGAACTATGAATTTAACCATGGCTGCTGTTAAAAAAATGACACCGAATAAGACCGGTGCCATCGTGATGATCAATAGCCTCATTACTAAAAAGCCGCTACCGACACAAGGGGGCTATGCTGCATCAAAAGGCGCTCTTGCTACTGCTACTAAAATCCTTGCAAAGGAGCTTGGCCCTAAAGGAATCAGAGTCAATTCTGTATACATGGGATGGATGTGGGGGCCGCCAGTAGAAATGTATGTTAATTACACAGCTGAATCTATGGGCATTGAGCCACAAGATGTCATCAGCGATGTAACCAAAGATATACCGCTTGGAATTATTCCCGATGATAGTGACTGCGCAAATGCTGCGTTATTTCTAATTTCTGATCTTGCGAAAGTTATCACTGGTGCAAATTTAGATGTAAACGGTGGAGAATTCATGTCCTAAGCGAGTATCAACAGATAGTTGTACGTCAAGCTAAATAAAAAGTATTCAACCTTTTTTTTAAAATTAGGAACTTCTATATAAATATTGTTTAAAATCTAACCATGACAATGAACAAAGATATTCTTACCATTGATCTCATGCTTGGTATTCCTGAGCAAGAAGATAGATCAGATTGGTATAAATTCATGGAGCCCCTTCTTCGAGATGAAGAATCAAGGTCAATGTTCAAGATGCCCGCTCAGTATATGTTCAAAGATATACCCGAGACTGGCTCTCATGATGATTTCATTCAATACACCATTGACCAGATGGATAAATTCCATATCAACCAGGCAATGGTCGGATTTCATGAGAAATCAGAAGTTAAAATTGAGGCTGCAAAAAATCATTCAGATAGATTTTTCTTTGATCTTCCAGTCAATCCAAACATAGAAAATGAAGCTGAAAATATTAAAAGACACCATGAAATCTATGGAATCAAAGCGGTGAGTGCTTTTCCCTCAGGCATGTATCCGCAGATAGCAATCAACGATCCTAAGTGGTATCCCATCTATGAAATGTGTGTTGAACTAGACCTGCCCTTTTTTTGTTGTGTTGGGGTTCCAGGGCCCAGAATACCAATGGCTCCACAAAAAGTTGAGCTTGTTGATGAGGTATGTTGGTATTTTCCTGAATTGAAATTTGTAATGCGTCATGGCGCAGAGCCTTGGACAGCTTTAGCATGCAAGTTAATGCTTAAATATCCAAATTTATACTACTCAACAAGCGCATTCTCGCCAAAACATTACCCTCAAGATATTATTAACTTCGCAAACACCCGCGGTAGCAGTAAAATCATGTATGCAGGCTATTTTCCGATGGGATTATCTTTAGATAAAATATTTGCTGAAATGGACAGCGTCCCATTCAAGGATGAAGTTTGGCCTAAATTTTTAGGTGAGAATGCAAAGAAACTTTTAAAACTATAAATGGTAAAAGAATGAGCAATAAAAAAAGATACCCGATGCCTATACCTTTTGGCTGGTACGTTGTTGACTATGCAGATGAATTAAAAGCTGGTGAGGTAAAGTCTGTTCGTTACTTTGGTCAAGACCAAGTTTTATTTCGAACAACCAAGGGTGAAGTCAGCATGCTCGATGCCTACTGCCCTCATCTAGGAGCTCATTTAGGTCATGGAGGCGTAGTTAACGGTGAATGCATTGAATGCCCTTTTCATGCATGGAGATGGAAAGCTGATGGCAAGATAGGCGAGATTCCCTATGCAAAAAATATACCTCAAAAAGCAAAGGAAACTCAGATTTTTAAATATCCAACCCTGGAAAGAAATAATTTAATTTACGCTTGGTACCATCCATTGGGTGAGCAACCGCATTACGATGTTGAAACCTATCCAGAAATCATGGATCCAGAATGGGGCGATGAATTTGAAAAATATGAATACAG
>Ga0181555_1001546_pt1 | contig 20254 bp, 20 predicted proteins | sample 011ome_15_FD_145601 | JGI IMG/M metagenome (GOLD analysis project Ga0181555, IMG submission 145601) | Coastal salt marsh microbial communities from the Groves Creek Marsh, Skidaway Island, Georgia - 011504AT metaG (spades assembly) | ecosystem: Environmental > Aquatic > Marine > Intertidal zone...
ATTATATTTTTATTAAATTATATTTTTATTAAATTAGTTTCTTATAATTTATTACTAAAATAAGTAATTGTTTTTTCAAGTCCTTCTTCCAACGAAACTTTTGGTATCCATTGGAGGTATTTTTTTGCCTTTTCAATACATGGCTTTCTTTTCAGTGGATCATCGCTTGGTAATTCTAAATAAGAAATTGTCGATTTTGTATCTATTTTTTCTAAAATAATTGATGCTAATTCTTTCATCGTTATCTCATAAGGATTACCTAAATTAATTGGTCCATTTGTTTTATTTTGATTCATTAACTTGATTAATCCTTCTACCATATCATCTATATAACAAAAGCTACGGGTTTGACTACCGTCTCCATAAATCGTTAAATCTTTATCTTCTAGACACTGATTAATAAAATTAGAAACCACACGACCATCATCTTTATCCATATTTGGTCCATAAGTATTAAAAATTCGAGCAATTCGAATATCTACATTATGATTACGTTGATATTCCATCATTAGTGTCTCTGCTACTCGCTTACCTTCATCATAACAAGATCGAATGCCTATGGGATTTACATTTCCCCAGTATTCTTCTACTTGGGGACTAATAGCAGGGTCTCCATATACTTCCGAAGTAGATGTTAATAAAATACGCGCTTTTGTACGCTTTGCTATACCAAGAGCATTCATCGTTCCTAAGATATTCGTTTTGATTGTTTTAATTGAATTATATTGATATGCTTTAGGAGAAGCAGGACAAGCTAAATGATAAATTTGATCTACCTCTAAAAATATGGGTAATGTAATATCATGACGTATAAATTCAAAATTAGGGAAACAAAATAAATCTTGAATATTATCCATAGAACCTGTAAAATTATTGTCTAAGCAAATGACATAATGATTTTCTTGTAATAATTTTCGACATAAATGATTTCCGATAAAACCTGTTCCACCTGTCACTAAGATTTTCATATACTTTTAATATATATAAAATTATAAATTTAGAAATTTATAATTTTATATATATTAAAAGTATATCTTTAAAAATGAAATACATATCTAATAATAAACAATATGATAATAAGCAGATATCAGATATTGGTGGTCTTGGTCATTCATTATGTGATTATTTAACCCCTTATATAATATCAAAAATTGATAATTCATTTAAATTTATTCATAGTCCATTTGAAACTTCTATGCAGACAAGAAATATGGAAATTAAAAATAATCATAAATATTTTTGGAATAATTATTTAAATTTAGATTTATTAAAAAATAATATTATTGTTGATAAAAGCATACAAATAAAAAAAATAGATAATAATATACGTTATAGTAATATTAATTTAAAAGATTTAAATAAATATAATGAAGATAATAAATTATATATTTTAGAAAAAAATTATAGAATTTATTTATTTGATTTATATAATTATGAGCTTCAGAATATTGTAGATAAAAATATAACTATTAATGTTATAAATGATTTAAAAAGTGTATTTTACAAAAAACATAAAAAATTAAGTAAGAAAAAATTTTTAATTAATATTTATATTCGAAGAGGAGATTTATATCAAAGTAGATTAAAAAGAAATATTGTTAAAGATGTTGATTTTGAATTTGAAGTATTTAAATATTTATATAATAATATTTTAAAAAATTATATTCAATTCAATATAATTTCTGCTGGTACAAATGATGAAATGAATGAAATAAAAAAAAAATTTAATAATTATAATCAAATTAAATTTTATTTAAATCAAAAAGAAGAAGAAATTTTTTATTTAATGACTCAATCAGATATACTAATATTCAATGAATCTTCTTTTCCTTTTACAGCATCATTATATTGCGATGGTATTATTATTAAAAACTTAAACGATAATTATTTTGTTTCAGCAGTTAAATTTAAAAATATAATTTTTTTAAATAATTATATCTTTATAAAAAATATAAATGATCTAAAAAAGAATAATAATAATTCTTTAATAAAAAAAAATATAGAAAATTTTAATAAATAGTTAATTATTTTTTTTACCATAATTTAAATGAATAAATTTAAGTTTATCCATTTTTACTTTAAGATTCTTATATATTTTTTCTAAACCATTGTTAATATTTATTTTATTTGATTTTTTTTTTTCTATTTTTATTGGATATAATTTAGGATTATTTGGTATATTTAAAACTTTATTTAATTCGTTAATATTTTCAAAGAGTTGTTCATATTTTACACAAATTATATTATATTTTTTTTGTTTTATCACATAATTATCAAAAAAATCTTCAAGCATATATAAATCTTTATTATGATTAATTACATCATCTAATTTAATTGAAGGACTACATTGAATATTTCTAAGATGATTAGGAATATGAAATTTACTAAGTATTGCTTTAATAGGATCACGATATAAATAAATCACAGTATAATTATCTAATTCATTATGAGGAATTAATTTATCTGTAAACCATTCACAATATTTATTTTTCTCTTTTTCCGTACTATTTCCTATTTTTGTTAGTTCATTGGGAGGATTTCTTGAATGTATGTGAAAAACATTTCCAAAATTTTCTAAATAAGATGTTAATATTTTAGAACCGGAACCACCAAAACTACATACAAAATAGTTATGTTTTTTTTTTTCTATTATATTATTATCATATTTGAATATTTTTTTAAAGTAGTTTTCATTTCTTATTTTAATTAATGTAAAAAAAGTAAAACTTACAATATGTATTTCTTTATTTGGATGAAATTTTGATTTTAATTTTTCATTATCAATATATAAATTATTTAAACCGTTTACTGATGCATGACCTCTTTCTTTTTTAGGACACCAAATTGCTAACCCATTTAATATATTTGGATAAACATTATTTCCTATTATATTAATCTTATGTTCATTAATTCTTCCATTTAATATTTTATAAAAGTAATATGTAAATAATGATTGTGAATCGTATAAAAGTCTTATATTTTTTTTTTTTAAATAATCTAATAAATTTAATAATTTTTCACATAAATCTATATTTAACTTCCAAATATTTCCTTGTATATAATTATGAAAGTTTATTTTAAAATTAGTAGCAACTGGCATAAGAGTTTTATTTTCACCACCATAATCTATAAAAAAATTGTCCATTTGTTCTAAATATGATAAATTATTAAAAATATAAGTGTCTAAATCAATCCATATAAAATCCACCTTAAATTTTTTATATAAATCTTTAAAAATATAAATCTTATTCATTGATAAATCTTTCCATCCTTTATCCCATCCTGAAGCATTTTTATATAATAATACATTACTTGGATGATTATAATATTTTTCAATTTTAACATTTGGATTACTAATTTGTAAATCAAAATTTGTAAAAATTAAAAATTCATATTTTTTTATGTAAGTATCCATTGATTTTATTAATAATTTTGTTGCAAATAATAATTCATCTTTAGTTTGTTTACCAATAAAACAACAAAATGAAAAAAAATATAACATATATATATATATTATATTATATTATATATTTAAATTATAGAAATATTAATAAAATATATATATAATTATATAACTATAATGGTATCCAATTTTTTTTATTTAAATCATGGTAATTTTGGGGATGGTATTAATAATATATTTTTTAATTTATTAGCAAATAAAACGTTTAATTTTAAAAGAACTAAAAATATGCATTATTTAGGAACAGGAAGTGTATTAAAATTTTGTAATAAAAATAGTATTGTTATTGGCACAGGATTTATTGATGAAAAAGATGATTTAGGTAGTAATAATTTTAAAATAATGAATGATAAAATTATTCATAAACCAAAAAAAATAATTTTGGTTAGAGGACCAAAAACTAGAAATAAACTAATTAGAATGGGCATTGAATGTCCTAAAAATTACGGCGACCCCTTAATTTTATTTCCATTAATATATAATAATAATTCTATAAAAGAAATTAAAAATAAAATTGGTTTTATTCCACATTATATAGATTATAAAACGAATAATTCAGAACAATTTATAAAAAATTCAATAAATAAAAAATATCAAGTAGAACTTATAAATATAATGACTGGTCAAAATTATAGACCATTTATCAATAAAATTCTATCAAGTGAAATTATTGTATCATCAAGTTTACATGGAATAATTATGGGTATCATATTCAAAAAAAAGGTAATTTTTACAGAATTTTCAAATAAAGTAATTGGAAATAAGTTTAAATTTTATGATTTTTTTGAGTCAATTGATGTTAAATATAATGTATTAGATTTTTCAGATAAAAATATTTTAAATAATTTTATAAATTATAAAAAAGATAAACTTAAAAATATAGGGCTGAATATGATTTGTTTATATCCATTTATCGAACAAAATAGAAAATCTTTTTTAAAAAAAGAATGGTCCAACTATTGGAATTAGCTATTTTGAATTATATTATTAATCTCAATAAATTTTGAATTTGAATTTAAATTATTTTTAGCATATTTTTGTCCATTTAATCGTATTGCATCAAATTTATTTTTATTATTTATTATATGATTAATTTGTTGTTGTATATTTTTATTAAAATCTATACAATAACAATTTTTATTATCATATAATTTATATTTATTTAAGTAAGGTTCTTCAATTTTAGGAACTACTAATAATGATCCAGAAGATAATATTTCAAAATTTTTTTGTAAAATGGCATGCGTATTTTCTAATTTATTTGATGTTAATGATTTTACATATACACTAGAAGAAAAACAAGCAATATATTTGTTTAATTCATTATTATAATTATTATTATTATTATTTACGTCATTATTGTTATAATTATATTTAATTATATTATTATATTTTATAATTTCTTTCCTTTCTGGATAATTATCAGTTATAGCACCTGATATAAATAATTTCATCATTGGGTTATCATTAAATTTTATAAAAGATAAGTTATAAGAACACCAAATATTTTTACAAATTATATTATTTTTATATAAATTATAATTAACTTTATGATAATGATTAAGTTGCTTAATATTTTCTGCAAATGTAAATACTTTATGATTTTTTGCTTTAAATATATTTAGAATAAATTTTGAAAATTCATTAGGTGATCTAATCCAAAAATCAAATGTAAATATAAATATTTTACTATTTATATTTTTTTTATTAATAAAATTAAGTACATCATTACCAAAATTTGGCATATTTTGAAAATAAAATATTATTTTTATATTTTTATTGTTATTAGATTCAATAAAAGTAAATGCTTCATTTTTTGATACATACTTAATAGAATAATAATCATTAAAATAAATATTTAATAAATCATGTATTTTAGGATTATAAATACTATAATTTTTTTCTAATAATACAAAAGTATTAGCAATTTTTTTCATTTTTATTATAATATCTTATAATAAAAAAAATAATTTAAATATTAATTTAAATTTTTCATTTTTATTATAAGATATTATAATAAGTTATGTTTGAATTATGATACATGAAAAAATATTAAAGATAATAACCAAAGTAATCATCATATTTATATAATAATAACAATGTTATTGAACTAGTTAATCAATATTAATGTTAAAATAAATTTCATATTCCTTAAATTTTACAAATTTATATTAATACACATATATATTTTTTATATATTAATATATATATGAAAGTTAATTTTTTAGATTTAAAAAAAAATTATTTATCCATTAAAGATGAAATTGATCAAGAATATAATCAGTTATTTGATAAATGTGATTTTATTTTAGGAAATAAAGTAAAAATATTTGAAGAAAATTTTGCTAATTATATTGGTATTAATCATTTTATTGGTTGTGGAAATGGTACAGATGCTTTAGAATTAGCTGTACAAGCATTAGATATAAAATCGGATGATGAAATTATAGTTCAAGGAAATACCTATATTGCTACTTGTTTATCTGTACTAAATAATCATTGTAAATTAGTTTTATGTGATATTGATGAAAATAGTCATATGATTGATTTTGAAAAATTAAAACAACAAATTAATAGTAAAACAAAAGCTATTATTATCGTACATTTATATGGATTAGTTCCAAATATGGATCTATTAACATCTATATGTAAAGAAAATAATATATTATTAATTGAAGATTGTGCACAAGCTCATGGAGCTTATTGGAAAGAAAAAAGAGTTGGATCATTTGGTGATATTTCATGCTTTAGTTTTTATCCAGGTAAAAACTTAGGCGCGTACGGAGATGGAGGTGGTATTGGAACAAATTCTGATATTTATAATGAAAAAATAAGAAAACTAATGAATTTAGGTTGTAAAGTTAAATATCATCATGAATTAATAGGAAGAAATAGTCGATTAGATACATTACAAGCTTCATTTTTAAATGTAAAATTAAAATATTTAGATTCTTGGAATGATTCGCGTCGTAAAAATGCGGAACTTTATAGACTTTATTTACAAGATTGTAAAAATATTGAATTACCATTAGTAGATGAAAATTGTACACCAGTTTATCATTTATTTGTAATTAAAACAGATTACCGTGACGAATTACAAAAATATTTACAATCAGTTGATATAACTTGTTTAATACATTATCCAATTTCTATTGCAGATACAGAAGCAATGAAACCTTATGAATTTAATAATGTTAATATTAGCATATCTAATTCAACAAAAATATTATCATTACCAATGTATCCAGAATTAGAAGAAAAAGAAATCAAATATGTTTGTGAACATATTTATCAATTTTTTTTAGAAAAAAATTTACTAAAAATTAAAACTATTAAAACAAAAAATAAACCAGGATTACTTAATTGTATAAATAATATATCATTTGATATAAAACGTATTTTTTATTTAAATTCATTTGATTTAAATGATAACTTAGAAAATAATACAAGAGGATTTCATGCTAATAAAAATTTTGAAGAATTAATAATTATACAAAATGGTTCTATTGAACTAACTCTAATAAATCAAAAACAAGAAAAAATAATAAAAATATTACATAAAAATGATATCTACTTAATACCAAAAAATTATTGGCTAACCTATAAAATTTTAGACAATAATTCTATTATTTTAGTATTAGCAAATGAAATATTAAGTAAATCAATATCTGTATTTAATTTTGAAGAATTTTCAAATAATAAATGAATATTTACTTAAAATGATATAATTGAAATTAATTCTATGAATATATTTTTAACATATATTCGTATACATAAAAACCTATTATAGATGAAGGAATAGAACGCATCATTGGATATTGAATTCCTTTATAAAGACGACTTAGGCTGATTTTATTCAAAGATGGATAATTTTGTGATAATAATAAATTTTTATAGGTATCAATGGGATACGTTATTCCCCATACAATACAACTTGATATTGGAGCTCGATAAAATACAGGTATTTCTTTTTCTTTTAAATAATTGTAAGATGATAAGAATAAAATAGATCCACTTAAATTTCGACAATATTCAAGAGATGCTGATTTATAAAATATAGATTGTGGTATTTTTATAGAAGATTTCATGACTACATTTCTTAGTAATATTATATTATAAGGTAGGCTTAATGATGTTGAAATGATACTCGCTTTAGCAGAAGATGTTAAATTATTATTATCTAATTTAAATTTTTCATATAATCCAAATTGTATTCCTCGTTCTAAAGCATTGGTAATAATTGAATAATGAATGCCTTGAAATAAATTTTTATAAAAATGTTGCGTTTGATTGATTTGGGATTTTAATTTCATCATTTCAAATGGATGGGATATTGCTGCTCGGACCATTCCCATGGTAAATCCAGGAATTATTTTTTTTAAATCTTCTTTATTCATATTATAAATTATATTATTAATATATTTTTTATATTAATATAATTATTTTATACTTCAATAATAATTAATAATTCAAAAAAAAATAATTATTCAAATAATTATCAAAATAATTATAATTATGTATAAATTAAATTTTTTTGATAACTATTTTTTGTAAAAATTGATTAATTATATTCAAAATATTTTCTGGTAAATTAAATTTATTTAAAATTGAATGATCACAATTATTTTTTTTTAATTCTTTAATGATTAATTGTAATGATTCTTGATGTTGTTGAACTTGAAGTTCTTCTGGTATTTTTATTTTATTTACACGAAGATATTTTTGATTAAAATATATAAAAAATGGAAATACATTATGACTCGTAATATTACCCATACCAATCATAGAATAATGTCCTAAAACAGAATTTTGCTGAATAGATGACTGCATTCCTATAGTAGAATAATCAAATAATGTAGATAACCCACCTGTAATAACGCGTGGATATAGAGTTACATGATTATGTATATGAGTATCATGACCAATATGTGATTCTGCTAATATTTGATTATAATTTTTTATAATTGTTTTTTTTTCATAACCACTAAATATTAAATTATTAACATGAAGAAAATTATGGTCTCCAATACTTAACCCATTGTGAATTTTTTCTTGAAAATTATCTTTTGAATGAACAGGATGTTCGCCTAATATATTATTATTTAAAATGACATTATTATCTCCAATGACTGTATTCGGATAAATTACTGTTCCATCATAAATTTTATTATTATTTCCAATAATTACATTTTCTGCTATTTTTACGGAAGAAGCAATAAAATTATTTTTTCCCATGATTAAACTTTTTGGAAATTTTAAAAGGGACATTTATTATACTAATTAATTATATAATAAAATATAATAATAAATTTGAATTAATAATAAAAATATGGTTAAAGTCTATTTTTAAAATAAATTATATTCTAAAATAATAAATAGTGTACATGAAAAAAAAAGTAAATTTATTTTTTTATAAAGATAAAAAAGGTCATGGAAATTTTGGGGATGAATTATCATTTTTTATAACATCCAAATTAATAAATAGTTAAAAATACGAACTAGTATTTAATCAAGATTCTAAACTGGAATCAATAGATTATAATATTATATGTATTGGATCTTATATTCATAGTGTAAAAGATGGGTTTTATATTTTTGGTAGTGGTGTTCGTTCAGATCCACCTTTAGAAGGTAATACTTATTCTTATCAAAATTTAAACATAAAAGCACTCAGAGGACCATTATCAAAAAAATTTTTAGAAAAATCTAATATACATAAAAGTATAACTTTACCTGAAATATACGGAGATCCAGCTTTATTATTACCAAAATTTTATCAACCAAAAAGAGTTGATTTATTAAAAGATAAAATAGCAGTGATTCCTCATAAATCAAACTATAAATATTATGAAAATAAAATTAACCAATCTATATTTTTTTTAATTAAACCAACTGATCCTTGGCAAAATGTTATTTCTGTTATTTATTCTTGTAAATATATTATTTCTTCTTCACTACATGGATTAATATGTTCTGATGCTTATAATAAACCAAATCTATGGTTAGATGAATATTCATTAAGTGAAGGTGATTTTAAATTTCGTGATTATTTTGCGAGTCAACAAAGACCTTATGTAAAAATAACTTGTCTTGATGATTTTAATGAAATTTTTTTATATAAAGGTGAAAATAAAGTTAATTTAGAATTATTAATAAAATCTTTTCCTTTTTCTTAATTATTAGAACATAAAATGTAGTAGAAAATAAAAAAAGAAAAAAGAAAAGAAAATCACGAAAGAACATTTAACAAATTACTTGAAACATAGTTATAAAATATATAAATCATAACTGCGTTTTGTCTCATTTTTCTTTCCGGTCGGTGTTATATAAATTATTTTTAAATATTTTTAAATAAATATTTGGAATAATTTTTGATGCCATTTTTATCAAAAAACATATGTTCTTGTAATTGATTAATATCATAATTTACATTTACTTGTTGAATTTGTGTAATTATAGTATTGATATCTAATTTTTTCAAATCAAAATTATTAATAAATGTCTGATCTTTTCGATTGACAGACTGAAAATAATCATAAAATTTTGTATTATCTCCTTTAATATTATTATCAAATTGTATCCATTTATTTGGAATATTATAAGCATCAGAAACAATTAACCCATGTAGAGAAGAAGAAACCGTTTTTTTACAAGATAAAATTAAATTAATTACAGATTCAATATTAGAATTTATTAAATTAATAATTAATATATTTTTTTGATTTTTATAAATATTTTTTATTTTTTCATAATGAATATAATGAGGAATTATTCCTAACTCATATTTTTTATTTATTTTTGGATTATAATGTAATGGTAATAATAATCCTGGATCTCCATATACTGGTGGACATTCAACATTTAACTCTAATAATCTTTTTCTTGTTAATGGACCTCTAACAGATTGAATTAAACCACCTTTTAATTCTTGATTGCTGTCACGAATACCTGCTCCGTACACTAGTGTTTTAGAGTCACTTAACCGCATTATAGAACCACAACTAATTATTTTTTTTTTATTGTATTGTTCACCAGCAATCATAAAATCGTTTGGATTACAATATTTTTTTAAGAAATAAGGTGTAATTAAATCACCGAAATTATTATCTTTAGCATAATAATAAAAAGGTATTTTTGTTTTTGTAATATCTTTATAAATTTCAGGTATATAATGTTTAATAAAAGACAAATTAAAATTATTATATATAAATTGAATCATTTTATTACAAAAATAATTATCTAATCCTTTTCGTTTAATGTTATTTTTCCAATATTTTTTTATATTACCGCCAAAATGAAAATGATAATAGTGATTTATATTCTCTAATGATAATATATTTATATTCATGCAATATTTTTTAGAAAATAAATGTACATGTTCTGGATGAATCATTTGATATAACACAGTCAATGAATCGTCTCCACATCTTGGAGCATTAATTTTCCAACTTTTTTTGTAATAAAATATAATTTTTTCATAATATCGAATAGATGATAAATTTTTTACATTATATATTCTAAATCCACCCCAAATTTTTGGTTGTTCAATGTGAAGATTATTACAAATATTTTTTTTGATTTTATCATAATCTTTCATCAGAGGTGAATATTTTCTGATAAGTACATTATTCTCTACACCTGCAATATATTTAACAAAATTAAAATTAATATCTAATGTTTTATTTGTATAAATATCAGGTTCAATATTCACTAAAAAATCATAATTATTTAGTAATTTATATGCGTAAAAGTGATAAAAACATTCTAAGGGATATTGTTTTCCATAAGGTCTTTTATCTAAATTAATAAAATCGTTGCTTAAATCTACTGAAAATAATTGAACATTATATTTTTTACATAATTGAAAATCATTAGGTTTAAATTTCTTTCCAATAATACACATATCATAATCTAAATTTTTCGATTGAAAACATTTTAATCCTATGATTGCTTTTGCAACATAATAACTATCACATGTAATAAATACAGCATTTTTTTTATACATAATATATATTTATATATATTAAATATTTAAAAAATAATATGAAATGCTGTAAATAAAATTTAATTAATAATAAAAATATGGATAAAGTCTATTTTTAAAATAAATTATATTCTAAAATAATAAATAGTGCACATGAAAAAAAAAGTAAATTTACTTTTTTATAAAGATAAAAAAGGTCATGGAAATTTTGGGGATGAATTATCATTTTTTATAACATCGAAATTAATAAATAGTGAAAAATACGAACTAGTATTTAATCAAGATTCTAAACTGGAATCAATAGATTATAATATTATATGTATTGGATCTTATATTCATAGTGTAAAAGATGGGTTTTATATTTTTGGTAGTGGTATTCGGTCAGACCCACCTTTAGAAGGCAATACTTATTCTTATCAAAACCTGAACATAAAAGCACTTAGGGGACCTTTATCTAAGAAATTTTTAGAAAAATCCAAAATAAATAAAAGTATAATTGTACCTGAAATATACGGTGATCCAGCTTTATTATTACCAAAATTTTATCAACCAAAAAGAGTTGATTTATTAAAAGATAAAATAGCATTAATTCCTCATAAGTCAAATTATGAATATTATGAAAATAAAATTGATCAATCTAAATTTTTTTTAATTAAACCAACTGATCCTTGGCAAAATGTTATTACTGTCATTTGTTCATGTAAATATATTATTTCTTCTTCACTACATGGATTAATATGTTCTGATGCTTATAGTAAACCAAATCTATGGTTAGATGAATATTCATTAAGTGAAGGTGATTTTAAATTTCGTGATTATTTTGCGAGCCAACAAAGACCTTATGTAAAAATAACTTGTCTTGATGATTTTAATGAATTTTTTTTATATAAAGGTGGAAATAAAGTTAATTTAGAAGTATTAATAAAATCTTTTCCTTTTTCTTAATTATTAGAACATAAAATGTAGTAGAAAATAAAAAAAGAAAAAAGAAAAGAAAAATACTCGATAACATTTTAAGGTATTTATATATACATCAAATGGTTGTTCATTTCCACTCCAAGCAAATGTAATGATTAAACTAGAACAATAAAAACTAATTAATATTTTTTCAATGATCATGATTAACTCTTTATAGTAATGTTTTTTTAAATATTTTATTTTCTATAAAATATCTATTTATAATATAAGATTCATTATGGATAGTAAAATAATAAAAAAGGATACAACAAATTCTAAAAATAATTCAAAAAAGAAAAATTCTTTTACTAAAAATGGAGGAGGTAAAAATAATAATAACAATAATAAAGTTTATTTAAATAAAAGTAATATATCACTTATAAAAAATAGTAAATTACTATCAAATATTAAGGATGCACCGACATATACGTATGAAGGAGGAGAAGGATTCCAATGTGTTCGTTTAAAATTGAAGCCAGGTCAATCTATTCGTGCTGATGCGGGAACAATGAACTATATGAGCTCTGATATAGATATTAGTACACAAACAGGAAATGTGTGGGGAGCATTTGGAAGAATGTTAAGTGGTACGTCTTTTTTTTATAATATATTTACAAATAAGGGGAAACGGGAAGTGCATATAAATTTATCTGGGATCAATCCTGGAAATATTGGAGCATTTTACATACCTAAAGGGCAAAGTTTAAATTTAGTTTCAAGTTCTTATATTTGCTGTACGCCAAATTTAGAAATTAGTTCTAATGTAAGATTAGGCGGGCTGTTGACAGGATATGGAATTTCTTTCGTTAATATTAGCGCACATGAAACAGATGGTATTGTCTGGGGAGCTGCTTTTGGTAATGTTATTGAAAAAAATATAAAACCTGGAGATTCATTAGTTATTGATAATGGTGTAATAATGGGGTTTGAAGCAAATACAGAAATTCATACAGATGTAATGCGTGGTTTTACAAGTATGTTATTTAGTGGAGAAGGGTTAGTTTCTAAAATAACCAATAATAATACTAAAAATTTAAAAATGTTTCTACAAAGTAGAAGTAAAACAGCGTACTTAAGTTATTTAAAAAATAAACTAAGAAATAGAAAATAAGTTAAAATAATTTAAACAATAAATTAGAAAAAGAAGAATTTAGTAAAATTATAAAAGAGGCTGTTGAAATTGAAAAGGATTTTATTACATCAGCATTACCATGTCGATTAATAGGAATGAATAATACTTTAATGAGTACATATATTGAATTTTTTGCTGATAGATTGTGTGTCCAATTAGGATATGATAAAATGATTTCTATTGAAGGAAAAACAAACTTTTTTAAAAAAATGTTTACATAATGTATAATGATAAAAATTTTCAATAGAACACCTTTATTTTTCTCTACTGTTATGCGTAGAAATTATAATGAAGTAGCTGACTTCAATCATTATCGTGATACAAGACTACATGATAAATATGCTAAGGATATAATTAATAACAAATTTCATGGAATGAAAATGAGCAAAGAAATTAACACTACAATATCTAAGTCTATGATCTATACCTATAAAGATTATCGCAATTATTTATTAGAAGAAAAATACTGTAAAAAAAAAGAATAAATATTTATTGAAATTTTTATAAAGATAACATTTACAAATGTGAATATTTAGAGCAACGTAGTTTTCCCGACAATATCGTCAGAAATATTTATTAAATCTTTCAACTCTTTTTTTGTAATATGTTTTTGGAAATTTATTATGTAACACACACATCAAATATATACGTCTCTTCACCACCTCCTTCAATATTTAAATCTAATATGTATTTGACACAAAACTCGGGAATAAGCGTTTGTGTTGCTAAAAGTATTTTTTCATCAAGATGTTTAATATTTTTTTCCAGAATATCAATTGAATATTTATTTCTATTGGCTAGCAAGTCAGTATTAGTCACTCTCATTTTGTCATCTTTATTTATTACTATATAATATATACTTTATATACTTTATATAATTAAAAAATGATTTATTTTTATCCTTTATATAACATTAATCCAAGTATCAATATAAATATTATTTAAAATGTCTAAAAATAACGATAATATTAATAAATATTCTTTAGAAGAGGTACAAAAGAAAAATCATAAATGGTGGATGAATTATGATTGTAATGATAAAAAAAAATATGACAGCATAAATAATCCTTATGGTAATATAACTAAAACAAGAATTATGAAGGAGAACCCTAATTGGGATATCAAAGATATGCAAGATTTGAACATTCACTTAATCACTACTAATGGTCAAGATCATTCTTGTTCTACTCAAACAAATTATATATACAAAGAACACGAATATAATTGTCATGGGTGGATTAATAAAGAAAATCTTGTTAATGGAGAAAAATACACGATGAACATTACACAGAGACCATATATTGAATTCTTATGCAGTCCATCTACACTAGATTATTTAAAGATGGCTTGTGATACAGATGATCTAGTAAAATGCGGACTACACACTGTTTGTGATAATAAAATTAATTTAACAAAGATTATTTACAATGAACCTTTTACAAATATTGAGGTTACAAGATTGGAATGTACCAACTGGCGTCCTAACTATGAAGCTATTGAACATTATTCACGACTTTACAATCTAAAAGGAGATTTCGCATGTGCAACTATGATTTCTCGAATTGGCTATGGCAATGAACAAGATTCTAAAAATAAAGACTTCTTAAAACATATAGTGGATATTGTAAATAAAATACCTATTAGTCAAACTGAATATGTATGGTAAAATACAAATAATTATATTATGAAATTGGTTGAATATTTATTTCTATTAGCGAGCAAGCCACTATTATTCACGCTCATTTTTTCATTCTTATCCATTATAATATACGATATACTATATACTATTTATAATAAAAATGATTTTAAATTAATATAAGAATTAATATAAGCATTATTTAAAAAAGATAAAAATGTATAAAAAGCAAGAAAATAAATATATCAATATGATGGGAGGTGTAAATCCTGTTGCAAAAAGAGAGGCTTTTAATTCAGCACATAATGGGGAAATAGGATATATTAAATGGATATTGGATAACAACTATAATGTAAATGAAGAAGAACTAACATCCAGAGCTACATTATTGCATTACGCGGCTCATCATGGTCATGATAATATAGTAAAATTATTAATTAAACACAAAGCAAATGTGAATGCAAAAGATGTTAGAGGTTACACGCCTCTTTACACGGCCAGTGTGAACGGTCATACATCTACTGCATCATTATTGATAGATCATGGGGCACATATTCATGAAGATCCACCTAAAACTAACCCGTTATATGGATCAACAATTCAAGGTCATCAGGCTACATCATTAATGTTAGTTGAAAGAGGAGCATGGCCATTAATGTTATTACAACGCCTTTGAGTATTATAGTTATAGTTTATTTATAAGTAATTATATTTTATAAGGTATATCTGATACATGTAAATAAATAGATAATATAATAAGTCTATAGATGTAAGTAATTATATTATGATATTGGTTTAATATTTAATTCATTATAAATTTTCAATAAATCTTATTTATATTTTTTAATGCATAATTCTTTTGGATTTTCATGATTATTATCAAGAATATTATTATCTCTTCTCATTAATTGAATAAATTCTGAAAAACTTGAATAGAACGTTCCTTGAAATTTATTAGATAATGCGCACATAAATATATCAATAATGGCATCTTCAAGAGATGTTCTTCGATGACCGTTAATTTTTATTATTTCTTTATTAAATATAACTCTTTTAGGAAATAATTTTTTAAATTTAATTTGAGTTTCTTTATTATCAGTCGCAATATAAACTTTATATTGTTTATTTTTTTTAATAAAATCAATAAATGATTGGTCTTTGGTTTCTAAATGCTGCATTTTCTTATACTTTAAGTGCCCAGTTAAATCTGTTCTTCGAATATGAAGGGCAATATATTTATTACTCATTAAATTGATAAGTTGAATTATTCGATTATATATACGATCTCTTGGTTTAAATTCTATATTTTTAAGATAATTGCAATTTTTATATAATGATATAGGTCCACAACTAGATGCACTAATTTTAAAATTACGATTATTGTTTTTTAAAGCCCAACAATTATCTAACGGTTTTATTACATCCCATAAAAACCCATTACATTGAATATTTACAGGCCATATAACTACTAATTTTTTGTTAATATTTTCTTGTATCATTTTATATTTAAATGAAAATAAAAACCGTAATCGATTGCATAATCCCGCTTTAGGAAGTATTGTTATATACTCGGACATTATATATATATATATATATATAATTAATAAACTTTTAAATTTTTATTTAATATTTAATTCATTATAAATTTTTGATAAATCTTCATAATATTTTTTGACAATTAAGTCATCGGGAATATTATTATAATTTTTATGAAGATTGGGATCAATGACTCTTTTTTTATCTGTAGCTGCTCTTCCACGATCTCTTTTCATATAATGTTCTTCTTCTGATTTCCCCCAATAGTGATTGATTTGAATAATATCTAAAGTAGGTTCTTTATTAAATGGTCCTGAAATTTTTCTTTTATGAGGATCTACGTATTTATTAGGATTTTTTAATTTTACTGAATGCGGATCACGAAAATTGACTACTTGTTTCGGACGACAAATTGTTTTAATATGTTGGTTTTGTACTCCTTCACATAATATATAACTATTAATCATAATTCCAGATTGAATTTTTTCATGAAAATTAGATCCAAACATCATCCAATTTATTCCAATTGCGTCATATTGATTATATTCTCGAACAAATTCTCTTAATGATTTATGTTTCTTAGGTAATATAAATTCATCTCCATCAACGACGATTAACCATTTTGTTTGATCTACTGTACGTTTAATACAATCTTCATAAGCATTTAATTGTTGTTTTTTACCTTTAATAGGAATAATAGTGCACATTCTTTGAAAATAAGGTTGGTGAAGACGTTGTTTAATAGGTACTGAACTTTCATTATCATAAATATAAAAATGTTCAACACCAAGTATTCTGTAATAAATAATAAATTCTTCTAAATAACGTTCATCTTTAATTATGCAACATAATGACAAAAAATATTTCATATTATATTTTAAAATTATTTTTTTAATAAAAATAAAACAAATTAATTTAAATAAATAATTTAAATAAATAATTTAAATAAATGTAATTCTAAAATAAATTTTTTTACTTAATTCTTGTTTTTATTTTATATTTTTTTCCGCAATTCTTTTTTCATTTATTCCATATTCTATATAATGTTTTTCTAATTCGAATTTATTCATTTTTTCTAAATCTTTATAATTTTTTTGATAGATTTCATGATTAAATTTTGGATATTTATCACTCATTATATAATAACGAAAATCTTCAAATAATCCATGTTTAAATAAATGTTCTTGATATTCATTTAAATTTTTTAAGTTTAATTTTGAATTTAATAACTTATAAAGTTCTATATTAATAGATAATCCATAATATAATTTTTTTAATGGATTTAAATATTTTTGTATAATAAAATCACTTTGTATTTTATTAAATTTTTCATGCACATTTTTATCTATTACGCGCAATTCTGTTGTCGTTGCTCGTCCACGATTACGTTTTTCATAATGTTCTTCTTCTGATTTGCCCCAGTAATGATTAATTTGAATAATATCTAAGGTTGGTTGTTTATTAAAAGGACCTGTGATTAATCGTTTATGAGGATCCACATATTTTTCTGGATTTTTTAATTTAACATGGTGTGGAGTTAAAAATTCTAATACTTGATTCGGTTTACAAATAGTTTTTATATGTGGATTTTGAATTCCTTCACAGTAATTATAATTATTTATTAAAAAGCCAGGTTGTATTTTATTATGAAAACTAGATCCATACATCATCCAATTTATTCCAATAGCATCATAATCATCATATTCTTTTAAAAAATCACGAAGCGTTTTATGTTTTTTAGGTAATATAAATTCATCTCCATCAACTATTATTAACCATTTTGTTAAATTTCTTACTTTTTCTAAGCAATCATGATAGGCATTGATTTGCTGTACTTTTCCAGGAAAAGGTATAATTGTACATATTTTTTTAAAAAATGGATGTTTCAATCTAGATGTAATAGGATTTTTACTTTCATTATCATAAATATAAAAATGTTCGACACCTAAAATATAATTATAGATTATAAATTCTTCTAAATATCGTTCATCTTTAATAATACAAAGTAAGGATAAAAAATATTTCATTTTATACTATTGTAAATTAAGAAATAAATTACATTTAATAAACTTAATTTATGAAAATAAATGAATTAAATATATATATTTTAAACAGTGCTTTTTTATATATTATCTATTTTACTGCTCATAAAATTTCTTTAAACTATTTTGAAAAGCACGCCATATATCATTTTTTGCTTGATATACTTCTACATTCGTTAATTGATAAACAGATTGTAATTTTTCATCTATTATACTTTTTTTTTTATAAAATTTAGCATAATGTAATGTGGATAAATAGGTATTTTGATAATACTGTGGCTCATTTTCTTTATTTACTAATGGGATATATCCATAACAATTTTCTACTTCCTGAAAATAAGAGGAAAATGTTAAGTTATCTTTAATAATAATTTTTTCCTCATATTTTTTTAATTCTTGAGGAAGTGAAAAGGATGAATAACTAATTAGTTTTATTTGATAATTATAAGATAATTTCATTTTTAAAATTGTAAATAATTGGTTATAATTTTTACGCTGTATATCCGCTTCTATTACATATATTGGCATAGAAGAATGAAACTTAGAAGTGGATACTGATGGCAAATAAGAAAGAGGAATACAATTTAATTGTTGGGTTATGTTTGCTGAAATATAATAAAAAAAATTAGACCTTATATGATTAAATTGTAGATCAGTTTTTTTATCATATTTTGGAAGCAAAAAATAATATTTTCGATAATCTTGTAATTCACGTTGATATTTCTGCATATTTTGTGTATTATTCTGAAAAAAAGAGAAAATTTTAAAATGATAATGTTGAACTGGTGTATTTATTATTTGAATAAATATGTACTTTTGTTGAATATAATTTATAAAAGTTGAATCTGAAATATTTTCTATATAAATTTTTATGGATTGATCTTTTGGTATTTTTAAAATGATGTAATAATAATGAATAATGGTTTCAATAACTTCTAAATTTTTAGTTTGATTTTGATGATCAATAATTACTATTAAATTTTCTTGTTTTTGTTTTTGTTTTTGTTCTTGCTCTTGTTTTTGATTTAATGAAAATATAGTATCATTATTTTTTTTTACTAATAAAGAAGCATTATGATCACCTTCATAAAATTCAATTAATGATTTTTCAAAAGCATCTGTAAATCCTTGAATATATTTTTCATGAAATTCTTTCTCTTTTCTATCTCCAGGATAAACATATGTATTTAAAAATTGGTATATATTCTGTAGATCTTGATCAATAATTGTTTTGAATTGATATGCTTTTATATAATTCATTGTAGAAGTTAATTGATCTTTATAATAATGAGGTTGTTTTATTTTCGATAATAATGGTAATATTACATAAACATCTTCAAAATGTTTATGATAATCTTCATAATCTGATTTAAAAACAATTTGTATTTTATTTCGATATTGTAAAAACTCGGTAGGTAAACTATCTAAATTTCCATCACCAATAAATTTTATTTTAAAATCATAAGGCCAACTTCTTTGTGCTAAGAAAAAAAGTAATTGATAG
>Ga0181555_1001549_pt1 | contig 20225 bp, 21 predicted proteins | sample 011ome_15_FD_145601 | JGI IMG/M metagenome (GOLD analysis project Ga0181555, IMG submission 145601) | Coastal salt marsh microbial communities from the Groves Creek Marsh, Skidaway Island, Georgia - 011504AT metaG (spades assembly) | ecosystem: Environmental > Aquatic > Marine > Intertidal zone...
AGCCGCGCTCGGTGATTTGCTTAACGGCTTCGGACCTAAATTCATCCGGATATCTCATGCCCTTCATGACGCTTTCTCCATTCCGTTTTAGACATTATCGGTTGTCTATCAAAACGGGTGAAGTCCAGGCTTCTGATCGAGTTCAATCAGAAGCCCAATAAGTGCTCAGATATGTCTAGCATCACGAGGTCGATTCACTAGATGGATTCTCAAAGCGCTTCTAACTAAGCCGAACCTTAACTTGCCAGATACAATGCTTCTACGACATTACTGATGTAAAGACACCACGAGACCCTTACTCAGGTTAACCTATCGAAGGAGTGTATTCATGACAACAATCAACAACATTATGGTTGCTATCGATTTATCTCCTTCTTCGCTTGATGCTTTAGACCGAGGCTTTGAGATAACCGCCTGTTTAAATGCACAAATTACGCTAACTCATTGCATTGAAATAGATTTCTTTTCAGGCATTCGCGAACTCATCGGTACAAAAGCAGAGAGCATCGTCAGCAAAGCCATAGAAAACAGCCGTGAACAAATTGAAACACTTGCATCGAACCCAGTGCGCAACCGAGGCATATCTGCTCGCATACACGTCGACTCAGGCTTGGCATTCAATGTCATCAGCAAACAATCTGAACTGTTGGATACCAATCTGCTGGTTACGGGATACAAAGGAGAAAATGAAGCCATCAAGTTTGGTCTTGGCACGACTTCTTCTAGGCTACTTCGCAAAAGTCGGTGCCCTGTATTAATTGCCCGGAATCCTTGTGAGGGACCGTATAGAACGATTCTGATTCCAGTCGATTTCTCCCACAGCTCAGAGATGTCTATACAGCTAGCAAAAAAAATTGCACCACAAAGCGATGTCGTTCTATTGCATGTTTTTGATATGCCCTATGAAAGCAAGCTAAGATCAGCTGGTATTACAAGTGATGAAGTTAGCCATTACAAAAGCACTTGCGTATCAAACGCATTCAACGAGCTAAATAAATTGGCTGTCAAATGTGGCATTGAAAATGCCAGATATCGAAGTGTTGTGGAAATTGGACATGCATCAAAACTAATCCCTGATTATTCGAAACAAACACAGTTTGACTTAATCGTTATGGGTAAACATGGGACGCATGTAACAGATGAAATGCTGTTAGGAAGTGTGACCAAACATGTCTTGAATTCTTCAAATGCAGATGTACTTGTGGTGATAGACAGTCGAACGCCATCTTTAGACTTGATGCATTTACATCACTAGAGAGAACTGGTCAAAACTTATTAATTCTGAGATAAATAAGTTATAAGAACGTGGTGAGTTAAGCGAATATGTGTATCACTCATCGATGTAGATGGGACTACTGGTGAAGCAGCGAAAACATTAGCCGAGGAAATCATAACAAACCTATAGATTTAACTGTCGACTATAAATTGTTTTTGTCTCTTTTGCTGCGTGAATTTGCAACCACACCTACGAATACAACAATACCTATGCTAACGACACCTATGAACAAAACAACTTGTAATGTGGTGTTCATTTCAAACCCTAACAAGAATTACTGACATATTTTAGCCTAAGTTAACAGGGGGCGTCGACTAGTTAAGGATACGCTCTAATGATGAAAAAGGTAGTGATAAAACGATGGAACATGCTCTCATAACGACCATAGCAGCTGCTTTCGGACTAGCATTGATTTTTGGGGTTATTGCCGAAAAAATGGGTGTCCAAGCCTTAGTCGGTTATCTCATGGCTGGTATCGCAATAAGCCCTGCCACACCTGGTTATGCGGGAGACATGGGAATTGCAGCACAACTTTCAGAAATCGGTGTAATGCTCTTGATGTTTGGTGTTGGGCTTCATTTTTCTATTAACGATTTGCTTTCTGTTAAGAAGATTGCTGTCCCCGGAGCAATTTTTCAAATGCTGATTGCAACAGTGTTGGGAGCGTTTATCGCAACATTTTGGGGTTGGGACCTATGGGCCTCAGTTGTTTTTGGTTTATCACTTTCATGTGCCAGCACAGTCGTTTTGATCAAAGCGCTTGAGCGAGAAAATATCACCTCATCCATGAATGGCCGTATTGCCATTGGATGGCTTGTTGTAGAAGATTTAGTAACAGTCCTCGCCTTAGTCTTACTTCCGGTCCTTTCGAATTTACATCTATCAAATGCTTCAAATGAAGTTGATTCGTCAATACTATTCTTGATTGGAAAAACTCTTCTGCAAGTCGGCGGATTTATCGCGATGATGTTAGTAATTGGCAAGAGGATTATGCCAAAGATATTGTGGATGATTGCCAAGACAGGATCGCGCGAGCTATTTACATTAGCCGTAATAACTGCAGCAATCGGTATAGCTTTTGGAGCTGCTGAACTCTTCAATGTTTCATTTGCCTTGGGTGCGTTCTTTGCCGGGGTAGTTCTACGGGAGTCTGAGCTCAGCAAGCGTGCAGCAAAAGATTCATTACCACTACAAGATGCGTTTTCTGTGTTGTTTTTTGTATCGGTTGGGATGCTTTTCCAGCCAAGTGTTCTTTTCGAAAATCCGCTCGCAGTTTTAACAGTGCTTTCTATCATTGTTATTGGCAAATCTATCGCTGCTATCGCCCTAGTGCTTCTTTTCCGATATCCACTGAATTCAGCCCTTACGATCGCAGCAAGCCTTGCTCAAATCGGAGAGTTTTCGTTCATTCTGGCTGGACTAGGGTTAACGTTAGGGTTAATCCCTCAACTTGCTTTTAGCCTTATTCTGGCTGGTGCATTAATTTCAATTGCAATCAATCCTATAATTTTTACTTTAATTAATCCAATTCGAAATTGGCTACTGGCTAATTCTAGTAAGGCAAGGTTTTTGGATCAACGAAAAGATCCTTTATCAGAGTTACCAATGTCTACAGAGCGAAGACTACTTGAAGGGCAAGTAATTATTGTTGGTTACGGTGCTATAGGTAAATCAATCGTTGATGCCTTGAAAACACGTGAAATTCCATTAGTAATCGCTGAGCAAAATCGCGACACTGTTGAATCGTTGCGTGCAGCGGGCTTTGCAGCTGTTTATGGAAATGCCGCAGAGCCAGCTGTGCTCATTCAAGCGCACATTGCAGAAGCTGCCATTTTAGTCATTACAGCCAATAATCCAGTTGAAATCAAAAAAATGGTTGAAACAGCAAAAACTCTCAATCCTGATGTGATGGTGCTTATTGATAGCAAGAATGCAAACGACTTCGCAATTTTATCAAGCGCACAATTGGGAACTGTTTACTCCTCAGAGCATTTGGTATCCCAAGCAATTGTCGAATCGATCAGTGTGTATTTTAGGGATCAAGACTTGAATTCCACCAAGTAGCGCTATCTATTAAATTTTTGAAAACTTCAGTTCAGCTTGAAAAAAAATTTATTAGTAATCTATGTGATAATAATACGATTAGAAGAATTTCACTCCCAGCGATGTTAAAAAATTAAATCACTTGAAATTTTTCTGGACGAAGAACTCCTACGTCAGCAACAAACGTAACAAATGTATAGTTTTGGTAATAGTTCTCAACTAATAGATCTAAAACGCGAGTCGCTATAGGCTCGTCGCAAATTATTTCAATTCGTATATTTCCCTTTTCAGGCCACGAGCCATCACGTAATCCGTGCGCCCCCTTACCTCGTGCATCGCAAACCGTATAACCCCTCGCACCGAGTTTTATTGATGCTTGCGTAATCTGTCCTTCTAGGCAACTCTCACAAATAATGGTGATCAGTTTTCTTGTAATAAGTCGTGAAGTCATTGATTAGCACCCAGAAGCCATTGGCTGAACGTGTAGTAGAGCGGAATACCAATTGTAATGTTAAAGGGAAAAGTGACGCCAAGACTTGCGCCGATTGAAAGCGATGGGTTTGCTTCTGGAACCGCCATACGAATAGCAGCTGGTGCGGCAATATATGAAGCACTCGCGAAAAGCGTCGCAAGCAACGTTGCACCACCGACACTTAGATTGATCACCATCGCAGTAAGAATACCGATAGTAGCGCCAAGCAGTGGCATAAGAATCCCAAACACTACCAGAAAAATTCCAGATTTTTTTAGCTCAGCTAACCGACCAGCAGTTACGAGTCCCATCTCGAGCAAAAAAATGGCCAGAAGTCCTTTGAATAGACCAAAAAACAATGGGGCAATTGATGCTGCGCCATCCTCACCACAGAAATACCCAATAACCATACCGCCGACCAGCAGCACAATACTCTTTCCTGTGATGATTTCATGAATCAAATTTCCCCATCGTGTCTGTGTAGCCGCCCAACGTGCAAGGGCTACGCCAACTAGTAGCCCGGGAATTTCTAAAATCACGAGGAAAACGGATATGAAGCCCTCGAATTCCTCTGACTGACGTACCAGAAAACTAGAGCCCACAGCGAAGGTAACTACACTCACAGAACCGTAGTGTGCAGCCAGAGCACCTGCGTCCGCTCTTTTGTACCTACCAAAGTAAGATGCAATGGTAAAAGCAATAATTGGAACAAGCATCGCCGCTAAAGTCACGATTAGGATGGGCGCGAATAGGTCTGCTGGGTTGTGCTTAGACAAAGCTACGCCACCCTTTAAACCAATGGCGAGCAACAGAACAATGCTGAGGCTCTCATAGAGCACCCCTGGAATCTTTAGGTCTGAACGGCATAAACCTGCTGTTAAGCCTAGAACGAAAAAGAGGATGACCGGATCGGACATATTGACTCTGCTGGTTTGATTTTTTGGTTTGTTGCTGCGAAAATTTATCTTAATAACCTACTAAACTACTATACTACATACAAGAACAGATTTCGAAAAGTCCGCACCCTATTTGCACCAAATCAGTGCAAAATATAAATATTTATTTGAGAGGAATTTGGATATGAACCTCGCACGATTTAACATCTTCATCGAAAATATCAAACAACGTAATCCGGGGCAGCCTGAATACCTGCAAGCTGTTGCGGAGGTGATGGAAAGTGTTTGGCCTTTTATTGCAAACCACCCCAAATATACCGAACAGGGTTTGCTAGAACGCCTTGTAGAACCTGAACGAATGATCATTTTTCGCGTGTCATGGGTTGATGACCGAGGTGCGGTTCGCGTCAATCGCGGGTTCCGAATTCAGCACAACTCGGCAATTGGACCTTATAAGGGGGGAATCCGTTTTCACCCTTCGGTGAATCTCTCCATACTCAAGTTTCTGGCCTTCGAGCAAACGTTCAAGAATGCGCTCACCACTTTACCCATGGGTGGTGGCAAGGGTGGTTCGGATTTTGACCCCAAGGGTTGCAGCAATGCCGAGGTGATGCGCTTTTGTCAGGCATTCATGACCGAGCTGTATCGTCATATTGGTTCAGATACAGATGTACCTGCTGGCGATATCGGTGTCGGTGGACGAGAAGTGGGGTACATGGCCGGGATGATGAAGAAACTTGCCAACAAGTCTGACTGTGTTTTTACAGGCAAGGGTCTGTCGTTTGGTGGCTCACTGATTCGTCCTGAAGCCACCGGTTATGGCACGGTCTACTTTGCCGAAGAAATGCTGAATCATGCAGGAAAAACACTCGCGGGTATGCGGGTTGCTGTTTCTGGATCAGGTAATGTGGCGCAATATGCTGTGGAAAAAGCCATGAGCCTTGGCGCAAAAGTACTCACGGTGTCCGACTCGGGTGGCACTGTTTATGATGCCGAGGGATTTACACCCGAAAAACTGAGTCGGCTAATGGAAATCAAAAACCGCGACTATGGGCGCATCAGTGAATTTTCAGAAGTTACGGGGTTGCAGTTCATCCCGGGTGCCAAACCGTGGCAGATTCCTGTAGACGTGGCCATGCCCTGTGCGACTCAAAACGAACTGGATGAAATGGATGCCCGTCTATTAATCAAGAATGGCTTACAGTGTGTTGCAGAGGGCGCCAACATGCCCTCCACCGCAGACGCCGTCAAACTATTTGAACAGGCAAAAGTGCTCTACGCGCCGGGCAAGGCCAGCAATGCCGGTGGCGTTGCTACGTCTGGCCTCGAAATGAGCCAGAACGCGATGCGCCTTTCTTGGCCGCGCGAGGAAGTGGATGCCCGACTGCATGAGATCATGAAAGGGATCCACCATGCTTGCCTAGATTATGGTACTCGGCCGGATGGATCGGTGAGTTATGTAGACGGCGCAAACATTGCTGGGTTCGTTAAAGTAGCCGATGCCATGCTGGCACAGGGAGTTTTCTAGGTTGTCGCAACACATTTAACGGCAAGGAAGATACGCGTTGTAGCGGTGGCACAGGCGCCAAAATGGGAATCACTCGTCCCCAGTGAGAGCATCTGATCGATGCTGGCTTTCAATATTTTGGCGCCTTCGAAATCACGTTTATAAGTCAGCAGCTCAACTGGTGGGTTGGCTGGATTCAATCAAGCCAAAGCTGTGCCTAATAAACGAGAAAACCGAACCGGCAAAACTCGCCGAAACCATATTTTTGCAGGTTCAGATTACCCGTAAAAAAACGCGTCTCAGCGTAGCTGACATTTGCCTAAATCATAGTCAACAGACTAATTAAACCTACCATGCATAACGTTGAAAGCTTTAACTAGATGCTCATGATCGCAATCTCAAACTCATTTTTCGTTTTCAGGTAAAAATATTCAGGCTTTTTTTACCCAGATTACAAATTGAGCAAACTACCGATGCTGCAGCACGACGATCGTTTAACAGGTAACTGCAAGCTCTCTTTCTGTGACTAGCGCATGAATCTGACGATGACAATAACTGTACAGGATGATCGTTAGTCTAACTTCTTTCGATTTCGGTACCAGATGGTGAGCATCTTAGTGAGCATCCTGCTGACCTTCAGAAATGAATTTCCCACACAGTGGACAACTTTTTTTTTGAGATGTCGAAAGCGATCGCTACTTCCCGAGAGGCTTTCGCTTAAAGTGCCCGACCATCATTTCCCCAGCATTAAAGATCAGTCCTTGATGAGTAAAACTCGACCAATACTTCAACGCGGTTTTTGGATTGCAAAAGCGTTCTCCACGAGAAAATCTCCGGGTTTACCTTTAGCGTTCGACCCAATAAAACCCAAAGATTCAAGCAGAGTACGTGTCTCTTTTAGCATGTCTGTATTGCCACAGATCATGACGCGATCATTAGATGGATCCAGCGGAGCGAGCCCGAGATCAGCACAGAGACGTCCAGATTGAATCAAGTCCGGTATCCGCCCTCGGTGTTCAAAATTTTCACGTGTGACGGTAGGGTAATAATGGCAACCCGGATTTGTGGCAAAGGCTTTGAGCTCGTCAGCGTAAGCCAGCTCGCTTACACGCCTTACGCCGTGCACCAAAACAACCTGTTCAAATCTTGCACATGCCTCTCCTCCTCGCAGAATGCTGATAAAAGGGGCTAACCCGGTGCCTGTAGCAAGCAGAAAAAGTCGTTTGCCGGGATTGAGATCCGGCAGTACGAGTGAGCCTTTAGCCGCCTTGCAGACCACAATTTCATCCCCTGGCTGAATAAGCTGAAGCTTTGACGTAAGTGCGCCATCGGGTACTTTGATACTCAGAAATTCCAATTCCGGCTCATGGTCAGCATTGATGAAACTGTAAGCCCGCAGCAACGGACGATCACCATTTATCAGGCCGATCAGAACAAACTGGCCATTTTCAAAATGCAGAGCCGGATCACGGGTGCAACGGAAACTAAAAAGCTTGTCATCCCAATGAGTTATATGACGAACAGTCTGCAATGTGTAGTAGCTCATTTCGACTCCAGGCAATGTCTACTTACTATCAAGAAGTTAACCCACTTAAGGCAACACAAGCGTACCAATACCGACACTCCCCATCAACCTTGCTGCCAATAGACAATTTTTGCTTATCTCTTACAATTGGAGCAATGTTACTAAGCTCCTTGAAATCTGGATCACTAAGCCAGCACATCAATAACCACCCATTTGCTTCTATTGGTTTGGGGGTTTCTTGCATCACGATTTTCGCTCTTCTTCTGACAGGATTACTAGATATTCTGACAGGAGAGCACACGACGACCATACGCTACGCGCTCTGGGGCGGTTTTGCCGGATTTGCCATGACCACCGTAGGCGCGATTCCTGGTTATTTCCTCAAAAGTCTGCCACAGAAAATTGAGGATAGTTTACTGGGTCTGGCAGCCGGGATGATGCTGTCCGCAAGCTCGTTCTCACTTATCCTGCCGGGCCTCCAGGCTGCCGAGACCATGACGGGAAACGCCCTCCTTGGTGCCTTGACGGTAGTTGCCGGTATGGCCATCGGCGTTATGCTCATGGTAGGCATGGACGAATTTACGCCTCACGAACACACTCACACGGGCACCTACGGTCCGGAGACGCGTCGTCTCAGCCGCATCTGGCTCTTTGTCCTGGCGATTGCTCTTCACAATATCCCGGAGGGTATGGCCATTGGCGTCAGCTTCGCCCAAGGTGATCTTCAGGTCGGTGTTCCGCTGACTTCTGCAATCGCAATGCAGGATATTCCTGAAGGCCTAGCTGTTGTGATGGCATTACGGAGCGTTGGCTACGGTAGACTGAAATCCGTCATCATCGCTTCTATGACGGGGTTGCTGGAACCCCTTGGCGCTGTGATGGGTATCACGCTCTCGAGCGGCCTTGCGATTGCCTACCCTGTTGGCCTCGGCCTTGCCGCCGGAGCGATGATTTTTGTGGTGTCCAATGAAGTGATTCCTGAAACGCACCGGAATGGTAACCAGCGCTTCGCGACTATTGGTCTAGTTATCGGCTTCGCCCTCATGATGACTTTGGATACAGCAATCAGTTAACCAACTTTGGATACTGGGTGCATTTCATCATTTAACGGGTATAGCGTGGTATCTCGCCTATCACTTCCCCCTCCTAACACCCCCTTAGAGAATTAAGTTCAGGGCTTCAAGTTGTCTAATGTTTCGAGAGCGATTCATAACCTTCTTTATTGAGTCTAGTACACCTTAGTCAATTAATAGCCCAATCATCCTCTCAATAAGAATCCTGCCAGAATGTTTGCTGTAGCATAGGACGATGCGAGTTCTTAACTCACCAGTCTTGATAATCGTAATAGCCCAATTGTTTGGCACTTCGCTTTGGTTCTCAGCCAACAGCGCCGCTGGCAACCTCATGCAGTCCTGGGGCATTAGCGAAGCAGACATCGGCTTACTCACCAATGCAGTCCAACTTGGGTTCATTATCGGCACCCTGAGCTTCTCCCTCAGCGGGCTGGCCGACCGTTTCGAAGCCAGCCGCATCTTTACGGTCTCTGCTCTCTTTGGCGCACTTTTTAATGCGCTCTTTGCGCTTACTGCCGATGGGCTTTCCAGTGGCTTGCTATGGCGATTTGCCGTTGGATTCTCGCTGGCGGGTGTTTATCCGCTGGGGATGAAAATGGTTGTTAGCTGGGCTCCCGAACGCGCTGGTCAAACCCTAGCTCAACTGGTCGGTATGTTGACCCTGGGAACAGCCTTACCACATGGAATACGCCTTGTTGGCGAGGATTGGTCCTGGCAATCATCAATTCTGATATCTTCCATCCTCGCTGTTGTCGCGGCCGCCATGATCTGCTTTTTGGGGGATGGCCCCCATCTCAAACGCCATCCTGGAAAATCAGGCATGCGGCTGGGTCACGTGCTGTCAGCATTTACGATTCCTCAGTTTCGCGCTTCTGCGCTTGGCTATTTTGGCCATATGTGGGAAGTCTATGCGTTCTGGACAATAGTACCAGCGCTAATCGTTGTTAGCGGCCTGACGCAACCCAACACACCTGAGCAATCCGGTATCTCATTTCTGGTCGTAGGAATCGGCACCATCAGTTGTATCCTTGGTGGCCGACTCAGCCAACATTTTGGCAGCGCTCGGATTGCTGCCATTGCTTTAACGGGTTCAGTAATCTGTTGCACACTATTTCCCTTGCTACCAGTTGACCAGCCAGGCTGGCTGCTTGCCTTTCTGCTTTTCTGGGGAGCCACGGTGGTGGCCGACTCTCCGCAATTCTCAGCTTTATCGGCAAAAGCCGCGCCCGTTGATATTGTGGGCAGTGCACTGGCTTTACAGAACGCCATCGGGTTCACCATTGGGATGGTTTCAATCCAGCTAGGCACTGCGCTAGTAAGTAGCGTCGGCATGTATATCGCTTGGTTACTGCTACCCGGGCCGTTGCTGGCGTTATGGGTACTTGCACCACTTTGGCGAAAACCCTTTACCCCTAAGGCATCGCAATAGACTCACAAAAATTTCGGCAACTCGACTTCAAGCACTTTGCCAGAGGTAACCCTCCCCTGAGTTAAGGCGGGCGTGTTCAATGGGGCAGTGCAGCACCTGTTGTGAATGAATAAAATTCAGGGTGTTCTATAACAAATGGATTCAATGAATACTACTGACTGCAGGCGGTAATGCTTTTGCGGCTTAGAAAAAATTTCACGGCTACTCTGAACTGCCAATCATTTGGTGCTGAGTGGCCTTCCCTTTTCACAACGCCATCTGGGCCTGCGTTTTAGAAAAGACAACACAGTCGCTGCATTCAGATCAACTGCTTATCGATGTGCACTTGCTGTGCCATGCGAAAAAATTTGGTTGATTGAACCCATAAACTTGCTTAAATCTAAGTGCCAAAAAATACCTACAACGCTTGAAGGGTATATGTTTTCTGATTGGCGTTATAACCAAAAGTTCTTGAACTTGTTCTGGACTTATCGAGGAAAGTATCCTACCTTTTTACTTGGTTATCTACTTTCACCCAGGAGTGTTGCCATGAGTAAAGCTCATTTCAGCCTTGAAGATCTTTTTGCCCAGCTCGGGCTCAATAATGATCCCGCGTCTATTGATACTTTTATCAGTCAGCATCATCCCTTGCCCAATGAGATCGCTTTATACAGGGCGTCGATATGGACTCCAGCTCAGAGAGCCTTTCTGAAAGAAGAGATCATTGGCGATGGGGACTGGGCTCTGGCGATCGATGAACTCAACCGACGCCTCCATTAGTGTCTGTCTCACAGCGAGCGTTCCCTAGATCTTTCAAAGATGAACTTTGTGCATTCTCATACAAGGAGGTACCTATCATGCTGTCACAAACAGATTTTGTAGGATGCAGTAGTCTCCATGAATGCGTAATCGAGGCTATTGCAGAGCACGAGCATGTGCCGATGCCGGTGGCCGTAGTCATAGGTGAAAACTTGCTAACCAGCAAGGAGGGGATTGTCTGTCTGCATAAAATGGTTCTCGAAGATATTGAACACGCTATGCAATGTCAGGACCGAGACAGAGTTCATAAACTTGCCAAAACCTACAAGGTTGTTTCAGAGAAACATCCTTTGCCACCAACTAGTCAACGCAGACATTAAGCGGTCCACCGTATGGCCATCGATATATTAAACTGCCAGACGCACTCTAATGTTTAATCGTAAAGCTTCTAACACATTCAGGAAAATCAATGAGTGAAAAGATCGCCAAAAAAGCTGCACCATTTATGATGGAAGCCCATAAGAAAGCTTGGGTGTTGGTCATGTAATCAGAACAGCACAGCGGACAGGAGCCGTAGTGATGAGATCGTTTGTTTGAGTAGACCATTGCACGAGTATATGTCCCGCGTTGACCGATATTGCAATAAAAGGCTTAATCACGAATGCGCTGGCTTTTACGGGTGCGCTCGTAAAAATTATCAGGTTTGGTTTTCACCCAAGTAACAAAGCGGGCATTTCCCGGGTGGGCCAGCAGTGCCTCTACGTGATTATAGGTCTTTGCGAGTTCGGTCTCTGTTAGTAAGGCATGAATCTGCCGGTGGCAAACGCGATGCAAATACTTGGTCTCTCTCCCTCCCTTGGATTTAGGCACCAGGTGATGCGCATCCTTTTCTGAATCGGGGATCGGGCGGTTGCAAAGCGGACAAACAAGTAAAGGAGTAACTTCCTCACAATTGGGCAATTTTCCAATAAGTTTTTTTCGAATCCGACCGACCATTAGGCCCTATTCTCTAATTTGGAAAATTCAACCACGTACATATCGAGCAATTCTTTTGATTCTGAGAAAACTTAGCATGTTGTAGAGAATCAAAGAAAGAGTAAAAAGTTGCCCTGTGGCCAAAAAACCACAGGGCACAATCTTGCTTCGCAACCATTACATCTTGACTACGTGCCAAGCACCATTCAGGAAACCATCTCCTGTTTTGTCTCCTGGCTTGCTGTCTTTGGCCCAAAAATATAACGGCATACCTTTATAAGCGAGTTGCCGCTTTCCATCATCGCGAACAATTACAGAATAGCCATCAGGAACACTTGCATTTCCATCTACCAAAAGAGGAGGCCAATTGCTCGCACATTGACCATTGCATGAAGATTTTCCCGATCCAGGGATATCTTTGGCAAAGGTGTACAAGGTCATACCATTACTACCTACCAAAACGCCATCGCTAACCTTGGTATATGCTGAGTTAGCACCTCCCGTTGTCGCACATGCAGCCAAAAGAACGGCAAGGATGAAACCAACGGATTTAGTCTTTAGCTGTTTCATACACACCTCCTATCTAAGTGGTTCGTACACTCTACTCTTAACTCTCTGTATCGAGAGAGAATCTAGACCAAATGGCCCACTTTGACGTAGATCAGACAACCATGATTACTATAAGGACTGTGGACGCTCATGTGAGGGCTGCGTAGCCAAGTACCTGCAGAGTAGTCGCCATGCTCATCACTAAAGACACCCTCTAGGACATAAATCTCTTCCCCACCCCAGTGAGTATGGGCCTGAAACTTGGTGCCGGGAGCCCAGCGTACTAGTGCAGCATGCTCAGTACCGAATTCATGGAGCGGGAGCACCTTTAACCCAGAAACTAGGCCCTGCCTAAACACGGCATTTCGTGTATCAATAACGACCCGCTTGTTGTCAGCCGCATCAAACTGACGCACTTTAACGAATAGTTCGCAGCCTTGTTGAGAATAGGCAGTATGGCTTGATCCCGGTGGATTACGCACATAAGTCCCAGCAGGGTAGTCGCCATGCTCATCCGAGAAAACACCTGATAAAACTAGAAACTCTTCACCGAGCGGATGTTCATGCGGGGTAAAAGTCGTGCCAGCTGCATAACGCACAATACTAGTTGCCCGGGCATCTTCAGCACAAAGGCGATCCAACATAATTCTCTCAATCCCTGGGACGGGCGACGACACCCAACCACTTTTGAGCGTATCAATGACGATACGCTCATCAAAGTTAGCGTTTACCAACATTGAGCTTTGCCTTTAGAAATGGTTCTCCACAACCATTTCACTCATTGGGATAAACCCTGGCTTAGGCCATGCGGGTTTAATCCCCTTCCCTACAACCAGCATGGCGCCGACCGCGTAGTTCTCTGGCAGATTGACCAATTGACCAACCTTTTCAATATCAAACCCAATCATCGGGCAAGAGTCATAACCCATGGCCTTTGCACCAATCATGAGTGTTTGTAGAATAAGGCCAACGGATCTCATAGCTTCATCACGCTGAAGCTGTTCCTTGCCAGCATAGAATGGATTGATCCAAGGGACGAGAATGTCTTGAGCCTCTTTCGGTGCATGAGTCCAATATCTTTGTGGATCCTTTTCCCAGGCCTTAATGTCTGTACATACGACAAACAATAGCGATGCGTCTGTCACCTGCGCTTGATCGTAAGCCGCGTCACGCAATTGCGCACGCAATAGCGGATCAGTGACGTTAACAATACGCCAGTGTTGAATGTTGAAGGATGATGGTGCTTGTGCAGCAACATCAAGGAGTAACTTGATTTCATCCGCTGTCAGACGGTGGTTAGGGTCAAAGTGTTTTACCGCACGTCGTTCGCGTATCGCTTGAATTGCATCCATTACGTTCTCCTGATTTTTTGACTTTGATGACATTAGAAATTTAGACAACACTGCTGGATTTCAAGCCGAAGATTTGCCACCAGTACAGCTTCCATCCTTGAACCAAAGGCTCTCTGCCCGCTTCTGGTACTGCTCAAATTCATAGTCAGATTTGGCCTTTGCATAATCTGCATCATTTAAAGAGTGCCAACCAACACAGAAGCCTGTTGGGCTTCGTCCGCATCCGCATTTTTTTTGAGTGTTCATGATTAAGCCCTACTTTGTTAAAAATTTGACTAAACAATAACCAAGCAGAATACTAAGGATTATACTGTGCTTTGTCTAGGACAAAACAACATCGATGAACATCCTTATGTTGGGAAGACACTTTGTGTTTTTTGAAACCCCTGCTTTAAACTCAACAGATAGCCAAAACTAAGCTTATGAATCAAGAAATTATAAAAAAGGCATCACCATTCATGATGGAAGCTCATCGAAACTCTTGGTTACTTGTCATGGAATCGGAAAAGTTAAGTGACCAGGAGATCAGTGCAACGGTCGACTCATTGTTCAGTAATGCAATCAAATTCTCACTGACGATTGATGACCACCGAGTCAATGAGGAGTCTTCACATCGCGCAGGTGAGGTTACTGCCTTAAGAACGCTAGTTGATTACGTTTTCGATGCAGAGAAGAAAGGTGAAAAGGATGCTTTGGCAACTTTCTATCAGAAGATCAATACTGCCGTTAAGAGCAACGATCAATTCAGGCGCTCGATAGAAAGCTTACTTGAGCACTTTTCTCTATCAAACAGCGATAGTGATCTTGAGTACTCAAACGATCTACTGGTACTTAAACGAATTCTTGGATAATCTCAACCAGCATTTAGATGAAACGGCTTCCATCTTTATAAGTTATGACTGGTGCCTTGAAACTCGCGTTTGTCGACCTAGAGACCACGGGCGCTACGGCGTCACAGGATCGCATCACTGAGATTGGCATCATTCTGGTTGATGATTCAGGCGTTCAAGAGTGGAGCTCACTGGTTAACCCGGAAACACGCATCTCGGGGTTTATAGAAAGCCTGACCGGCATCAGTAATGAGATGGTTTCAGATGCCCCCCGCTTTTGTGATTTGGCCAGTCGGGTTTACAAGATGTTGGAAGGCCGGATTTTTGTCGCCCACAACGCTCGATTCGACTATGCCTTCCTGAAACAATCCTTCCTACGCGAAGGGATTGATTTCAGCGCCAAGACGCTATGTACTGTGAAGCTCTCGCGACGCCTGTACCCTGGACACCCCAAGCACAATCTGGATACCCTGATTGAACGCCACGGCCTTCAAGTTTCAGGACGCCACCGCGCATTGGCAGACGCCCAGCTGATTCATCAGTTCTGGAACAAGGTCCAAGCGACGATCCCACAGGAAGCCATTCAGTCAGCCGCCAAAGCCTTGCTGGGTCGACCGAGCACTCCGACGCACATTGATCTGACGATGATCGATGGCTTACCGGAATCGCCGGGCGTTTATCTCTTTTACGGTGAAAACGACCTGCCCTTGTATGTTGGGAAGTCGGTGTGTAGTCTCCCCCTGAAGTAAGACACGAATGAGTGGAATTTTCTGTTGGTAATGGCAAGATGACTAACAGGAGGTTTCGATGCGTAAATCAAAGTTCAGCGAGAGCCAGATTGTTTCGATTCTCAAGGAAGCAGATAGTGGTATCCCAGTTGCCGAGGTGCTTAGAAACCACGGCGTCAGTGCCGCCACCTTTTACAAGTGGCGATCCAAATATGGCGGTCTGGAAGCTTCAGAGCTCAAACGGATCAAAGAGTTGGAACAGCAGCTGGCCGAGTTCAAGACCATCGTGGCGGATCTCACCCTTGAGAACAAAGGCATGCGAGGGCTCCTTGCAAAAAAGCTCTGACGCCCGTCAAGAAACGGGCGGCTGTGGATTATCTGGTTCAGGAAGAGCAATTGACCGTGAAACAGGCTTGTTCCTGCGTAGCCTTGTCTCGGGCTTCCTATTACCGGAAACCGATAGACAGGGCTATTAAGGATGCCCCAGTCATTGATGCGCTCAATAACATCATTGCCAAACATGGCCGCTGGGGCTTTGGGCTCTGTTTCGACCGGCTCAGGAATCAGGGGTATCCCTGGAATCACAAGAAAGTCTGGCGGATCTACAAGGACATGAAGCTCAACATGCCTCGGCGAACCAAGAAGCGGCTACCCAAGTTGCCGAAACAGCCGCTCGTGGCGCCAATTCTTCCTAACCATATCTGGTCGCTCGACTTTATGCATGACGCTCTGTATCGAGGCAAACCCTTTAGAACCCTCAACGTCATTGATGAATCGAATCGCGAGGCCTTGACCATCGAGATTGACTTTAGCCTACCGGCTGCCCGGGTCATTCGGGTACTGGAGCAACTCGAAGAGATCCATGGCCTCCCCGAAGCCATTCGCCTGGATAACGGGCCTGAACTACGGGCCACCGTCTTTACCGAATGGTGTGAATCGAAAGGCATTGAACTGAAATACATTCAGCCGGGTAAGCCGCAGCAGAATGCCTTCATTGAACGCTTTAACCGAACTTATCGGCATGAAGTCCTGAATGCCTATCTGTTTGATGATCTAGACCAGGCTCGGGAAATCACCGAGGCCTGGATCAGGTCATATAACGAAGAACGCCCACATGGGGCACTTGGGAAGCTGCCGCCCAAATCCTTCCGGCAGCAAGCAGAAAATTCTCTTTTACCCGTGTCTCATTGACAGGGGAGACTACAGGTGAATATCCGTCAACGGGTGATGTCTCATTTCACAGCCGATGTGACATCAGCCAAGGAAATGAGTCTGTCACAACAGGTGCGCCGGATTGAGCACATCAGGACGGGCGGCGAGATCGGCGCATTACTGAAAGAGGCGGCACTGGTTAAGAAACTGCAACCGACGCATAACCGCCAGTTACGACGCAATAACGAGTTGTGCTCAATTGCGTATTTCACGGCATCGTGAACAGCATTTCACCAAAGCGTGACCGCGGTTTCACGAAAGCGTGACCGGCATTTCACGCGAACGTGACCGATGAGGGGCTGCATGGATAGTTAACCCCGGTAGCCTGATGGCTTTTTGAGAGCCGTCCGGATGCCCCAAAGAAGACTACCCATGCGAAAGATAAGAGACGTATTACGCTTAAGGCTAGGCGCTGATTTAAGTCTGGATGAGATTGCCCGTGCCTTGAAGGTATCCAAGGGCGTTGTGGCCAAGTACCTTACTTTGGCCAAAGCCGCCGATATCGGTTGGCCGATTCGAGCGGATCTTGATGATGCTGATCTGGAACGGTTGCTATTCCCTCGTAGGATAAAGGCTGGACCAACCTATATCGAACCGGATCATGCCCAAGTTCACCAGGAACTCAAGCGCAAAGGGGTCACCCTGCAATTGCTCTGGGAAGAATATCGGCAAAGCGCTGGTGACCGGGCTTACCAATACACCGCCTTCTGCAATCACTACCGTGCCTTTGCCCGTGATCTAAAACGCTCTATGCGGCAAGTGCACAAAGTGGGCGAGAAACTCTTTGTGGATTATGCAGGGCCGTCTATCCCCATCATTGATGTGTTAACAGGGGAAGTCGCGCCAGCCAGTATCTTTGTCGGTGTTCTTGGGGCTTCGAGTTATACCTTCGCTTATGCAACGGCCGGACAGACGCAAGTTGATTGGCTGTATGCCATGGAACGCTGTCTACGTTTTATGGGCGGCGTGCCAGCCCTTGTCGTGCCAGATAATCCGAAAGCACTGGTCGTCAAAGCTGACCGATATGAACCGGATCTCCCCAGAGCCGTTGAAGAGTTTGCAGCGCACTTTGCAACGGTCATACTGCCCGCCAGGCCCAGAAAGCCACAGGATAAGGCCAAAGTGGAAGTAGGCGTCCAGGTCGTCGAGCGCTGGATACTGGCCAAACTCAGGCATCGTCAGTTCTTCTCTCTGGCAGAAATCAACACAGCGATTGCCGAGCTGCTCCCTGACTTAAACCAGCGGCCCTTTAAGAAACTTGCTGGTAATCGCCGGGAGGCCTTTGAAACACTTGATGCCCCGTATTTAAGTGCGTTGAACCCTACGCCCTATGTGATCGCCGATTGGTACAAAGCGACAGTCAACATTGACTATCACATTGAATTTGAGGGCAGCTACTACAGCGTCCCGCATGCCCTAGTGGGTCAGAAAGTCGAGATTCGGGCAACGCGGGGAACACTCGAGGTCATCGCCAAGGGCAAACGCGTGACGAGTCATGTGCGTAGCCACCGACGAGGCCATTACACAACACGGCCAGAACATATGCCAGCTGCGCATCGGCGTCATGCTGAATGGACGCCGGGTCGGTTTGTTCACTGGGGCGAGTCAGTGGGTCAGCACACGGGGCTCCTAGTGACAGGCTTGCTGCAAACCAAGAAGCACCCGGAGCAAAGCTACCGATCCTGTTTGGGTCTCATGCGGTTAGCCCGACGCGTCGGTAAGAGCCGATTAGAAGCGGCTTGTTTCCGAGCCGTTCAGATTGGCGCGTACAGCTATCGATCCGTTGCATCGATTCTAGATTCTGGACTTGATAGCCAGCCAGTAACACGGCAGGTTGATCTGAATTTACCGGACCACGGCAATGTACGTGGTCCGGCTTATTACCACTGAAAGGAGCAATAACATGTTGATGGAACAAACCCTCGATAACATGAAGGCCTTACGTCTGCCGGGCATGGCGCAGGCGCTGGAGGAGCAATATGGCAATCCGGCACTGTCTGACCTTGGCTTTGATGAACGACTGGCCATGATGGTCGATCGGGAACATATCTGGCGAGAGAACCGCCGTATGAGTCGACTGCTGCAGATGGCCCGATTAAAATCCTCACAGGCTTGCCTTGAAGATATCCGTTACGGGCAAGGCCGCAATCTCGATAAGTCCTTAATGGCGCAGCTTGGCAGCTGCCAATGGGTTCATCACCATCAGAATCTGATACTGACGGGAGCGACAGGCTGTGGCAAGACCTGGCTTGCTTGTGCATTAGGCAATGCCGCCTGCCGTCAGGGGCTGTCGGTACTTTATGTGCGCACCCCGCGGTTGTTTGAAGAGCTACGCATCGCTCATGGGGACGGGAGCTTTGGCAAACGTTTAGCAGCTTTGGCTAAAACGGACCTATTGATTCTGGACGATTGGGGGTTGGCGCCGCTGAGCCAGTCAGACCGTAACGATCTATTGGAAGTGCTGGATGACCGAGTGGGCACCCGATCAACGTTGATTACCAGTCAGTTGCCTGCCGAACATTGGCATGCGTATCTGAACGATCCGACACTGGCTGATGCCATTCTGGATCGGATAATGCACGCTTCGCACAAGATAACGCTATCAGGAGAATCTTTGCGAAAAACCATCCCTGAAAAACCACGGGAAACACAATGAGATCAAATCCGTTTCACCAAAGCGTGACCGGCGTTTCACCAAAGCGTGAACGCCTCAGGTAATATCCAACAGACCGTGCAGTCATTCTCATTTGGTCACGTTCGCGTGAAATGACCGGTCACGTTCCGTGAAATACGCATACAATCACAATCGTCCGAAAATGGCCTTGGGCGGTTTCACACCTAAACAACGGCTGGCCATGGCCGCGTAACGCTACTTCTGAATCCCCTTAAAAAGGGGAGGATTACCAAGCGACCTGCGCTCAACTTGGGCATAGTCGGACGAAGCAACAACTGTACAAGCATAGATGTCACAAATATTATCCTTGGTTCGTATGAGTTTTGGCTGGGGCCCTACGACGAACGGGAGACGAAGTTGGCTCAACACTGACAGCAGCCGACTTTTCATTAGCTTCTGAATTGGCTTTTGCCACATTTAATAGCGCGTCTTCTGCTTGAGTCACTGTAGCCAGTGCCGCTGTTACCGAATTGAGATTGCCAGCAAACGCTTCTGGTAAATCTTTCTTCAGCTTACTGACTAATTCATCCGTCAAGGCATTTAACCCCGCGGCATGTTGTTGTACCGCCTCCAGTAACAACTGGTTGAACTGTGTATTTTTTTCAAGATGATGATCAAACCACTGAAGCATCAGCTTTTGATGCGTACCGTCATCAGCATGGACCGACCAAAATGAATCCAAGTCAGGTTTACCCTCGTTCAGGCGATGTGTACTTGGGTGCAGCAACGCTTTACCCAACAGATACTGTCCCTCTAGGTAGCTGGATACCAAATCGAGATACGCTTGAGAGGTAGTTTTGCCCAACTCAAGATTTTGTTCACGCAAGTTGTGTAATGACTTTAGGTAGTAAGCAAACATGGTCATCCTCCTCGTTTGTTTACAAAATACCTGCCGAAGATTTCAAATTGATGACCTCAACACGCACCTTAGGATATCGAAGTTACC
>Ga0181555_1001558_pt1 | contig 20179 bp, 19 predicted proteins | sample 011ome_15_FD_145601 | JGI IMG/M metagenome (GOLD analysis project Ga0181555, IMG submission 145601) | Coastal salt marsh microbial communities from the Groves Creek Marsh, Skidaway Island, Georgia - 011504AT metaG (spades assembly) | ecosystem: Environmental > Aquatic > Marine > Intertidal zone...
TATGGGCGTATTAAAAATTAAATAATAGACTAAACTAACATATAAAATTTATAAAATATTTTTGGAAATTAATTATGAGTAATAAAGTAGCATTAATCACCGGCATCACAGGCCAAGACGGCGCCTACCTAGCAGAATTTCTACTAGATAAGGGTTATGAAGTTCACGGTATTAAACGCCGCTCATCATCATTTAATACTGATCGTATTGATCATTTATACCAGGATCCTCATGAAGCTAACTGTAAGCTTATACTTCACTATGGAGATTTGTCTGATTCAATGAGTTTAGTGCGTATCATTCAACAAATCCAACCTGATGAAATATACAACCTTGGTGCGCAATCGCACGTTGCGGTATCATTCGAAACCCCTGAATACACAGCAGACACAGTTGGCTTAGGTGCACTACGCGTACTAGAAGCGATTCGTATCTCAGGCCTTGAGAAGAAAACTAAATACTACCAAGCTTCTACTTCAGAGCTGTACGGTGAAGTGCAAGAGATTCCGCAAAAAGAAACCACTCCTTTCTACCCAAGATCTCCTTATGCAGCGGCTAAGCTCTATGCTTATTGGATAACCGTTAACTATCGTGAAGCTTACGGCATGTATGCGTGTAATGGTATCTTGTTTAACCATGAATCGCCAGTACGAGGAGAAACCTTCGTAACCCGTAAGATTACAAGAGCACTAGCGCGTATTTCACTTGGCCTACAAGATACAGTCTATCTTGGCAATATGGATGCTAAACGCGACTGGGGTCATGCTAAAGACTATGTGGAAATGCAATGGCTAATGCTCCAACAAGATGAGCCAGATGATTTTTGTATTGCCACTGGCGTGCAATACTCAGTGCGTGATTTTGTCAACTTTGCTTGGGGACATCTAGGCAAAACTATTCGCTGGGAAGGCGAAGGCATGGATGAAAAAGGCTATGATAGCGAAACTGGTAATTTGATCGTTGCAGTTGATCCTCGTTATTTCCGTCCAACAGAAGTAGAAACGCTTCTAGGTGACCCGTCTAAAGCCAAAGAAAAACTAGGCTGGGAGCCAAAAATAACACTCGAAGAGATGGTTCATGAAATGATGGAAAACGACATCAATATCGCTAAGCGTGATTCTTTAGTTAAAGAACACGGCTTCAAAGTGCCAGACTTTAACGAGTAAGGGAGTTGAATATGAATATTTATAGTTTTTTTAGTCGGCTGGAAAGATTTTGTCAGTATCTTCAAGGTAAAGGGTATGGGGCATCCTCTATCAATTCTGAAGTTAAGTCAATAAAAAAACTATTAAAGTCAGATGAGAATGTTAGAATTGCAATTGATATTGGTGGAAATATTGGAGACTATACGGAGGCCCTTATAAAGGCGTTTCCTGGGATTGAAATACATACTTTTGAGCCGTCAAAACTGAATATAAAAAAACTCAAGTTGAGGTTTTCGAAGCAAGAAAATGTTAAAATTCAGCAATTAGGAGTTTCAAATAAAAATGATACCATGGTATTGCATTCTGATAAAGAAGGCTCTGGATTGGCAAGCTTATCAAAAAGAAAACTTGATCATTTTGGGATTAATTTTAATTTAGAAGAAAAGGTAAAAATTATAAAATTTGAAGATTATTGGGTTAATAGTTTAAAAAAAATAGAAATTGATATACTTAAAATAGATATTGAGGGACATGAGCTATTTGCCCTTAAAGGTTTAGGTTCTGCCATTAAACATATAAAGGCAATTCAAATAGAGTTTGGAGGTGCAAATATAGATACAAGAACGTTTTTTCAAGATTTTTGGTATTTTTTTGCACAGAATGATTATGATTTATTTCGTATCACCCCGTTTGGAGCTCAAAGAATACATAATTACAAGGAGCAAGATGAATTCTTCTCTACAACTAATTTCATTGCTATTAGAAGACTGTAGTTTGAGGCAAAGATGGGTATGGATAAAGGTGAAAAAATCTATATTGCAGGACATAGGGGTTTAGTGGGCTCTGCCATTGTTAGGCAGTTAGAGTCAAGAGGCTTCACCAATCTTTTAATGCGCACCCATAAAGAGTTAGATCTTACTAATCAGGCGCAAGTGAAAATTTTCTTCCAACAAGAAAAACCAGACTACGTTATTTTAGCCGCAGCAAAAGTAGGCGGTATTCATGCTAACAATACTTATCCTGCAGACTTTATTTATCAAAACATGATGATAGAGGCTAACGTTATTCACTCAGCCCATAAGTATAAAGTTAAGCGCTTGTTATTTTTAGGCAGTACTTGTATTTATCCTAAGGCAGTTGAGCAGCCAATGCGCGAAGATGCATTATTGACTGACGTGCTTGAGCCAACAAACGAGCCTTACGCCTTGGCTAAGATTTTAGGTATTAAACTCTGTGAATCGTATAACCGCCAGCATGGTACAGATTTCCGTTCAGTAATGCCAACCAATCTATATGGCATTAATGACAATTTTCACCCAGAAAATTCTCACGTTATTCCAGCACTGATGCGACGTTTTCACGAAGCAAAGGTTAATAATGATGCTGAAGTGGTAGTATGGGGTACAGGTGAAGCCATGCGCGAGTTTTTATATGTGGATGATATGGCAGTAGCATCATTATTTGTATTGGAATTAAATGAAAATACCTACCATTCCAATACTCAATCAATGCTCTCACATATTAACGTGGGCACCGGTAGAGATGTAACCATCAGAGAAATGGCAGAAACTATGAAAGAAGTAGTTGGTTACAGAGGTAAGCTAATCTTTGACACAACCAAGCCAGATGGCGCGCCAAGAAAATTGATTGATGTATCGCGTTTGTCAAATATTGGTTGGAATTACAGTGTAAATCTTAAAGATGGCCTTAATAAAACATATAAATGGTATTTAACTAATTATATGAAAAATGGTATTTAACTAATTATATGAAAAATGGTATTTAACTAATTATATGAAAACTCCAAATATCACCCGCCACAATGCAACCATAACTAGAGAAAGACGCAATCAACTAAACAATCACAAATCAGCTGTTGTCTGGTTTACAGGATTGTCAGGCTCGGGTAAATCAACTCTTGCTCACTCGGTTGAGGAAAAGTTGCACAATCTAGATTGTGCAACTTTTGTTTTGGACGGAGATAATGTACGTCACGGTCTATCATCAAACTTAAATTTTAGTAATTATGACCGTAAAGAAAACATTAGAAGGGTTGGTGAAGCGGCTAAATTAATGATGGAATCTGGTGTTATTGTTATGACTGCATTAATTAGTCCATTCAAAAAAGACCGAAATCTTGTTAGGCGGTTATTACTTCAAGGTGATTTTATTGAGATCTTTTGTAAGGCTAGTCTAGAGACTTGTGAGTCAAGGGATGTTAAGGGTTTATATAAACGCGCACGTGCTGGAGAAATTAAGAACTATACAGGCATTGATTCTCCTTATGAAGCGCCTGACAATCCAGAACTGATTATTGATACTGAGAATGAGTCATTAGAAGAGTCTGTTGCCAAGGTGATTGACTTTCTAAAATCCAAAGAAATTATTAATTAATCATGCTTAATCAGATTGATATTCAGGATATTGTTACTATTGCCAAAGAAGCTGGCAATGCTATTATGCAGGTCTACAAGCAAGATTTTGAAGTTGAATACAAGAAAGACAGTTCACCATTAACTCTGGCTGATAAGAAAGCTAATGACATTATTGAAGATGGCTTAAATCAACTCTCGGTTAACTTCCCCATCTTATCTGAAGAAGGCAAGGAAACCCCCTATAAAGATAGAAAGAATTGGGAGTATTTTTGGCTGGTTGACCCACTTGATGGCACCAAGGAGTTTATAAAAAAGAATGGTGAATTTACTGTGAATATAGCCCTAATTTATAAAGATACGCCAGTACTTGGCGTGGTGTATGCGCCTGCACAACATTTATGTTATTGGGCAAAACAAGGCGAGGGTGCATTTAAAAATGGACAAAAACTCCCACTCAAGATAGAGGGTCAGAGAAGTACATATAAAATTGTTGCTAGTCGTTCACATATGTCTAAAGATACACAGGTATTTATAGATGACATAGACACACACAAAGAAAAGGAATTAATATTTATTGGTAGCTCATTAAAAATTTGTTTAGTTGCAGAAGGTGAGGCTGATATTTATCCAAGATTAGGACCAACTATGGAGTGGGATACTGGTGCGGCGCATGCAATTATTGAAGAAGTGGGAATGCAAATTAGAAGATATGAAAATCAAAGGTATACAAAGCATATTTATAATAAGAAATCATTATTAAATGAATGGTTTGTAACTAATTAAAGGGAGTGGCATGAAGAAGATAGCATTAATTGGGTTAGGATATGTAGGCCTACCCCTTGCAGTTGAATTCGGAAAAAAACACACAGTGATTGGTTTTGATGTCAATCAATGTAGAATTGATGAGCTTAAACAAGGGGTGGATGTAACCCTTGAAACTACTAATCAAGAGCTTAAGGATGCAGTCTATCTAGACTATACAACCAACCTAGATGAGATTAAAGATTGCACAATCTTTATTGTTACTGTTCCAACCCCGATCGACAAGCATAAAAGACCAGACTTAACTCCTTTAGAAAAGTCTACTAGATCAATCGGAAAAATTCTTAAAAAAGGCGATATAGTTATTTATGAATCTACTGTTTATCCAGGTGCAACAGAAGAGGTGTGTGTACCAATCCTTGAGCGGCAATCAGGTTTAATATTTAATAAAGATTTTTATTGTGGCTACTCACCCGAGCGTATCAATCCAGGAGATAAAGAGTATCGTATAACTACCATTAAAAAGGTAACTGCAGGCTCAACACCTGAGGTCGCTACAGAAGTTGATGAACTGTATCAAGAAATAATCATTGCAGGTACATACAAGGCGAGCAGCATTAAAGTGGCGGAAGCTGCTAAAGTTATTGAAAATACTCAACGCGATGTGAATATTGCTCTTATTAATGAACTCGCCATTATCTTTAATAAATTAAATATAGATACTGAGTCAGTATTAGAAGCGGCAGGCACCAAGTGGAACTTTCTCTCATTTCGGCCTGGCTTAGTAGGAGGACACTGTATTGGCGTTGATCCATACTACCTAACTCATAAAGCAATTGAGGTTGGTTACAATCCAGAAATAATTCTAGCTGGACGTAGACTAAACGATAATATGGGTTCATATGTAGTAGATCAAGTGTCAAAACTTATGACCAAAAAACGCATTCATGTGGTTGATGCAAATATTCTAATCATGGGCCTGACTTTTAAAGAAAACTGCCCCGATCTTCGTAATACCCGTGTGGTTGATCTAGTTAAAGAGTTTGAAGGCTTTAATTGCAACGTGGATGTGTATGATCCATGGGTTAGTAAAGATGAAGCCGTTCATGAATATAACATTAAGCCAATTGATAAACCAATAAAAGGTAAATATGATGCAATTTTATTAGCAGTTTCACATGATGAATTTAAATCATTAACTGTAGAGCAAATTAGAGCTTACGGCAAAGACAATCACGTATTGTATGATGTTAAATACTTAATTAAAGCTAATGAATCAGATGGAAGACTATAAATGACTAAATATGAACAATTACAAGAACACTTGAAAGGCAATCAAAACACTTGGTTAATTACCGGTGTTGCTGGTTTTATTGGCTCTAATTTGTTAGAAAAGTTACTTATCCTTAATCAAAAGGTAGTAGGGTTGGATAACTTTGATACGGGTCATCAGTATAATATCGATCAAGCAATCCAAGATGCTAACAATGCTACTGGTAAGGACTTAAGTGGTAACTTTAAGTTTATCAATGGTGATATAAGAGAGCTGGGCGATTGTAAAGAGGCATGTAGTAGTGTTGACTACGTCTTGCACCAAGCAGCACTAGGGTCAGTCCCAAGGTCAATTGAGGATCCGATAAACACCAATAGAGCTAATATTGATGGATTTTTAAATATGTTAATAGCCAGTAAAGATGCAAATATTAAGCGTTTTGTTTATGCTGCATCAAGTTCTACATACGGTGATCATCCAGACCTGCCAAAAGTAGAAGATAAGATTGGCAACCCTCTGAGCCCTTATGCAGTGACCAAAGTCGTTAATGAGCTCTATGCTAATGTTTTCGCAAAAACTTATGGTTTTAAGACTATAGGTTTAAGGTATTTTAATATCTTTGGGAAAAGGCAAGATCCTAATGGTGCCTATGCTGCAGTAATACCAAAATGGGTGGCAGCCATACTAAATAAAGAAGATGTATTTATTAATGGTGATGGAGAGACTAGTAGAGACTTTTGTTATATTGATAATACAGTGCAAATAAATTTACTTGCTGCAACTACTAACAATGATGAGGCTACCGATCAAGTCTATAACGTTGCTCTCAATGATCGTACAAGTCTAAACAAGCTTTATCAAATGATAGAAGAAAGGCTCATTCACAGAACAGAAGGATTGGAAAAGAAAGGGCCAATCTATAGAGATTTTAGAGAGGGAGATGTTAGACATTCTCAGGCAAATATAGCAAAAGCACAAGCATTACTAGATTATCAGCCAAAGTATATGATATCTGAAGGTATGGATGAAACAATGGATTGGTATGTAAAAGGCTTAAAAGGGATAAAATTATGAAAGCAGTAATTTTAGCAGGTGGCCTAGGAACGCGCCTTAGCGAAGAAACAAGTTCAAAGCCAAAACCAATGGTGGAAATTGGCGGCAAGCCCATTTTATGGCACATTATGAAAATGTATTCAGCACATGGTGTTAATGATTTTGTAATATGCTGTGGCTACAAGGGTTATGTTATTAAAGAATACTTTGCCAATTACTTTCTGCATCAATCAGATGTAACTTTTTGTATGAAAAAAAATAGTATGAAAGTTCATGAAAAAAGAGCGGAACCATGGACTATTACTTTGGTTGATACGGGCCATGACTCTATGACTGGCGGTAGATTGGGCAGAGTGGCAGAATACATAAAGAATGAAGAGTCTTTTTGCTTTACTTATGGCGACGGCGTATCAGATGTAAATATTACAGAATTAATGGCATTTCATAAAGAGCACGGCAAAGATGCAACTTTGACTTCTGTTTATCCACCAGGAAGGTTTGGTGCGTTAGATATACAAGATAACCAAATAAAACAATTTACAGAGAAACCTAAAGGTGATGGTGCCTTGATTAATGGAGGTTTTTTTGTACTTTCTCCAAAAGTTTTGGATAGAATTTTTGGTGATGATTGCACCTGGGAGAAAGAGCCTCTAAAAGGTTTGGCAGCAGATGACAATCTAATGGCATTTGCACATGATGGCTTCTGGCAACCTATGGATACATTAAGGGATAAAGTATATCTGCAAGAGTTGTGGGATGAAGGTAAAGCCCCTTGGAAAACTTGGTAATTAAGAGTGATTGATCGAGTATTTTGGCAAGGAAAACGTGTTTTCTTAACGGGTCATACTGGTTTCAAAGGGAGTTGGCTTTCTTTGTGGCTAGCCTCATTGGGTGCAGAAGTCAAGGGTTATGCGCTCAATCCACCAACATCGCCCTCTTTATTTAATGAAGCAAAAATTGATTCAGTTATTGACTCGCAAATTGGCGATATTAGAGACCAAGATGCACTCTACGAGAGTATGATTGAGTTTAATCCCGACATCTTAATACATATGGCGGCACAACCATTGGTGAGATATTCTTACGATGCACCAATTGAAACATATGAAGTGAATGTTATCGGCACTGCTAAGGTATTAGAAGTAGCAAGAAGATGTTCTAATTTAAAGGCCATTGTCAACATTACAACTGACAAATGCTATGAGAACGATGAACGTTCTCAAGGCTATAAAGAAGATGACCCGATGGGTGGTCATGATCCATATAGCAGCAGCAAAGGTTGTGCGGAGTTAGTTGCCTCCGCTTATAGACGTTCTTTTTTACAAGAGCAAGGTATAGGTCTGGCTTCAGTAAGGGCGGGCAATGTCATTGGTGGGGGTGACTGGGCAGATGATAGACTGATTCCAGATATCTTAAGATCGTTTGAAAAGAGTGAGCCTGTGATTATTCGCAACCCTAAAGCAACACGCCCTTGGCAGCATGTTTTAGAGCCATTATCAGGATATTTAATTTTAGCTGAAAAACTTTATAAAAATCAAAAAGAATATGCCGAAGGCTGGAATTTTGGACCAAATGAGAAAGACGTTAAGCCGGTAGACTGGATTTTAAATAGCATGATTTCAAAATGGCCTAATGCTAGTTGGCAGCTTGATCAAAATTCTAATCCTCACGAGGCAGGTTTTTTAAAGTTAGACATTGCAAAAGCAGAATCAAGGCTTAATTGGAAACCGGTATGGGAGTTAAGCTATACATTGAAAAAAATTGTTGAATGGCATCAGGCTTGGCTCAATAGAGAAGATATGCAAGCTGCATGCCTTGCAGAAATTGAAGAATACATGAGAGATATGAATAAATGAAAACAGCCGAAGAATTGAGATTAGAAATTGCAGAACTTGTGCAAGAATTTGCAGATCTGAAATATACAGAAAAAACATTTAAACCAGGCAGAAGTGTTGTGCCACCATCTGGCAAGGTAATTGGTGCAACAGAATTACAATATATGGTTGATGCATCATTAGACGGCTGGTTAACTACAGGGCGTTTTAATAGAAAATTTGAAAAGAAATTATCTGAATTTATTGGCATTAAACACTTAATTACAGTTAATTCGGGCTCATCTGCCAATTTAGTTGCCTTTGCCACTTTAACCTCTGCAAAATTAGGCGATAAAGCCATCAAGAAAGGTGACGAGGTGATTGGTGTTGCTGCAGGTTTTCCTACGACAGTTAATCCAATCTTGCAGTTTGGTGCCATTCCAGTATTTGTTGATGTTGATTTAGAAACGCATAATGTTAATGCTGATTTGATTGAGGCGGCAATAACACCAAAAACCAAAGCTATTATGCTGGCACACACTTTAGGCAACCCCTACAATTTAGAAAAAGTTAAAGCGTTATGCGATAAATACAAACTTTGGTTAGTTGAAGATTGTTGCGATGCACTAGGTGCAAAATATAATGACCAACATGTGGGCACGTTTGGAGATATTGCCACTTGTAGTTTTTATCCGGCTCACCATATTACTATGGGTGAAGGTGGTGCTGTATTCACTAATAATTCAGAACTAATAACCATTGCTGAATCATTCAGAGACTGGGGCAGGGATTGCTATTGCGACCCAGGCTGCGATAATACTTGTGAGAAACGATTTGAACAGCAATTAGGTAGCTTGCCAAAAGGTTATGACCATAAATACACGTATTCACATCTTGGTTACAATCTCAAGATTAGTGATATGCAAGCTGCTTGTGGATTGGCACAATTAGAACGTTTGCCAGGATTTATCAAAAAGCGCAACGAAAACTTTGCTTATCTTAAAAACAAATTAGGTGACTTAACTGAGTTTATTGACTTACCAAAAGCTACTAAAAATTCAGAGCCTTCATGGTTCGGCTTTCCTGTCACTTTAAAAGAAGGCGTTAATAGGGTTGAGTTTACTCAATATTTAGACAGTCACAAAATTGGCACTCGCTTATTGTTTGCAGGTAATTTAACCAAGCAGCCATATTTTCAGGATATTGAATATAGAATTGTAGGTAATTTAACCAATACTGATATAACCATGAATCAAACTTTATGGCTTGGAATTTATCCAGGGCTTGGAAAAGAACAATTAGATTTTATTGCTGAAATTATGACGATTTTTTTTGAAAATTATAGTAAATGAAATTTACAGAATTAAAATTGAAAGGCTGTAAAGTTATAGAGGTGGATGTTTTTCGTGATAAACGTGGTATTTTTCAAAAGATATATCATCAGGATAAATATCAAGAAAATGGATTAGATGTGACATTTAAAGAGCAATATTTTACTTGCTCAAATAAAAACGTATTGCGCGGAATGCATTTTCAGTTGCCACCTTATGACCAAAGTAAACTTGTAACCTGTTTGACAGGATCAGTATTAGATGTTTTTCTAGATTTAAGAAAAAACTCAAAAACATATGGTCAAACTGATTCACATGTTCTATCAAAAGAATCGGGTAAATCAATTTTTTTACCTAGTGGTATTGCACATGGGTTTCTTGCTTTGGAAGATAATAGTGGGATGCTATATAATACTTCTACAGTTTATAACCCTGATTCAGATTACGGCATAATGTGGAATAGTATTGATTACCGATGGCCAGTTGATACACCTAAGATTTCGGAACGTGATAAAAACCATGTGGCGTTTAATGAATTTGATACGCCATTTCTCATATGAAATTATTTGTTACAGGTGGAACTGGCTTTGTAGGGTCTCGTTTTATTGATGCGGCAGTAAAAAGTGATCATGAGGTTATTGCATTAAGGCGTCCTAACGGCAACGTAAGTAAAAGTAAATCTGGAAAAATTAATTGGATCGAGGGTCAGCTTGATGGAGATTATGATAGTTATCTTAAATCATGTGATGTTTTAGTTCATTTTGCATCCGCGGGTGTTAGCCCCCAACCAGCATCATGGGACATATGTTTTGAAGAAAATGTTATTAATACGCTAAAGCTTTGTAAAAATGCAATTGATGCTGGTATTGATAAACTGCTAATTGCTGGAACCTTTGCTGAATACGGTAAATCGGGGTTGCGTTATGATGCTATTCCATCAAACGCCCCTTTAGAGCCTATAGGTCCGTATGCAAGCTCAAAAGCAGCCTCATTTGTTGCAATACACGGATTAGCAGTAGAAAGAAATATTAAACTTAGTTATTTAAGAATTTTCTCAGCTTATGGAAAAGGACAGTGCAAGGATAATTTATGGCCATCATTATATGAGGCTGCAATTTCTGGTAATAATTATTCAATGACAATGGGCGAGCAGATTAGAGATTTTATTTCTGTAGAAGGTGTCGCAGATGAATTTGTCAACAGTCTTTTATTTGAAAAGGTGAAGTTGGGAGTTCCCATGGTTAAAAATATTGGTACTGGGAAGCCTTTAACGGTTCGTGAGTTTTCAGAGTACTGGTGGAATAAGTTAGAAGCCAAAGGTGAGTTACAAGTTGGTGCTATTCCGTATCGTAAAAATGAAGTAATGCGCTTTGTTCCGGAGGTGGATAATGCAAGAGGTTGAATATTTAATTCTTGGCAGTGGCTTGTCTGGACTGTCGACTTCTTACCATTTAGGACATGAAAGATGCTTAATTCTTGAGGCTAACAACCATCCTTTCGGCCATATTTCTTCAGAAAAAGTTAACGGATTTACTTGGGATATAGGCCCACATGTTTCTTTTACAAAAAGTCAATATGTTAAGGATATTTTCTCAGAAAGTGTCAATGAAAAATACTATGAAAAAGAAGTTTCTGTGGGGAATTATTTTAATGGTTTTTGGATCGATCACCCTGTTCAAGGAAACTTATATCAAGTTCCAGAGCCACTAAGATCATCTTGTGTAGATTCTTTTATGGAGATAGAAGAAAAAGATAATTCTAATAATATCAAGAATTATAAGGAATGGCTAACCTATTCTCTTGGAGAAAAAATTACTGAAAATTTTGTCGCTCCATATACAGAAAAGTACTGGACCACAAGTCCAGAAAATTTAACAATAGATTGGATTGGAAAACGTGTGTTCAAACCAAATAGAGACGATATTCTAAATGGATCTATCAGAAAGCCAGATAAAAGTAAGCACTATATTAATAAAATTAGATATCCAGTATCTGGAGGTTATCAAAGTTATGCGAAAAATTTAGCAAAGAAAGCGAGAGTATTAATAAACCACAGAGTGGTTGAAATTGATTGTAGTAAAAAAGTTGTAACATGTGAAAATGGAGAGCGGTTTTCTTATAAGAAACTAATAAACAGTATCCCATTGCCAGAATTTGTTCCGATGATTAATGACATATCAGAGGATGCATTGAATGCATCAAAAGAATTAATGTGCAGCTCTTTGCTTTTGGTAAATATAGAATCTCCACGTAAAAGTACAAGGCCTGAGAGTTGGCTTTATGTATATGACAAGGACAAATACTCAACTAGAATTAATTTTATAGAAAAAATGTCAGATAATAACACGCCACATGGCGCTAGCGGTATTCAAGTTGAAGTTTATTTTAGTAAATATCGAAAAAAAGAAAAAACTAATAGACAAATTGCAGAGCTGGTTATCAAAGAGTTGATCGAAATGAATCTAATTTTAGAAGAAGATGTTAAAAAAGACAATGTTCAATTTCACACAAGATGGGCTCCTTATGCAAACGTTATTTTTGACCATAATCGAAAAGGAGCGTTAAGGGTTATTTTTGATGAATTGGATAAGTTCGGTCTAATTAGAAGAGAAGATGAATTGGAATCTACGACCAACTGGGATAGAAAAGAAAAAGAAACAAGTGGAAATTTGGCACTTGTGGGTAGATTTGGCGAATGGAAGTATTATTGGAGTGATGATGCGCTATTAAGTGGAAAAAGATCTTCAGAGTGTATGAAAATATGATTTGTTTTATTAATTAAATACAGGAGATATTAATGCCTACCCAATCTCAAAGTCCAATATTTCTTATTTCACTCCCACGCTCAGGGTCAACATTTCTTCAGAAAATTTTAATGTCTCATTTGGAGGTGGATTCTAGTTCGGAGACATGGTTTCTTTTACCTCTTTTTTATATGGATAAAAAAGAGGGTGTAAAGGCTGAATATGGACATCAAACGTCAGTTTATGCATATAAAAATATCATGCTTAATGTGGCTAATAAATCCTTTAAGTATGATTTGATCAGAAAATTTTCAGAGTCTATTTATAATGAACTTGGCTCTGGTGCAAGCTACTTTCTTGATAAAACTCCACGCTATTATTTGATACTTGATGAGATATATAAATGTTTTCCAGGTGCAAAATTCATAGTTCTTTTTCGCAACCCTGTCTCTTTGTTTGCCTCTAATATTGATTATTTTTTAGAGGGTAAAATGCGCCGACTGGATCATCTAGATCATGATTTTTATACGGGCCCAAATTTAATTGGATCATTTGTTCAGTCATATACTGATGAGGTGCATATTGTTAGATATGAAGATTTAATCAGTAATCCAGAGTCTACAGTTGAGAATATTTGCGACTATTTAAATATTCCATACCAAAAGGACATGATTAATGAGTCGTTTAAAGTTAAATTAGCATACGGCCTTAGTGATAATAATAGTGAGACAAAGTATAAAAAAGTTCGAGAAAATGATATCAAATGGAAGGGTGTTATTGATTCCAGGGTTCGAAAAATTCGATTGTTAAGTTATTTAAGGAAATATCCATCTAACTATTTAGATATCGCAGGCTACTCTATAGATAAACTTATTTCCAGCGTATCACTCCATAGTGTTCATAAGATTGGCGTGGTAGATTTTATATTTTGGCTTGAAGAGATAGCTATAAGAGCTATAAAACGCCTTATGCGCTATAAGTATTAAGTTTATTATTATTTTTAATGTAAAGCTAATCAAAAGTAGTCACTAGGAAGTTAAATTATGATACCGACCCCATTAATTAGTATTTGCATACCTGCATATAATTGCCAGGATGAGATTAAAAAAACATTAAAATCAGTTTTGTTTCAAACTTACCATAATTACGAGATAGTAATTTCAATCAACCAATCAACCGATAATACTTTATTGAGTGTTAAAGAATGCAGTAAGAGCAATCCTTTGATTAGGTATGTTATTCAGCCTTGCTTTCTATCCATGTCAGAGAATATGAATGCAAGTCTCCGTATGGCCAAGGGAGATTATATAATGTTGCTTCCAGCAGATGATTTATTAGCTGATCAAGATAGTCTTTTGTTTTTAATTAATCTTGCTGTTAAATATCCAAAAGCCTCATTAATTGCTGGAAGATTTGACTTTATCACTTCTAAGGGAGTGTTTTATAAGAAAAATATCAGTATAAAGCAGGCATTAAAAAGAGAGTGGTATATGCCCCCTGAGAAGGCTTTTCTTAAGGCTTTACAGGGGCTTCCTGGTGAGCTTAGCTCAAGATTGATTAAGCGCAATAAAGTTATTGATGAGCATTTTATTGATGAGCATCTGGATAGAGTAAATACTTGGGATTTGTATTCTCGCGTTTCTTTTCACGGAGGAATGGTTGTTACTAGTAAATTGATTTCCTATTATAGACTGCATGATACTAATCCTGACAAGGTTCTGAAAGACCGCCTTAAAACAATTCAAGATATTTTTTTTATTACACCTATACAGGCCAAATATTGTTCAACTAGGGGGGTAAGCCAGGATATGTTTAGAAAACATGTTTTAGAGCCTAGGCTTTTCTTTTTTAGATTAGTTGTTGAAATGAAAAGTGAAAGAAAAGAAATTGTGGATGTTATTCTTTTCTTAATAGATAAGCATTATCCAGAAATGAGGAAAAATTCTTATTGGCCATATTCTAACATATATAAGTTTTATTGGAATTCTTTATATGAAAGGTTTAAAGTTTTAATTAAAAAAATTATTAAAACTAATATTAATAATTAGACAAGTGTCCGATTAATGTCATTATTACTTTATGCCTTTGATTTTTTTTATTTTCCAAGTCCTTATCTTTCAAGATAAAAGTTAATTATGAAAAAAATGGAAAAAAATATTTTTGCTAACTTTGGTTCTAAAATATTTTTAGCTTTAATGTCACTCGCTTTTGTGCCAATTTATATAAAATTTCTGGGAATGGAGTCTTATGGGCTGATTGGTTTTTTCATGTCTATCCAAGCTTTTTTTAGTCTTATGGATATGGGGCTTAGTACAGCATTAAATCGAGAGATTGCACGACTTTCTATTTCAGAAAGAAGCGAGCAGGAGATGCGTGATTTAGTTCGAACTTTGGAGGTTGTATACTGGGGAATTGGTATTTTTATTGTACTAATAATTGTTGGGTTATCTGAGCAAATTGCACAATACTGGTTAAATTTTGATCAGTTTTCAAAGGATGATATTCGTCAAATAATAATAATTATGGGTTTTGCTATTGCAGTTCAATGGCCTTCAAGTCTTTATTCCGGCGGCTTAATGGGTTTGCAAAGGCAAGTTCTTTTGAGTTTTATTGATGTTATTGTTGTTATTATAAAAGGATTGGGTTCCGTTATGATTCTTTGGCTGATCTCTCCAACAATTCAAGCTTTTTTTTTATGGCAAGTCTTAGCCGGTTTTTTTTCTACAATATTTTTTGGTACAGCTTTATGGAGGAGTCTACCTCCTTCAGATATTTCAAGTAGCTTCAGATTTAGTTTACTGAGTTCGATATGGGGTTTTTCAGCTGGAATGATGCTGGTCTCACTAACATCTGTTGTTCTTTCACAGATTGATAAAATAATTCTTAGTAAGGTCTTATCTCTAGAAATGTTTGGGTACTATGCTCTAGCATCTGTTGTAGCTAATACCCTTTCATACTTTATTGTTTCTATTTTTAACGCACTTTTTCCAAGATTCTCTCAGTTGGTAAAAACGGGTAATTTACTAGAGTTGGAATTACTGTACCATAAGGGTTGTCAGTTGATGTCAGTTGTTGTATTTTCAACCTCCTCAATTCTTTTCTTTTTTTCCTTTGAAATACTTAGTCTTTGGATAAATAATATTACAACAGTTGAAAATACTTACCTGTTAGTTAGTATTTTAGTAGTTTCTAGAGCCTTATCTAGCTTGATATATATGCCAGCAGCGCTTCAGTACGCTCATTCTTGGACTGCCCTTATTACTAATGTAAATATTCTTTCAATTATATTTTTTGGGGTATTCTCTTATATTTTAGGGGGAGGGGCTATAGCTATTGATGTAGCAATATTATTATTAATTGTAAATTTTATTCGCTTAGTAGTTATTATGCCAATTATGCATAGACGCCTGCTTAGAGATCAAAAAATAAAATGGTTTGTTTATGATGTCGCATTGCCCGGCCTTATTTCTGCGGGGGTGACCTGGTTTCTGTATCTCCTTCTTCCTAATAATTTATCGAGAGTAGGTTTGCTGATTGGATTAATTTTTATTTCTTCTATAGTAATTCTTGCTACATTATTCTCTACAAAAGTTACTAGAAATTGGCTTATTCTCAATTTTAGTCTTATTAAAAGAAAAGCTATAAAGGATAAAGTTTAGTGCATATGGATTATCAAAGATAAATAATAGGAATGGATTTAGGGATATGGCTATACGTATGATATATGTTTATGAATTTTTGGTAATTTTTACACTAGGTTTGGTTGCCACTATTTTATTTTATAATGATATTTTTTTCCCCATACTGATTTCTGTTGGTATTTTTACAATTGTTTCTATTCTTTTACTTAGGCGGTTTCTGGATAATCAAATAGGTTTTTTAACATTAATGACTTGGATAGTGTACGCATTTCCATTCATCCATATCGTACCGTATCTATGGTTCGATTTTATTTATGAAGATCCATTGCTTTTATGGGGGTTGGCTATCAATCCTTACATGGTTGATGAGCAGGTTATTATTCTAACAGCTATGATTGGTGCCGTAGGCGGGCTTGGTTTTATATTTGGTGCTGCACTGGATAATAGAAAAATTCTACCTAGTATTAATTTAGATGCTTATACCAAATTAAAGTTAAATAACTCTCTTGCGATGCCAATATGGATTATTTGGGTGGTTATTGGTATTTCTCTATCTTGGTTGTCCGCTCCACAGGATGTGATTTTCACTGCAAAATATACTACATCAATATCTGATTTACAAAACTCTAATTTTTCTAGTGCATGGTTAATCTCATATGTAATACTCGCGTTCGCTTTTAGTGACGCTATATTAGATTGCAATAGATCAAGAAAAAAAAATAAAAAATTGATTATTTTTTTTAGCATTGTATTTGTTGTAATCTATTTGCAATTACTAAGAGGTGATCGAGAGTCATTACCTTTTGTTTTAGGAGTTATGCTAGTTTATTTTTATTGGGCAAAGGGGCTTACACAGCTGAATCAACAAAAAAAATTTCCCTGGGCTATATTGGGAATAAGCATAATTTCTTTATTTGTAATTTCTATGGTGGTAGGGTCGGTACGATCTTTGCTTGCGGATATTTCAAATATAGACGATATATTGTATTTATTTAACGACTTGAAAGACTCCAATATTATTAGCATTTCTAATTTACTATCTGGAACATGGTCAGGTGCTCTTTTAACTCCACTTTCAGTGGCAGGTGATTATATTTATGGATTACTTCCTTTAAAATTAGGGAAGACTTATCTTGATTTATTTGCATCTTTACCTCCAGGGTTTATAGCAGATATTATTGGCTATGTCCGCCCTATAGATGCTTCTCGTGGTCCAGCATATGAAATGCGTTATGGTATGGGCGGCACACATGCAGTGGTTGTACCATTTATGAATTTTCAAATTATTGGAGTGATTGCGATTCTCATAATTTTTGGTTATATGATCACTCGTTATGAAAAGAAGAGTCTTAAGAAAATCAATGTGTACAATCTTTCTTCCATGTGTACTATTGTTACAGTATTGCCCCATTGGATGTGGTATGGTGAAAAAAATATTATAAATGCACTTATCATTCTATTTATATTGTCAATAATGCATAAAATTAGCCTATTGTTTTCAAATCCCATCAAGATATGAATAAAATTATAGTACGAATTAAAGGAGGACTTGGAAATCAATTATTTTCCTATGCCGCTATGCGACGCTTGGCATTAAATAATAATGTCGAGTTGGTTATTGATAATATTAGCGGTTTTTCACGTGACCATGACTATAGACGCAATTACCAGCTTGGCAATTTCAATATAACTAGTCGTATAGCTTCAAATGCTGAATGCTTAAAGCCTTTCTCACTAATTCGGCGCTACCTACTGAGAGTTTTTAATCGATTACGTAAGTTTGAGAATCGAACATTAATTGAACAAAAAGGTGTTAAATATGATAATCGTTTACTTAACTATAGACCGCATGGTAGTGTGTATATAGAAGGTTATTGGCAAAGTGAGAGGTACTTTAAGGATATTGAGACAGTAATTCGAGATGACTTGAAAATCACACCCCCAACTGATAAGATTAATATAGCAATGGCAGCACGTATTCAAAGTAGTTTGTCGGTAGCAGTTCATGTTCGATTTTTTGATATGCCAGATGATGATTTTAATGATACTGCTAGTAGTTATTACCGTCGCGCAATTGAGAGAATGGAAAAACTAACCCCTAATGCAGTTTACTTTATTTTTTCTGATCAGCCTGATGCGGCCCTAGAATATATTCCCTTATCTGAAAATCGCATTGTGCATATTTCGCACAATAAAGGTGATGTTAATGCTTATGCTGATCTATGGTTAATGACACAGTGTAAACATTTTATTATTGCTAATAGCACCTTTAGCTGGTGGGGCGCCTGGTTGTCAGAAAATGAAGAAAAATATATAATTTCACCTAAGAGTGAGATTAGTGGCAGTCAAGTTACAGCCTGGGGATTTGAAGGCTTACTGCCAGATTCATGGTTAAAAATTTAAATCAAAGAGGTGGGGCGTATCAAATTTTTTATTCTAAAGCAGTTAGAGATGAATTTCTAAAATGATCTTAATTAAAGATCCTAAAGTATCTGTTATTATGGCATGCCATAATGCCGCCCCATTTATTAACCTTGCCATCGATAGCGTTATAAATCAAACATTCTATGATCTGGAGCTGATAATTGTTGATGATGCATCAAGTGATGATAGTTTGTCAATAATGAAGAGAGCTTCAAATAAAGACTCTCGTATTAAAATTGTCTCCCTTGCTAGTAATGTAGGTGCTGCTGCTGCTAGAAATATAGCTATTAAAAAAGCTAAAGGAGAGTGGCTGGCCATTCTAGATGCTGATGATATTTTTTTGACTAATAAAATTGAAAGCCAATTAGGGCTTCTTACCCTTACCCCACATAATTCTAATGCCGTTCTAATAGGGGCTAACTCTTTTGAAATTGATGAAAAAGGCAATAGACTTTCGCTTCAAAGGTATTATTTCTGTTGTAAGACTGTTAAAAAGAACCTTGTTCAGCTTAAAAGGTTTCCGCCTCATTCGTCATTAATGTATAAAACTGATGTAGTGCAATCTTTAGGTGGATTTAATCCCCGTTGTTATCGTTCTGAAGATTACGACTTATGGCTACGTCTTTTGCAGTATGGGAGTTTTTTATTAGATTCAAATCCTTTGGTAGAATATCGTCATCATGGGTCGAATATCTCTAAAACAAATTTTGGATTTGAGCAAATTAAATATAGTATAGCTATTGCAACATGTCATTTTATTAGAGAAGAAGGGTTCCCAGACCCCTCTAAAGACTATTCAATAGATGAGTGGAATTCTTTTTTAAGCTGGATTTTTATCCATGTTGAAAAAGCTGGGCTGCTAGAGTATTCAAGAGAGAGAGAGAGGTGGCTTGATTTAATTCAGAAAAGAAAATATTTTTTATATAAATCCTTAACGCTTTTAAGTCTTGTAATAATAAATTTTAATTTCTTTTGCAAAGTGGTAGAAAAAAAAATATTCGGAGAGAGGCTTCCAAGAAGGCTTTCTAATAAATGGATAAATAAAATTAAAAAACACCTCTAGTAAGCATGCTCTCATTTTTACATTTAAATACTAAAAAGTATATGAGTTTAGTATTATTTGGCAATTAGGCATGTGGTAGAGCCTGCACAGAAAATTTAAAAAATAAGATAACTTATTATGGTTAATTATATTTATGCAGAGTAGCTTAAAACAGGAATTAGAATTATGTGTGGAATTTTAGGACGTATTAATTTTGATAAATCAAAGGTAGATCAATCTGCTTTAGTGGACGCTGCCGCTTCTTTGAAACATCGAGGTCCTGATGGGGTAGGTTACTGGAACAATGAAGGTTGTGGCATGGGGCATACTCGATTATCTATCCACGATCTGACAGATGCAGGATGTCAGCCAATGGAGTCGTTAGATGGTCGTTATGTATGTGTTTTTAATGGGGAGATATATAACTTTAGAGAGCTTAGAAAAAGTCTTTCCGATGACGTTTATCAATGGAAAGGGGATAGTGATACTGAAGTACTTCTTCAGGGCTGGGTTAAATGGGGCGGCATTAAATTACTTGATAAAATTGAAGGAATGTTTGCATTTGTTATTTGGGA
>Ga0181555_1001565_pt1 | contig 20125 bp, 19 predicted proteins | sample 011ome_15_FD_145601 | JGI IMG/M metagenome (GOLD analysis project Ga0181555, IMG submission 145601) | Coastal salt marsh microbial communities from the Groves Creek Marsh, Skidaway Island, Georgia - 011504AT metaG (spades assembly) | ecosystem: Environmental > Aquatic > Marine > Intertidal zone...
CGGTGGCTTTCCACAGTACTGGTACGAACTCTGTCAATTTCTTGGTGAATGGCGCGATCCGTCATTCCTGACGTTGCTTCTGCCTTTGGTGGTGATTCCTGTTGTGACGATCCTGTTTCCTGATCAGAAGGAGGATACTGATCGAGCCGACGCGTTCTACGCAAAACTTGGCCGTTTTCAGCGCAATTTCGACTGGGCCTAACGCCCAGTCGAAGCGGTTTTGACCTTAGGCACGCGCCTGAATCACGAAAGGACCAGGCGTTTTGTAGCTTTCCTCAAGCAGTCGGCAGAGGTCCTCAGCATCTTTGGCATGTGCGCCTGGGACTCCGAAACCTTTGGCCATCGCAACCCAGTCTAGTTCCGGATTGCCTATATCAAATAGACTTGCTGCAATTTCTCCCACCTCTGTGACGCCGAGACGACCGTACTCAACATTGAGTATATTGTAGGTGTGATTGGCGAAAATTAGCGTAGTTACATTGAGGTTCTCGCGTGCCTGCGTCCAGAAAGACTGATTCGTATACGCAGCACCACCATCGCCGAGCATGGCTAGCACTGGTCGATCGGGGCAGGCGAGTGCGGCGCCCGTTGCCACGGGTCCACCTTGCCCAATAGCGCCACCAGTAAGACTAAGCCAGCTATTGGGCTCAGAGTTTTGGCAGAACGCGTGCGCGGCATTGCCTCCGCCTGAGTCTGTGGCAACAATCAGCCCGGGGGGCATAGTTGCCGCAACTGCCTGAATAATTGTTTTCGTCTCGAGATCTCCGGTTGGGCGCGGTATTTCGCGACGCTCATAAGTTTTGACTGATTCATTCTCAGCGCCAAGACGCTCAGCGAGACGAGCAAGCGCGTCTACGGCATCCTCTTCCTTCTGGGTTAGCCTGCTCACATGGCAGCCTTTCGGGATGAGTTGGCCAGGAATGCCGCGATAGGCGAAGAAACTCGCTGGTGGCTCTCCACCTACCAGCACGAGGTGATCAATTCCGGCCAGCGTTTGTAACACCTGCTCAGGGAAATAAGGAAGGCGCTCAACTTCGGGGTTACCGGGACCGCCATCTACGCGAGCAGGGAACGTGCCGGTGAAGAGCCTGCAGCCGGTTTTAACAGAAATTTTACTCGCATAAGCAAGCGCCTCCGGGCTAACACCATGGTGTTCGAGGAGCAGGGCTACTTTGCCTCCTGTACCGATCGTAGAAGCAACCGCGTCAATAGCACCGCTGCTGACTTTGCTACGCTGAGGTAATGCATTTGGCGCAACCGGTCCTTTGCTTTCACCCCAAGCTGCATCTGCGCCCATAATGAGTGTCGCAATTTGTCCCTGCGACCCAGGGGTTTGGCGAAGGGTTGCAGTAAATGCGTCGGCGCCATCTTGGGCGAGCGTCGTCTCTGTGCTCTCCGACTTTATCCAAGCCGAGTAATTACGCGCTAGCGTATCGATGTTGGAAGTGAGCGGGGCGTCAAAACCGACGTGGAAATTCGGATGATTACCAACGATATTAATCATCGGTGAATTCGCGCGGCGAGCGTTGTGTAAGTTTGCGATTCCATTGGCGAGTCCAGGACCCAAATGGAGCAAGGTCGCTGCAGGTTTGCCGGTCATTCTTGCATAGCCATCAGCGGCGCCAGTACACACGCCTTCGAAAAGCGCGAGTACAGATTTCATCTTTGGTACGCGATCTAATGCTTGGACGAGATGCATCTCTGAGGTGCCTGGGTTCGCTATACATAGTTCAACACCGCATTCGGCAAGGGTTTCAATCAAGGCGGTGGCGCCATTCATTGCGGCATTATTTTGGTCTTCAGACATGTAAACTCTCTCTTGCTTTTGATGTGTTTAGTTCTATCGCACACAGCTGTTTATCGGCATGCTCTTCTGCACAATCATACCAGTTAAAGGTGTCGGTGGAAGAGCGGTCTCATTAAGTCATGTTGAGTCGACAGATGCTCTTTTATGAGGCGAGTGAACCCGCTAGACTACAGTCCGGTGAGCAGGCAACAATGTTGGCGGGGTAAAGACAGTATTATGCAGTCAGAAATGATGAACTTGTTTGCGGTCCCTGTTGTGCGATCTGCGATTAATCGGAATTTCACTAGCGATGAAATGCGCTTTTTTCAAGAAGAGCTGCGCGACCCCATTAATGCGATATCCAATTTTTCTTCGCGCAACAAAAGTGTGCTCAATGCCCCTGCGATGACTTCACTAAGAGAATTCATTCAGAGTTGCCTTGATAACTATTTGGCAACTGTTTTTAGTCCCGCGAACAACGTTAAGTTGAAAGTGACGCAGTCTTGGCTAACGCTCTCGCGCAAAGGTGAGTCGCATCATTCGCACGTTCATCCCAATAGTGTCGTGAGTGGTGTTCTTTATATTAATTTAGCTAAAGATGACGGCATCAATTTTTATCGGAATCAAGACTCGATTTGGTATGAATTATTGAGAGGGCAAGAGACCTACCATAATGCCTATCGGTATTTTATTGGTGCCAAGGTTGGCGATGTTTTGCTTTTTCCTTCCAATCAGAGTCATGGAGTAAGAGAAGTTGTAGAAGATGTTGAACGAGTGAGTCTTTCTTTCAATACTTTTTTTGATGGTGAACTCGGACGCGAAGAATTTGCCAATTCGCTGAAAATTTCTGTTGGCTAGTTTGCAATTAACAATAAGAACTCGGAGCGTTGGTGGTGGTAGAGATTTATAAGCGTTGCTTCCCTTTGATCGGGTTTTTGCGGCATCTCGCAAGACTGCAATGCGCTCAGCTCCTGATTCTTCTTGCCGTGATGGTTCACTCGTCACATCTGGTATCTGGTGCTGAAAACGGTGCGCACGAAGATCCTTCGAAATTAGAGTTCTATCTCATTACAGTGGATGTGGGTAATAACGTTTGGGATAACTTTGGACACAGTGCGCTTCGGGTTGTCGACGGGCTAGCTGGAACAGATACGATCTACAACTGGGGGGTTTTTGAGGTTCGCGAAGGTCCAGTCGCCTTTGCCTATGACTTCTTTATTGATGAGTTAGAATACCGGCTTGCGACCCAGAGCACGCGGCGAGAGATCGATAATTATCGAGCGCAGAAGAGGACGGTTTGGCAAGACGAACTCCGACTAAGTGCTGCGCAGAAGCAGCGGCTACTGGCGAGATTGAACTGGAATCGAGCGCCTGAAAATTTGTATTACGACTACGATTACTTCTTCGATAACTGTACAACACGCATTCGAGATTATTTGGACGAAGCGCTTGATGGCGCGATTTCAGCGCATGTTGCGACGATGGCGGGAGCGACATTTAGAGATCAGGTGAGAATTCACTATGCCTCTTTGCAGCCGATTAGCTTTTCTCTCGATGTCATTATGAACAGCAATCTTGATCGTGAGATGAGTGGATGGGAGTCTTTGTTTCTGCCACTTAATTTGCAAGCCAGCCTCGCGCAACTGAAAGGGGTTAATCGGCAAGAAGGTAGGGAAGCGTCGTTTTTCGGTAAGCGTGAGATGCTGCTGAATTACGAGGCGCCTGCACCGCAGCGAGATTTTTATCGGACAGCCTCGCTCATTGCGCTATGCCTTACGCTCTATTTTCTGTTTATGCTCAAGCGGATTCGGCGCTCCTACTTTGCGACGCATTCGCAGCTGGGATTTAGAGCAGCGGGGGTGAATTTTAGACTCTTCGGTGGGCTGAATGTCGTCTTGTTTGGTGTCAGCGGTATTTATGGCTTTCTGATGCTCGGTAGCTGGTTTTTTTCAGGTCATGAAGATCTTCATCATAACGTTAACCTTCTACTCTTCTGGCCGACGGACCTCCTCGGTGCGGTGATCGCCCTACGTTGGCTTTTTCTGGCGCAGCCGTGGTCTCTGACTAACAACAATAAACCCTTTATGGTTTATTACTTTTTTGCGAAATTTAGCGCCGTGATTTTCTACAGCGTTGCCACAGCGTTTGGTTTTTTTGAGCAAGACACGCTGCAGATCGCCTTGTTTATCGTGCCATGGCTGCTCTTGCTAGGTTTGTTAGGTTGGCTTGTTGGGTTTGATGCGTCCAGAAGTAGTGACTCAATTTTATAGGAGTGGAAAGATGCATTGGTCCGAACGCGCATCGATGAGAATTTGGAGAGTATAAATTGAGTAAAAATCGAGTGGACGCCGCTGCACGAAGCGAGAAATTGGAAGCTATGGCCTCGAAGATTGCCGAATCTGCAGCCCAATTACAGCAAATCCAGGACGCTTCGCCGCAGGAAACTCGCGCGGCACGCGCAGAGAGGGGGAATCCTTTTGCACCACCTGCGCTTGAGGGAGTTGAGGTAATAGAATCGATCGTTGTGCACGACGCGGGGGAGACGCGAGTTCGTCGTTACTACCCAAGCGGCTGCTCTTTTGATTTTTCTAAACCGGTTCTCGCTGGTTCTCATCGCCCTGCGCTACTTTACTTCCACGGTGGCGGGTATGTACTGGGTGATGTCGCACAGTATGACACGTTAGCGCAACAACTCGCGGAGCGAGCAAGCTGCATCGTTATTTCGGTGGACTACCGACTCGCACCCGAAGCAAAGTCTAAACAGATTTTTGCCGAAGCCTTTTCTGTTTATCGCTGGCTATGTGCCAATGGCGAGGCTTGGGGAGTCGATACGTCGAAAATCGCTGTGGGCGGGGATAGCGCTGGTGGCAATCTCTCTATTGCGGTCGGGCTTAGCTGTAAGGCGTCTCAGTTCCCGCAGCCCTGTTTCCAGTTACTTCTTTACCCAGTAACGGATTACACCATGAGTTTTCCGTCGATAGCTGAATTCAGTTCAGGCTATTTTTTGACCAAAGCAGGGATGGAGTGGTTTCGAACCCACTTCCTCGAAGACGCTAGTCGAGCGACTGATCCCATCGTGTCTCCGCATTTTGCCGATGTCACGGGCTTAGCACCTGCGTTTGTCATAACGGCGGGATTTGACCCGCTGCGCGATGAGGGTGTGGCGTTTGCGCGCAAGCTCTCCGCGGCGGGCGTAGCAGTGAGGCATGTTTGCTACACCGATATGATCCATGCATTCATCTCCTTCGCCGGAGGCATCGATGCAGGGATGGAAGCGATCGAAGAATCTGCTTTGGAGCTTCGCAACGCTTTTGCCTTAGTCTCATCGTAACCCGAAAAATATCGGTGCGAAGGCGTAAGTTCCTAAGCTAAGCAAGGCGATTGATAGTGCTGCGAGCCCGCGAGTGGCGTACAGAGGCAAAACGGGGCGACCAGCACGTTGATGTCTTATGTAGATTTCGACCCCTATCAAGTAAGGCACGAAGAACGCGAAATCTTGAAAGTAGTCGAATGGACCACTGAAATTTTCACCAATCCCCATGTCGCCCATTGTGGCGAACCAAATACCGTACTGTATCCGATAGAGCCATGACCCCATCGCTAGGACGAAAACTCGCAGTGCCCATTCTCTGTGTGTCACAAAGTTACGAGCGCGGGCAAAGCGGATGGTCTGAGTGCAGCAAACAAGTACGCACAACCCATAGAGAGTAAAAGCTACGTCCATCACCGGACCACCAATGGTGCGGTTAATTGCGATAAACCCTAGTCCTCCGATTGCAGTGAGAATAGCCGAGAGAAAAAATAGGTAGCCGGATACGCGGTGCAGAGCGGGGAAGCGCTGACGGAGTGGTGTAAAAAGTTGCAGCGGGGCAAGAAAGGTGATCGTCGCGCCTGCAAGCATGTGCGTGAATATCGCCGTGTTGGGTAACACAGCGCCAGCAGTATAGAGGTGAGTTTCCGCGCTCAAGTCTTGGGTGAACCCGCGCATGCTAAAGTCGAGAGCGTAATAAACAAAAAGTAGGGCGAAAACACCCATTGTGAAAAGAAGGGTTCGCTTTATGCGGAGATCTAAGGAGTTATTTGCGATCGCCATAGCTGTGAGCGCCTCATCGGATTATTAATCTTATCGCCGTGAGGTTTATTCAAGCAGCAAAAAGCCGACAAGGGAACCCATTCTATCATCGGGTGCCTCTGTCGGCTTAAGGGCCGGCTTAAGGGCCGGCTTGAGGGTCGGCTTAAGGGCCGGCTTAGGCGCCGGCTCGGGTGTCTTGTCTGATCAATCGTTTGTAACAGAACCTCAGATCAGTTAAGCCTCTCTCTGACTACTCGATTAGATACCAGTAATCTCAACGCGACGATTTTGCTGGTATGCAGCATCGTTTTGCCCTGTCTGCGCCGGGCGTTCTTCGCCGTAGCTGACGACTTCGATCTGGCTGCGCGCAGCGCCGTTAACGATTAGGAAGTTGAGCACGCCATTAGCTCTGCGCTCACCTAATGCGAGGTTGTACTCACGCGTGCCGCGCTCGTCAGCATGGCCTTCGAGTCGAATGCGCTTGCTTGGGTTCGCAGCTAAATCCTTGGCGTGATAAGTCAACACGTCGCGGTCGGCCTGACGGAATTCGGCGACGTCAAAATCGAAGTAGAATACCGTCGTGTTAAGTGCGTTGCGGGCCATGCGCTCTTCTGCAGCTGCAGCGCGTGCGCGCGCTTCAGCTTCTAGCTCTTGTGCGCGGCGAGTTGTCGCATCTACACCACTCTCGGTTTCGGCGACGGCAGGCTCTTGAGCCTCTTCGCCGGTTGAGCTACAGGCGGCGAGGCCTGTGAGCGAGAGAATCAGAATAGCCATTTTCGCCAGTTGTGTGATCTTCATGTAAGCTCCTGCTTGATTGACGTGGGCGTTGATCCAAAAATGTATCAAATTCGTTAGCGCGAAATCTTACAGTATTCGACTACCGAATGCTATATCGCTCGAATAATTATCCTTTCAATTTAGCTCTATCGATGCGCTCGGAGTTGGTGACTTCAGGGTAGGGGGAGGGAGACGCAGAGTGCCGTCCGACGTCCCTATTTTCGGGACAACGGAAGAGTTGCGCGCGGCAGAGAAAATATCGAGCAAGCGTTCGATTTTTACTTATCAACTTACGCCATTAGTGCTAGTCTTGAACTCAGAAAAGGCCGTTTTGTCTGCCGAGGATATGTTCCCGGTGCGCGTCTATCCGGAAGGTTAGGAGCTAGCTGCGAGGCGATCCGCCGGCTTCGTATCATAAGAGCCAAGTTTAACGTTCGCCTTGCGAACTCACACTCATACGACACTCACACCACATTATGTCATCGCAACAGGAGACAAACCGTGAACGCAGATTTTACCGCGGAAGAACTGGCCTTTCAGGCCGAAGTGCGCGAATTCTTAGCCAATGAATTTCCAGCAGAGCTAAAGGAGAAAGTCGATAAACGTATTCGTTTAAGCAAGGACGAAATCGTCGGTTGGCAGAAAATACTCTACAAGAAAGGCTGGATGGCGCCCAATTGGCCCAAGGAATACGGTGGCACTGGATGGACGCCTACGCAAAAGTATATTTTCAGTACGGAGATGGGCCTTGTCGGTGCCCCAGAGCCGACGCCTTTCGGTGTAACCATGGTTGCTCCTGTGATCATGGCCTACGGCACAGAGGAGCAGAAGCAGCGCTTTCTTCCCGACATTCTAGAAAGTAATGTTTGGTGGTGTCAGGGATATTCTGAGCCGAATGCCGGGTCTGACCTTGCCTCACTGAAGACGATGGCCGTTCGCGACGGCGATGATTACATCGTTAACGGGAATAAGACTTGGAATACCTATGGTCAGTATGCTGACTGGATTTTCTGCCTTGTTCGCACCGACAACAGTGTTAAGAAGCAAGAGGGCATTAGCTTCTTGCTAATCGACATGAAGTCCCCTGGCATTACGCTTAAGCCGATCGTGCTCCTAGACGGCCACGCTGAGGTGAACGAAGTGTTCTTCGACGATGTGCGTGTCCCCGCGGCGAATCTAATCGGTGAAGAAAACAAAGGGTGGACCTACGCGAAGGTGCTCCTGACACACGAGCGGACCAATATCGCTGGCGTACCGCGCGGCAAGCGCCGTCTTGCTTCTCTTAAGCGAATCGCGGCGGAAACCGACGATGGTTTTGGCGGAACGATGGCCGACAACGCCGATTTCAAAGCGCAGCTTGCCGAAGTTGAGATCGAGTTGCAGGCGTTGGAGTATGCAGAGCTTCGCACGCTCGCTGCGCTAAGCGTTGGTAAGGCGCCGGGCCCTGAGTCTTCGATTTTAAAAATAGTGGGAACAGAGCTAGCGCAAAAAATGGATGAAATGACTGTCGAACTCGCCGGTTATAACTGTTTGCCGTTTGTACCAGAACAATTCGAAGAAGGGTTTGATGGCGAACAAATGGGCCCTGGAAGCTCAGCGGCCGCGGCGCTAAGTTATTTTAATAATCGTAAGCTCTCGATCTTCGGCGGTTCTAACGAAGTTCAGCGCAACATCATCAGCAAGGCGGTGTTGGGGCTATAAGCTCCCCGCCTTCGTGAACGGTTGTTTACTCACTAATTTGAAAGGGGTTTGACAGTGGATTTTTCTTATTCAGAAGAGCAGCAGATGCTGCAAGAAAGCGTTCAGAAGTTTGTGATGCAAAAATACGATTTCTACACGCGGGGCGACATTATTAAATCCGAGGCAGGTTACAGCGCCGAGAATTGGACTATGTTTGCCGAGCTAGGTTGGCTCACAGTGCCGTTTACCGAGGAAGACGGTGGATTCGGCGGCAAGGCTGTGGATCTCATGGTGATGATGGAGGAGTTTGGTAAAGGTATGTTGGTCGAGCCTTATCTTTCCTGTGCCATCATGGGTGGCACGCTGATAGCCGATTTAGGTAACGAGGAACAGAAAGGCGCGTTGATCCCGCGGATCATGGAAGGTGCGATGATCACGGCAGTTGCTTATGCGGAGCAAGGCAGTCGCTTCAACCCGAATAATGTTAAGACTTCTGCGGTTGTCTCGGGCGATGAAGTAGTTCTCAACGGCGCTAAGACAGCGGTTCTAGGCGCGCCAAATGCGCAGACAATCATAGTCAGTGCACGCGAGTCCGGCGCTGCAACCGATTCCGACGGCATTTCGCTCTTTCTCGTCGACGCAAAGGCAGCCGGCGTGAGCATCAAGGCTTACACAACCATCGACGGTCGCAAGGCGGGTGAAGTAACGCTTGCTGACGTGCGAGTTCCTGCCACTGCTCGATTGGGTGCCGCCGGCGGCGCGGCTGCAGTACTTTCTGCGGTCATCGATCGAGCGACACTTGCCGTGGCTGCCGAAGCGGTTGGCGCGATGGATTCGTTGCTAACCAAGACGGTCGAATATAGCAAGACACGCAAACAGTTTGGGACAGCGATCGGTACTTTTCAGGCATTGCAGCATCGGATGGCTGACATGTTTATCCAGTGCCAACTCGCACGCTCAATCGTGGTTCGCGCGGCAATGATCCTAGACAGTGATGAAGACGCGGTGGGCAAGGCACGCGCCGTCTCGTCTGCTAAATCACGAGTAGGCAAAGCGATTCGCAAGGTGGGCCAAGAGGCCGTTCAGATTCATGGCGGCATCGGTGTGACCGATGAGCTAGACGTAGGACACCTCTTTAAGCGAGTGACTGCGCTAGATCTTATGTTCGGCAACGCGGAGTATCACCTCCAGCGCTTCGCCTCGCTCTAATTGTCGACCTGAGCTCGTGAGTGAACTCATCCTTGTCCGCCACGGACAGGCATCCTTTGGCGCTGAGTCTTACGATAAGCTCAGCCCCAAGGGAGTCGAACAAGCAAAAATTCTCGCCCAACACTGGAATAAGCTGGGCGAGAATTTCGATCACATCTACAGCGGTACCCTCTTGCGTCAACGCGAGACTGCCCACGAACTCCTTCCTCTAGTAGCCGGAAAGCCGAAAACCTCGGTGCAGTTGCCTGGATTCAACGAATACAATGGTGACCCTCTGATAAAAATTCATCTGCGTGATCTGCGCGCTGGGGGCGAATCTGTACCCGCGGAATGGCCTATTAAAAATGAGCGGCAATTTCAATCAATTTTCGAAGCCGCTACCGCGAGATGGATCCGGGATGATCTAGACCCGAAAGAGGATGTCGAGGGATTCGAACCGTGGGCAGAATTCAAGGCGCGCGTCTACTCTGCGATGGACGAAGTTATGGCGAGACACGGGCAAGGCAGTCGAATCATTATTTCGACGTCCGGTGGCGTTATTGCCATGGCGTTACAAAGAGTATTAAATTTTCCCGACGAACATGTTATTGCAACCAATTGGATGGTGCGCAATAGTTCGGTGACACGTATGATCTACGGGCGCGGCAAGTTGTCGCTGACCCAATTCAACAATCTGGCTCATCTTGAGAATCCAGACTATAAGCACATGATCACTTTCCGGTGAGCTGGTAAAAATCCCATTGGACTGGGTAACTTTAACGCAGAAAATTAAGCGCCAACAAAGAGCCCAGAAAATTGAGAAGCAGCGACCCATGAACTCCCAAGGGGCAGGTTAGTGGCAGATAAAGCTGAGAACGAAAGAGGGATTAGGTTTGACTGATAGCGCAGTAAATGAAGAATTAGTAGACCGAGCGGGTTCTATCCGGACGGGTGAAGAGCTCGATCTTGATGCACTGCGACAGTATCTCGAGCCTGTGCTTGGGGCAAAGGTCGCACAACTCGAGGTAAAACAGTTTCCCGGCGGCTTTTCGAACTTGACCTATTTGCTCAGCAGCGGAGACGAGCGGTGGGTGCTGCGGCGTCCACCTTTCGGGAGCAAGGTTAAGTCGGCACATGATATGTCGCGTGAGTTCAAAATTCTCTCAGCGCTTCAGGGTGTTTTCCCCTACGGACCGAAGCCCGTGCATTTTTGTGATGACCCTAATGTGCTCGGCTGTGATTTTTACTTAATGAGTTATATCGAAGGCTTGGTTATTCGCCGAGAATACCCCGCCGCCCTTAATTTTTCGCCAGATCAAATTCGCGAGCAGTTGTTTAATTTTTTTGATGTTTTATCCGAGCTTCATTCCGTCGATCTTATCGAAGCAGGTCTCGATACCTTTGGACGCCCAGTGGGCTATGTTCAGCGACAGGTCGACGGTTGGTGTAAGAGGTGGGTCGATGCCGTAACGCCAGACACGGTGAATTGCGACTCAACAATGCAATGGCTGCAGGACAACATGCCGTCAGAAAGTGGCAAGGCAAGCGTCATCCATAATGACTACAAAACAGATAATGTTATTTTTTCCCTAGAGAATCCCATGCAAGTCATAGGTATTCTTGACTGGGAGATGGCAACGGTCGGCGATCCATTAATGGACTTGGGCTGCACGCTAGGCTACTGGACTCAAATGGATGATCCGGAATTCTTCCGTCAATATCGCACAATGCCCAGCGATGTGCCTGGCGCACCGACACGCGCTGAGATCGTTAATCGATTCCAGGAAAAAACCGGCATAGCCGTCGACAATTTCGCCTTCTATTTCGTGTTTGGGTTGTTCCGTTTAGGTGTAATCGGGCAGCAGATTTACTATCGCTTCTACCACGGTCATACGAAGGATCAACGCTTTGCCATGATGGTCAAAAAGACCGACGTACTGCAGCGCATGAGTGAAATGATTATGCGTGGTGAAATAACTTCTTAGCCTCAAGCGTTAAGGACACTGAAAGACATTTGGCGAATAGGCTACGACAAGGATTAGTAATATGACATTAGCGATTAGCGAATTATTTTCGGTTGCCGGGAAAGTAGCGATCGTCACTGGAGGGTCGCGCGGCATCGGTAGGATGATTGCCGAAGGCTTCGTTGAGAATGGCGTAAAAACCTATATCACTGCACGTAAAGCAGAAGCCTGCCTCGCTACCGCTGAGGAGCTAAGCAATGCCAAAAAAGGTGAGTGCATCGCACTGCCAGCGGATTTGTCGACAAAACAAGGGCGAGAAGCTTTCGTTTCAGAAATTACTGCGCGCGAAAAGAAAATTGATATTCTTGTGAATAACGCGGGCGCAGCCTGGGGTGCGCCATTCGAAGACTATCCAGACGAAGGCTACGACAAAGTCATGGATATCAATGTCAAAGCGATATTCACTCTTACGCGCGATCTAATGCCATTGCTTAAAAATGGCGCAAGCCAGCAAAATCCGAGTCGGGTAATCAACATTGGCTCTATCGATGGTCTGCGCGTATCGACCATGGATAATTTCGCCTATGGCGCGAGCAAAGCGGCCGTTCATTTTCTTACCAAAAACTTAGCTCTTCGCCTCGGTCCCAAGGGCGTAACAGTTAATGCGATTGCCCCCGGCGCCTTTCAAAGCAACATGATGAATGCAACGCTAGAAAAATTTCAGGATAAAATCGAGAGTGAAAACCCGCTCGGTAGAATAGGCGCGCCCGAGGATATGGCCGGTCTCGCGCTGTATCTGGCTTCTAACGCGTCAAAGTACATGACGGGGCAGGTTATCGCGCTCGATGGCGGACGTCACATCGGTGCGCGACAGGATTAACTCGACAGGAAATTGTAAATGAACGCGAAGCAGGCTCGCAGGCCCAATAATCAAGGACCGCAAGCTATTCCAAGCCTGCTCGTCGTCAGCGCTGCGTTCGTGAGCGGCTTCTGTATCATGACCATTGAGATGCTAGGCGCGAGAATTATGGCGCCTTATTTCGGCGGCAGTTTGTCGGTGTGGGGAAGTATACTTACTGTCTTTATGTTGGCGCTAGCCTGTGGTTATTTGATTGGCGGTAAACTCTCAGCAAATCGTCCAAGCCTCCTTAACTATGCTCTCTTTTTTCTTGCGGCCGCGATACTTTCGCTGCCTATAATATTCTTTGCTGATGAAATTATGCGCCCGATCTTTCTCGCAGTTGAAGATCCGAGGTACGGATCCCTTCTAGCTTCGTTATTTTTGTACTTTTTGCCAACGACAATTCTCGGGATGATCTCGCCTTATTCAGTTCGACTTCTCGTCGAGAATAGCGATCACAGTGGGCAAAAAGCGGGGCTTCTCTTTTTTGTCTCAACAATCGGAAGCGCAGCGGGCACTCTTGGCACGTCATTCTATTTAGTACTCTGGTTTGAGGTGAACGAGATCGTCTTTGGCACTGCTGCAGCTTTAGCGTTGATCGGAGTGGTATTAATGATCGCCGGAACCCGAAGAGGGCATGCGAATGAGATATAGACTGTGGTTCGCCGTGTTTTTCCTTGGTCTCTTCAGTGCCTCTTGCTTCGCAGCAGAGACCCTGCACGAAGAGCGCTCGCTCTACCGTGATATCACTGTTACACAGGAAGGAAGTAGACGCTGTTTAGTGTTCAATGTTCATCGTGGCGATCGCAATCAAACTTGCATGAATACCGCGGATCCTGAGCGCTTGGTGTTCGAATACGCAAAGATGACGTTCGCAGGTCTCCTTCTTAATCCCGATCCCAAAAGCATATTGATCGCTGGGCTAGGCGGTGGATCACTGCCCACCACACTTACTAAACTCTACCCTGAGGCGAAGATTGACGTCATCGAAATCGATCAGGCGGTAGTCAATGTTGCCAAGCGCTTTTTCGATTTCGAGGAAACCGTGAATGTGAAGGTTGCGGTAAACGATGCACGCGTCTTTGTTAAACGCGCCAGATTGCTTGAACAGCGATACGATTTTGTCATACTCGATGCGTTTACCGGAGACTACATTCCGGAGCATTTGCTAACAGAGGAATTTCTTGAAGAGGTGCGCGCGATCATGTCGCCCGATGCTGTCCTCGTCGCGAATACTTTTTCGACAAGCCGATTTTATGATCACGAGTCGGTGACCTACCAAAAAGTGTTTGGCGAATTCTTTAATTTTAAGCTGCCTAGCTCTGGTAATCGGATCATAATTGCGCGTAATGAAGCGCTGCCGCCAAGGGGGGAGCTAAACGCGGTGGCGCGCTCACTCGCGCCTAGGGTCGAGGCCTTTGGTGTGCCTCTTTTGGAATACCCCAATCGTCTATCGACCAGGGTAGATTGGGATATGAGCCGAAGAGCACTGACAGATCAATACTCGCCGTCGAATCTATTGCGCGATAATTAACTCGCGCGGAAAGCTAGCTCAGACTTCATCTGCTCCGACGATCAACCTCAGCCCTTCTTTATCTAGTAGCGCAATTTCTCGGTTGTCGACGCTTATAAGACCTTTCTTCTGTAATGAAGTAAAGAGTCGGCTCACCGTCTCCACCGTCAAGCCGAGATACTCTCCAATATCCCCTCGTGTCATGGGGAGATGAAACCTTTTCGGCGACAATCCCACGCGAGCATAGCGGCTTGAAACGCCGAGTAAAAATGAGGCGATACGCTGCTCTGCGCTATAGCTGCTAAGTATTGTGTGAACCTTCTGGTCTTTAGTGATCTCCGCGCCCATGATGGAGAAAAAATTATGCTGAAGACTCGGAAGCTTGAGGCTAAGGGATTCAAGCTGGCTAAAGGGAATCTCACAGATAGATGAGTGCTCGAGTGCAATGGCTGAATTTGCGTGCACCTTGTCGGCGATGCCGTCCATGCCGATTATCTCACCGGGCAGATAGAAGCCGGTGACGCGTCCAGCCCCAGAACTGCTTAGAACATAGGTTTTAAAACTACCCGACCGAACTGCAAAAATGGATTTGAAGTCGTCATGTTGACGGTAAAGATGGTCGGCTTTTTTGTAGGGTCGATTCCGCTCGACGATATCATCGAGTTGTTGCATCTCGCTCTCATCGAGCGCAATCGGTAGACATAACTCGTTAAGTCTACAGCTTCCGCAGGAAATGCCGGAGCTATGGGGACAAAGCTTCACGACCGGCGCGTTGATTCTATGATCCTTTGGCTCACTCGAGGCCAGTTTTGTGTTGTCCACATTCGTCGAATGATTACTCGATTGCATCCGTACAGTCCTTCAATAATCTTTGAACTATATCAAGATAGTTTGAGTAGTCTGCCACTAATTGAGGTGATGGACAATTTTAGAATGCGAGAAGGGGTGACAAACTGTTACCAAGGGTTAGAGTGAGTCTAAGCTTTATGCTAGAGCTCCTCTTTCCCTTGATGAGTTCGTCGACGCCGTGGGAAGGGCATAGAAAGCTGGCTCTTCGATAGAAATTGGGTGGGATGTCTATCCCACGTATACTGTCAGTACATCGCAGTGTGCGCCATGGAGCACTTTGATAGCGGTAGAACCTAATAATATTTTCCAGCCAGAGTGTCCGTGACTTCCAATCACGATCGCATCAGCACTAATTTCTTCGGCAAGCGCGCGGATCTCCGGTGCCGGTGCGCCGAGTAGAGAATGTGTGCTGCCCAGAGCAAGCCCCCACTCGTCGCCTAACGCAGCAAGACGCTCTTCGGCGAATTTGATCGCTTCCTGTTGCAGTTCACTTACGTTCGCCGCGTAAATATCCATGCTATAGGCAGCGGCGATCGGTTCTACAACATGAACCAAATTAAGTCTGCTGGCTTCGCCATTTGCCATGCGGAGTGCGGCCTTGAACACTTTTTCGGTGTCTTTCGATAGGTCTATAGCTACGAGTATTTTACTGTACATAGTGCTCTCCTCGATTAGTGTGAAGGTCACGAACTTAGGTCTTAATTTCACATCATTATTGCCTTAATGATTTGATACAAGTCAACGCTTGTCTCGAATGAAATTCATAGGTGCGTCGCCACTGCGAGTCTAGAGGTAGGGTGAAAAAAGCCAAGCGGCCGCGTCACGCAGTCGAATCAAATAATGCCTTGTCTCGCGCGCCTCTGGATCTAGCCGTTGGGTTTCTGCTTGGAGTGATCGAAGGTAATTAGCGAGCCACAGGTTGCAGTCGGAGGAAAACAGTTCCAGCCCTAGTTCGAAATTCAGGCGCAGGCTGCGTGGGTCGATGTTGGCCGATCCAATTAGAGAATAGTCACTATCGATTATCAGCGCTTTGCTGTGGATAAAGGGGGCCGGTACTTGATAGACCGATAGCCCGTCGGCGACCAGCCGTTTTAGGCTGTGCTGGGATGCCCAGTGGGCAAGGTGAATATTTCCCCGCTCTGGGATAAGAATACGGACATCGACCCCTCGAAGTCGTGCAGCGGTGAGTGCGCCAACTAAATCCTTTTCCGGAAGAAAATAGGGCGTAATAAGCCAAAGCCGCTCTTTTGCGCTCGAGAACACACCGAGCAGTACGTCGTTTAACTTATCTATATCCTCGTTGGGACCATCTAAAATCAGTCGTGCTTCAGCCTTAACAGGCGTGCTCGGCTCGGATGTGTGGTGTAACGAATTCGCAAATGACTCGCCGGTGCTGCGCAACCAATCTGCTCTGAACGCGCGCTCAAAGTCATCGACAATCGGACCTTCGAGTCTAACGTGCAAATCTCGAGCGGGTGACTTTATCGCTGGGTCTTTAACTAGGTGCTTTGCACTTATATTGTGGCCGCCGGTAAAAGCGATGCGGTGGTCGATGATAAGCATTTTTCGATGATTGCGGAGGTTGATATGAAGCGACGGGGGCATCAGTCGTACAGGGTCGAAGCGAGCAAAGTTTAGTTTGGCTTCGCGCAGTGCACGTCCGACACGTGGAGGGTAAGCGAGTTCGCCCAACCCGTCGACCAGTATTCTCACATCGGCGCCGCGGCCCTTTGCGGCTTTTAGGGCGGAAACAAACTGTCTACCTATCTGGTCATGCTGGAATATATAGGAGCACAAATAAACAGATTGTTTCGCGGTTTCAATAGCGGCAAGCATCTCTGGAAAGAGCGCGTCTCCATTCTCCAGAAAGCGTATAGACGTGCACCGGGCCAACTTTTTATTGCTCGCTCGCTGTCCTATCGTCGCTCTCGAATGACGTTCTGAAAGCGTAGCCAGCTCGCCTTCCTCGAGTGTGGGCTTGGTTGCGTAAAGCCGTCGTGCGGTGCTTCTTGTCCGGTTAATGCCGAGCAATAGATAAGCGATCGGACCAATAAGCGGCATGAGCAGGCAGAAGCTCACCCAGGCAAGCGCCGAGCGGGAGTTGCTTTTCGTCGTTAGGGCGTGAAGAGCCGCTGCGGTTGAGAGCAGTCCAAGTGCTATGCTGATAAAAATATTAAGCACGCTTATTCCTCGACAGATTGGCAGCGAGGGCACTGTGATCTGAGAGCCAGCGCCAATTTGGACTCGACAGCACATTTGCCGATTCTACTGTGAGCCCACGACAATAAATGCGGTCCATCGAAAGTAATGGAAGTGCAGCAGGGAAGGTTCGCGCGGGCGCACCGCAGATTGAGTCGAATGCCTCTGTCAATCCAAGTTCTTGTACGAGTGTTCTATGCGCCGTTAATCGCCAATCATTGAAATCGCCAGCGAGAATTAGCGGCGCTTGAGGCGGTATGTGTTCGTTAATATATTCTAGCGGCGTTGCGTCCATAGGCAAAATGAGGCCAAACAGAGTCTGCCAGATATTCGAGTTGATCGGTGTTTGGCCAGCCTTTGATTCGTTGATGGTAACGGCTATTTTCTCCGCTTACCTCTTGTAAGAAAATCAGGTTACACCCAGAGTCGCGAAGTGCTACGCGTAGCGCTTCTAGCGTATAGCGTAAATTGCTCGCCGAGAACCCTTTGTGGATATTAAGAGTGAGAGCTAGATACTCTGGTTTCGCGTTCATCGATCAACTCCGAATCACCTCTTGTCCACAGTATTTACAGAAGCGTGCATCGAGATCGTGATTGGCGTTTTTACACCCGGAGCAGATTGAGCTCACGCTGTTATTGCGCTGATTGCTACGCTGTACCTGCTGCATCAGTTCGGCACCGATTATTCCTGTCGGGACTGCAATAATCGCGTAACCGCAGATCATCGCGAACGCTGCTACAAATTGTCCGAGCGAGGTCTGTGGAGCAATGTCGCCATAGCCTACCGTTGTGATGGTCACGATAGCCCAATAGATGGAGATCGGAACATTTGTGAAGCCATTCTCTGGCCCTTCGATGACAAACATCAGAGCGCCGAAAATAATGATTAGAACGAGAACAGAGAACAGAAAGACGATGATTTTACGACGAGCTTGCAGAAGCGCGGCATAGAGTAGATTAGCCTCGCCGATATAACGAAACAGCTTGAGAATGCGAAAGATTCGCAGAACTCGCAGTATACGGATGACAAGTAGGTAAGCTGCGGTCGGAAAAAGGAAAGCGAGGTAGGTCGGTAGTATCGAGAAGAGGTCGATGATTCCGTAAAAACTGAATAGATAGGCGCGCTTATTGGGCGTCGAATAAATTCTGAGAAAATACTCGAGAGTGAAGATTAGCGTAAACGCCCATTCCAAACGATAGATCAAGCCACCATAGTTAGAATGAATCGAGGCGACGGAGTCGGCGAGAACGGCAGTGACGCTCGAAACTATAAGCACGATAAGCGCAATGTCGAACCAGCGCCCAGCGCGGGACTCGTAGCCGAAGATCACATCGTAGATAGCTTGCTGAAGTGGGGACTGGTTTACAACCTGCGAGTCGTCGTCTGGTTGCAGATTGTCGCTTGAGCCTTTGGCTTGCTTCTCTGTCATGGGACATTCGCTATCTTACGTTATGTTCAAAGCGCCCTAATCTGAATCGACTAAAGCGCCTTGGCAAAATTTTCCTCGGGTACTAGCTTGCCGCTCTGATCATGTTGCGTGCGATGATTATCTGCTGAATCTGACTTGTGCCTTCATAGAGTCTGAACAGACGCACATCACGGTAGAAACGCTCGACAGCGTATTCCGACATGTAGCCCGCGCCTCCATGTATCTGCACAGCGCGATCGGCAACTCGTCCAACCATCTCGGTGCAGAAAAGTTTGCACGCTGAGGACTCAGTGCTGACATTTTCGCCTCTATCGCGGCGGCGGGCGGTTTCCAATGTCATACACTCAGCCGCATACGTCTCGGTCTGTGAGTCTGCAAGCATGGCTTGAATGAGCTGTTGTTCGGCAATAGGTTGTCCAAACTGCTTGCGCTGCATTGCGTAGTCGAGTGCGTCGGCGATTAAGCGTTTTGCGACGCCTATCGACACACCAGAGATATGTAGACGACCTCGGTCCAGCACCTTCATTGCTGTAATGAAGCCTTCGCCTTCTTCGCCAATAATATTTTCGGCAGGCACGCGCACGTCCTCGAAAATGACGTCGCAGGTCATTGACCCTGACTGGCCCATTTTCTTATCTACAGAGCCGAGCGTGATTCCGGGCGTGTCTCGCTCAACGATAAATGACGAAATTCCGCGCGCGCCTTTGATGTCGGGGTTGGTTCTAGCCATGACATTAAAGGTGTGTGCGACCGGTGCGTTGGTGATATAGCGCTTGGTGCCATTGATCACGTAGTGGTCGCCTTCGCGTCGCGCGGTGGTTCGCAGCGAAGCTGCATCTGAACCCGCTTCCGGTTCGGTCAAACAGAAACAGCTAATCCACTCGCCACTTGCATACTTCGGCAGATATTTTTGTTTTTGAGCCTCTGTGCCATTGAATACGATTGCCGCAGATCCGATGCCGTTGTTTGTACCCATAATCGAGCGAAAAGCTGGAGATGTGTGACCGAGCGCCATAGAGACCAGAATCTCTTCTTCCATTGTCAGTCCGAGACCACCGTATTCCTCGGGAATCGTTAGGCCGAACAAACCCAACTCGCGCATTTCCTGCAGCAGCTCGTCTGGAAGTTTACCTTCCTCGGCCATTTGCTCTTCGGCTGGGATTAGTCGTTCGCGCACGAAGCGTTCGATAATATCGACGAGGGCGTTGATGGTTTCTTGGTCTCGGATCATAGTGTCTACCTGTCTCTAGCTTGCTTTTGCTTGATGATGTGGGGGCGGTCTTTGGATGGTATTCAGGCGCCTTCGAAGCTGGGAAATTAGCATAATCCACGAGTCAGCGCGACTCATACCATGGCTAAAAACCCTATGCTATGATCCGAGGGATACGGAAACGAGCCGCGGACAGACCTGTTTGGCGGCGACATGATCTTAACCCTCAAAACTCATACTAAGTCAAATTCGGAGAGCACCCAGCTATGTCAGACAAGCACCTTAACGACGCATTCATTTACTCTGGCGGACGTTCGGCCTTCGGAAGACACGGCGGAGGGCTTTCATCTATCCGTCCAGACGATTTGCTTGCGCATGTAATTACGTCTGTCGTTAGGAATAGTGGTTTCACTCCCGACGCCTTCGAAGATGTCGTCATGGGAAACACCAACGGGGCTGGAGAAGATTGTCGTAACGTTGCGCGCTTTGCTTCGCTTCGCGCGGGCATGCCAACGGCACTGGCGGGAATTACAGTTAATCGATTATGTGGATCGGG
>Ga0181555_1001568_pt1 | contig 20102 bp, 22 predicted proteins | sample 011ome_15_FD_145601 | JGI IMG/M metagenome (GOLD analysis project Ga0181555, IMG submission 145601) | Coastal salt marsh microbial communities from the Groves Creek Marsh, Skidaway Island, Georgia - 011504AT metaG (spades assembly) | ecosystem: Environmental > Aquatic > Marine > Intertidal zone...
AGGAACAATACCAATCAATGACAACAGCAACATTACAGGAGCCGTCATACTATTGCAAATTACTTTATTATGCTTGAATCGATCACAAGAGATTAACTTTCGATAAACTAAAGAATGCAGATGATTAGCATCTGACTGACTTGCATCAGTCTTATGGATAATCTTCCTTCTATAAATACTGTAAAGCAGCTCATACATAGGATAAATAAAGATCAATAGCACAAACCAGTTGGATAGCTCTGCGTGTCGATCAACCAACATAAGACTGACAATTGCCAATATAAATCCTAAAAAATAAGCGCCGCCATCGCCCATAAATATCTTGCCAAATGGAAAATTAAAGATAAAAAATCCAAATACAGAAATAGTAGATATTAAACTTAGCTGAAGAATTAAATCATCATCTAAACTATATGCTACATAGGCTATCGCCAGAAATGCCAAGATAGAATATCCACCCAAAAGGCCATTAAATCCATCAATAATATTTAGTGAATTTACCGCACCGCCCACAACCAACAAAGTAAACAAAAAACTGATAATGGCATAATCGGTCAAAACATAATCAACCCACTCAAAGCCCAAAGAGCTAATCCCGGTATCAAGCCAAAAAAATGCAATAGCAATGGATAAAAATGCAGAAAGAAGCCTTATTAAAGGTGAGACTCTTGCACTTAAATCTTCATAAAGACCAACAACAAACACTGGCAATGACGACAACCATATTTTAAAAATCAAATCAAATTGATCGCCCGATAAAAACATGGCAACAAACCAAGCAATAAAAATACCCAAGCCGCCTATCCTAGCGACGGGCTCTATATGAAATTTCTGAACGCCTTGTAGATCAGCTTCATTAACGAACCGTTGTTTACTCTTAGCCAATTTCACAATCGACCAGATCATTGCAAATGATGATATAAAAACTGTAAGTAATAAATTTTCCATTAACTCTTAATTATTTTGTTAATAAATCTAGTGTTTTAAACATTGATAAAGGCTCTTATCACAAGCCAAGTTCGTTTCGTAAAAAGGCATTAAATTTACATTCGTGTGAAGTTTTTAGAATTCAGTTAAAGTGGATTTAGAGTTCATTTTAGCATTAATCCTATGACAAACAAAACTAAACACAGCGGCGGTCTGAAGACCGATAAAGGCAAGGCCGTCTCCAGTCGCAATTCAACCACACACGGCCTAACCGCAAGACAATGGGTTAACAATGATGAGCGAGCGTTATTTTACAAGGGAATCTGAACATACAATCGTTTTGTTTGTTGATTCTAACGACAAGAATGAAGAAAGCAGAAGCAACAAAACCTTATCAGAGGATGGGGTTGTAAAAAATGCAAATACCATTCAAACCTCTTTAATTCGAAAATACCTTGAAAATCTATATACCAATGTCAATAAAGAATTACACGTTCAACTTATTCTAAAAGACTACGATAAACGTCACAACCTTGTTAAAGGGGCCGCTTTACCAGATCAGAAAAGTATCGACTTAATACAACGATACCGAACCTCAAACGAAAGACAGTTTTCTAAATCCCTTGGTGAATTGTTTGAACTTCAAAAAAGACGAAAGACCGTCTAACTACCCTTCTTGATTTAAGATCACACCCGGATCTTTAACAGGGTCGCCAGTAAAAACGATTCCATGGCCTTCTAGTACAGACTCAATAGACTCTAAAACTTTAGTATTACCAGCAGGAATACCATTTTGAGGCTCATACCTTCTCAATGTCTTGAGACTGATACCGCATTTATCAGATAGCTCTTTCCCGCTCCAACCAAGCAGAGCTCTTGCAGCGCGAATTTGTCTTCCAGATATCATAAAAAGAGCCTATAATGTCTCTTTTAGAGACAATAATTAAATTACCTTACAATGTTAACAATCGAAAATTTCTTTTCTTCTTTAGAGGGTGCTTATGCGCCCAATACAATTAGATCTTATAGATCAGATTATATGCATTATGCCAACTGGTGTCATAAATATCAATACGATCCTCTAAATATTCATGAAGATAAATTTGCAGACTACATTCTACAGATGGGTAAAAACCTAACTGTTGCAACTATTCAAAGGAGAGTAGCCAACCTTAGTAGTATATTCAATCTCACTAAAAGCACCAACCCAACAAAAGAACCTGTAGTCATTTTAACCATCAAAAAACTTAGAAGAAAATTTGGCAAACCCCAAAAACAAGCAACACCTCTAACTTATGATATTTTGATCAAACTTAAAAATGTTTGTTCTGATGATATTGTTGGCCTCAGAAACAAACTTCTTTTACAACTCGGCTACGAAACCATGCGTCGACGTTCTGAAATTTGTCAATTTAAATTTGAAGACTTACAACATCATGGCAATCATAAGCATGCACTTTTACTGCAACACTCTAAAACTGATCAATACAATCAAGGGAAAATAATTCCAATATCTGATGAATTGTCTGAGATGATTTCAAAATAGTCACTAGCAATTGGCCATGATAGTGGCTATATCCTTAGAAGTTTCAAACGAAATCTATCTACCAATCCTTCTCTCACACCCGCATCGATTAATCATATTTTAAAAAGCCTTCAAAAACAAGCTAGCCTGAATCAAATTGGAGAACTATCAGGCCACTCATTTAGAGTTGGTGCTGCGATTGACCTATTAAACAAGAACATTCCTCTGGAGAAAATTATGCTTAGAGGTGGCTGGAAATCAGAAACTAGCGCAATGAGATATCTTCAAAGCTGGAATGATAGCAACTGGCTGGTTGTTAATTAACCATAGAAAATCAAAAGCTTAATTTAGTGCTATCTATGTCTTGGGTATCCATCTGGATTTTGTGACTGCCAACGCCAAGTGTCTTCACACATCTCATCAAGCTCACACTCTGCTTTCCAGCCCAATCGTTCTGCTGCATAAGCAGGATCGGCATAGCAAGTGGCAATATCACCTGGCCTTCTATCTACTATTTGATAAGGAACATCTTTACCTGAAGCCTTTTCAAAGGCTTTAATCATGTCAAGCACTGAATAACCATTTCCAGTACCTAAATTCACTGTTAATACTTGCGGCTTATTCTGTAATGCTTGTAATGCCTTAACATGTCCTTTAGCTAGATCCACCACATGAATATAATCACGCACACCTGTGCCATCGGGCGTATTGTAATCACCACCAAACACGCCAAGCCTCTCTAACTTGCCAACAGCCACTTGTGAAATATACGGAATTAAATTATTGGGAATATCATTTGGATCTTCGCCTATTAATCCACTCTTATGCGCACCTACAGGATTAAAGTATCTAAGCAGTGCAATATGCCAACTATCGTCTGCAACAAATACATCTTGTAGAAACTCTTCAATCATTAACTTAGAACGGCCATAGGGATTGGTAACTGATAATGGAAAGCCCTCCTTGATAGGTACAGTATGAGGATCTCCATACACCGTAGCAGAAGAGCTAAAGACAAATGTCTTGCAACCAAACTCACGCATCACATCAGCTAGAATAAAAGTACCACCCACGTTGGTATCATAATATTCAATCGGTCTTTCTACCGACTCACCTACAGCTTTTAAACCTGCAAAGTGAATCACACCATCAATTGAGTGTTGTTCAAATACCCGAGTCAATGCCGCTTTATCACGAATATCTACCTTGTGAAAAGGAATGTCACTATTGACCAACCTCTCTACGCGTTTTAAAGATTCTAATGAAGAGTTACACAGGTTATCAACTACAACCACTTCATAGCCTGCTTTGATCAGCTCAATGCATGTATGTGAGCCAATATAGCCCGCTCCACCTGTGACTAAAATTTTCATAATTTATTAATGGCTAAATTTATCAAAAAACTAAATATCACAATTAAAGTTAGATATTTAAGCATCATTAACCTAAACCCAATCTTACTCTCTGATAACTACCATCTTGCACATGCCTACACCAGGTTTTGTTATCCAAATACCACTGGATAGTTTTCTTAATACCTGTCGCAAACGTCTCATCTGGCGTCCAGTTTAATTCATTGGCTATCTTAGTTGCATCTATAGCATATCTAACATCATGTCCCGCTCTATCGTCTACATAGATAATAAGCTGCTCATACCGTTCAATACCATTAAGCTTACTTGGCACTAATTCGTCTAAGATACTACATACAGTTTTAACAACATCAATATTTTGTAATTCATTGTGTCCACCGATATTGTATGTTTCACTAATCTTACCAGTTAGTGCTACATGTAATAATGCCCTTGCATGATCATCAACATAGAGCCAATCACGTATTTGCTTGCCATTGCCATAGATTGGCAGTTCTTTACCTTCTAGCGCATTGAGAATAATCAATGGAATAAGTTTTTCAGGGAACTGACAGGGTCCATAATTATTAGAACAATTGGTAATTAACGTTGGAAACTTGAAAGTTCGCTGCCAGGCACGCACAAGATGATCAGAGCTAGCTTTAGCAGCTGAATAAGGTGAGCTTGGCGCATAAGGTGTATCTTCAGTAAATAAGTTATCCACGCCTTCTAAATCACCATAAACCTCATCAGTTGATACATGGTGAAATCTAAAAGTTTCTTTTTTACCATCATCTATATTAGACCAATAGTTTCTAGCCTCTTCAAGCAATACATAAGTACCGACAATATTAGTTTGAATAAACTCACCTGGCCCATCTATTGATCGATCAACATGGGATTCAGCAGCAAGATGCATGATGATATCGGGCTGGTATTTGTTAAAAACACGTCTAATCTCACTGGCATCGCAAATATCAACTTGTTCGAATACATATCTTTCGTTATCTTCTATAGAGGCTAGTGACTCCAGATTTCCAGCATAAGTAAGCTTATCAATATTAACAACATGATGGTCTGTGTTGTTAATGATATGGCGAATAACAGCGGAGCCAATAAATCCCGCACCGCCAGTGATTAATAGCTTTTTATAATTGGGCATAAAATTCCTTGATACTGCTTATGACTAGATCGACATCTTTATTAGACAAGGATTGATGCAGAGGGATGTTTAGTGTGTGTAATGCTGCATAATCAGAATTTGGATATTCTTCAATTGCATATTCAGAGAACAGTTCAATTTTATTAAGAGGCCAATATCTAAAAGTTGTATATACGCCTTTATCTAATAAAAATTTTGCTAGCTCATTACGATGTTCGGTTTGAATCCAAAAGAAGTAATAAGAAGAGATGTATTCAAATTCAGGTACTGGCGGCAGACTAATATCGCCAGTATTTTTCAGTTCTTTAGTGTATTTTTCGAAGATCTCTTTACGTTTGTCGATAAAATCATCCAATCTGTTCAATTGAGACAAGCCCATGGCAGCGGTAACATTATTCATAATGGCGCGTCTGCCCGTTCTATTCATTTCAAATTCCCACCAGTTGGAAGCGTTATCTGATGATGAATCAAGTCCACTCTTGCTTTTTACTGGCAGACCAAGATACAAGCTTTCTTCTGCCTCTATGCGCTTATCAGTATCTTTTATATACATCATCCCACCATCCGCGGTAGATAACGTTTTCATTGCATCAAATGACCACATACCCATATCACCAATTGTGCCACAAGCCCGTCCTTTGTAAAAGCTACGCACAGCACAAGCAGAGTCTTCAATCACTAAGATTTTGTGTTGATTGCAAAGTTCAATGATCTCATCCATTTCGCAAGGAATTCCGCCATAGTGTGTAATGTAGATGGCTTTGGTTTTATTGGAAATGACTTTTTGAATATCTTTCGCTCTTACATTAAGAGAATGCTTATCAACATCACAAAAAACTATCGTTGAGCCTGATTCAATAATGGCACTACCAATAGATGGAAATGAAATTGTGGGCACAATAATTTCATCACTCTTGGAAAAATTAAATAATTTTGCAGATAAAAATATAGCTTCAGTGCAACTGGTGGTTGACAGAAAACTTACAGAATTACTTGATAAGCTTGTGGCAAATTTACTTTCAAAATCTTTAACCCTGTTTCCTTTTCCTAGCCAATTACTAGTGAATACATCTTTGATTAATGCGAGTTCCTCATCTCCGAGGGTTGGTTGAAACAAATTAATCATAATAAATCATCAAATATAATAAAAATTAGCTTTTTTTGATACATAAAATCAATCAAAAAGGGGATATTGTCTGTGAAAAGCCTGGCAATTGCAAATCCTTTTCAGAAAGCTTTAGTTCTTTTTCTGATAGGCGCCAATCAATATTTAATTCAGCATCATTAAAATTCATACCTCGATCATGTTCAGGTGCGTAAAAATTATCTACTTTGTAAGCAAAAATAGCGCTATCACTTAAAACGACAAAGCCATGCGCAAAGCCACGAGGAACAAATAATTGATGCTTGTTTTTACCAGTAAGCTCAACTGCTACATGCTGACCGAATGTGGGACTGGATGTTCTAATATCTACCGCTATATCTAAGACAACACCTTCAATAACTCTAACCAATTTAGCCTGAGTATAAGGTGGTAGTTGGTAGTGCAATCCTCTTAACACGCCTTTAATAGATTTTGACTCATTATCTTGAATAAAATTAATCTGATAGCCAGTAGCTTTTTCTAATAAATCCTGCCTAAAGGTTTCTACAAAATAGCCACGATCATCCCCATAAATAGTTGGTTTAATCAGTACAACATCAGGTATTTTTTGCTTAACAAACTCCACTACACTCCTTGGGCTCGTTTGAGTAAATACTGACCGTATTGATTTTTTATCAATGGCTGTGCAAGTTCAATTAGGCGGTCTTTAGTTATATAGCCCATCTCAAAAGCAATTTCTTCAATACACGCCACTTTTAAGCCTTGTCTATTTTCAATAGTTTCAATAAAGGTTGATGCTTCAAGCAAACTTTCGTGTGTACCGGTATCTAGCCAGGCATAACCCCTCCCCATCACTTCAACTGATAATCGACCCTCAAAAAGATACATTTGATTGACAGTGGTAATTTCTAACTCACCTCGATCTGAAGACTTAACTTCAGCGGCCTTACTAAGGACATCATTCGGATAAAAATACAGTCCTGTTACCGCATAATTACTTTTTGGCTGATCAGGCTTTTCTTCTATACTTAGGGCTTTTCCATTATCATCAAATGCCACTACTCCGTATCGCTCTGGATCATAAACATGATAGCCAAAAACCGTTGCAATATTTTTTTCAGCATTTAAAACAGCAGATTGAAGTATTTCAGGCAAGCCATGGCCATAATGAATATTATCACCAAGAATTAAACAAGCATCATCATCACCAATAAAATCCTTGCCCAAAATAAATGCTTGTGCCAATCCATCTGGAGAGGGCTGGACAATGTATTCAAAATCCATGCCAATATCAGAGCCATCACCTAAAAGCTGCTCAAATCTTGGCAGATCCTCTGGTGTAGAAATAATTAGTACATCTTGAATGCCCGCCAGCATTAGAACTGACAAAGGGTAATAAATCATTGGCTTGTCATAAACAGGCATAAGTTGTTTTGATACGCATTTAGTAACTGGATAGAGTCGTGTTCCAGATCCTCCGGCTAATATTATTCCTTTCATTTATCAACACCTGGTGAAAATATGTTTATAAGCCAACTATTAAGCGAATAATAATCATGTATGGCTTTTTTTGGATTTCTATAATTCATATTAAATAGCTCTCTATCCAATATTGGAAGATTTCTATCCAATACTTGTATGTTTGCCTTATTAAAGAAATCGTACCCTTTTACATTATCATTGGTAGTAATCAATTTTCTACTAGCCCCTAAAGATTCAAGCGTTCTAGACGTTAAACCAGACTGAAGCGGATGATTAATATCTAAAATCACTCTAGAATTTTCAATAATATGCGTTATTTCATTTTGTGTTAGCGGAGTAAAAGAGAAATCTTTAATATTTCCATATTTATACTGACGCAATAACACCTTTCGCACCCAAAACATAATTCTACTAGGCAAATAAAAAAATGAATACATTTTAAGATTATCTTGCTTAGCCAGCTGTTCTATTTTTTTTGCAATTTCATACCTATCACTATGAGCGGTCCCTATGAAGCAAATATCGTACTGATAAGAATCCTTAAAAGCTATCTTTTCATACAAGTTAATATAGAATAAAGGCAAAAATTGCATATTGTATATCTTAGAGTCTGCCTTATCAAAAGTAATTTTCTTGTCAAAAAAATTAACTATATTTCTACTATTTTCCTTATTTTTGAATGAGTCCCACATATATAGTATAAATTTTGCATCAGGTTGCAGCCTCCTTAAAATTTTAATTTTTTGAACATCAATAGTTTCAGGGTTGATTACAAAGACGGTATCATATTTATTTTTACTTATCAAAGAAAATATTTGATTGTAATAATTATCAACCTTCTTTTTAATTAGAAGCCCAAAGCCAGACCTAATAATTATTTTTGTCATCACACTATTCTTTGGCCTTTCATCGAAAAAGCACACCCTCGCACCAAGAGCCTCTAGCCCTTTCTTTATCTCCTTTTCATAATCAAAAAAACTTGGGCAAATTAATAAAATTTCTTTATTTTTCAATATCTTATTCATGCTCTATAGTGATAAGTAATTCTTTAAATCTTGTCCAATTAAATCTTTAATTCTATTGTTACTTTCTGCTTTGTATTTAGAAAAGGAAAATTTTCCATCTAAACACTGCTCAACTAAATATTGCAAATTATTAATATCGTAACAACCGACTACATATTTTTTGGATTCAAAATATTGAACCAATTCAATTTGATTGTCTAAACATTCTTTATATTCTAGCTTTCTAGGAACGGCTATAACCTTCTTTTCTAATAAAATGGAATCCATCATGCTTCCATATCCACCATGAGTAATTATTAGATTAGATTTTTTTATTTGGTCCATAATAAAACTTTTATCTTTATATTTAAAAGATTTAGCATTAACTGGAATATACTTAGTCACTCCTATTTGCATAACCACTTCATGAGTTTCCGCTAGTTTCAAATCTACCTCTTCTACCAACCTATCAAAGCTAAAAAAATTAGTCCCTACTAAAACTAGTATCACTCTAAACTCCCAATAGTTGCATCTGGATAGTGTTTTAACAATGATTCATATTGTACAAAAAATTTATCAGCATATCTATACATAAACTTACCCGTTCTTGATGCAGAATAAATTCTCGCTCCTGATTCTATAAATATTATCTTACTGCCAAAAAACTTACTGAAAAGCAAATAAGGCACAACCATTCCAGATCCTGTTGAAATTACAACGGATGGTCGCATTTTTAGAAACAGAAAACATGCCTGAATAAAATTGTAACCATACTTCCATTTAACTCCATTTGGCTCAACAATAAATACATGATTCAAACCCTTTAGACTTTCTTGGGTGCGGCCATCCTTTGAGGTTATATATGTAATGTTTTTTAATAATGAATCGGGGATTGCGCTCTGCAATTCACTTAAATGACCTCCACTAGATGATATTCCAACCACTCTATTTGTTAACAATTTTTTGAACATTTTCACTGATTGAGCTAACGCCTGTATTAATTTTATTAATCGAATATTTATCTGAAATTAGCTTGTATGCTTTAATTTTATCAAGATATTTCTTGTCATCTTTAATATCAATTCTTCTAGATTCTACAATTCTAACGTCGCATTCAAGGATAAAAATATTAAAATTTTTCAACTCTTTACTTATAAAACGATCAAATAATGCGAATACTAATTTAGGCCTATTGGTATCAACAATTAAATCAGCCACTATATCTATAATATATCGGTCTACTATGCAAAAAGCACCTCTCATAAACATTTTTTTTTTAAAAAAAACTATAAAAATAATATGATCAATAAATGCAGCATAAATATAAATTACCCCTATAAACCCCTGGTAGTCATGATAATTATCGCGCCCCCAACTATAAGTTACATCATAGCTTTTACCTGTCATTCTTGCAAAAAGATTAACCGCCCTTTGAAGATAATGATGAAATCTAGCCCATACAATCACTACTGGAATGCCTTTTTTCCTATATAGTGACTTTAATTCAACCGCAATTGTAGATTTACCAACACCATCAGGGCCGCACAACAATATATTTTTCAAGATGTAAGATTTCATCATTTAAAATCACGCTCTATGCTGGAGATCCATGTTTGAATAGTGGTATTTAATTTTTCATAATCGTTATCAATAAACAGTTTCTGAAGTTCTTTCAATTCTTCAATAAAATTAATCATCACTTCTCCATCTACAGCACGTATATCATAATCTTTCCTAGAATTAATCTTTCGAAAGAGCCTCCCAACCCCTACAGATCTTAGAAAGTTAATAATATGTTGCAGATTAGCTTGATATAGCGCACTAAAAACGTATTGTCTAAATTTTTCAAGGAAAATAAATTTAGGCACAAACCCCTCTCCAGTCTTTTTTTCAAGATTTTTTGGCAAGTAACCTTCTCCAACCTCTAAATAACTGAATACAGACCTTACAACTTCCTTGGGATTATTTTTTATATCATCAAACAATATAATTTTAATATTTTCTCTTTGAAAGAGTGAGAAAACCTCTTTTAAATGCTTATAATAATAAGACCTATCCAAAACACATGGTACATCTTTAAGATACTGATTAATCTCAATATTACCAACTCCACTAACTCTATTCCAATGTTTATAATGTGAAATAGTTCGATCTAACGGATTCCTTAAACTAAGAATTAATTTCACATCTGGATTGTGCTCTCTAATTCGATGCAATGCGCCTTTATCAATAAAATACGAGGTTGAAAACTCACCCATCAGCCCCTCCCCGCCCCACAAATTGTAATAAAAGTTAAATCCTTTTTTATAATATATATCAAAAAAACGAGGCTCTTTTTGCTTTGGCATGTCAATCTCTGGATGCTGAACAAGCATATCATGAAGCCAGGTTGAGCCACATTTATGCCCTCCTATATATAAATAGTTAATTTTTTTTGTCATATTTAATATTATTCAGTTGAATTTTATAATTAGGCGATGTAGGGTATTTCCTTAAAACATCATTGTTAAATAAAAAATTAACAGGAATTTCATCTTTTCTAATTTTATCTAAAAATTTTAAATCACTAAAACAGAAAACATCTATAGGAAATCCAACTATCAATCCGTAAAATCTATATGTGGCAGCCATAAGATATGCTTTAATTGATTTTAGTATCGTATTATCATGGTATATCCTTATATCAAGGTCACTTGTACATTTAATATGCCCTCGCGAAAATCCTCCAATAATCAATACGTCCAAAGGTTTGAAAAAAGTAATGCAACGCCTTATAAAGGCAATATAGTTTTTTATACTATCCTCAGTCATATTTGCTTTTGAATCAAAATATCTATACACAACATAAAATTGTCCATTTATTATGTAATTCAACAAATGTGCGATTAAGACTGAAATTAGAATATTATTAAATATAAGATAAAAGACAACCGAGAAGACTATTGTAAAAGCAATTTTAAATACCTTTTCGCCCATGGTCATATACAAAACCCCTTGGAAAATAATATTTCTAGCAAGCATTAAGATATATTTTAAGGCACTTATCTTGCGCACAACTCATCCAAAGCTATAGAATTTACAGCATGTATAGAGTTGATCACTTTATCAAAATCACCACTTGGATGACTATCAATAAAACCAACTATTTCAGAATAACTATCTTTAGAAAAGTCTTCCAATATTAAAATATTCTTTTGACCTTTTGTAATTATATGAACGCCACACTCTTTCGTTGTTACAACAGGAATCCCCAATTCAAGAGACTCAAGAACCACAATTGGAAGCTCCTCCATAACCACTCTAAAGGGCAAGATAAGAATATCTACGTCCATAATCTCTTGAACCAACTCCTTTCTCTCTAAAAAACCACTCACAATTTCTGAGTTATTTTTACACAGTTTTTTCGTATATTCACTTTCTACATATTTCGAATTATTTTCATCTATTCGTGTAATAATTTTTTTAGAAAAATGTGGGCTTGATTCTTCAAGCCATACGAAAAAATCAATCACTTTATCGTAATACCTAGTCAAATATGGAGGGCCAAAGTAACCAATCGTGTATTCTTTTCCAGGATTAATAATCTTTTTATAGCAGTTAGTCTGTATTCCCCAATTATCTAAAATAAACGGGATGTATTTATAAACATCAGTAAAACTAGAAAAATATTCTTCTAGCCTGTCAGAAACAACTAGCACCATATCCGCCTTTTTAAAAGAATTTTTAAAAGCCCATCTTGGCACAGCTGTCATTAAAAATATCCTACCAAGATATTTCCAATTTTTCACAATGGTATTTAGATCTAATGACACGAACTCCCTCATAGAAAGCATTGGAGAGGTGAAAAAATAAATCAATCTATAGGTTTTTATTTTAAAATCAAATATATCGCTAACACCAAACAACTTAATAACTCTGCCATTAAAATTTAAAGGGATGTCCGCCAAAGTGCTTACCACTTTAACTTTAAAATTAAGTTTATTTAAATCGTTTATTAATTTTTTGATGCCATACCATGGCTGTCTTTTTGCTAAAAAATCACTATACTCTTTAACAACTATATACACCACATTCATTTATTTTTTTTCAGCACAAAGGCCAACATGTATTGATACCTTTCTACTGCAACAATTTTGCAAATCTCAATTAGCATATGCCTTATTTTCTCCATTAGAGAATCCCCATAGTAAGGCCTAAGAGAGCTTCCTTTATCAACAATATAAAACCCGCATTTATCAATCAATGAAATCCATTCATTATAGTTTAGATCCTTAAAGCCATCAATTGGCATTGGCTTTGTTATTCCAATTTTGTTAAAAATAGGTAAAATTTTCCTAAAAAATTTTTTAAATAAATAGTCATTATTTCTAATTTCGATATACATAGATCCTTTAGCATCCAGAATTCTATTGCACTCCAAAAGAGCATCTTCTCTAGCAAAAACCTGATCAATAGATGTTAGTGCAATAATTTTAGAAAACTGTTCATTTTTAAACCCTGTTTTCAGCATATTTACTTGTAAAAACTTTTGACCTTTTACTTTCTTTCTTTCTGCAATCTTTAAAACTTTTTTTGATAGATCTATTCCAGTGTAATCTTTCACTCTATCCCCTATAGCAAGGGCCATTTTCCCTGTACCACAACCAATATCCAAAACTGAATCTTCATAGTTAAACGACATCTTATTGAATATATTCTTGTACGACTTGACATACACATACTCTCTCTTTTGAGAATCCATGGTATCAGCCTCATTGCTATACATTTTTTCAGCTTGTTCGCTATACTTATCCATAAGCGTCTATTTAATTATGTGTATAAATAATCAATCAATTGGTCAATATTCTTGTCACCATATTCTAGCAAGACTTTTTTTCGGTTATTAACCCCCATATCATTCTTTTCTTTAATTAAATCCACGGCCTTTAACAAGCCAAAAGACAAATCCTGAGAGTTGCCCTCTTCAACAATAACGCCATCAACAAGTTCAGAAATAGATCCATTTTTAGTTGTAACTACCAACATCTCACTTGCCATCGCTTCCATTAACACAACAGGAATACCTTCAGATCCTCCATCTTTAGTGTGTTTTGATGGTAGACAAAATATATCGCAATTGTTATAAAAAAAAATTAGTTGTTGTGCATCCATCTTATCAAAAATAGTCACCTTGTTTTGAACACCCATTTCTTTTGCCATTTTGCGCACATCAAGATCGCCAAAGCCCACTATCACAAACTCTATATAATCACTATTAATTATATTTATGGACTCAAACAATTCATAAAACCCTTTTCTCTCTTCAAATCTAGAAACAGTTAATACTTTAATTTTCTCGCGTCGCTTAAAATTTTCCAAATCTACAGACAGTCTTATAGTTCTAACCTTTTTAGGGTTCACACCATACTCTTTAACAAGGGTTCTTTTATTTTTATCGGAAATAGCTACAATCTTATCCGCCTCTTTAATGCATTTTGAAAATAACAATTTATTTGGGTTTGCGTATATTTCATGTGCATGGATTGTAACTGATAGTGGTAATCGTAATAATCTCTTACAGTAATATCCTAGGAAAAATTTTCTATCGCCAAAAACACAATGTATATACTGGATATTAGACCTTTTCATTCGCAATGAATAATCAAATGCAATAAACAATTCAACGAATGATCTGTATCTAATGGATTCGGCCAGTAACAGTGCCGTATTGACCGGCTCTTTAAATAAATAATAAAAAAATGAAATAAAGATTTTAATTGGGCTAATTGTTTCTAAATTCCATTGTTTTTTTGGTGAAAAAATATCATTAGGCTTGTGCTTGGTGGCAAATAAAGTAATATTAAAATTTCTTTTGATTATCTCATCTACTTCATGATAAACAAAGCTTTCAAGACCCTCTCCTATTGAAACAATGTATGCCATATTGACGCTTTCATTCTTTATTTTCTTTTTAATCATATCTGTTTATTCTGATTTATAAATGATACTAATCTCTATACCCATTTGATTTATTATTTATTAATACTAAATAAACCAACATCAATGTTACGTACACATTACCTGCACTGTACGAAGGAAGCCAGCCGTATACATGGATAAATTCACTGCTTGTTTCATATTTTAAATATGAATTCCAACCGCCAACACCAAATAAATTATTAAACGTTACCATAGAATAAGACAGAATAACAATACCCAACCTCCTTCCATATTTATTTAAATCATTCCATACTCTTATCGTTAAAATAATAATTAATCCTCCGATAGCTACCCCAACAATTGAAAATAAATAAACCACAATATTATCAATAAGTTTAATACTGCTTAATCCAATCCATTGATTTAATAAGAGTTCGTTATATCGTTCAATTACCCCTATGATCCTACCTGCAGCCGAACTGTCAATTTCTCTTGATAGAGAAAACGACCCGTCGATAATATAAAGAAAAGATTTATAAAAATTAGAAACTCTCTGGATAAGCCCTTCAGAGAAAAGCATCATGAAGGTTGTAACTATAGGGAGATAATTTAGCAAGAACTTTTTAACTCCAGAAGATAAGAGAAGGCTAAGGAAGAATATCACTATCGGCGTTTTTGAATGCACCCCAAAAACAATTAAAAAAGATACGCCTAGCATAATGAAATAAGTCTTATTTTTTATAATTTCACGTTTGACAAATATTAGTCCAACGATAGGATAAATAGAGAATAAAAAGGCAAGGTACAGTAGGTCTCTTATACCGCCAGAAATTATCGTCGCCCCATAATTATCCGGATTTATTTTTGATCCGATTCTTAGTCCATTTTCCAGTATCATCCCAGGATTTTGAAAAATAGCACCACCCTTAAATAGCAACTCGATCAACATAAATAAAAGTATCATAAAATATAAATTGCTTATTGACTTTACAATCACGCCCCTATGCTGATGACTGACTTGCAATGAATATACATACAATGAAATAAGGAAAAAAGCGGGTGTAAAAATATTAACTATAAATAAGTTTAATTCATTGCTTATATTACTGGAACTAGCAAGATTAATACATATGCCTAGCAGGATTAACGATAAAATTACCAGCATATTTTTAGATATTTCGTTTAAATAAATTTTAGGTTTGATCATCAACGCCATCACCATTAGCGTTGACAACACATTAAATAGAATCACATCCAGTGTGATGTAATAAAAATTATTCGGCATTAAATTTATGCCTAAATATGGAGAGCCTCTCATCCAAATTGGTATTAAGCTAATCACAACATACACTGTTCGAATCAGGCTACGAGATTTAATAGTGGTATAAAAAATAAAATTTATAAAAGCTATTGAAAAAATAACTACTAAAATTTTTCTATAGCTTTCATTTTCAATAACCATTTCTATGGCATTAAAAAACAACAAACAATTTAATACAATAAAAAATATTTGTTGTATTATTGTATTTATAGAAATATTCACAAAAAATCTTTTTTTTATTAAATTTTCCAATTTACACCGCTATTCTCAACTCTTCTCTTTATATATTCAAATTGCTCTGTTAATTGATATTTATCTATTAATTTATTAAAATTTTCTACACTACACCCTTTACCTCTTGTCTTCTTTAATGTTGAAATATCCACTTTATTAGCAATATTAATACTATAATTCTCAAGAATTTTCTTTAATTTTAACTCCCCAACATGAGGAGTTAAAATTAAATCTTCATATGGTAACAATATGGAGTTATCGTTAGCCTCCATAGCCTTAATGGCAACATAATTACTAACAACCCATACAACTACAAATGAATCTAATTTCTTTCTTATTGACAACCTTATTTTCCAGCTGGATTTATACCCTAAAACCATTCCGGTTGCTTTAATTATATAAGACAGCTCCTTGTTTAAGCCAAATGGGAGAAATAGACCAAAAAAATTCAAAAAAGTCTTTATTTTGCCCTTAACCCACCCTCTTCTATTCAAGGGTACAGCTTCAATTGACCTGTAAACATCCAGCGGATTTCTAATAATATGTATTATTTTAGTATCGTATGTTGCTGCGAGTAGTCTCAAATAAAAGCTCAAGTTGTTTGTTTGCAGAAAAACATTCTTAGTCTGCCTATTAAAAATATCTAGATAATCGATTAACTCGGTATCAGATTTAATATACCCATCAAGCAAGGATGGAGACTTTCTAAACATTTCCAATATAAAATCCTGATCAAACTCTTTATATGAGCTAAATAAATTCTCATAACCATAATGTTTATGCAGTCCTAAATCAGACTTTTTATTTGCTATCAAATAGGGTAGCTCGCTACTTGTTGGCTCATAATAAGCATTGAATCCAGTTAAATTATTTTGTAATAATTTAAAAGCAAAAGTCGTTCCACTCCTATAGTATCCATTTACAATTAATTTAATTGGCATGCGTCATATCTATTTTTATTACTCTATTTTTAAAAAATAACCCTAAAACTTGCTGTAACAATGATGAAATGCAAGTCGCTATTGCAACACCAGCCATTCCATAGTTAATAACAAATACATAACTCATCAATCCATTTACAATCGACACGAAGCCATAAATCTTCAATACTATAGAATGATGTCCTGTCATATTCATAAACATAAAAATTGGCCCTGATGCAGTATTAAAAATTTGACTCACAATGAGAATGTACAGTACATCTTTAACTGCTATAAATTCACTTCCAAAGAATGACAGTATCATGTCACTAAATAATAATAACAATACCCCTATAAAAATTCCAAAAAAGGCTGAAATTTTTGTCGCATTAGACAGTAGTTTTATTAATTTTCTATATTTTTTATTTGCAAACTCCTTTGAAAATAAAGGTGCAACAACAACATTGATTGCCATTAGTCCAAAACTCATTGTGGTACTAATTTTTATGGCTACACTATACAGTCCAACTGTATAGTCATCCTTAAAAATCCCGAGAATAAAAATATCTGTCCAGGCAACAACCATCGATATACTTGTCACCATCAACATAGGTAACGATGTTTTTAATAATGCTAAACTTTCAATGTTATTAGATATTTTTAAGTTTTCGCGGTAAATTGATTTATAAATATATATTAGACTAATTATTAATGTTATAAAATATGCAGTCACTTGAGAGGTGACTATATTAATACTATTATTTCTATTAATTTCCAATAAAAGGAAAATTATAATTGCAAACACAAATACACTCACATATTCTAACAAAGAATATTGGAGGGTTTTTCGACAGGCCCTTACTATAGACAAATTTACCTTAAGAAATGTAAATGGTAAAATCACTATTGAAAACATCTCAATAAACAACTTTAGATCAATATTTTTAAATATATAAAGAGAAATATATCCTGCAGATTGGTACAGAAAAAAACTGATCGAAACGCTTGTTATTGCCGTAATGGCTAAGGATTTTTTATGCAATCCTCTAGTTTTATTTAAATCTTTACCAAAAGAGGCTATGTATTTAACCAAAGCAGTATCCAGTCCAACCAACGATAGTGTTACAGCTATGTGGAATAAATTTAAAGCGAGTGTATAAACACCTAGAACGCTTGGGCCGTATTTATTTGCTATTAACAGGCTGAATAAGAAACCGAGAGCAACCCCTGTAATTTTAAATATTAAGGCAATATTTGATAATTTTAGCAAAGAAAAAAAATACATTATTAGCCATTATTCTTGAAACTTTTGAACCACAAAAAACTCATTTAATAGCTTTTCTTTATTATAATTATGTGTGCTACCATCATATGACTGCAGCTGACATTTGGATTCATTTACTATCGCATGTGCAGCCCCTGTATCCCATTCCATCGTTGGTCCAAGCCTTGGGTATATATCGGCCTCGCCTTCTGCAACTAGGCATATTTTCAAAGAGCTACCAATTGAGACTAATTTCTTTTCTTTATCTGTATCTATCGCATCGATAAATGCCTGTGTATCATCAGACATGTGTGAGCGACTGACAACAATCTTATAAATATCGTGCTGACCTGATGTTTTAAGCGGAAGGTTCTTTCCGTCTTTGAAAGCGCCTTCACCTTGCCTTGCCCAGTAGCATATATCTAGTGCTGGGGCATATACTACACCAAGTACTGGTGTATCTTTATAAATGAGCGCTATATTAACAGTAAATTCACCATTCTTCTTTACAAATTCTTTGGTGCCGTCTAATGGGTCAACCAACCAAAAATACTCCCAATTCTTTCTACCCTCATAAGGGACCTCTTCACCTTCTTCAGATAGAATAGGGAAGTTAACTAAGAGTTGATTTAAACCATCTTCAATAATGTCATTGGCTTTTTTATCAGCTAGAGTTAGTGGTGAATTGTCTTTTTTGTATTCAACTTCAAAATCTTGCTTGTAGATCTGCATAATAGCATTGCCAGCTTCTTTGGCAATAGTGACAATATCCTGTATATCAATCTGATTAAGCATGATTAGTTAATAATTTCTTTGGATTTCAGAAAACTAACCACCTTGGCAACAGACACTTCTAATAACTCACTCTCAGTATCAATAACTAACTCTGGATTGTCAGGTGCTTCATAAGGAGAATCAATGCCTGTATAGTTCTTAATTTCTCCAGCACGTGCGCGCCTATATAAACCCTTAACATCCCTTAACTCACAAGTCTCTAGACTAGCCTTACAAAAGATCTCAATAAAATCCCCTTGAGGTAATAATTGCCTAACAAGATTACGGTCTTCTTTGAACGGACTGATGAATGCAGTCATGGCAATAACGCCAGATTCCATCATTAGCCTGGCCGCTTCGCCAATTCTTCTAATGTTTTCTTTACGGTCATCATCGCTAAAACTTAAGTTTGATGATAAGCCGTGGCGCACATTATCTCCATCCAGAACAAAGGTTCTACAACCTAGATTGTGCAATTTTTCCTCTACTGAATGGGCAAGCGTTGACTTGCCTGATCCTGATAAGCCTGTAAACCAAACAACAACAGACTTGTGGTCATTTAGTTGATTGCGCCTTTCTCGGGTAACGGTTGCGTTGTGATAGATTGTATTTGGGGTTTTCATAGAATTACATACTAGTGTAATTATTTTTTACCTGTTTTGGTCCGAAAAACTCTCAAACCTAAATAGTGACAGTCATTTTATTAACGATAATGGCTATTATATACACTTATAATTAAAGATGATAAGTGCCATTATCGAATTTAATAATTAATTTTTTACCATGCCAATAGCTACCGCACTATCAGCCTTATTTTAAAGCCTGATAAGTAAAAAAAAACTAAATTATAAACTAACATTAAATAAGGCTTATTTTAATCTATATTTTCTTGATTAAAAAAGTAATTAGTGGCAGATACAAAACCATTCACACTACCACAATCAAACCTTGTACCTTTAAACTTATAAGCAATTACTCTACCTTGCTTGGCGAGTGTCATCAAGGCATCGGTAATTTGAATTTCGCCATTTTTATCGGGCGCTGTGTTTTCAAGAACATCAAATATTTCTGGGGTAAGTATGTATCTACCAATAATCGCAAGATTGGTTGGTG
>Ga0181555_1001574_pt1 | contig 20041 bp, 21 predicted proteins | sample 011ome_15_FD_145601 | JGI IMG/M metagenome (GOLD analysis project Ga0181555, IMG submission 145601) | Coastal salt marsh microbial communities from the Groves Creek Marsh, Skidaway Island, Georgia - 011504AT metaG (spades assembly) | ecosystem: Environmental > Aquatic > Marine > Intertidal zone...
GCTAAGTGTTGAAATAATGTAAAAATTTTACCCGAACATAGATATCGATATTGTAAGTATTTTTTATTCTACAAAGCGAATGACCATATACTCAATTAGGTATAGCTAATAGCTATCTAATTAAGGGGATTGGGTCGTTTAACGTCAGAATGAGAAAAGACGTAATAATATGGCGGAGAGTGAGGGATTTGAATCCTCCGTCGAAAGTATTATGTAGTTAAATACAGCCCTGTATAAGGATTTTTAAATTTATTATTACCTATATTTAGCCATGTTTATGGTGGATATAGTGAAAATGCAGTTAAATTTTTTCATTGAATTTTATAATGAAACCAACTCTTAAAAAAAGTGAGAGGTGGGGATCGAACCTGACATTTAGAATGTTATACACCAGCGAGCAACACCACTAAAGCATTTTTAAAATTCAACTTAGTGTATTCTGGTATGGTTTGGAATGAATGTTGACAAAATGGTGTCATCAATTTTTCTAGATAATTAGTGTAAATAAATTAAATCCTGTGATTAAAGTAATTAGTAATCCTAATGATAAAAAAGGAATGAACGGGGTTTCAATTTCTTTTTTAACCACCAAGCCATAAACCGCAGGAACGAGTGCCAAAATTGCAGCAAGAAATATGGCAGATATGCCCAAATGCATGCCAAGTAACCCTCCAATTGCGCCTGCTATTGGCATATCACCTTCGCCTAGCGACCGCTGGCTTTCAAGGCCTGTATTTTTGGTAATTTTTGCCTTGATGGTTTGAATGTAAAAAGTCAGAATTAGCTCTAACAAAACAAAACCACCCATAAAGATTAATGTATTTTTCCAATCGCCAACAACCAAAGTAATTAGCAATACAATGATTAACAAATAATCGGGCACAGCCTTGTATTTAAAGTCAATGAATGAAAGTACAATTAAAGTGTAGAACAATACGATGGTCAGTATCAAATCAATATCTAGCCATTGGTGTTGATAAAGTAGTACAGTGACAATGCCAGTAGTCAACTCTACGATTGGGTAAATATTGGATATTTTGCCAGAGCAGTTTGAGCATTTACCTTTTAGAAATAAGTAAGAGACAACAGGAATGTTTTCATACCAATTGATTGAGTGGTTACAGTGTGGACACTCAGAACCAATAGGTTTGAATAGCGACATACCTAGAGGAAGTCGGTAAATCAACATATTCAAAAACGAACCAAAGATTAGTCCAATTATAAATATAATTAAATAGGTGCCCATATGAACCATTCTATCCTAATAATCAAATGTTTAGTGTTAAAATATAACTATTATACAAGTGTGTAAGCGGTTAATTATAGGGGGAAGTAATGTTTGAAATTATAGAACGATACGCCAATGAATATAAATTTTCTGATATTCATCTTAAGGAAGATCAGCCGTTAATCCTGCGTATTAATGGTGAAATGACCAAGCCGAGTGATGATATTATCTCTGCACAAGCACTCAAAGAGTTTGCCAATCAAGCACTCACAGAAGATCAAAAAACTCACCTTGATGAAATCCGCGATGTAGATTTAGCTATCGAGGTTGGGGATTATCGTTTTAGGGTTAATTTTTTTTATACGTCAGATGGCCTTGCGGCCGTACTTAGAAAGATCGAAACTGAAATTCCTACTATGGAAGTACTCAAACTACCTTACGTGATGCAAGAAATGGCTGAAAAACCCAATGGCCTTATTTTGGTTACCGGGCCAACAGGCTCGGGTAAATCTACTTCGCTTGCTGCTATTATTGGCGAGATTAATGCCAACAAAAAAGGCCATATTTTAACTGTGGAAGATCCGATTGAATATATTCATCACTCTAAAGAATGCACAGTGTCTCAACGAGAAGTAGGGCGTGACGCTCATTCATTTGCCAGTGCGCTACGCGCCTCATTGCGCGAAGATCCTGATGTTATTTTAGTGGGTGAAATGCGCGATCGTGAAACCATTCAGCTGGCACTCACTGCGGCTGAAACTGGGCATTTGGTGTTTGGTACTTTGCATACCTCAGGCGCACCAAACACCATCAACCGTATTATTGACGTATTCCCTGCCGAGCAACAAGGGCAGGTTCGAGCGCAGCTTTCCCAGTCTTTACAAATGGTAGCAACACAGCGTTTGTTTAAAACAGCGGATGGTGAGGGGCGTGTGGCAGCATTCGAGATTATGGTGTGTAACCATGCTATTCGCAATCTTATTCGTGAAGGCAAAATTTTCCAAATTGAATCGATTATGCAAACCGCACGAGGTGAAGGCATGATGACCATGGATCATGCTATTGAGCAGTTAGTATCAAGTGGTCAAGTTACCCAAGAAGGGGTTGAAGGTGCTCACTAGAAACCTTATTCCTGCAATCACACTAATTGAAATATTAGTGGTTATTGCAGTGCTTGGTATTTTGGCTGCTTTTGTAGCGCCTAATATCGGTGGGTGGAATTGCAAACAAGAAACAAAAAATGATTTCAATAAGTTAAATGGCTTTATGCAAACATTGCGTTTAGAGGCTATCAGTCGTAATAGTACTATGTTAGCAAGAGTTTATCGCGGTGGTAATAACGCCATCATTATGGCTTATCAAGGCCCTCAAGGTAAAAAGAAAGCTTGTAGCGGTGGTGGCTGGAATTATCGTGGTCGTAATGACCTTATGGACTACAGAAGTGAAAAAAGCAGGTTAAGTTACACAAAACGAGATGTGTGTTTTGAAGCAGATGGCACTGCCACAGCCTCAAGCTACACAATTACTAGGCAATGTGATGGTAAAAACCACCAATATAAAAATCAAATTTTTGGTGCCACTGGTTTTATTGAAAAGCTGAAATACAATCTTAAAGCCAATCAATGGGATGAGTTGTAATGATGAACAAACCAGCATTTACACTTGTTGAAGCCTTAGTATCGGTTGCCATTATGGCCATCGGTTTTGCCGGTGTGTATGCTTTAGTATCCACTTCTACTACTGTACTGAACGATGCCATTGAAAGGGAGAAGCTTAATTTTCAAGCAGTAGAAATAGTTGAAACATTACATTCTGATCAGTCTCAAATTGAAGGTTATGCACATAATGATTTAGGCAATAGTAATTGTGACGCATTAAAACTTAAAGATGCCAAAAAAGGTAAGATTGAACAACTCAAAAAACTACAAATTTGGTGTAAAAAAATGAGTGGTGAAGTGGGTAGAAAAAATAGCATTGATAGACGAAAAATACGAGTTGAGAAGCCTAAAGATGGTACAAAGGCTAATGTTGTATCTATTGAGCTAAGCGGTAAAAATGGCAAGACTATCTATATCAAGAAGGTGTTTAATGCCAAATAAAGCCTTCACCCTAGTAGAAGTGCTAGTAGCTCTAGCAGTAGGCTCTATTGTCATCATGGCTACCTATGCTTCTTATGAAATGGTTAATGCTCAATATCATAAGAACACAGACATTGTCAATATGCATACATCAGGGCGCTCAATCATGCAAATGATTGAGCGTGATGTACGTATGGCAGGTTTTGAATACAGACATACTTCAGGTGCTAATAAAGGCAAAAAAGCATTTTCTAGTAGCATTACTAAACCACTGGATATTACTGATAGTGGCAACAAATGTTGTGATGAAGTTACTGTGGTTTATGACTATTATGACGAACAAAGTAAAAAAGCCGAAAGACTTAGAATTCGTTATTGGGCAGAGGTCTATTCCAGTAACAAAGGCGCTCGCCATCGCCTCTATAAACAAAGAGATGTTTTAGGTCAAAATAATAAAATTCTAGCAAAGCCAATACTAGGTAGAAAAGAAGTGATGGCGGACTATATTGAGGATTTGCAGCTTTCCAATTCCAGTGGAGGCAACTATATTTTTGCAATTGATAATAATAAGCTACACGTTTATGATATGGCACAACCAGGCCCATCTAACAATATAGCAAAATTCATTAAAACAATACAACTCCCTGATAACACACACCAAGGTGGAAGCATGGTGGTTGGGCCAGACGGTAATATATATTTTGGTATTTATGGTAATTATCAATGGGATATTGCTGTTCTTAACCCTAATGCTGTATTTGATTCTAATTTACAGCTTCTTGAAAGGATAAAATCTCCTCAACAAAGAGTTTGTAATTTCAATCCATGGTTGGGGATAATTGGAAATAGTCTATATGTAGACTCATGTAAAAGTCAATATCCATATGCCTATGAATATGACATTTCAACAAAAAAACTTATAAAAACAATTGATAAGCCAAATTCTCAATTGGAAGATTTATTTAGTTTTACTCGTGACACAAGTAAAGATGGCGTTAGGTGTGTGATGTCAGGCAATCGAAAATATGCAAATTGTAGCCACCCACAAGGTAAAAGTTTTTCAACTGGATTTTACGGGTCGTATCCGAGAGTTATTAAATTTTTGGACAACAATTTATTGGCTCATCATAGTTATAACGGTGCAATTTTTTTTAATCAATTAACTAGATTTTCAGGATCTGCTTTAAGTGGAGGGGTTCTAATTGTTCCACAAACTCAATATGGACAGAATCGCAAGTCTAAGACTTTTAATTTAACTCAAGTTGATTTAACCAAGATAAGTGCTTTAGTTACTATCAATATTATTCTAAGAACCAAAAACCAATACGGTAAAGACCGACAATTCAAAAAACAAGATTATCACGGCGGCAACTTTAAGATAGATAAAACTGATAAGTACAAACGTGATACTTTTTCAACTACAGTGTTAGTGAGGAACTTGGCATTATGAATACCATTAATCAAGCTAACACTCGACCAGGTTCAATTTTAGTTGTTACTTTGATTTTACTATTGGTGATGACAACGATGGGTGTCGGATTGTTATATTTAACTAAAAAAAGCACCCAACAAGTTGGTGGAAGTGTTGATAGGGTTGCATCTTTATATTCAGCAGAAAGTTGTATTGTTGATGCAGTCAAATGGTTAGAAAATGCAGCAAAAAGTGGCGTGCCTTGTAAGAGTGGTGGCTGCTTTAATTCAAGCCAAAAGAGTATGAATAGGTGGGAATTAAATAGCGAGTGGAGTAGCGATAAAAAGGCACAGGCACACAAAAATAAAGTCTCAAAACAGAAGTATAGTTGCTCTGTTGAATGGCTGGGAGAGGAGGCATCTGACAGCTCTACAGGAACAGGCTTTGATGTAGGTTCATCCAGCTCGTATGGTGGCGGCACAACCAGCACAAAGCATCTTTATAAAATAACCTCAACTGGATTTAATGATGGATATGTTAGGTCAAAAGTTGAGGTGATCACTTCTTTGATATTTTAAAAAAATTATGAAAACACTTAATCTTAAAAAATCAGTTATTATTTTTGTATTGCAACTGCTATTAGTTTCTAGTGTACAAGCGCGATGTAATTTGGAGCTGTTCCGTTTTGGCTCTTCAGTTGAGGAAATTAAAACCCAACTTAATTTGCCTGAGGGCGGCATGTTGCCAATTATGAATGGAGAGTCAAAAAACGTTGTCTTTATTCCTGGCGAAGAAGTGTGCAAAGATGAAAAACACTTTGAAGGCGCGCCAGTTAATTTCGTATTTTTATATGATAAATTGGTAGAAATTCAAACGGTTAGGTTATCAGAAAGCCCAACTTTGATTAAGTGGGCTGAGTCAATCTATGGTGAGAAAGATAAAAAGCCAAAAAGCTTTTATGATGTTAAGCCAAATGCACAATGGCTGTGGGACAACTTTAACGCCACCATTGCTTATTCGATATCACCCGATGCAAGCGATGTGGTGGAATCAATCATTATCCAATCGCGCAAACATCAGCGCTATTTTGAGAAATTTGCCAAAGAAGATGAGGGAGGGTTGCAATGAAAAAACCAAACCTATTATTTAGCTCTTTATTGCTAATTCTCGCATTTACTGCTGAGGCAAAATCCCCGCCACCTGGAACGGGTAAGGCTGATGTGCCGGCGAATATTTTGATCATGCTTGACACTTCTGGCTCTATGGGTGGCAATACTAGCTCGTCAGTGCGTATGTATAATCCTATGGATGTGGTAGTCGACTCACAGGGAAATATTTTTGTAGTGGAATATGGCTATCATCGAATTAAGAAGTATAGCTCTTCTGGAAGTTTACTTAAAACTATTGGGGGCTATGGAACTTCCAATGGGCGTTTTCGCTACCCTTGGAAAATTGATATTGATGCTGGCGATAATATCTATATATCGGATCTATATAACCATAGAGTGCAAAAACTTGATGCCAATGGAAAATGGTTGAAGAATTTTACTGGAATAATGTATCCATACAGTGTGGCAGTTGACAGTAGTGGCAATGTTTATGCAGGAAGTAGTTATATAAGAAAATGGGATAGTAGTGGTACTTATATAACTCAATGGCGAAATAATGGGTCACAAGGCTTATCTGCTTACAATGGTTCGATTTATGCAACTGACTCTACATATAAGAAGATTTATAAATATTCCGATACTGGCAGTTTGCAAGCATCTTGGAGCACTAGTAATAATGCTCAACCATATGACGTTGAGGTTAATAGTAATGGTGTTTATGTGGGCACTGGTAATTCGCATACTGTGCAAAAGTACTCTCATAGTGGTGTTTACTCCATACAGTGGGGAGGCTATGGAACGGGGGTTGGTAAATTCATGTATGTACGTGGACTAGATTCTGACAGTGTTGGTAATATTTATGTTGCCCATTTTGGCAGGGGCGGTATACAATATTTTGATTCAACTGGTAATTATATTGATTCAATTGGCGGTAGCTCAGGTACGCGACTTTCAGAAGCTAAAAAAGTCATTAAAAAATTAGTCTCCAGCTCTGATTTAACTAAGGGTGCTAATTTTGGTTTAATGAAATGGCATAGTAGTGCACAAATGCTGGTTAATATAGATCCCTCTGGTGCAAGTAAAATTTACAATACAGTTGATTCTTTATATGCATCAGGCGGCACTTATTTGGATAATGCCATGCAGTTAGCTCAAAGCTATTTTTCAGGTAGTAGCTCACCCATTAATGCAAATGCGAATTGCCAAAAGAACTTTTTAATCGTGATTAGTGATGGCTATTGGTACGATAGGCAAGCCAGTAAAATCGCAGAAAACCTATACAAAAGCAAGGGTATTCAAACCTTTGCGATTGGTTTTCATACTGGGGGAAATAGCAATTATACTAAGCTAGCCAAGGCGGGTGGAACTTACCCAGACTCACCTTTATATTCTGATAATTGGCAACATTTGTACGAGACCCTGTCTAACTATATTCGCCAAGCAATTTCATCTAGGCTTACCTTTTCTGCACCCGTGATTATGCCTGGTATAAGCAGTAGTGATCATTTATATCAATCTACCTTCACTTATAAAAAAGACCATCAGTGGAAGGGTCAATTAACCAAATACAAACTTAAGTCAGATGGCACAGTGGGTGACTCTGTATGGGAAGCTGGTAAAAAACTTGATGCTAAAAGTGAGTCTAGTAGGCAGATATGGACAATTGCCAACAATGCTGGCATCAGTACTTCGTTAAACAATTTCACCACTTCAAATCTTTCTGGACTTAAAAATTTGATTTGGGAAAATAGTGGCAAAAGCCCAACCGATATAGAGGCTACAAATTTAATTAATTTTGTGCGTGGTATTGATGCGTATGATGAAGATGGTGATGGCAATAGCACTGAAAAGCGCTGGAAGTTGGGCGATATTTATCATTCTCGTTTGGCTGTTGCTGGTCCTCCAAGCGCAAAAACCTCTAATAAGGCAGATGATATTAATACTGAAGCCTATTATCGATATCAGAAAAATTATGATAATTTTAAAAATGGCAATCGTTGTGGTATCGCTTGTCCGAGTAGAAAAGAGGTTGTGTATGTAGGTGCTAATGATGGCATGCTCCATGCTTTTGATTCTAAGACTGGCGCTGAGCTTTGGGCATTTATTCCACCGACCATGCTGCAATCTTTAAGGAGTATGGTTTCAGCCAAGGCAAATAGTAGTCATAGTATTTATGGTGTAGATGGTTCACCTGTTATTAAAGATATTTATTATGGCAATAAATGGCGTACGGTGTTACTAGCTGGCATGGGCAGGGGTGGGCAAGGGTATTTTGCGCTGGATGTTACCAACCCAAATAGTCCGACATTTTTATTTGCTTTCCAGAATGATTCTGTAAATAAGCAAATTTACCATTGGGATGCTAGTGGAAATAGAGTTGATTTGGGTTATGTGGTCGGTATACCTACTGAAAGGGATTATTCTAAGTTAGGTGAGGCGTGGTCAACTCCAACCATTATGGCAATGCCAAGTGGCAACACTAGAAAGTGGGTAGCAGTGTTTGGCGCGGGTTATAACGGTGGTGTCAATACTGATTATGGCTCTGCAGTGTATGTGATTGATTTAGAAGATGAGGGTAAAGTTCTTAAAAAAATCGATCTTGTAGATGCAAACAATAACATTGCCAATTCAGTGCCAGCAACACTAACAGCCATTACGCCTGACACGACTAGCAAGGCAAAATACAAAGGCGCAATGTTTTATTTTGCAGATTTGGAAGGTAAATTCTGGAAATTAAATTTGACCAATACAGGCTCATTGTATGAAATTACTCAGTTTTTTGATGCTGAGGCTACACAGGAAAATGACCGTATGGCATTTTTCCAGGTAACACCATCTATTGGTAATGATGGCAATTTGTGGATGTATTATGGTACGGGTAATCAGCAAAAGCTTCAAAGAATGTCATCAGACATTAAAAATCGAATTTTTGGCTTTAAGGATGTTGATTTTCCGAAGTTTAAGACAGTGTCGTCATCAACCGTTAGCAAACTTAAAAATAACACCTCTACGGGCGGTATCTGTCCAACCAGTACAGATTTGGGCTGGTATGTTGATTTGGATGTGCATGAAAAAGTAACGGGCAAGTTGGCGCTTAGTAATGAAACTGTATTTGCTTCAAGATATACGCCAAATAATAATAACATTTGCAATCCTGGTAGCTCTAAATTAACAGAGCATAATTTTTCTTGTGGCAATACATTACGAGGTACTAATCTAGGAGAGGGTATTGCAACGGGCGCAGTTATCCATAAAGGCAAAGTTTATTTAGGAATTAGTGGCGATGGGTCTAGCGATATTAAAGATGAGCAGGGAAATATTATCGGCTCAAGAAAAGACAATATTATTGTCTTTACGCCAAAATCTGGTGCAAAGGGTAAAGGGTCGGTAGTTTACGAGTCATGGAGGGAAGTATTTTAAGGTCGGCACTTTAAAATAATGATTTATAATGAACCGTTATAAGGGGATAGTTATTTTCAAGGTTTAAGGATTTTATGTTTAAAAAACTAATTAAAAAATTAATGGACTACCTGAGTAAACTCAGTGTAGAGCAGGAAGATGTAGTTGGTGTTGATATTACTCCGGGGTGTATTAGACTTGCACAGTTGTGCGATGATGGAAATAAATGGACTTTATCAAAGTTATCCTATAAATATATTGAAGAAGCGTTAGATATCGCATCTATTAAAGATGAATCTGAACAATATGTAAATAAACTTTCACAGATTATTTCCCAAGGAAAACTTACCACCACGAATGCAGCGGTATCAATCCCTGTGAGTAGTGCGATTATTAAAGTAGTAAGCTTGCCGCTAATGACCGATGAAGAATTGCAAGAGGCAGTTAATACAGATTCTCTTTGGGAGAATGTTGTCCAACTTACTGATAATTTGGACGAATATTCAGTATTTTGGCAGGTTTTAAAGCGAAATACCAGTGAAAATCAAATGGACCTCCTTTTTGTTGCTTCTAAGTTGGACGATATTGATCATTATCTAAATATTGTAAGGCAAGCTGGACTTAACCCTGTAGTGGTAGATGTGCGCTGTTTTGCCATACGTAACGCACTGGAGTTACGAAAAGACCTAACTAAGGGTGATCAACCAGTTGCGATTGTGGAGTTTGGTGTTAGTGAAAATTATATTTTGATTTTGCATGAAGATTCACCGTTTATCTCTGATATATATCTATCAGATAAAGATAAAAAATTATTAGCAAGTCCTGATATAGATCCCATGTTGCATAAAAAAATTATTGATCGTTTTGCAATGCAGGTTGGTCAAATGCTTTCATCTTATCAATCAAAGTATAAAATTCAACCAATTGATTCTCTACTTTTGTCATCTACATTTTCAACACTTGACAATACGTTGGAATGCTTTAAGAATGCGCTTACAGGTGTGAATGTCGAGGTATTTGATGCACTCAAAAAAGTAACTCTACCAGCTAATTTAAAAGAAAAAGTATTGGCCGAACAAAATGCTTCAGTGTTTTCTTCAGTATTGGGTTTAGCAACACGAAAGCTTGATGTATTTGGCTACTATGAGTATGTAACAGGCACAAATAATATTAACTTATTACCTAATCGAGAAGGCGTTAAAAACCAAGAGAAAATGAAATTTTTATCTCGCTGGGGTATTGCAATTTCAACAGTTTTAGTGATTTTATTTGCAGGATGGAGTTTCTTTAGTAACAGCTCTAAGTTAGAGCGTGTTGATAATTTAATGATTGAATATAACAATCTAGAAATGTTAAAAAATGATAAGCAGGTGATATTGGATGACATTAAAAACAAACAATTATCGTTAAATGGTATGTTAGATGTCAGTAAGACGCTAACCTCTAATCAGGGCTTTATGTATTCGGTATTGTTAGGAATTAACACTTCAGTGCCTCAAGGTGTGTCGTTAAACAATATTAATTATCCTGGTGGCAAAACTATGACTTTAACAGGGCTTTCGATTAGCGATCAAAATATTTTACAATTTATTGCTAATTTACAAAATACCAAAGTTATTGATAAGGCTTCATTATTGACAATGTCCATTGTTAAAAAAGAAAAGCGTAGCTTTAAGTCGTTTTCAATACGTTGTGTTTTAGCACCTCAAGAGGCTGCTTTAATCAAAGGAGAAACTAATGGCAATTGATATGAATGCAGATATTGGAGAAATATTTAAAAGTTTATTCTCCAAAAAAGACAATGGTGATAGTAGTAAATCTAAAAAATCAAAGAGTGACAAAAACCCCTATTCTACAGTTATATTAGCCGGTGCAAGTGTTGTATTGATTATAGTTTTATATGTTTTCTTTGTCTATATACCCACACAGGAAGAGCTTAGAATTAAAGAAGAAAAAATATCTCAATTAGATATTATGCGAATAGAGGTTGATGTGCTGTCAGGCAAGATTGAAAAAGCAAAGATTGAATTAGCAGATGCAAAAAAGAAATACGAAAGCCTGACTCAATTATTTCATTCAGATAAAGAGCTAGAGGACTTATATCGTCATATTAGTCAACTATCTTTAATGCATCAATTAATGATATCAAAACTGGAAAAAGCAGGTGAGACGCCAGTGTTTGAAAGTATTCACCCAAATGAAAATCAAAATGATTTACAAAATAATGATTATGATCCAGCCGCCCAAGAGGAAAAGAAGCGTAAAAAAGTGGCTTATTATGAATTTAAAGTAAAATTTGAAATAAGTGGAAACTATGCTAACTACACAAAATTTAGAAAAGGCATGGCAGATCTTAAAAAAATTATCAACATTAATGAAGAGCAAATTATTGTGCTTGAATCTGAAACAGCAAAAGGCGAAGTAAAAGTTTCCGCCACGTTAGCAACCTATCGATTGCCAGCTAATGAAACTGAAAAATATATAAACTCCGAGGAGGTAATACAATGAAAAATAAAATAATCTTTATTATATCGGGGGTATTGCTGTCAGTTACACTGACTGGCGTCGCTAATGAGGGTGCCAATCCATTTAACCCTATTTTTAGCTCTTCACCAGGATCCGGAGCCTCTGAATACATAGAAGACGGTTCTGAAAAAGTACACCCATTGCAACAACAACCTGTAAAAAGTTATACTTTAATGGCGTTAATAGCCTCCAAGAAAGGCGATATTGCCATGGTAAGGTCAAAAAACGGAGAGGAGTTCTTTGTTAGAGTAAATGATACTCTTGGAGATGCCAATGGAAAGATAACTGGCATTAATAAGCGTGGCATTGAAGTGACAGAAAAAGATAAAGTGGTTTCGTTATTGGTAAGAAATAGGAGTGTTAGTAATGATAAGAACTAGTAAAGTATTTTTAATATCGGCATTTTTAGTGTTTTTGTCATCGTGTGCTACAACCGAAACTGTAGAAAAAAAGACATTATTAGAGCCTGATCAGTTCATGAAAGAAAGAAGCGAGGGTATTGATAAAAGTGTTGCACTTGGGCCAAAAATCGCAGTTAACTTAGATCTTGAGAAAAAAATTCGTGATAATGAAAGGCGACGCATTAATAAAGAAGAGAGAAAAAACTATATCAATGTTAGTGATGCTAATAGTAATGTATTTCCAATCACTATTAATTTTGAAAATGTAAGTATTCAAGATATGGCTGTTATGTTTTCTGAAATTACAGGCAAGAATATACTAGTGGGCGATGAGGTTGACGGAAAGGTTACTGCTAAATTAGTCAATGTTCCATGGGACAATGCACTAGATTCAGTATTAAAAACAAAGAAACTAGCTAAACATGTCGATGAAAAGGCCAACATAATCCGCATTCACAAACAAGATGTGCTTGTAGCACAAGAGGAGTTTGATCGTAAGCGTATTGAAGATTTGCAAAAAACAATAGAAGCTCAAAGGGCTATTGAGCCAATTTATACTGAAATATTTCGTTTGTACTATACTAAAGCTGCAGATGTTAAATCTGAAATTCAAAGTGTAATGGGCTCATCTGAAGGCGGTGAAGGGGATACTGGTACAGCCAAACAAGTGCAGGTAACTATTGATGACAGATTGAACTCGTTAATTATTCAAGCTACAAAATCTGAATTAGATCTTATTGCGAGACTAATTAAAGAGGTTGATATACGCACTAAACAAGTATTAATTGAGGCGTTTATTGTAGAAGCGACAGATGACTTTAGTAAAGAGCTTGGAGCAAAGTTTGGCGTTGATGCTACTAATTTAGGCAGTCTTGATGGTGATCGTTATACAGTAAAAACAGCTGGTGTTGCAGGATCTCAAGCTGAAACGGGCGGCACGTTAACACTAGGAGATTCTACAGGCTTGCTTTCTAATAACGGCGTAACAGGCGCTCTAGGCGGTATTGGATTTATTTTAGACACTTCAAGTGCCGCGCTAAAATTTGAATTATCTGCCTCTGAAAAGGATGGTGTTACCAAAGTACTTTCCAATCCGAGAGTTTTTACACTTGACAATGAAGAGGCTGTAATTATTCAAGGTGAGGAGATTCCGTATAAAACTGAGGCTGAAGGTGGTGGTACAGATATTGAGTTTAAAGAAGCAGGTGTTAAATTAACAGTTACACCGTCTATTGTAGGTGATGGTAATATTATTCTAAACGTAAAAATAGAAAAAAAGACTGCAAAATCATCTGATGCCAATCCGCCTATTATTACTAGAGAAATAACAACCAAACTTTTAATTAAGAATGATACGATTGTTGTGATTGGCGGTGTGTTTACTCAAGAAACAGTTGACTCTACTAATAAGGTTCCTTTTTTTGGCGATATTCCACTTCTAGGAAAATTGTTTCAATACAATAAGGATTCCGATGTACGAAAAGAGTTGTTGGTGTTTCTTGCCCCTCGTGTAATCTAATGTCTAAATTAGGGGTACCAAATGAATCTGCAAGACAGATAGCATCTTTTTTGGTTGGCTATGGTTTGATTACTGATGAGCAGTTTTCACATGCAACAGTGTCTAGCAATGAAGGCGATAAAGGTTTAATTGAAGTCATTATAGATTCTGGTTTTACTGATGAGTTGTCAATTGCAAAAGCCATATCTGAATCTTATGATATTGATTTTATTGATCTATCAGATGAAAATTTGATAGATTTGTCTGCCATTCAGAATTTACCTAAAAAATTTATCAAAGAAAATAGAGTTCTGCCTTTAAAAGATGAGGGTAATGTATTAAAAGTGGTCATTTCAGAACCATCTGCTCTTAGTTTAATGTCGAGTATAAAGTTATTGACAGATAAAACGGTACAAACTTATATTTGTACTTTTGGTCAGCTAAAGGGCGCTTTGGATTCCATAGATATTGCTAGCACAGATATCTCTTTAAAAGAATCTGAACGTCATAGTGTTGTGGAAGAAGAGGTGAGTAAAAGCGAAGCAAGATCTTCTGAAGTGATTGACTTTACTGACAAAACCCTTAAAAAAGCCATTAAATTAGGTGTGAGCGACATTCACATGGAAATCTATAAAAAACATGCACGTATGCGTTTTCGTCTTGATGGCGTGCTTATGGATCAAAAAAAGAGTGACAAACTCCTGTTTGATCATTATGCAGCCATTATTACGCGAATTAAAATTATGGCAAAGCTTGATATTGCTGAGCGTAGATTGCCTCAAGATGGAGCAATAAGTCTGCAAGTTGGCGATAAAGAGGTTGACTTTCGTGTGTCAATATTGCCAACTAGTTTTGGTGAGCGTGTTGTTATGCGTATTTTGGATACTAGTTCTATATCACTTACTTTAGAAACATTAGGTTTTCAAGATGAGGATGAACAGGCATTTAAAAATGCAGTGGATGCGCCACAAGGCATGGTGCTGGTAACTGGCCCAACAGGTTCTGGTAAATCAACCACTCTATACGCAGCTTTGAAGCGTGTTAATAAGGAAGATATAAATATTTTAACAGCGGAAGATCCGGTTGAATTTACCCTTGATGGTGTTGGCCAGGTGCATGTTAAAGAAGATATTGGTCTTACTTTTTCAGCCGCATTGCGTTCATTCTTGCGCCAAGATCCCGAAGTAGTGATGGTGGGTGAGATTCGTGATAAAGAAACGGTAGATATAGCCATTAAAGCTGCGTTGACAGGTCATTTAGTTTTATCGACACTACATACCAATGATGCTGTTAGCACTATTACGCGTTTGGTTAATATGGGTGTTGCACCATATTTAATAACATCTTCCTTGACATTAGTTGTTGCACAGAGACTGGCGCGTAAAGTTTGTGAAAACTGTAAAGCTGAAGATGAAACAGTAACGCCTGCAAAGCTTACGTCTATTGGATTTACGCCTGAAGAGTCCTCACGTACAACTTTGTATTATGGCAAAGGCTGTTCTAAGTGTAATAAAACAGGTTATAAAGGACGCAAGGGTATTTATGAAGTATTAAAAATTACTGACAATATTAAACAGGGAATTTTAGAAAATTTGACAACACCAGAGCTGTTAAAAGTAGCTAAAGAAAAAGATAATTTTTCAACCATGCAAGAAGTTGGAAGAGGATTTTTGATGCAGGGCAGTATAAGTCTTGAAGAATATCAACGCGTTTTAATGGCAGAGTAATTTATGACAGCAAAATATCATTACAAAGGCATACAAGGCAATAAATATACTGATGGTGATATTAGTGCACTAAATAAAGAAGAAGCGGCTTTTAAGCTAAAAGAACAAAAAATTATTATTACTTCGCTTGATAAAGTTTCAGGCAAGGAAGAGATAATAAAATCTAAGGCAGAAAAAACAAAAAGATCTAAAAAAGGCAAAAAAGTACCTGTTCATGAAATTATTGTCTTTACCAAAAAATTAGAGACAATGGTAAGAGCTGGCTTACCAATATTGGAAACAATCAGCATGATTGAAAAACAAACCGTTCACCCAGGGTTAAAGCAGATTATTGGTCAAATTCATAATGATATTGAGTCGGGAACGCCGCTTTCTGATGCATTTGCTAAACATGATAAAGTGTTTAATAACGTTTATATCAACTTGTTAAGGGCAGGTGAGTCGAGTGGCCAGGTTGACTTGTTTCTAAAGAAGCTGGTTATTGGCATGGAAAAGGATGAAAAAATTCGCTCAAGCATTAAAGGTGCAATGATGTATCCAATTATTCTTTTTATTGTGGCAATGGGCGTTATTGCTCTAATGATGGTATTTGTTGTTCCGGTTTTTCAAGAAATGTTTGCTAATGCTCCTGGAGGGTTGCCAGCAATCACTCAGGTTGTTGTTGATATAAGTGAGTTTATTCGTGATCCTGTAAGAGGTGGGTTGCTTTCAGCTATTTTGGTTGGTATTTTTGTATTTTCATCTATGTTAATCAAGAAAAGTTATAAAGCCAGACGCACATGGCATAGAATAGTTCTTAAAATGCCGCTCATTGGTAATTTGGTCCGTAAGTCCTCGTTGGCTAAGATAGCTATGATTCAAGGTAATTTAACCGCTGCTGGCGTACCAGTAATGGAGGCATTGGATATATCTGCAACTTCTAATGACAACATAATTATTCAAGAGGCAATGACAGAGGTAAAAAGAGGTGTTTTTTCTGGCGATCCTCTTTCAAAACTATTTGAGAAAAATCCTGATGTATTTCCGCCTACATTTACCGCAATGATTTCTGTTGGAGAAAAAACAGGCAATATGGAGGAAATGTTTGAATCTATAGCACTTTATTTTGAAGAAGAAATGGATAATGCTGTTACCAAGCTAACATCAATGCTAGAGCCTATTATGATTGTATTTATGGGTATTACCATTGGTTTTATTCTAGTAGCGATGTACACACCAATGTTTAAGATGGGCGAAACTCTATAGGGTTAATAGTTTATGATAAATAAAAGGTCATTTACTTTAATTGAGCTTTTAGTTGTAGTGGCTATTATAGGAATTTTAGCTGCAGTAGGTATTACTGTATTTCGAGATTTTATTAAGTCATCTGAAGTCTCGGTCGCTAAAGATTGTTTGCACTCAATTGATTTTATTCAGAAAGATTATATTAAAGAGAATGGAGAATATTATTACTCCAATGGTCGATTTGATTTGGCCAGCTCACAAAACACAAAACTCATTAATAAAAACCTTTTTAATGGAGATGAGGTTTGTCCTGAAAATGATACTTGGATGTTTTCTAGCTTAAAGAAGCAATACAATAAGACAACAGCAGGTTACAGGTTACTAGCTCACCGCACTAAATCTCCACATCGGTGGCTTTGGTTACAAGATAATGGAGATATGAATGCAACTTGTGAAGAGGCTGTTTCTGGATGGTGTCGATTTAGTACAACGTATGGTGGGAGTAGTGTTCCAACCTGTCCAACTAAATGTGGACCATGAGAAAGATTAAAGCATTCACTTTAATTGAACTTTTAGTTGTAGTGGCTATTATAGGAATCTTGGCCGCAGTAGGAACTCCTATTTTTCAAGGCTTTATGTTGGATGCAAAAATAAATGCAAGCATAGCCAAACATCAAAACATTAGAGATTTTATATCTGCTAATTTGACACGCTGCTCTTTTGGCGCACAAGATCTTAAATTACAATCTTATTATGGTCAACGATCAGTAAGTTGTAGTGACACGCCCCAGCAATTAGCAACTGCTTTTGCGCAGCACTTTAAATATACCAATATGGAAAATCCTTATGGCGAAGGTAGTGGGGACGCAGTTAGAGGAAATACTACTGATGAGTGCTTGTGGCCAGGCGATACAACTATTTGGGGATCCCCTACTAACTGGGGTCCAGGTGAGCATGTACGTGTAACAACAAGAATAGAAAAGGCTGACAATTGCACAGATGGTAGAGAGCAAACTTATATCAAAATTGAATAATTAGTTTTGCAAGAAATAAAGCGTTTACCTTAATTGAGCTTTTAGTTGTAGTGGCCATTATAGGTATTTTAGCTTCGGTAGGAGCCCCTATCTTCCAAGGATTTATGCAAGATGCAGAAGATAGTGTAGTAGAAGGCAATCATAAAATGATGGCCACTCATTTAAATTCAGAGTTGATAAAATTAAGTATGGGCAATATAAGTATTTTTTGATCTTTGAGTAATTCCAAAACTTTTTGTGAAAATGTTGCAAAATACTATCAAGAGATAACAGGTAGAACAATTACAGTTGGAAATGCTACCTATGATTGTATAACATGCCAAACATATAGCGCATCCCCTGGTCCGGGCAATAGTATTATTAGATATGGTAATGGGTTTGAAATTGTATCAAAGTGGGTGAACGCTCATCATGGGAAAATTGCATAATGGTTGAGGCGCAAGTTGTACCGCCTTGAAATAAATGTCAGAGAGTGCCGTTATTGCATAGTTATTGCTGCAAAATAGAAGGCTTGTAAAAAAAATACTTGTAATGTGAGTAGAAATAGCAGTTATAATTGAAACTAATTTTATCAATCAATCTCCAGGAGAGGCAATGAAGACAACAAAAAAAGGTTTTACATTAATTGAATTGTTAGTTGTAGTGGCTATTATAGGAATCTTGGCCGCAGTAGGCACTCCTATATTCCAAGGGTTTATGGCGACTGCAAAGATTAATGCCACAAAAGAAAACCATACTAGGGCGAAAGATATGGTTTCTGCTTATGTTGCAAAATGTTCTACTGGCACATCGACTATTGCGTTAAAGACTCGTTCAACTACAGCATTCACAAATATTTCTTGTAGTAGCACTACTGCTACTTTGGCTAGTTCTTTTGCCTCTCATTTTACTAATGATGGCTGGAAGAATCCGTACACAAGTTCAGTGAGCGCTGTTACTTATAGTTCTGGAAATCCTGCAAAAGGAGGAACTTACCTATATTACTCTGGAAATACAATTACTATTAAAACTAATATTAGCAACGAGGCCGGTGGCAATGTATACGTAGATAATTCTGTTTTAAAAGAATAAGGCAGCATTTAAAGTTAATATAAAGAAGCAGGCCAGTCCTGCTTTTTTTATACAAAATAGAAATAGTGAAAAAATCTTTTACTTTAATAGAACTCTTGGTTGTGGTGGCTATCATAGGAATTCTAGCTGCAGTAGGCACTCCAATTTTTCAGGGTTTTATGACAACTGCAAAGATTAATGCGGCAAAGGAGAATCATGTTCGCGCAAAAGATATGATATCTGCTTATGTCGCAAAATGCTCTGTTAATGGCGGAAGTGTGCAATTAAAAAACAGTTCTGGAAGTATGGTTAATGTCTTGTGTAATAGTGGCGCGTATAATTTAGCGTCAAAATTTGTAGAGCATTTTAACTCTGATGGGTGGAAAAATCCATATGATAATGAATTGTGTTGCCATCCAACTACAAACCCTAGTAGAAATAATGGAAGAACCCATATTGGCGGCGTTAATGGTTCTTATAATACTATCTATCTAAGTACAAAAACTGGAAGTGAGACACTTACATCAAGTATCATTCTTGAATAGGTTAACAGTAAAATTAATATGAATTTAATAAATAAAAGAAGTTTTACTTTAATAGAGTTACTTGTCGTGATAGCAATACTAGGCATTATTGCTGCTATTGGTACGCCATTAGTTACTGGCTTTATTAATAGCGCCAAAGAATCTACTGCAAAAAATAGCCTACATTCAATATGTATGATTGAGGCAGATTATCACGCTGAAAATGGGGATTATTACGGCACCTCTACTAGCGGAGACCAAACAGCTTTAATTAATCAAAAATTATTTAATGGTAAAAAAACATTAGATGAACAGGGTGATTATAAATATTATATTCAAAGATACAATTCAAGTAGTTATAGAGCCTATGCCGTGCCAAAAAATTCAAATTCTAGCTTAGAAAAAATCTGTGTGGATCATAATGATGAGATTAGACTGGGGACTAAATGTTAGGTGTTTGAGTGGCTTTATGACATTTCAAAAAAACATTATGCATAAACAAGAAAATATAGTATAAATTAGTTTTATTTTTTGTTGAAAAAAAACTGAGTTTTTACGCCCTCAATAAGAGATACAAGTAGTAAAAAATAAGTTGTTTTTGCCCGCTTTTTGGGCGAAAAAAATCCACTAATAATAAAAAATGTAGTGAAAATGTGGTTAAACTTTTAGTTGGTAGGCTCTACAGATACTACTACTAAAGGAAATGTATGGCGGAGAGTGAGGGATTTGAACCCTCGATAGGGGATAAACCCTATACACCCTTAGCAGGGGCGCGCCTTCAGCCACTCGGCCAACTCTCCATGAAAAAAAATATTATACGCTAAATTTTTTA
>Ga0181555_1001581_pt1 | contig 20028 bp, 24 predicted proteins | sample 011ome_15_FD_145601 | JGI IMG/M metagenome (GOLD analysis project Ga0181555, IMG submission 145601) | Coastal salt marsh microbial communities from the Groves Creek Marsh, Skidaway Island, Georgia - 011504AT metaG (spades assembly) | ecosystem: Environmental > Aquatic > Marine > Intertidal zone...
TATCAAAATCCTCAACTTCATTTTTTTTATTAAAATTTTTTAGATGCTCTAAACATTGTTCAAGATGTTGTCTGTGACGTTCTCTGGTAATTAAAATATCATCACTTGTTATAAATTTATTTTTTAAATTATTTTTTATTTTTAAAATTAATTCATCAATGTTTAAATTATCTTTAATTGAAATTAATACATAATTTAATTTTTTAATCTCAGGATCAATATCAACCTTCAAAAGATCTGATTTATTTATTACTAAAATTGCATTTTGGTCCAACAAACCCTTCAAAATATCAGTAAAATCAAGGTTTTTAGCATCAACAACTACCAACTTCAAATCTGCTTCTTCTGCTCTATTTAAAGATAACTTTATACCTTTCTTTTCAATTTCATTTTTAGAATCTCTAATCCCAGCAGTGTCAGAAACAATTACTGGATAACCATCAATATTAAGATGAGTTTCAATTACATCTCTTGTTGTTCCTGCAATCTCTGAAACTATTGCAACATCTCTATTTGATAAATGATTTAGGAGACTAGACTTACCTGCATTGGTAGGTCCAAGAATTGCAATCTTAAATCCTTCTCTTATTCTTTCTCCAACCTTTTGATCATTTAAAATTTTTTCAATATTTTTTAAAACATCATCAGAACTTTTTTTAACTTCTTCTAAAATATCATTTGGTAAATCCTCATCTGGAAAATCTATTTTAGCTTCAACATGAGATAATATTTTTAAAAGTTTTTCTCTTAGTTGATTAAATTGATCAGCAGATTTTCCTTTCATTATTTTAATTGCTTGCTGTCTTTGAATTTCTGTTTCAGAGGAAATTAAATCTGCAATACTCTCTGCTTTGAGTAGATTTATTTTTCCATTTTGAAACGCAAGTTTTGTAAACTCACCAGGTTCCGCTAAACGACAATTTTCAATTTCTGAGATAGAAGTGTGAATAGCATCAATTACAGCCTTGCTTCCATGCACTTGTATTTCGGCCATATCTTCACCTGTGTAGCTCTCAGGCCCAGGAAACCATAGTATTATACCTTCATCAATTAGCTCAGAAGTATTGATTTTATTGATTTTTCTTAATGTTGCTACTCTTGGTTTTGGCACCTTTTTTTTAGTCAACAGTTCGATAACTTTGGATGTTTTATCTCCAGAAACTCTTATAACAGCAATTCCTGAAATACCAGGACCTGATGAAAGAGCATAAATTGTCATAGTTATATTATAGCGTCTTTTATTTAGTATTGTATAATTTTAAAATGATCATTTGGTTGGCATCCTATCCTAAAAGCGGCAATACATGGGTTAGATACTTTTTAGCTTCTTTAATTTATTCAAATCAAGGAAAAAGTGGTTTAGATAAATTGGGTTACATAATGCAATATCCTAAAAGAGATCAATTTGAAAAACTAGTATCTAACTTTGATGATTTCAATCAAATAAAACAAAATTGGATTAACTCTCAAATTAAAATTAATTCTGATAATAAAGTAAAAATATTTAAAACTCATCATATTTTGTGTAGTTTGGGCGATGACAACTTTACAGATGAAAGAAATACTTTGGGGGCCATATATATTGTTAGGGACCCTAGAAATGTAATTTCATCCATTTTATATCATTTTAATTTATCAAGTACTGAGGAAGCTCTTAATTTTATTATGGAAGAAAAAAAATTTATAGGAAATATGAAGAACAAAATTAATTATCCACTATATACTTTAATTGGATCATGGAAATCAAATTATAATTCTTGGAAAAATATTGGTAAAAATTTTCTCTTAGTTAAATACGAAGATTTGATTTTAAGTCCAAATACTGAATTTAGAAATATTGCAAACTATATATCAAATATTATTGGTATTAAATTTTCTGAGGAACAGATAAAAAATAGTATTGAAGAAAGTTCTTTTAAAAATTTGAGAAATATAGAGGACAAAAATGGTTTCATTGAAAGTATTGAAGATCCAGAAAATAAAAAAAAAAAATTTTTTAATTTAGGTCCTAATAATAACTGGAAGAAGAATTTAGAAAAAAAATTTATTGATAGAATTGAGAAATCATTCAATAATGAAATGAAAGAATTAGGCTATATTTGAAATAATTTTATTATTCAAATATTTTTTTCAAAAATTATTATTTATTATAAATTGCCTGCAAAGATTTAAAAAAATCAGCAGAAAACGAAACTGAGTCAAAAAGTGGGCTTGAAGCAGCTTGATCGAATATTTTTTTTCTAATATCTAAAAGTTTGTCGTTATTTTCAGAAAGTTCTTTGGCTTTATCAACATAATCCATTTCATTTTCTGCAATTAAATATTCCATATTTAAATTTTTATTAATTGACTCACCGCACCTTGAATTAAAATTATATCCTTTCATTGTTATAACTGGGGTACCCATCCATATTGACTCGAAAGAAGTCGTTACTCCATTATACGGAAATGTATCCAAAGCTATATCAACTTTTTTATAAAGATTCATATGTTCCTCAAAACTTGTTAAAGTGTTTATAAATTCTATAGAGTCTAAAACACCTTTATTTTGGAATTTTTCTGACAATATATCCGTTATTCTTGGCCAAGAAGATTTAAGTATTAATTTGGAGTTTTTAACTTGTTTAAGTATTTTTGACCATGTTTCAATTACAGAGTCATTAATCTTGCTGAAATTATTAAATGATGCAAATGTTAGAAAACCATTTTTTAAAAAAGGTGATTCATTAAAAGTTCTTTTAATATCAAGACCGGAATGACAATTCCAAATCTTAGGCATAAAAATTATTTTCTCTTGGTATAGATTTAATTCTGAGTCATAAATTAAATTTGGATCTGAAATAATATAATCAACTTCATCAATTCCAGTAGTATTGCAAAAACCACACCAAACAATTTGTATAGGTGCAGCTCTATTTTTTAAGATCTCTACTTTGTGTGCTGAAGTTAATCCCATTAAATCAATTAAAATATCTACTTTATTTCCTCTAATTAAATTTATGACATCTAAATTGTTCATCCCATAAATTTCATAATTTCTATTAACACTACTTTTTATTGCTTTTATGGTTTCGTCTTCTGTTTTTTTTATATTATTAGTATATAAATAAATCTCAAATTTATCTTTATTATAGTTGTCTATAACAGTTTTTAAAAAATAAATAATTGAATGTTTGGATTTAATGTCAGAAGATAAAAATCCAATTTTAATTTTTTTATTTCTGTCTTTTGCGAAAGATTTTAGTTTTTCATTTTCATATATTTCAATATTTTTATTGAGCAATCTTCCATATTCAAAAAAATCTTCCTGTTTCCAATTATTAACAAAGCAATTATTATAAATTAAAGAACAAATTGTCTCTGTTCTGTAAAATTTATTTCTTATTAATTCTCCGTAATACTCTCTAACTTTATCTAAATCATTTAGCATGTTGTGAACTCTAATTAGAGATAACAAAAAAAATTCATCTTTTGAAAAAAAATCTTTATCTTGTTCATAAATTATTAAAATTTCTTTAAAAAAATTATTTACCGTTCGATGATTTTCAATAGAATTATCATAATTAAAAAGCTCTACAGTTATATTAATAAAATTTTTAAATGCTTCTAAAGAATTTCGTGTTCTTTTTTCTTTTAAAGTTGCTTTTTTAAAATCATTAATTGCAAGTATAAAATTTTTATTACTGTGTTCTCCTTTCAAAATCCTAGAAACACCTAAAAGATTTAATGCTTGTGAATTTTTTTGGTTTTCAGGTATTTTGTTGTCAAATAAAGAAATTATTTCAGAATATTTTTTTTCTTTAAAAAGTTTAGCAATATCAACTTTTATTTGCATATTAAAAAAACACAGATTTAAATATATAATTTTAAAAAACTTAAATATTAAGAAGGTTTATTCATTGAGTTAAAAAACTCAGCATTATTTTTTGTATCTTTTAATTTTGAATTAATAAATTCAATCGCATCCATCGTTCCCATGGGTGCAATAATTCTTCTTAGTACATTCATTTTCTGGAGATCATTTTTATCAAACAACAATTCTTCTCTCCTAGTTCCAGATTTCGTTATATCAATTGCTGGATAAATTCTTTTATCAGCTATTTTTCTATCAAGAACGGTTTCACTATTACCAGTTCCTTTAAATTCCTCGAAAATAACCTCGTCCATTCTACTACCTGTATCAATTAAAGCAGTGGAGATAATTGTCAAAGATCCACCCTCTTCAATATTTCTTGCAGCACCAAAAAATCTTTTGGGTCTTTGAAGAGCATTAGCATCTACACCACCTGTTAGAACTTTTCCTGAGCTTGGAATAACAGCATTATAGGCTCTTCCTAATCTTGTAATCGAGTCTAATAATATAACAACATCTTTTTTATGCTCTGTTAATCTTTTAGCTTTTTCAATTACCATTTCAGCAACTGCAACATGTCGTTGAGCAGGTTCGTCAAAAGTTGAACTAATCACTTCACCTTTAACTGTTCTTTGCATATCTGTAACTTCTTCAGGTCTTTCATCAATCAATAAAACAATTAGATAACTTTCTGGGTAATTTTTAGCAATTGAGTTTGCAATGCTTTGTAAGATCATTGTTTTACCAGCTTTAGGAGGTGAAATTATTATTGATCTTTGACCTTTACCAATTGGACTTACTAAATCAATTAGTCTCGGTGTTAAATCAGGTTTTTTTTCAATTTTTGTGGTTTCAACTTCCATTACCATTTGCTGATCTGGATAAAGAGGAGTTAAGTTGTCAAACGCAATTTTATGTCTTGCTTTTTCTGGTTCTTCAAAATTAATTTTGCTTACTTGAAGTAGTGCAAAATATCTTTCTCCTTCCTTGGGTGCTCTCACTGGTCCCTCAACTGTATCTCCTGTTCGTAAACCAAATTTTCTAATTTGGCTTGGGCTAACATAAATATCATCTGGCCCTGGTAAATAGTTAGATTCCATGGCTCTTAAAAAACCAAATCCATCTTGTAATAATTGTAAAACACCAGCGCCAGTAATTTCTTCTTTTTCTGCAACTTTTTTTAGAATAGCAAAAAGGATTTCCTGTTTTCTTAATGTGCTAGCATTCTCGATACCAAGTTCTTCGGCTTGTGTAATAAGTTGCTCTGATGATTTTAGTTTTAACTCTTGGATGTTCATGATTTAAATTTTAAGGATTTTAGAGATAAACTTAATATATATACTACAATCTTTATTTCAACCCTAGATTGGCTTAAAAACAACAAGAAAAACAACAAAAATAAGTATTATAGTTGGAACTTCATTAATTATTCTATAGAATTTTGAAGATCTGGTGTTGGTGTTATTTTTTAAAGATATGAGACATTTTCCAAGATAATCATTATACACGGATAACAATATAACTAGAATAATTTTTATTTGCATCCACAGTTGTGAAAATATTTCTATCCCATTTAAATAAATAAGAACTAAACCAAATATCCAGGTGAAAATCATTGCTGGTCGCATTATGTAGTAGAAGAGTTTTTTTTCCATTATCTCAAAAATATTAGTGGCTTCTTTTTTTTCTTTATTCTCAACATGATAAACAAAAATTCTTGGAAGATATAAAAGTCCAGCCATCCATGAAACAACGGCTATCAAATGTAAACTTTTAAAGAACAAATAACTATTCATAATTTAAACATGGACATTTACTATAATTGTTTGGACATTGTATTTTTGGAGGAAAAAGTTCACCACTAAAATTGTGATCTTGTTTTTTTATTATTAGATCGGACATTGCTTTTATATAATTTTCATTGGTGCCCAGTGCCGGCACTCTTGTATAGTTTTTACATCCGTTTTTATCTGCTATTTCTTTATATTCTATATCCAATTCAACTAAGGTCTCCGAATGCTCAGATACAAATGCTATAGGAACTAACACAATGTGTTTGCCTATCTTTGAATTTTCTATAATTATATCCTCTGTGGATGGACCAATCCATTTTAAAGGTCCAACACGACTTTGATAACTTAAAACCCAATCAAGATCCTTGATATTAAGAGATTTAACAATTTCATTAACAGACTGTTCAACCTGCCATTGATAAGGATCACCTTTTTTTATATTTTTTTCTGGTAAACCGTGCGCAGAAAAAATTAATTTAAAATTTTTTAGATTACTAATTTTTTTTATTATTTCTTCTTTGTGAGCAATAACAAAATTCTCATCTGTAGGGTAACAACAAATTGTGCTTGTTTTGATTTTAAAATTATTTTTTTTACAAATATCGTTCCATTCTTTTATTGACGAACCTGATGTTGCTGCAGAATATTGTGGGTATAGTGGCATTAATATAATTTCATCTGGATTAAAATTTTTTACTTGTTTTACAACTTCTTCTGCTCTTGGGTGCCAACACCTCATAACAATGAAACATTTATAGTCTGAATTTTCGTCATCAATATTAAGCTTTAATTCAAGAGCTTGTGATTGTTCTTCAGTTAATTTTAAAATAGGGGATGATCCACCAAGTTCTTGATATATTTTTTTGGCAGTTGGTGCCCTTCTGTTAGAAATTAATTTTGCCAAAGGATATCTGAAGATAGTAGGTAAATTTAATATTGCCGGATCATTAAAAAGATTAAATAAAAAAGGTTCTACATTTTCTAATTTATCGGGCCCACCCAAGTTAAAAAGAATTACAGCTTTTTTCATTGATAATCTTTTACAGTGTTAATTAAATATTCAAACATATTAGGATCTGTTTCAGGTAAAACTCCATGTCCTAAATTAAAGATGTATGGATGATCTTTAAATATATCTAAATATTTGGTTGCTTCTTTTTTTATCTTGTTTTTATCAGTAAGTAATATTTTAGGATCAAGTCCTCCTTGTATAGGAATTTCTATATCATTTAAAATTTTTTTTGGATCTATATTGTAATCAATACTAATTACATCTGGTTTAACAATTTTACAGAATTCTTTATAATTTTTAATTTCTCTTGGAAAACAAATAACAGGTATGTTTAGAGATTTTACATAATTAACTAGATTAAGAGTGGGTGAATATATATAATTAGGTAAATCTTTTTCTTCTAATAATCCCGCCCAGCTATCAAAAATTTGTATTATATTTGCTCCATTGTCGATTTGATTTTTTATGTGTATTTTTAAAAACTTTTCTAAAATTAGTAAAATTCTGTTAATTAAAAAATCATTTTTAAAAAAATCTTGTTTTAATTTTTTTTTGGGAGATTGTTGATTAATCATATAAACAAGTAAAGTCCAGGGTGCTCCTACAAAACCTATAGTGTTTTTGTTTTTTACTATATTATCTGTGCTTACTTTTTTTATTGCTTTATAAACGGGGTATACTTTTTGATAAAAATCAACTTCATCTAATTTAGACATTTGATCAATATTCACCTCTCCCAGTTTTGGGCCAAAACCTTTTTCAAATTCAACTTTTTGATTAAGACCATATGGAAGCATTAAAATATCAGAAAAGATTATTGCAGCATCTAAATTAAATCTTTTTAAAGGTTGTAATGTAATTTCTGAGGATAAGTTTTCATTTAAACATAGGTTTATAAAGTCTGGATTTATTTTCCTGATTTCTCTAAATTCAGGAAGATATCTTCCTGCTTGTCTCATTATCCAGGTTGGATTAATTTTTGTTTTTTTATTTATTATTACTTCGTAAAGAGGAGTCATTCTAAAATAATATATATAATTATTGTATTAGTATTATGTAATGTGAATATTGATGATAACTATTTTTTAACATTTAATTCACAACTTAATAACAATTATTAATTAATAATATTGTTTAAATTGAAGCTTCATTAATTTTTATTCAATATATTGTATAATTTTATTTATATGTTTGTTAATGTTAATAAAACCCTTATTTTACAATGATAATTAACCAATATTTAAATTGAGTAATTTTATTAAAATTATACAAATTTATTAACAATTTATACATGAGTAATACATATCAAATATACCTTATCTCTGACTCTACAGGAGAGACACTAGACAGAATTTTTTTAGCATTAAAAGCTCAATTTAAAAACATAGAATATAAAGTTCATTCTTATTCTTTTACTAGAACTGAAAATCAAATTCTCAAAATTTTAGAAGACGCTAAAAAAAATCAAAATTCAGTAATTCTTTATACAATTGTAGACAACAATTTAGCTAAATATTTGACAAACACGAGTGATGAAAAAAAAATACCATGCTTTGGTGTTTTAGGAAACTTGATTTTAAATTTTTCAAAGATACTTAATCAAAAAGCATCTCATGAGCCAAGTGGTCAACACGTGCTTAATGATGAGTATTATGATAGAATAGAAGCCATTCAATTCACAATGAGTCATGATGATGGGAATTTATTAAACGATATAGAAAATTCAGATATTATTCTAGTTGGCGTTAGTAGAACAAGCAAAACACCAACATCAATTTATCTTGCCAACAAAGGTTTTAAAACTTCAAATATACCTTTGGTTAATGAAAATTCTTTACCTAAAAAATTAAGAGAAAACCCTCAAATTACCTGTGTTGTTGGTTTGAACACAGAGCCAGAGCGTTTAGTTGATATAAGAAAAAATAGAATGAATTCTTTAAAAGAAACTGAAAATAAAAAATATACAAGTATAGAAAATATCAAAAAAGAAATTTTAGATGCAAAAAAAACTTTTCAAAAATATAGATGGCCATCTATAGATGTTACAAGAAAATCGGTTGAAGAAACAGCAGCATCAATAATAAAAATTCATGAAATATATTTAAATAATGTTAAATAAAATTATTCTTGCATCTCAAAGTAAAGTTAGAAAAGAAATTTTAGATAAACATAATATATTTTGTGAAGTCAAGCCATCATATGTGGATGAGGATGTGATTAAAGAATCGCTTATTAGTGAGTCGGCTTCACCAGAAATTATTTCAAAAAATTTAGCTGAGTTAAAAGCTAACAAGGTAAGTTCTGGTCAAAAAGATCTGATGGTTTTAGGGGCTGACAGTGTAATTGATTTGTGCGGAGAACTAATTTCTAAACCAACAAGCAGGGAAGAAGCTTTGATAATTTTAAAAAAACTTAATGGTAAAAAACATGATTTGATTAGTTCTGTGTGTATTTCAAAGAATGGTTCTATGATATGGAATTACACTGATAGAGCTGAACTCACAATGAAAGACTTCTCTGAGGAGGATTTACAGAGTTATTTATCTAAAATACCAGATGAAACTTTATATGCATATAATGTCTATCAAATTGAGGGTGAAGGGAAAAATTTATTTTCTAACATTGTCGGAGATAAAGATACAATAATGGGTCTTCCTGTCTTTAAAATTAAAGAATATTTAAAAAACTACCAATGAAAAATTTTTTAGTAATTGGCAATCCTATTGAACATTCATTATCACCAGAATTACACAATTATTGGATAAAAAATCATGGTATTGATGCGATTTACGATAAACAAAAATTAAATGAAGATGAGCTAGACCAAATTATTTTAAAAGTAAAAAATAAAAAAATCAGTGGGATCAATGTTACGGTACCTTTCAAAAAGAAAGTAATTCCATATCTAGATGAATTAAGTTATGAGGCTCAAAATACACAATCAGTTAATACCATTTATTTAAAAGACAATAAAGTGGTAGGACACAATACAGATATATTTGGATTTGAGACTAGTATTATAAAATCAGGATACAATCTTAATAATAAAGAAGTTTTAATTTTGGGAGCGGGAGGTGTGGTTCCCTCAATAATTTATTCTTTAATTAAGATGAAGGCTTCAAAAATAAAAATTTGTAACAGAACAGAAGAAAAAGCAGAAAATTTAAAAAAACTTTATAAAAATATAGAAACAATAGATTGGGGAAAAATTTCAGATTTTGACATGATCATTAATGCAACAAGCTTGGGTTTAAAAAAAGAAGATAGCATAAATTTAGATTTTTCATCAATATCTGGTAATAAATTTTTCTATGATGTTATTTACAATCCAAGTGAAACTAATTTTTTAAAAATTGGTAGAGAACTTGGTAATAAAACTTTAAATGGAAAATTAATGTTTATTTATCAGGCTCTTTCAGCTTTTAATATTTGGCATGGATTTGAGCCTAATATAAACGAAAGCGTTATTAAACTTTTAGACAAATGATAAAAATTGGAATTTTAGGTGAAATAGGTTCTGGCAAAACTTATGTTGCCAAAAATTTTGGTTACCCAGTTTTTAATGCGGACCTTGAAGTTGCTAAATTGTATAGTCAAAATAAAAATATTTATAATAAACTAAAAAAACAGCTTCCAAAATATATTCACTCATTCCCAATCGAAAAGAAAGAAATTCTAAATGCTATTTTAGCTAACAGGACTAGTTTAAAAAAGATAACTAAAATTGTTCACTTAGAAATAAGAAATAAAATGAATATTTTTTTAAAAAAAAATAAAAATAAAAAAATTGTAATCCTGGATATTCCTTTATTATTAGAAAATAAGATTAATGAAAAAAGAGATATATTAGTTTATGTACAATCTAAAAAGAAATTAATTTTAGAGAAATTAAAAAAAAGAAAAAATTTCAATCCAAAAGTTCTTAAAAAATTTAAAAGTATTCAATATTCAAATAATTATAAAAAGAAAAAATCTAATTATATCATTAAAAATGATTTTAAAAAAAAATCTGTTATTAAGAGTATTAAAAATATTTTAGAGGAAATTTTGTAAATGAAAGAAATAGTATTAGATACAGAAACAACTGGTATTTCAACAAAAGAGGGCCATAGAATAGTTGAAATTGGTTGTATTGAACTAGAAGATTTAATCCCAACAAAAAATAAATTTCACTGTTATTTAAATCCAGAAAGAAATGTATCAGAAAAAGCTTTTGAAGTTCATGGATATACTGATGAATTTTTAGCCAAACAAAAAAAATTTATAGATATTAATGAAGAATTTTTAGACTTTATTGAAGGTAAAAGACTTATTATTCATAATGCTGAGTTTGATTTGAGCCATCTTAATAATGAGTTAGCAATTATAGGAAAAAAAAAAATAAACAACGAAGTAATTGACACTTTAATCTTGGCTAGAGATAAATTCCCAGGGTCACCAGTAAATTTAGATGCGCTTTGTAAAAGATACAGAGTTGATAATTCGAGGAGAACGCAGCATACAGCACTAATTGATTGCGACCTATTAGCGAAAGTTTATATCAATTTAATTGATCAAAAAGAACCAACATTAAATTTTCAAAATCAAGAACAGAATGTGACTTATCGAAATGACTCAAATGTAGCTTATTTTAAAAAAATAATTACTCCTACGGATGATGAAATTAAAAAACACAATGAGTATTTAAAATTACATCTTAAAAAAAATAACTTTAATTGAATTGTTTATTATAAAGATCTTCAAAATTTATTTTTTTCTCAAATTTAACTTGAGAATAACCTGAGTTATGCAAAACATCTAAAAGAGATTTTTCAAGATCAGGATAAATTTTATTTTGAACATCACATAAAATAATTTTTTCTAGCTCTTTCTTTTCTTCAACATCATCATTTACTCTAATAATAGTTGTAAAAACTATTTCAAAATGAGATTTTTTTGGATTATTTTCTTTATCCTCAAATTTGAGTCTTGTATCAATTTCTATCATTTTATTTTTTAGAGCCCTAGATGAGATATCGATATTTAGTTGATATTTAGAGATATTATCTCTCACAAATAAAAATGTTTCTATATCCTTTGTTTCACCAGATAAATCTTTGATATATTTTCCTAATATTTTATATTTTTCTGTCATCATCATTTTCTATATCCTCAAATTCTCCATCAATAAATTTATTTTTTTCTGTCTTTTTATCTTTAAATCTAGCGCTAAATTTCCTCAAAATAAATTTTCTCGTAACTGGCAAAATTATTAAAAAACCCAAAATATCTGTAGCAAATCCCGGAATAATTAAAAGTAATGCTGCAAAAGCAATTGCAGCTCCAGAAATAATTTCATACGTTGGAGATTTATTTTGTCTAAGTTGAATAAATCCAGACCTAAGAGTATTTAAACCTTCGTATTTTGCATAGTAAACCCCAACAATTGCAGTAACAAAAATTAGTAAAATTGTTGTTATAGCCCCAATTTGAGAACCAATTTTAATGAAAAGATAAATCTCAATAACAGGTATTATTATTAACAATAAAATTGAGTTCATTTGTCCTTAATCTAAATTGCTAGTTGAAATTAATCAACATAGTAATTACTATATACTCATGAGCTACAGTTTCGAATATATGGACATAATTCTTTTAGCAATGATTGCTGGATTTATATTTTTAAGATTAAGAGGAATACTGGGTAAAAGAACCGGATTTGAGGGAAAAAGTCCTGCTAAATTTGATAAAATTTTAAAAGAGGTCGTAAACAAACAAGTGGCACAGATCAAAGATACCTTTGATGAACAAGATCAAAAAGAATTTTTAAAAGGAGCAAAAATTGCTTACGAGACAATTATTACAGATTTTAGTGATAATGATAATAGATTAACAACTAGCAAACCATTATTAAATAAAGAAATTTATAATCAATTTAATGAAGCTCTTAAGGAAAGAAATGCTAGAGGACATTATGCTGAAATAACTTTTATCGGCATAAACTCTGCGGAAATTAAAGAGCATAAAAAAATCGATAAAATTTTAAATGTTACAGTTAACTTTATAGCAGAGGTAATTACTTGCATTAAGGATAAAGATAAAAAAATAATATCTGGTGATCCAGAAAAAATTAAAAAAATTTATGATACTTGGACATTTTCAAGAGATACAACTTCAGCCAATCCTAATTGGCAATTAGTTAATATATTAACATAATTGACCAACAATATTTCAAAAAAAGATAAAAAAGATTGGGAAAAGTTTCTTTCAAGTGAAGAAAAATTACCCAATAAAGATAATGTTATTAGCAATAAAACTTCATTTCACACAAAAACTATAGATTTACATGGATACGGTTTAGAGCAAGCAAATAAATTTATTGAAGAGTTTATTATTAAATCACATAAAGAAAAAATAAATAAGATAATTGTTGTAACTGGTAAAGGTTTACATTCACAAAATGAAAAGAATCCTTATGTTTCAAAAGATTTAAGTATTTTAAAATATTCAGTCCCTGAATTTATAAAAAACAATCCCCACCTAATGAAAAAAATTATTGAAATGAAAGATGCTGATATTGTAGATGGTGGGAGTGGAGCTTTTTATATATATTTAAAAAAAAAATGATTATTTGGTTAGCATCATATCCCAAAAGTGGAAATACTCTATTAAGAACAATGTTATCAGCTTACTTATTTTCTGAAAACGGTAATTTTAATTTTAAATTATTAAACAATATTAAACAATTTCCAGCTAAGCATCATTTTGAAGATTTAGGAATTGATATAAAAAATCGTGATGAAATAGTCAAAAATTCTTTGAGAGCTCAGGAGTCAATGGGAAAATCAAAGACAGTTGGTTTTTTAAAAACACACAATATGTTATATAATTTTGAAAAAAAATATCCGTTCACTAATTTAGAAAACTCCATTGGGGTAATTTATATTGTAAGAGATCCACGAAATGTTGTTCTTTCATATTCACGACATCTAAATCTCCCTATTGAGGAAACAGCAAAATTAATGACAGTTGGTAATGGTATTGATCATGATATAATGGGTAATTGGTCAGAAAATTACCAAAGTTGGAAAGATTTTAAAAAGTATAATAGATATTTATTAGTAAAATACGAAGATTTGATTTTAAATCGAAATGAAATTTTTATAAAAATATTAAAATTTATTTATAAAATACGAAATATAAATTTTTCCTTGGATAATGATAGATTTAGTAAAATGTTAGACACAACTAAATTTGAGAATTTACAAAATTTAGAAAAAAAGCAAGGTTTTCCAGAAAGTGTAAAATTTGAGAAAACTGGTAAAAAAATTATTTTTTTTGACAAAGGATCTAAAAGAGATTGGTCTCAATCATTAGATCCAATTATTGCAGCTAATATAGAAAAGTGTCTCAAAGAAGAAATGACTGAGTTAGGCTATCTTTAACTTTTTTATAAAATAAATTTTGATAAATCAGTATCTTTTACTAAATTGTCTAAGTTTTTATTGATATATTCTTTATTGATAATAATTTTTTCTCCAGAGCGATCAGTTGCAGTAAAACTAATTTCATCAAGAATTTTTTCAATTATAGTATGAAGTCTTCTTGCACCGATATTTTCAACAGTTGCGTTGACTTCAGATGCAATACTTGCAATTGTATCTATTCCATCATCTGAAAATTCAAGATCAACATTCTCAGTTTTTAAAAGGGCAACATATTGTTTTATCAAACTAAAATCTGGTTCTCTCAAAATTCTTTTAAAATCATCACTAGTCAATGCTTCTAGCTCTACCCTTATAGGCAGCCTTCCTTGAAGTTCAGGAAGAAGATCAGATGGTTTTGCTAGTTGAAACGCACCCGAAGCAATAAATAAAATGTGATCAGTTTTAATTGGGCCATGTTTTGTATTCACAGTTGTACCTTCTATTAGAGGTAGCAAGTCTCTTTGAACACCTTCACGAGAAACATCTCCACCAACTCTATCTGTTCTTGCAGAAATTTTATCTATTTCATCTAAAAATACTATCCCATTATTTTCTGTTGAAATTTTTGCAGCTTTAACAATTTTATCTTGTTCAATTAATTTATCTGACTCGTCGTTAATCAAAATTTCATGTGACTCTTTTACGGTCATTTTCTTTTTCTTTTCTTTATTTCCCATTGATTTACCAATCATTTCACCAATGTTGATCATTCCAACATTAGCACCAGGCATTCCAGGGATTTCAAAAGAAGTGTTATTTGATCCAGTATCGCTTACTGCAATTTCAATTTCATTATCATCTAGGTCACCATTTCTTAGTCTTTTTCTAAAACTTTCTCTTGTAGCCAGACTTGCTTTTTTTCCAACCAAGGCATCTAAAACTTTTTCTTCAGCAGATTTTTGTGCTTGAGCATGAACTTGCTTTCTCATTTTTACTTTTTCCATACCAATAGCAATTTCAATTAAGTCTCTTACTATTTGTTCAACATCTCTTCCAACATATCCAACTTCAGTAAATCTTGTTGCTTCAACTTTAACAAAAGGAGCTTCTGCTAATTTTGATAATCTTCTAGAAATTTCAGTCTTACCAACACCAGTTGGTCCAATCATTAAAATATTTTTTGGTAACACTTCATTTTTCATTTCACCTTTAAGTGCTTGTCTTCGCCATCTATTTCTTAATGCTACTGCCACAGCTTTTTTTGCTTTATTTTGTCCAACTACAAATCTATCTAACTCAGAAACTATTTCTCTAGGAGATAAAGAGCTTACCAAAGAACTTTTTTCTTTAGTATTTTTATCTTTTGGAACAAGTGGTGTTACGTTTGAGTTTTCCATTATATTTTTAAAACTTTAATATTATCATTAGTAAATACACAAATTTCTGAAGCTACTTTTATTGCTTTTTTAGCAATCTCTTCTGCACTTTTATCTGTCTCCATTAAAACTTTTCCAGCAGCTAGTGCGTAATTACCACCTGAGCCAATTCCTATTACATCACCTTCAGGTTCTAAAACATCTCCTGTTCCAGAAATAATATAACTATTCTCTTTATCACCTATAGCCATCAAGGCCTCTAATCTTCTTAAATATTTATCTGTTCGCCAATCTTTTGCTAATTCGACAGCTGCTCTTGATAAATTTCCTGCATGTTTTTCAATTTTTGCCTCTAATCTTTCAAATAATGTTAGTGCATCAGCAGTTGATCCTGCAAATCCTGCTACCACATCTCTTTTTTCTATCTTTCTAATTTTTGAAGCAGTGCTTTTAACAACAGTATTTCCCATACTAACCTGTCCATCACCAGCGACAACTACTTCATTATCTTTTCTAACTAATACAATCGTTGTCATGCTTAATAAATGGTAATTATTTTTGATACTTCAAGTCTTCATACTAATATTGATATAGACCGATTATCTATATATACCTCTAAAAATATATGGCCAGAAAAGGAAAAATATCTAGAAAAACTAAAGAAACCAGCATCAGTGTTGAAGTTAATATTGATGGAAAGGGTAAATACCAAATTGATACTGGTATAGGTTTTTTAGATCATATGCTTGAACAATTATCGAAGCACTCATTGATAGATTTAAAAGTTAAAGCAAAAGGCGATACACACATCGACCTTCATCACACTACAGAAGACACAGGTATTGCAATTGGGGAGGCATTAAAAAAAGCAGCCAAAAAATTTGTTGGCATCAAAAGATATGCTCATAGAGTTATTCCAATGGATGAAACATTGACTAGGGTTGCAATAGATGTTTCAAACAGACCTTATTTAATTTGGAAAGTAAAGTTAAAAGTCGAGAAACTTGGTGAGATGGACACAGAACTATTCAAAGAATGGTTTCAAGCATTTTCTCAATCAGCAGGCATTACGATGCACGTTGAAAATATTTATGGAGATAATAGTCACCACATTATCGAATCTTGCTATAAAGCATTAGCAAGATCACTGAGAGAAGCATTAGAGATGGATCCTAGAAGCAAAAAGAGTATTCCGTCTACTAAAGGCTCACTATAAGTTTAATGAATGTCACAATTGTTGATTATAATTCAGGCAACATAAGCTCGGTAATAAACTCTTTTAGTGAAGTTGCCAAAGATAAAGTGAATATCGAGGTAACATCAGACTTAAATAAGATTAAATCATCAGACAAAGTAGTATTACCAGGTCAGGGTTCGTTCAAGAGCTGTGTTGATGCGCTTAACAATATTAATGGTTTAGTGGATGCATTAAATGAATTTGCAATTAATGATAAAAAACCACTTTTAGGAATTTGTGTTGGACTACAAATGTTTGCAGATATTGGTTATGAAGAAACTGAAACTAAAGGCTTAGGCTGGATACCAGGCAAGGTATCAAAAATAAATAATCAGAATGGAAAATACAAACTTCCTCATATTGGCTGGAATCAAATTAATATTTTAAAAGATAGTAAAATTTTTCTAAATATAGAAAATAATTCTCACATGTATTTCGTACATAGTTATGAATTTTTACCTGAGGATAAAAGTGTGATTTCAGCAACAACAGATTATTCATCAAATATTGTCTGTTCTGTTGAAAGGGAAAACATCTTTGGTACTCAATTTCATCCTGAAAAAAGTGATAAAATTGGTCTTAAAATAATACAAAATTTTATTGAACTTTAATTATGAAAAAAATTTTCTTAATCTTTCTCATAATTTTTTTTAGCCTTAATTCAGCAAATGCAAATAGAGACATAACCAACTTAAAAATGAAACCTTCAGTTTATAAAGGTAAAAAGGGAAAGCCATATGAAGTGGTACAATCCAAAAATGGTGAACCAACCATAGGAAAGAAAGCATATAAGTTCACATTACTTCCATATGATTGTGGAAGAGATAGTAAGTGGAGTGATTGTAAGGCTAGGCCTATTCGTGCAAGAAGTGAGATAGGAGCATGGAAAAATACTTTTTCTAGTATAAAATCAGAAAGATGGATATCTTTTAGTATTTTTTTGCCTGAAGATTATCAGTCAGTATTTCCAACTAGAGCCTCTTTTTTTCAAATATATAAGAAAGGCCTAGGACCTATTTTGATGTTGAGAGATCTAGGTAATGACCTGTTGATAGCTGGGATAATGGAGTCCAATTCAGCTGAAATAATTTCAGGTAAAGCTAATTTGGTAAATATTTCGGAGATGCTAGGTGAGTGGACGCACTTTAAGATACATTTAAAATATACAGATGAAACCGATGGTTTTTGGAAATTTTATGTTAATGATAAATTAAAATATCATGTAGAAGGTGCAACCAGAGGAATTGTTAAAAGCAAAAATGGTTTATATGTTAAAGCAGGAATTTATCAGACAGGTACAGATGTGTATAAAAAATTTCATCAAAAAGATATTCCCACACAGACAATTTATATGGATAATATTTTCGTATCAAAGACTGAGAAAAGACTGATTAAATTAATTGATAAAGCTAAATGAAAATATTCCCTGCAATAGATATTAAAGATAAAAAGTGTGTGAGATTAGTTAAAGGAGATTTTAACAATAAGACCGAATATGAAATGTCTCCAGTTGAACAAGCTGGTAAATATAAGGAACATGGTTTTAAAAACCTACATATAGTTGATTTAGATGGCGCGTTAACTGGAGAAACTGTTAATTTGGATATTATCGAAGAAATAGTAATTAAATTTGATCTTAAAATTGAAATTGGTGGAGGTATTAGAAATTTTCAAAGTATAAGGAAATATATTGAAGCTGGAGCTGAGAAAGTAATTTTAGGAAGCGCTGCTATTAAAGATAAAAATTTTTTAAAAGAAGCCTGCAGCAAATTTCCAAATAAAATTGCATTAGGTTTAGATGCAAAAGATGGATATTTATCTGTCTCTGGGTGGAAAGAAAATTCTAATCAATTAACTCTAGATTATTTAAAAGAAGTGAATGATTATGGTTCTAGTAGATTAATTTATACCGACATTAATAGAGACGGAATGAAGCAAAGCCCTAACTTTGAGGAAACCTCAAAGGTTGCTGATACATCTAATTGTCCTGTAATAATATCGGGTGGAGTTTCTTCAATAGACGACATTAAAAAAGCTAAGGAATTAAACAATAATAATATTGAAGGAATTATAGTTGGGAAAGCTATATATGATGGTGACATCAAATTAGATGAATTAGCCCAGGAATTAGATGCTTAAAAATAGGATAATACCTTGTTTAGATGTTAAAAATGGTCGTGTAGTTAAAGGTATTAACTTTGTTGATTTGAAAGATGCTGGTGATCCAGTTGAGCAGGCTAAAATTTATTCTGATGGTGGTGCTGATGAAATTTGTTTTTTAGATATTACTGCTTCAAACGAAAATAGAAATACTATTTATGATGTAGTGGAGAAAACATCTAAGAAATGTTTTGTTCCTTTAACTGTTGGGGGAGGTGTTAGAAGCGTTGAAGACATTAATAAATTACTAAATTGTGGTGCAGATAAAGTGTCAATTAATACTGCTGCAGTTCAAAACTCAGAAGTAGTCATAGAGAGTTCCAAGAAATTTGGTTCGCAATGTATTGTTGTTGCGATTGATGCTAAAAAAAATGATGACAAATGGGAAATTTTTACTCACGGCGGAAGAAATAATACCGGAATTGATGCCATAGAATTTGCAAAAAAAATGGAAAATAGTGGAGCGGGAGAACTATTGGTAACCTCAATGGATAGAGATGGTACTCAAGTTGGTTATGATATTGAGTTAATGTCTAAGATATCATCTAAAGTAAACATTCCTGTGATTGCTTCAGGTGGAGTTGGAAATCTTGATCACTTAGTTGATGGAATTAAATTAGGAAATGCAAGTGCTGTCTTAGCTGCATCCATATTTCACTATGGAAAATATTCGGTAAAAGTAGCCAAGGAATATTTGGATTCAAAAGGAATACCTGTTAGAATTTAGAATGCTTAGTACATTAGAAAACTTAATAAAGCTTGCACGAGAAAGAAAGTCATCTCCTGTAGAAGGATCTTACACAAATAAATTGCTTACTGATAAAGCCCTAAGCAAAGCTAAAGTATTAGAAGAAGTTGATGAATTAATTGAAGCTATAGACGAAGATACAAATAAAATACATGAGGCAGCAGATGTATTCTATCATTTGTTGATGTATCTAGAGGCAAATGATGTAAAAATTGAAGAAGTGATGCAAGAATTAGAAAATAGAAAAAAATGAGTTATGACAGCAGTAATATTTTTGCAAAAATTTTAAGAGGAGAGATACCTTGTAATAAAATTTATGAGGATGATTTTGTTTTATCCTTTTATGATATTAATCCTCAGAAAAAAATTCATGCATTAGTAATTCCAAAAGGAAAATATATTGATTTAGATGATTTTAGTTTAAAAGCTACTCCAGAAGAGAT
>Ga0181555_1001592_pt1 | contig 19949 bp, 20 predicted proteins | sample 011ome_15_FD_145601 | JGI IMG/M metagenome (GOLD analysis project Ga0181555, IMG submission 145601) | Coastal salt marsh microbial communities from the Groves Creek Marsh, Skidaway Island, Georgia - 011504AT metaG (spades assembly) | ecosystem: Environmental > Aquatic > Marine > Intertidal zone...
ATAAGGGCATTTATCAAAGGTCAAACATAAATGGGTTCGTTTTGTCATTCTTTATTTCTTGAGTGATACGACGGATCTGAGAGATGGATCGCCTCTGGTATCGAATCAACTTACCCAGACGCCTGACGCGTTGTATCTCAACCGATCCAAGCCTTTCATTCGTTCTCTTTGTTCTTGCCTTGAACCTTCCAATCACTAATTTTTCATTATAGCCTAGAGTTCTACGGCCCAACTCATCATCACTCTCAAGCTCTCGAATCATCTCAGCCTCCGCCTGACCAAAGACCTCTTTTGGTTCATGATACTGCTCATAACACGCCTCCATCACTCGACGGTGATCAAAGATAGCTGAGACAATAGAATAAGCTATATCATGTGCATAACCATCTTCCTTTACAAGTCTCAAAAGCATAATGAAACGATTATCATGTTCAAGATCGAGCACCTGATTAAGACCGTGCTTGGTTGAGTTTTGACTGGACCTACCCCTACCTAACTTCGTCCTTGGGCCGGTAGATTGCTTTGCGTTCTCTCTATTCGCTTTAGTTTGCTTCTGGCTCATGCTCTAGTGCTGTTAAATCCCGTTCGACACGTTCAAGCTCTAGATCCATACGTTTGATAATACGGGACTTCATATCAATAGCATCAAGACTTCTTTGAAGGTGTCTAATATTAAGCATCTGTCTTTGGATTAGATCGTCAGCAATTCTAATTTCCTTAGCACAAGATACAAATGCCTTTGCACGACAACTATCAAATGATGTAGCAGTAGAGTTAGATGAAGCATTTTTTAGCTCGTCATTAATCTTCTGCTTTAATATCTCATCACCAAGTAAAACTTGTTTTATATCTTCAGCAGCGTAAGTTCTATCATCACTAAAACCAATTTGTTGCGCCTCATCGATTGTTTCAGCAGTAGCTTCCAGAAGTATCAGCTCCTTATCTTCTACATGTCGCCTCATCCAAAAAATTGACTCCGCAATTTGCTCACACAACAAAACACTCAAAGTATTGGGTGTTTCAAGATCGGATAGAAGTCCTTGCAAAACGGCTTCAAAATTTCCAGTCTTATCTTTAAGCTCAACCGTACGAATTGGATTAAGAATAGCTAGGCTTTGTTTGAGTTTATCTTCAGTCATAAAATTAATCACTCTTACTGAGTTTTATCCCAGGATCAGTCAGTGGATCTCCAGAGAATATTATCCCCGCCTCTTCCAAGCAGGTTTTAATAGCCTTAATGACAAACTTGTTCGCATTAGGCATTCCATCTTGAGCCTCATACCTTCTAAGTGTAGCAACGCCAACGCCACTCTTATCGGCTAAGTCTTGACCCTTCCAGCCAAGGAGTGCGCGTGCCGCTTTAATTTGTCTAGATGAAATCATATAAATAAGATATAATGATGTTTAATATATCAATTAATATTAAAAATGAAAAAAATAAATAACCTCTTCAGTTCATTAGAGGGCGCTTACGCACCCAATACTATCAGATCTTATAGATCAGATTTTGAACATTATGCCACCTGGTGTCAAAAATATCAATACGATCCCCTGGATACTCATGAAGATAAATTTGCAGACTACATTCTGCAGATGGGTGAAAGTCTAACTGTTGCAACCATTCAAAGGCGAGTAGCCAGTCTTAGTAGTATATTCAATCTCACTAAAAGCACCAACCCCACAAAAGAACCCGTGGTCATCCTAACTTTTAAAAAGCTTCGAAGAAAATTTGGAAGACCTCAAAAACAAGCAACACCTCTAACTTATGATATTCTAACCAAACTTAAAGATGTGTGTTCTGATGATATCGTCGGCCTCAGAAACAAACTGCTTTTACAACTCGGCTATGAAACCATGCGTCGTCGCTCAGAAATTTGTCAATTTAAATTTGAAGATTTACAGCATCTTGGTAATCATAAGCATGCGCTCCTACTGAGACACTCTAAAACTGACCAATACAATCAAGGGAAAACAATTCCAATATCTGGAGAATTATCTGGGATGATTTCAAAATGGTCACTAGCAATTGATCAAGATAATGGCTATATCCTTAGGAGCTTCAAACGAAATCTATCCACCAATCTATCTCTTACACCTGCATCAATTAATCATATTTTAAAAAGTCTTCAAAAGAAAGCTGGCCTAAATCAAATAGGAGAGCTGTCTGGCCACTCATTTAGAGTTGGCGCTGCACTTGATCTATTGAATAAAAATATCCCCTTAGAAAAAATTATGCTCAGGGGTGGCTGGAAATCAGAAACTAGCGCAATGAGATATCTTCAAAGTTGGAGTGATCAAGATTGGCTTATTGTTGCTAGCCATCATAATTAGATAAAGCCACTTCTATTAAGACGTCGCATGTTTTTTGGATTTCTTCCTTAGTTAAAGTTGGATGCACTAAAAACATTAAACTTGTTTCTCCCAGCTCTTTAGCAACTGAAAGTCTTTCTTTGGGTCTAAATCCAGTATTGTCGAACGCCTTTTCTAGATAGACTTCTGAACAAGATCCGGAATAGCAAGGAACACCTTTTTCATTGATCTCCTTCATTATTTTGTCACGAAGCTCAACACCACCATTTACAAAAACATAACACTTGTAAGCGGCATGCTCTATATAGTCAGGAAGAACAGGCACTCGCAACCCTTTACATTTTTTAGCAGCACTCCAAATACTGTTGGCATTATTCAAGCGCTTTTTATGCCAATCTGACATTCTTTTTAACTGAATCCTACCAATTGCAGCTTGCATTTCAGTCATACGCCAGTTGGCGCCAAACGATTCGTGTAGCCATCTAAACCCTTCAGGATGCTCTCGTTCATAAACAGCCTCATAACTCTTACCATGATCCTTATATGCCCACATCTTTCGCCATAAAGATTCATCATTAGTGGTTACCATGCCACCCTCACCACCTGTGGTCATTATTTTATCTTGACAAAAACTCCAACAACCGATATCTCCAATTGACCCAACAGGCTTGCCTTTGTATTTGGCTCCATGCGCTTGAGCACAATCCTCAATTACATACAAATCATGTTCATTAGCAATAGTCATTATTTCATCCATATCACATGGCCAACCGGCCAAATGAACACAAACAATTGCTTTAGTTTTATCAGTGATAACAGAGCGAATAGATTCAAGCGTAATATTTTGAGAGGCTAAATCCACATCAGCAAATATAGGTGCCGCCCCAGAATTTACAATAGAAGAAATTGAAGCAATAAAAGTTCGAGATGTTACAACCACTTCATCACCAATACTAATATTCAAAGATTTTAATGCAGAATCCAGAGCCAGGGTGCCATTTCCAAGAGCTACTGAATATTTAGAATTTGACCAAGTGGAAAATTCTTTTTCAAATTTACGGCATTCATTGCCAGCCCAATAATTAACCTTATTAGATAATAGAACATCACGAATAGAATCAGACTCTTCTTGCGTAAATAACGGCCATGATGAAAACTTAGTATTTAACATCGCCACCTATAACTGTTTTCCATATGTAATAAATATCCTTAAAAAAGGAATAATTTTCAATATACTTCATGTTGATTGCCACTTTATCAGGCCAAATCACTTCATTATTATATTTAACTATATCATCTTGTTTAGCTAAAATCTCTTCTTCGTTTTTATAAGAAAGTTGGGCGGGGCCAGTAATACCCGGTCTTACAGATAAAATAACTCTATCCTTACCTTGCAACCTATCAGCATACCCAGGCACATCAGGCCTAGGACCGACAAAACTCATTTGCCCCATAAGAACGTTCCATAATTGTGGAAGCTCATCGATCTTTGTCTTTCTGAAAAAGGCACCACTTTTTGTTATCCTTGTATCTCCAGAAGATGTAATAGTTGTATCAATATTAGCTATTTTTTTCATAGTTTTAATCTTGATAATATTAAATATCTTTCCATCCTTACCGATCCTTTTCTGAAAAAACATGCCATTTGATGATGTTTCAATAGTAGAAATTACCCATGCAAAAAAAATTAATGGCAGGGTGAAAATTAATGCCGCTAAAGATAAATTAAAATCAAACAATCTTTTTGTATATTTCTCCAAACTATGCATTATGAAAATTTAATAAACTTCTTAAGTGGTGCATAAATGATAGCCGAAGCCGAGCCAAAGCCATAGGAAATATGCAATGAAAAAATAAAAATATCAAATAATAATACATCCAAGATACTGAATTTATTTCTCTTTATGAAAAAATAAGTTGTTACCACAAGATAGCCTGCCAATATCATCAAAGTTAATTTTAAACTAACAAAAACTGAAAAAAACAGCAATAAAACAAACGCAAAAGGTGCTAGATGCCTTAAAAAATACCCCCCAGATGCTATAACCCAGAATCCATTTCGAAAACCTTGTGCGACAAAGCCTATAAATGTATCTCTACTATAATAATTAGCCACCATGCTTGGAGAGGTTAAGAGCTTATACCCACAAGCCGACACTCTCTTATGAAAGTCAACATCTTGATTACGCTTTAAGCTTTCATCGAAATATCCACATTTATCAAAAACAGATTTCTTATAAACTCCAAACACAGCGGTATCAGAATAAGTATCCTTTGACACGCCTATTCTAAACAGAGACCCACCTACTCCCACAGGGTTACTTAGAATTTTTGCAATTACACCTCCAAAAATATCTTTTGACTGAGTTCTTAAAATACCTCCAACACAAGCCAACAGAGGGTCTTTTTTAAGTTTATCGACACCATTCTTAACATAGTTATTCAATAGTTCTGAATGCGCGTCTGGACGAACAATATATTTTCCTTTGGCATTCTTAATTCCAATATTCCATCCAGAGGCTAAGGAATGCGCCTTATTGTTCAAAATTAAATAATTGACTTTAGATTCTGAAAGAATCTGTTTAGCCAAACTAAGCGTTAAGTCCTCGGATTCACCATCAACAATAATAATTTCAAATTCACTGTGATCATACCCTTGCCGAAGCAAGGAATATAATGCCGATGAGATATATTCTTCCGAGTTACGAACTACCAACAACATAGAAACCGTAATATCACTCATGAAATATCAAGACTGTATAATTGACGCGCACCAGAATGAACGCTATCAAAAAAAACTTTTTTCCCGTCTAGGCTTAATCGGGGATGAAGATCGCATCTCATTTCCCCATGATACTCAAACCCTTCGTAAAACTCACCGATCTTACAAAGACTATTTAAAGGGAAGTTATACAAATACAATCCTTTCATTCTTGACTTATTTGGATAAGTATCAAAAATCGCAAAATCTCCATTTATATGGGGATGTCCATCCCCGAAACAGTCAATTAACCCCTTACCAACAACATTTTTTTCTCCAGTATCAATATTAATCATATAGTATTTGTCGCCGTGAGTGCAATCTCTAAGAAACCCAAATATATGATTGTCCCCTCTCCAGAAGCAATGACTCACCATGTCATCATCGCTAATACATCTAATATTACTTCCATCAATATTAGCGACCATTAAGCTATCAAACTTTCTTTTACCTACAAACCAACGATGTAAGAAAATAAACTTTTTTCCATTTGGGGAAATCATAATATGATTGAATTTATGTTTTGCCCGATTCATGCTGCTCTTATAATGTACATTGATAGCATCTTGAAAAGAGAGTATCAAACTATTTGTATTGCATTCTAAATCCACATAGTAAATTCCATCATCGTCATTGGATTCCCAATCTACTGCAGTAATATTTTGTTTATTTCTATAACCATAATCAGGTCTAAGCATGTTTAATCTATCAAAATTAAGTGATAGTGCAAACTTATCTTGATAACAATCATAAATAGGTGAGTCAATAACTTTAGATACCCTCGTCCTTGCATTGTAAATTTTTGAAATGTAGATATCTCTACTCTTATCAAAATTATTATAAATAAACTCAATATCACTTAACCACATAGCCCTAGCCCCTTGCTGCCAGTTGTAACTATATGATTTATCTATTATCGAATACTCATCTTGACGAGCATCATATAACAAAATATCAACAGGAATGTCCGAGGTAGGACAGCTTTTTGTGCTTGAATTTGCACTGTGTAACACGACATATTCATTTGTAGCATTTAATGGAGATTTGTCATAATAACCGAAAAATGACTCCCCCTCCTGAAAAGAATATTTTGAAATTTTATAATCACTTAAAAATGCGGCCGGATTCTTATGTCGCATATAACTTACTCTCTGATAAACTCCTTTAAGAAATAACTTAATTATTGGAAAATTTGAAAGAAAGACGGCCATCTTTCTTTCAAATACACTATAGTTACTCAACCTTCTCCTCCTTTATTATCTTGTTATAAAAACAAAAATCTTTAAATCCTTCTTTCAATCCCTTAAAAGTATCATAATAATTTGACATTTCTGGATAAGGAATTATGCCAACCAAAAAAAGATTCTTTATCGTTTACATATAACTTATGAAAACTTTTCCAAAAAAATATTTTTTTTAAATTTTAAATAAAACACACTTAAACTATATTAATTTTTTATTTGAAAATCTATGGCTAATGCCAACCAATATACCAAAGAAAAACCATATTTCTGGCAATAAAATATATTCATTCATCGTCATCATTATTGCCACAACAATAAAACTTATTCGAAAAGACCTGTGCCGACTTTTTAAAGGCGGTAATTTCATATATATCATTGAAAAAATCGACATTAACATAAAGAAGCCAATTAGTCCCAATTCAGCAAAATAAGAAAAATAAAAATTATGAGCTTTAGAATCGAAATCCCAATCTGAAACTTTATAAAATGCTTTTCTATAATTTTCCAAACCCAGGCCAGTACCAAGCCAGAAATTATCTTGAATAATATCAGCAGATATTTTTAATAATTTCACCCTTTTGTAATCTCCCATCTTAGAATCGAATTCTTCATCATTAATCAACATACTAACTGTTGTAAAGGTTTTATCCAGCCTATCAAATGAGCCCTTAGCTACCACTGAAGCCATTACCAGAACCAATAATAGGAAAAACAATTTTAAAATATTCTTTTTTAAGGGTTGAAAATAATAAAATAAAATTCCAAAAATAAAACCAATCAATCCAGATCTAGAATAAATTAATAATAAACAAATAAATACAGTAATCAAAGAAATGACAAGCACTCTCTGACTTATTTGCTTATGAGAATATAGATAAAAAAGTAATGGGGCTACCATTGTAATAATTACCACTACACCATTTCTGTTTACAACAGGCATAAAATTAGCATCAATCGAAATGCCTGTTAAATATCTAAAAATACCCGCCAGACAACCAAAAACAATAATCAAAGCAGTTGTTTTTAATATTTTTTGAGATCTTACTTCATCCATTTTTGAAAATAAAGAAATTGCAGCAAAGAAAATAAAGAAATTTAATGGCCAGGCAGTGTAATAAATAAGGCTATTAATGCTTAATTTACCAAAAAATAGTGTAGTTATTAAAGTATATAACAAATAAAGTAGTGTCAAAAATAAAAGAGTTTTATAATCTTTTTTTATTTTCCCGCCTGTTCTAAAAAACAAAGCAAAGCCCGTCAATATAAAAGGAAGGTAAGACAGGGGAATGCCTGCTAATCTTGCAGCATCCATAGAAAAAGATGGCATCCAAATTAAAGGAAATATATTTACAACTAGTCCATAACTAAAAGCGCGAACTGCATTCTGATCTTTTAAAGCAGCATAAATAAAAAGAACCACTGAGGCAATCACAAAATATATCTGAAGTACTAACAACATAGCTAACGCTTAAACAAGGTTGAGCATAGCCTTAGCTTGCTTGCTTCTTGAATACTTTTCAATTTTTGAAATCACAGGCTTGTAAAAAGAAATATATTTTGTTTTATATATATCCTTTAAAATTTGCTTTATTTCATTCGAATTTAATGCAGTTTTGCCAGTACGTGTCTCCTCTATTAACTGACCTGAGCAATTTTTAGTATCCACCCCTACTGCCAATATAGGTACACCACTAACTAAATATTCAAAAAGCTTACCCGGCAAGGTAGATCTAGCAGTCGGATCATTCCACTCTAGAAACAATAATAAATCACTCTTCTTTTGAGCCTGTAAAGACTTTTTCCTTGTAACAAACCCGTTTATATTGATAATATTATTTCTATTTCCATCAATTCTGTCTATTATTGCATCCAGCTCTTTTTTATTATTTCCATAAAAATCTATTGCTATATCTTCTTTACTAATAATACCGTCATCAATTAACTCATTGCATGCTATAAAAAGAGGGGAAGGGTCCCTTTTCCCGGGATATATAAATCCTGCATATACAATTTTAATCTTACAATCAATTTTTCTTTCTAATTGTAAATCTTCCTTCCATGTAGGAAATTCTTCAGGATCGAAACCATTTTCGATTGTGTGTACAATTTTGTCTGGATAATGAGATTGCAGCTCTTTTGTAGATGGTGCGGATACAGTTACAAGACAATCAGCACTTTGAATAATGCTCTTTTCTTTATAGTTTTCATATAATGCAAAAATACCCCTTGCTGATTGAATATGATTTCGGGCCCAAGGGTCTCTAAAATCGGCTATCCATTTTACATCTGGATATTTATTTTTTAGTTTTTTTGCCACTACATGTACCGCAGGTGGTGAATATGAACTAACTATCAGATCGTATTCCTTCAAACTGAGGAGTTCAAGCCCTTTTTTTGTAGCTGAAGATACCCAAAAATCATGTATATCCATAAGAGAGCCTATATACCCCCTTAACCCCCTAAATATTCTTTTCAATTCCAATACAAAAGACTCTTTTTGATGAGTTTTTGATGCAACTTTTTTATCAAAAACGGATTCCACCCCCCTGTTCTCTAATTTATTTATTAATATCTTAGGTAAATAATCTATCTCTATTATTTCCACATTACTAGGTAGACTCTCGTTAAGACCAAAAGGCCCCATAAATCCATACTTTCTAGTTGTTAGAACAGTTACCTTACACCCCATTAGCGCCCAATATTTAGCCCATTGAGCAACTCTCAATACGGGGATTCTATTTTGTGGATAAAAATATGTTGTTATTAATAATATTCTACTCATCTATACACCCATATTAATGATTATTTAAGTCAGATACTATCTCTTACACTCATTAGATAGATCTAGAAATAGCCCCCCATTATTTTTAATCAATTATAGCTCATTAGTCTTTCTAAAATAATGCTGGATCAGTATTTTTAACAATGTGGCAAATAACAGTAGAGTCTATAAAGCCTGCACCACCTGTTATTAACAATTTCATTCGGTTAAGGAGTCAACATACCAGTCCATCGCCTCATCCATCCCTTCAGATATCATGTACTTTGGCTGATAATCTAATAATGCCTGCGCCTTATCTATATCAGCCTGAGAATGTCTAACATCTCCAGCTCTAAAATCTTGATAGATCGGCTTTTTCTTTTCTAGGTCTTGCGTTCTTTGGATTAATCTTTCTTCAATCATTTGATAAAGCTTGTTTAGACTTGTTCTATCATTAAGAGCGACGTTATACACTTGATCAGTAGCTTCATCATTATCAGTAGTTGCTGCGAGAAGGTTCATCTGAACAGTGTTGTCAATATAGCAAAAATCTCTACTAGTTTCGCCATCGCCGTTTATATATACATCGCCTTTGTTTAGTATAGCTGCCACCCATTTTGGTATGACTGCTGCGTATGCGCCATTTGGATCTTGCCTTTTACCAAAGATATTAAAGTATCTTAATCCTATTGTTTTAAATCCATAGGTTTTTGCAAAAACACTTGCATAAAGCTCATTAACAACCTTAGTCACCGCATAAGGGCTCAAAGGATTACCAATCTTATCTTCTACTTTTGGAAGGTCTGGATGGTCACCATAGGTAGAGCTTGATGCTGCATAGACAAATCTTTTTACGCTTGCATCTTTACTAGCAACTAGCATATTTAAGAAGCCATCAATATTGGCTCTATTAGTATTAATAGGATCTTCGATTGATCTAGGAACTGAACCCAATGCTGCTTGGTGTAAAACATAATCAACACCATCACATGCCTGCTTACAATCCTCTATCTCTCTTATATCACCATTGATAAATTTAAAGTTACTACTTAAGTCCTTGCCAGTGGCTTTATTAGCGTCCTCTATTGCTTGATCAATATTATACTGATGGCCGGTATCAAAGTTATCTAAACCCACTACCTTTTGATTAAGAATGAGTAGCTTTTCTAAAAGATTAGAACCAATAAAACCCGCAACGCCAGTTACTAACCAGGTGCTTTGATTATCTTTTAAATGCTTTTGTAGTTGTTCGTATTTAGTCATTTATAGTCTTCCGTCTACTTCATTAGCTTTAAGTAAATATTTAATATCGTAAAGCACGTGATTATCTTTACCAAAAGCTTTTATTTGTTCTAATGATAGTTGTTTAAATTCATCATGTGCAACTGCTAACAATATTGCATCATATTTACCCTCTACCGGTCGATCGATTGGCTTAATACCATACTCATGTACAGCTTCATCCTTATCAACCCACGGATCATATACATCTATATTGCAGTTAAAGCTTTCAAACTCTTCTACTAAATCAACGACACGAGTATTGCGAAGATCAGGACAGTTCTCTTTGAATGTTAGACCCATGATTAATACATTTGCATCTACAACGTGAATGCGTTTCTTAGTCATGAGTTTTGACACTTGATCTGCCACATAAGATCCCATGCTATCGTTCAATCTACGACCTGCAAGAATCATTTCTGGGTTGTAGCCAACCTCTAGCGCCTTGTGAGTTAGGTAGTATGGATCAACACCAATACAGTGCCCTCCTACTAAGCCCGGTCTAAATGGTAAAAAATTCCATTTAGTGCCTGCAGCTTCTAAAACTGATTCAGTATCAATATCTAGTTTATTAAAGATAAGTGCAAGCTCATTAATAAGAGCAATGTTTACATCTCTTTGTGTATTCTCAATAACTTTGGCAGCTTCAGCAACTTTTATGCTACTAGCCTTATGCGTGCCCGCAGCAATGATCTCCTTATACAGTTCATCAACTTTAGTAGCAATCTCAGGAGTTGATCCTGCAGTAACCTTCTTAATAGTAGTTACTCGATGCTCTTTATCTCCTGGATTAATACGTTCAGGTGAATAGCCACAGTAAAAGTCTTTGTTAAATATGAGCCCTGACTGCTGCTCAAGGATTGGCACACAAACCTCTTCGGTAGCGCCAGGATAAACGGTTGATTCATAAATAACGATATCACCTTTTTTAAGAATAGAACCTACTGCCTTACTAGATTTTTCTAAAGGCGTTAAATCAGGTCTTTTATGTTTATCAATTGGCGTTGGAACGGTGATGATAAAAATCTCACAATCCTTTACATCGTTAAGATTGATTGTGTAACTTAGATGTATTGCCTCTTTAAGCTCTTCAGAGGTGATTTCTAGAGTTGAATCAACACCATTTTTAAGATCATTAACTCTAGATTGGTTAATATCAAAACCAACAACCGTGCGTTTTTTTCCAAATTCAACTGCAAGAGGCAGGCCTACGTAGCCTAGTCCGATTAGGGCTATTTGTTTATTACTCATGCCATACCTCCACAAAAATCTAGATCATCGTCTTTAATATTGACTCCTTTGAACTGATTATGTGCAACGAGATAAATGCAAATATCCATGCCTAGCCCTTCTTTTAGTTCGATCAATTCTAAATTCTTATAAGTCTTTATATTTGGCTCAACCACTTTAATATCAATATCCTTACCCAGTTCTTGTGCAATATACAATGCTGGAGATTCTCTAAGGTCATCTATATCTGGTTTGAAAGCCAACCCCATACAAACTATTGTTGGAACCCTTCCTTTTTCTTTTTCAAACTTAACAACTTGTTCTTTTACTTTCCCAACAACCCAGTCGGCTTTATAGTCATTTGTTCTGCGCGCCTGTTCTACCATCTTAGCTTTGCCATTTGCACTATCAACAATAAACCATGGGTCTACTGAAATACAATGCCCTCCAACTCCGCAACCAGGGCTTAAAATATTAACTCTTGGATGTTTGTTTGCCAAGGATATTAACTCTCTAACATCAACATCTGTATCGTCACACAACATAGAGAGTTCATTGGCAAATGCAATATTCACATCTCTAAATGAATTTTCAGTGAGCTTTGTCATTTCAGCAGTTTTTGCAGTTGTCTCTAGAACTTCACCCTCTACAAAAGTTCGATAAAATTCTGCAGCTTTTTTTGTCGATTCATCATTAACACCGCCAACTACTCTATCATTTTCAATAAGCTCACGCATAATATGCCCTGGCAAAACCCTTTCAGGTGAGTGTGCAACAAAAATATTGTCAATATCAACCCCTTCTTGCTCCAACACTTTGGTCATCATATCTGTCGTACCCACAGGAGATGTTGACTCTAATAATATTAAATTACCTGATTTGACATAAGGTGCTATTTCCTTTGTTGCATCCACAATGTAATCGACATTCGGAATCGGAGAATTTGTCACTTCATTAAGTTTATCAGCGTGAAATGGGGTGGGCACTGCAATCATAAAAATATCTGACTCAGCTGGCTCGATATTTGCCACTAAATATCCGCTTTTTACTGCAGAGCGTACAAATGTATCTAACTCAGGCTCAACAATATGAATTTCACCACGATTTATTGTATCGATTACATGTTGGTTAATATCTACACCATGGACTTGATAGCCTCGATTAGCTAACAATGCCGCTGTAGGTAAACCAATATAGCCCATTCCCATTATGCATATTTTTCTTTTATTTTTCATATAATCAATCTTTTAGAATATTTAAAATTTTTTCACTTGCGTTGCCATCGCCATAAGGATTGCGGGCTTTACTCATTTTCTGATATTCACTATTATCATTAAGTAATTTTTGAACCTCTTTGATAATATTGTCTTGATCAGATCCTACCAATTTAACAGTGCCGGCCTCAACAGCTTCCGGTCTTTCTGTTGTGTCTCGCATTACTAATACCGGCTTACCTAAGCTTGGGGCTTCTTCTTGTATGCCGCCACTATCTGTCAGTATTAAATATGATTCGCTCATTAAATAAATGAACTCTTCATATTGAAACGGCTCTACAAGCTTAATATTACTAACATTCGACAATAACTTATTAACTGGCTTTCTCACATTGGGATTGAGATGAACTGGGTACAAAACATTAATATCAGGATTGTTTTTCGAAAGTACCTTTAATGCTTCACAAATATTTAAAAGCCCCTGTCCAAAGTTTTCTCGACGATGCCCTGTAACCAATATAAATTTAGAATTCAATTCTTGAAATCCTGACTGAAAAATTGTATTTTCAATCTTCAGCCTTAAACTTTTATCATTCTTTATTCGATTCACAACTAACTGGAGTGCATCAATAACAGTATTGCCAGTAACAAAGACTGATGATTTGTTTACGCCTTCATTTAATAGATTATTTTTACTCGTATTAGTTGGTGAAAAGTGATAGTCAGTCAAAACTCCCGTCAGCCTTCTATTGCCCTCTTCTGGCCACGGAGAATACAAATCCCCTGTTCGCAAACCCGCTTCAACATGGCCTATTTTAATTTTTAGATAATAAGCTGCAAGACTAGTTGCAAAGGTTGTTGCTGTATCGCCATGCACTAAAACTATATCCGGCTTAAACCCCTCTAAAACAGGTTTAATTTTTAATAAAATATTTGAAGTAATCCCATGAAGATCCTGGCCCGGTTTCATAACATTTAAATCATAATCAGGTGTAATTTGAAAGAGTTCTAACACCTGATCAAGCATTTCTCGATGCTGTGCAGTTACACACACCTTGGCATGAAAACTTACCTTGTCTTTTTGAAACTCTTTTACTAATGGCGCCATTTTTATAGCTTCAGGTCGCGTTCCAAACACTAGTAATATCCTCTTCATGAGGACAGGCTACATTTTTTGCACTCACTTCTTACTAAAAACCACTGATTTAATAAGCTTTCTTTATTATATTTATGCATCAAATATCTGCCAAGTTTATATTGTGGTGGATACTTTTTAGGGTATTTCTTGCGTGATAATGGCCAAAGGTGTGTACCACCCCTCCTGATAGAGTCACCGGAACTATCTTCATAATAAATTTCTATCCATATTCTTTGCTTCTTGTTTTAAGCTTTCAATTTCTTGTTTTAGTGTCTCGTATTCTTGAGTCTTAATTCTTATAAAATCCAAAGTCAGCTTTGCTTTTTCTTCTATTCCTTTTGGAGTTAGTAGATATGAGTATTGGATTTTATTTTTACTATTTCTAAAATTATTAACCTTTATAAAACCTTTTTCAATAAGGCTTTTTAAACAATAGTTAACCTTACCAAGGCTAACGCCTAAGTCACTAGATAACTGCCTTTGAGTAGGACGTGAGTCTCGCCCTAAAGATTGTAAAATTTGAAATTTATTCTGTTTTTTAGACACTCTGGCATTTTGCTGAATATAGTAAATTTATATAAAGCCTTATTTATAATATAGTTCATTATAACGTTTGTTCAATGATTGAACAAATTGATTAAGGCAATCTTGTCTGAATAGTTTACAATGTAATCCTCCCATTTCTAACGCTTGCTAAAAATAGATTCTCCACTATTTAATAGCCACATCTTTATTATGGGGCTTTCTGCTTTAAAATGGCTTTCTCATTGTGAAAAATCATTTATTTACTTCAATAAGATAGTTTACATTCATCTCTGATCTAAACAGTCTATATGTATATTCCATTGCATAATATAAAAAATATAAATTTTTAAAAAAAGTTAAATTTTTAGAGCTTAACTTTCCTTCAAAATTCTTCTTATTTATATCAATTATAGTTAAAGTTACATTTTGCTCTCTTGCAATTTCAATAATATATCCGCGTATATTTTTAGAAGTAGTGTATTTCAAAGTTTTTAAATATTCAGGATTTTTATTTCTAAATTTTAAATACAAGCTAGCCAGCTTTCTAGGGAATAATGGAATCCAAGCTATTGAATAATGCCCCTCATAAGTACTTCTGTAATCAGGGCACATTATGTGAACCCCCCCCCCGTTTTTAACAACTCTACACATCTCTACAATACACTGTTTTACATCTTGAACATGTTCTAATGTTTGGTAACTTGATACTAAATCAAAACTATTTGTTTCAAATGGTAAATCTTCACCATATCCATTGATAAATTTATTTTGCCATTCTTGTGGATAATTATATTCTTTTGCTTTTAATTTATTAAACTCATCCTTCCATTCTTCAGGGTCAATACCTTGCACATCATAACCATTGAGCAACCCATAATATACGAATGTACCAGCACCTGATGCCATATCTAAGATCTTTTCAGCCTGTGGCATCTCTCTTTGAATAAAATCGTATCTATGCTTTGAATTTGTTTTATCATTCATCCACGCTTGAGCTACATTTTCTAATGTTTTTTCATCTACATCGCCAATCAACTTAAAGTCTTCTCTCATTCTCTCTTTTAAAAAATTTTTGGCCTTACTCATCCTATCTCCATTTTTATTTAAAATTACTTTTTCTAGTATATGCCGCCCCATCTCCAACTAAGTTTTTAAAATAAATTTCTATGGTGGTCGCTCTTAAAATCTGCTCACTAAAATCCATTCTTACGTGTAAATGAGGTAGTAAATACTTAGTTTTAAAATCTATATCTGTGTATTTTCCGTATTCAGATTTATTCCTATCTAATAGGCTTAATAATTCTCTTGATATATTTTCACTTCTTATCCAGTCCTTGTAACTTGTATAGGAGTTTTTATCTTTCAATATTCCAACCTTATATGGAATTCTTTTTATCTTTCTAATAACTTCAGAAGCAAAACCATTAGATGTGTTTTTATCTATAGTTTTTCCTGTTTTTTGCCAAGGTATATCTTTAAAAAAATTTGGAAAAAATTTCAATAGCATTGCACTGTAAAGTTTGTTATTTTCTCTATATTCATCAGGAATTGAATACAGAAATTCTATTACTTTATTATCAAAAAATGGCTTTCTTTGATCTACTTTATAAAGTCCATTCACCGTACCAAAATTAATAAACCTCCTGCCTCTGTACATAGCTAGAAATGGATCTACATGTTTTATATCAAAAAAACTAGAATTCGCCCAGCTATTCGTGACATATTGTTTATAGAATATACTAGCTATTGTTTTTTCTATCTTTTTATTATAAATATTTTTTCTGCCATCTATATAGCTTAATCCACATACTACGTCTCCAAGATAACCATTTAAATTAAAATCAATAGAGCCTCCTATTTCATCTAAAAACTCACTTCCGTGCATATGCATCAATGGCGACATGCCATCTGTAAACCAAACTTTATCTTTTCGTGGCTCGAACCAATTACCACCTCTAAAGTAAAACTCTTTATGCTTCCAGTTTGTTTTAGCAATACATTGCTTCGCAATAATCATATCATCACAATTTGGAATGCCGAACGTATAAGCATAACCTTTAAAATCTGGGTATAGTTTAACTACTGCTGCAAATATTGCCCTACTATCCAGCCCTCCACTAAGTGCCACCCCTACTTTATCATTTGGATTAAATCTTTTTTCTACTGCGCTTACAAAAAGCTTGCCAAGCTTATTAACTGCTTCGTCAAAAAATATATTTTGAGGTTTTATTTCAGACCATTTCCAATAGTATTTTTGAGTTAAAGTTTTTGAATCTATATCAAATTGCATGATAGTTGCAGGTTTGATAAGTTTAATATGCGCATGCCAAGTATTGTCTTCAACTAAAAACCCTAAATCCATAAAGCAATCAATCTGTTTACTATCTATACCACTATCCACAAAATCAAGCCCAAGTAATCCTTTTACTTCGCCACTAAAAGCAAATCTACCATCTTTACAATAATAGTAAAGCATTCTCATGCCATATCTATCGGATATTAGAAACACTTTTTTGATATTACTATCGTATATCACTGCATTAAAATATCCATCAAGCTTATTTAAAAAAGTTTCTAAATTATCTTGAGTATATGCTTTATATATTAACCCTTCGAAAATTACATTTTTATAATCGTACTGTTCACCCTCTATGGAGATATAAATACCATCTTTATTGAAAGTATTTGTATCTTTTTTCATCTTTCCTAAGTGCAAGTGTGAAGCTTGAAAAATATCATCATTAAAATCATCATCTTTTACAAAATGTTTATGATGATAAAGTTTTTCAGTCATTTGTATCAACTGATCATCTTCCTTTTTTTGTTTTATATATCCATATATTCCTGGCATTTATACTTCCTTTTTTAAAAATAAGTTTATTATTTTCATTTCATATTGTTTTATATAAAGACCATAAAGACTTAAACCAATAATATATCCAATAATAAGTCTGAGTAAATAATTATCTACATTAAAGATATTTAAACTCACATAGGAAATTACTCCAAATAGTAGTGATACAATTAGTACTTTGAAAAAGTTTTTTACTAATTGTTTATAATGCACTTTTGAAACTCTTTGCACTAAAAAGTGATAAATATATGATGTAAAAAGTGATAAAACAAGAAGTGAATATGCAACATTCATAATATCATCTGAATTTAACATTGTTATATATAAGACACAACTTACTAAAATAGCCCAAGCTAAATTCCACCAAAATCCAAAATCTACTCTTCCTATCGCCAGTATTAACGCACCAGATGGATTTCCTGTAACCTTTAAAAGCCCAACAATAACTAAAATACTTAGTAATTCTGATGTAGTTTCCCATCCTTGCCCATAAACTAAATAAACAATTTCTGAAGAGTAAAAAAACATAAAAACTAAAAGTGGAACTGTTATCAAAAATAAAGCTGAAAGAGACTTAGTATAATAACTACTTAACTTTTCTATATCATGTTGTACTTTTGCATATAGAGGAAAAGCTACTTTATTTACTACTGGATTAATTTTTGCAAGTGGAAAAATAATAAGTTGCCAAGCAAGATTATAAAATCCCAGTGCCTCCATACCTATGAATTTACCTATAAGTATTTTGTCTATATTTGCACTAATATAGTTAATACTCTTCTCGCCCATCTGATAAGCTCCAAAACTCAAAAATTCTTTTATCTCACCTATCTTAAACACAAAAGATGGCCTATGCTCTTTTAAGCCTATATATAAAAATATTGATGTTTGAGTAATCACCCCTGCCAACACGCCATACACCAAAGCGTACACGCCATGACCTTTGTATGCTAAATAAACACTCACCAATAAAGATACCAATTTATTAGCAATATCTATCTTTGCCATCTCAGAAAATCTCATCTCTTTTTGCCACAGAATCATAAACTGCTGGCCAAATGGCTGAACAAGAAAGGCTAATGACGCCACCAAGATAAGTTTTGTAAGCTCTGGTTCATTATAAAATTCTGATACAACTGGAGCTATCAAAGCAATGATAACAAAAAGTATAAAACCAGCCAATACATTTACCCAGTAAAGCGTACTCAATTGATCTTTTGTTATCTCTTGTTTGTGAATAATGGCATTACTTATTCCCATATCTAAAAATGCTTGTGAAAAACCAATCACAACCATCACTAAAGCCATGAGACCAAATGCAGATGGATCTAAAAACCTCGCTAGTATTGCCAACTGCGCCAACTGTAATATTGTAACTATTACAGTTGATATTGAAGTCCACTTTAATCCAGTTATAGCTTTCTGTTTTAGACTCAACTACTTTTTCCTAGCCAATACAAAATAGCCTTGTGTTTCCGCATCCCAATTTCTATCCAATTTATCAAGATATGGAGCTAAAACTTGTCCTAGTGTCCAAAAAGGAAGTAGTGCAGCACCTATTATCCATTTTAGAGGCTTAGGTCCTCGTATAAATCTAGCACTAAAATAGTTCATCTTTACTATCCAGGTCGTCGAATCCGCATTGTGCTTCTACTTCTATATCTACAAACCCAGCTTTTTCAAACATATATTTAAGACCATAAGGTGTATAGCGAAAATAATCATGCGGTGCTTCGTGTGCATACCATTGCCAAGGAACTTGCAGCACCATAGCGCCACCCTGTTTTAGTATTCTATACGATTCATTTAAAAACAACTGAGGTTCACATAAATGCTCCATAACACTTAATGATATAACAGTATCTGCCATGTCATCTTCTAGTTCAATAGATTTATTTAAATCAGACACTATATCTGCTTTTGAATTGTGTTGAGTTTTTGTCCAATCTATGCCAATATATTTGGCGCAATATTGTAAAAAATATTCTTTAAATGGAGCGGTTCCGCAACCCAAATCTACCAGTGTTCCTTTATAATATTTTGAATATTTATCTAGAAACTTGTCGCCTATATTGTATAACGACCAATTGTGCCAACCTCTATTGTTATGATATTTACTGAGCTTCATTAAAAAATCCTTTTACACTTTTAATAACGGTGTTATTTATTTCACTACTCATATCATAATACATAGGCAACCTAACTAATTTTTCACTCTCAGTAGTAGTGTACACGTCAGCACCATCAAACCTCCCAAACTTCAATCCAGCAGGAGCAGAATGAAGGGGTATATAGTGAAATACAGATAAAATATCATTTTGTTTTAAATACTCTAAAAGTTCAGCTCTAGTTTCTAGATCCTTAACTTTTATATAAAACATATGAGCGTTATGAGCACAAGCATCAGGGATAGTTGGTAATTTTAAGAAACCTTTATCTTCTAGCTCTTGCAGTCCATCATAATAAATATTCCAACTATTAATTCTATTTTCATTTATCTCATCAGCTTTTTCAATATTTCCCCAAAGATAAGCTGCACTCACATCATTCATAAGATAGCTACTACCTATATCTACCCAAGAGTATTTATCCGCCATACCTCTAAAAAATAAACTTCTATTTGTTCCTTTT
>Ga0181555_1001595_pt1 | contig 19932 bp, 23 predicted proteins | sample 011ome_15_FD_145601 | JGI IMG/M metagenome (GOLD analysis project Ga0181555, IMG submission 145601) | Coastal salt marsh microbial communities from the Groves Creek Marsh, Skidaway Island, Georgia - 011504AT metaG (spades assembly) | ecosystem: Environmental > Aquatic > Marine > Intertidal zone...
AATTAAGTGAATCTTTTATTAGAGAATTTAAAGATAAAGTTGAGTGGTCTTGTATTTCTAAGTATCAAAAACTTTCTGAATCTTTCATTATAGAATTTCGGCATAAAGTAAATTGGTATTATATTTCAGAATATCAAAAACTGTCAGAATCTTTCATTAGAGAATTTAAAGATAAAGTTACTTGGATGTATATTTCACTTTATCAAAAATTAAGTGAAGAATTTATTAGAGAATTTAAAGATAAATTAGATTGGTATGAGATTTCAAAATATCAAAAACTTTCAGAATCATTTATAAAAGAATTTCAAAATAAATTATATTTCGATGGAATTAGAGATAGTTGGAATTATAAGGATGAATCTTTTAAAAAGAAAGCAATTATAGAAAGTAAAATGTATGAATGTCATGATGATCATTTTATTGCTTTTAAAGGAATTAGATCAGATCGATATTCAAAATATAACTTTCAATATCAATACTTAAAAGGAGAAACATATACATGTCATGCTGACCATTCTAATAATGAAAATTCATTTGGATTATCGGTTTGGACCGAAAAAGAAGCAACTAATTATTGTAGTCAATTAGTAGTAAAAGTAAAAGTCTATTATAAAGATGTTGCTAGAATGGTACATAAAAATGGTAAAATTAGATGTACTAAAATTAATATTCTAAATTAATTGTATTAAATCAAAAAATATTTTGTATATTTGTAAAAAAATAATATAATTGTAAAAAAATGATAGATTTAAAATTATATAACGATTTAAATAAAAAAATTAAAGGTAAAATATTAGACATTTTACCATTAATATTTAATAATTATAATTTATATTATGATTATGCAATTAAATCTTTTGAATTTTCAGATGAATTAATATTAGTAGATTTTACATATATTCGTAAAGGATATTCGACTAGTAATTATATTAGATTTAAAATTTCTTATTTAAATATGTCTAATGATGATATATTATTAGATTTACAAGAAGAAGAAAAAAAATTAAAATTAAAAGAAGAAGAATTAAAAGAAATAGAATATAAAAAAGATTTACATTTATTTAATGAATTAAAAAATAAATTAAATTTATGAATTTTGAGCAGGATCTGTTGAACGTGTTTGAGAAAAATCATTATTTGAATTAGAAGAATTGACTGTTATTTCACCTCCATCTGCTGGCACAATAACTTGTGTACCATCTACTACATTATATGTTAATACTTTTTCTGGTTTATCATAAATTCTACCAGTTCCAGAATTAAATAAAGATTCTAATTCACCTTTATGCATAACTCTACCACCTTTTAATTTGATTTTAACTGTAAATTCAGAGAACATATCATTATACATTAATTCACCGCCTGGAATAATTTCACACGTTTCTAATATCATATTTCCACATACAAACCACGGATGTTTAGGATTTCCTAATGATATATGCCAAGGTGCGGTGTGTGCACCGGATAAAGCACCAACTGCACCTTTAATTTTCCATCTATATCTACTAAATCTAGCTTTTACTAAATCTTGTCCTAAAGATAAAAATTTATCTACAAATGATGATGCTTTAGCACCTATAGCTGATAATGCATCAGATTCTGATAATGTAGATTTACCATTAGCATCAACCGATGGTTTAGGATCATCTGTTATTAATTTTTTACATGTTTCTACTACTTCAGTAATAGCTGTAGAAAAAGCGTCAGTTAATTGAGAAATATCACCATTTTCTAATCCTTTAAAAAATGTTTTTAATGCTGCACTATTTCCAGCAACAAATCTACCATTACTTGTACCCATTTTATGAACTTCTGATATTAAATTAAGCATATTAACCCGTCCATCAGATCCTAATTCTTCATTCATTACAAATGTTGTTTCAAATTCTATACTTACTTCTGATTCTAAACCAGTAGCTAAACCTTCACCACTAACATCACGTATAGCGGCATCATGAATTAAATTAGGATCACCATACGGCATAGATATGCCATCACTAACGAAGTTTAATTTATTTGCTATAGTATATAATAGATCTTGTCCAAAAGGTGAAGAGGATGCTTTAGAAAACAAATCACCTATACCAGGAATTGACTCAAACTTAATACCAATAACATCTTGAACAACAGACAATAAATTTGAATCAAATTGTTTCCATTTTTCATTAAATGATATTTTCATTGGAAGGTTATCAAAATCATAATAACCTACTAAAGTAGCTATTGGTTTTATGTTTGATTTAGTATTAAATAAATTATGAGGAGCAGCACCAGAAAATCTTCGTAATATCATTAATCTATTTGCTGGATAAGTATTAAAATTTTTAAGAGATACAAAATGTTTTGGTTCTAAATATAATTTTTTATTTGTTTCTTGTGTCCATTTAATTATAGATGATAATCTAATATCAGAATCTTCTTCAGGATTAACTGGTATTCCTGTAAGTTCATTAATAGGTGAATTACCTAAATAATTAAGTACTTCACCATTTTCAGTTCCAGCTTCGAAACTATATTTTTTATTTTCTGTTCTAACTTTTTTTGTAGGATCTGTTTTATCATAATAATTTATAATAACATTTCCTTCTATATTAGTTAATGGTAATCCAGTAATTGGATCTTTTTTTACTTCATGATCTTTTTTATATAAAGATGTAAAAAATTTTAAACTTTTATCCATACTTTATATATTATTTAATTTATTTCCTGATAAATTAAAATCTATAAATATTATTCTTATTCATTTCATCTATATAATTAAAACCTTCTTTGGTATGAAACGAATTCATATCTATTTGTTCCATAACTAGGTCAAGATTAGATATTTTATAAACATTAGTTTTATAATATTGTCTTAATAAATAATCATATTTTATATGTAGATGAAAATTAATACAAATAAAATTAATATTTGTATTATATGTAATAAGATTTGTTAATTTTAAATATGTTTCAGATGAAGATTTAGAACTAATAAAATTATGTAAATCATATATTGACTTTTGATCATTAAAATCATTAAAATTAATAGAAATATATTCTTCATTATTATACTTATTTACATTACTATTAATATCTATATTATAATAGTCATACCATATATGTAGTATTATAATATTTTTATTTATTGTATTTGTTATATTAATATGATTTTTTATACGATTTGAAAAAAATTCATCTTGTTCTAATGGTTCAGATTCTAATTTAATTCCAAAATTATGAATACGACATCCTGTTATAAGTATTTTTTTAATTAATTCATTATATTTATCAAAAAATGAATATTCTATATTAAATTTATCATTATAAAATTCTGATGATATTATAAAATCATCTTCTTTTTTATCTTTAAATAAAGATATTTCTATATTTTGTTTTATTGAATCTAATATATTACCAGTGTTAGTATTAGTTTCATTTAATTTAATATCTAATTGAAATGTATTTAAAAAATTTAAATATTTCGTATTTTTGGTTATAAATTTTATTTCTTCTCTCATAATTATTATATAAATGAAGAAATAAAATGTTTAATAATCTTTTAAAATTTGTGTTAAATCAAATTTATCTATATCATTTAATATAGAAGATTGATTTGAGTTTTTATCAAAATCTTCATAAAAATATAAAAGGTTAAAATTATGTGTTGATTTAATATATGTTTTAATATTAAATATTTTATTAAAATTTTGTTGCATATTGAAATTAGGAATATAATAAATATCTCTATTTTTTTCTATAGCATTTTTAAATACTTTTTGTAATTGTATTTTAAATAAATTAGATGTTAATACTTCTTCAGGTGTTAATTCTAATTCATCCATCATTTCTTTAATATCAATAATATATTTTTTAGTTATTTTATTGATTTTCATATATTTTTTTATTTTTGATTTAGTTTTACATAATACTAAAAAAAAATTTAAAGGTTTTAATTCGTTATTCATTTATATTTCTAATAATTTTATTAAGTCAGTTGTTATTTTAGATATTAATGTTTGACCATTTTCTAAAACTATTTCTGGTATATTTTTTATTAATGAAAAATCACTTTCACCTTCAACATACATTTGTGATATTTTTTCAGATAATATAGAATCATTAGAATATACTTTAATATATTCTTCTTTTAATAAATTAGTATATGTTAATAAATTAACTCCTTTAGATCTATTATATTTTACAGTTTTTAATTCTGTTCCTTGATCTTCTATAAGAATATACCACATTTTGTTTGGGTTAACTTTAATATGTTCTAAAAATTGTAAAGCTTTTACTGCTTTACTATTTTTAGGAAATTTGACAGTTTTTCCTAAAAATTCTATGTTATTATTTTCCATGTTTATTATAATATTTATTATGCGTATAACTGAATAAATTTCTAACAGATAATGATTCATCTATTACAATTACCATTAAATCATTTAATTTATTTAATATATTTTCAACTTTATCATTAGTATATAAATGAGGTGATAATGTATTTTTTAATAAATTGTTAGAATAATCATATCCAAAATCTTCACTAACTGTATCATGTTTATGTTTTAAAATAAACATACTAGGTATTTGACTATTTTTTTCAATTATACTCATTTATTTAAATTGTTTTCTTTTTGTTTTTTGTGGTAATATTAAAATATTAATTGGTGAATATTCACTAATACCTGGTAAAATAGAATATTCATTATTATATCTATCTGTAAACCCACCACGTATTAATGGTAATTCATCTTTTTCTATCAAAATATCTCCTAATAATGGATCTAATCCATATGATTTATCTATATCATATGTATTACCATCACTCATTATAATATTATTATCACTTGCAATTTGTTTATTTTTAAATAAATATTCTTCTGATTTAATTATATATTCTTTATGATACTGTTCGTTTGCTTCTGATATAAATTCAATAGTTACAGAGTCAATTCCATATATTTCATCTAATACTCTAACTATATCTGATGCAGGAATTCTATCTCGTCTGATTTCATTCATAAAATAATCAGAAATAATATTTGTTATTTCATTAATTATATTACTTTCAACAGCATCATCATATAATCTAGTAGTTACATTTATAACATATTTTTTTATAACTGGATCTATAATTTTAACTTCATTTGTTATTATTTGTAATCCTTCATTAGATAAATAATTTAAGATTCTGCTTTTTTCAGTAGAATCTAATAAAAATGCATTTATATCAATATTAAAATAATTTATATCACTATTAGAACCATAAAATATTTTAATATCAGGTATTAAAAAAATATTAATTAAATTTTCACCGCCATCTGATAATAATAATTTTCTTAATAATTGAATTTCTTTCAAGTTTTTTTCAACTAATACTTTTAATGTAGATGTATTATCTAATTGATCTATAGAATTTAATAATGTTAAATTTTCTTTTGCTAAATTATAAATCATCTTTATTAAATCAGAACTTGTTTTACTTTCAATATAAATATCGATTAATGAAAAAATTCCTAATCTTTTTAAGAAAAATTTATATTGATCTGGTCCAGCTAAAACGAAATTAGAACTAACATATGGTAATATGGATTTTAAATAATCTATACTATCACCATTATTACCAAAAGTAATTTCTGTTTCAATACTTATATCAAATAATTGTAAAATATCTATTTCATCACCATATTCATTAGTAGGTTGATCTATAAACCTAAAATCATTTAATTGTGTATTCATTAAATTTCCATCTTGTCCATCTGTAACTAAATATGTTACAGTTATAATTGAACCTATTTCTGGTATAAATCCTTCATCACCATTTCCAAATAAAATATCAACTCCACCAGAAAATGATGTTAATTGTACAAAAGATAATTCGTTTTTTAACATATCAAACTTATGTTTTTTAGATTGACATAATTGTGAATTATAATATACTTTAATTTTATAATTATCTATTTCTTTATTTGTATTTGATGGTATAACATATGATTGATTTTTTTCTCCTGTACCAGTAAATGTAATAGTTTTATAATTTCCTTGTACTAATGTCAATGATATAGGTGTTTCATTATATGTAGAAAATACTACATTATTTTGATTTAAATCTAAAATATAATCTAAATTATTATTCAAATTTTTTAATTTCATATTATCTCTAAATATAATATTAGTTCCACCTATTTCCTCAGATAAATTAACATTTTGTTTTTTTGTAACTAATATACTACCACTAGCACATTGTCCACGACTAGGATTATATTGTCCTATCTTAGCAAGTGATCTAATAGTTTTTACATTTTGATTTAATGGATCATTTAAATCCATTGATCTTTGTACATTTTGTACATTTAAATTATTTAGTTGTGATATAGCTGTGATCACTTGTAATATCTGACCATATGGTGAAGCTGTTGTAAATGTACTATTAGCTTTGTTATAATCTTGTTTTAAATTAGTTACAATTTCTTGATATAATTTATCATATGCTATTTCTGTTAATTTCATAAATTATATATTAAATAATTAATTATTTCATTTATTAAAATATTATATGTATATTTGTATAAAAAAAAAAAAATATGAAAAATAAAAAATATTTCTTATTATTATTATTATTATTATTATCATTTTCATGTTCTAATGAATGTGAAACTAAAAAAAATAATACAGATAAATATTATTATAATATAGATTGTATTATAATAGATAAATATTTAGTAACTTTAAAAAATGGTAGGTCTGACTCATTTTCAAAAGGATTTTTATTAAAAACTAAAATAAATGGTGTTACATTTTATCGAGAATTTTTTTCTATAAATAAAAGTTATATGACAGATGAATATTATTATAATCATGATATTGGAGATACATTACATTTCGACAAAACTTCTAAAGATCTTTTTATTAAAATAAAAAATAAATAATATGTCAATTTATAAAAATTTAGAATCTATTAGAGATGTAGCTATAATTAAAGCTAAAGCGCATAATGTTAATTATAATATTATATTAATGAATCCAGATAAAGATGGAAAATTTAATATTGATTATTCAACATATGAATTTGTAACTGATTCATATTTTGATAAAGATAGATCGAATGTTATTTTATTAGAAACAACTGATTCTATTTTATTACAAGAACAAATACAAAAAGAAGAAGACAGTATATATAATAATGAAATATTTCAATTTAAAAATGATTATTTAGATCTCACTTATGATAATCCTTATATGGACTACCAAATTAGTTCTAGTGTTTGTCAATATATTAGAGAAACACCAAAACAACAAAATAATCAATTATGTAGTTGTGGTAGTCAAAAAAAATATAAAAAATGTTGTAAATAAAGTATTATGAGTTATATTATAAATTATAATGATAAATTTTATCCTGAAGCTGATAATGATATTTGGTCTTATTGTACATTTTTAGGAAAATATGTAGATATTAATGGTCGAAAATTAGATCTAGGTGTATTTATTAAAAAAGATGAAATATTAGATGCTACTGTATATGGTTATAAAAATGGTCAAGTACAATATACTAGTGGTGTCGTTTCCGAAGATTGGTTAAATGAAACAGGTAATTATGATTGGAAACGTGAGGTATATGATCGTTTATTAAAATACGAAGTATGTAAAGCTATGACAAATTCATAAAACTAAAGAATATTTATCATAATTATCTTTATTATTAAATTTATATCCAGAATAATAAATATCCATTTTATATTTAGATGTAGCAGGAAACCATCCATATTTACCATTCATTTCTTCTTCTACTTTAATAGAATATTCTGGTAATATTTTTTCTCTTGTAAATTTAATTAATATATTTTTGTTTATTAAATCTTTTAATAAATTTTCTTTAGATATAATCTCTTGTTTCTGATTATTAAATTCATTTAAATATTCTTCAAAGTTATTTAGAAATTTAATAATCTCTTCACTATTAATATAATATATTTTTTTCATACCACCACCATATGATTTTGGTAAAAATCCAGCATGATGCCATTCAAAATTAAATTTAGATTTTAATATAGTATTTATTATTTTTTTATCTAAATCAATATTTTTATCTTTTTTATAAGCTGTTACAAATTTAGTTATAAATTGTGGAACCGTTAATTTACCAGAATCGTATTTAGCATTCATATTTCTATTACTCATACCTCCAGATAAACCGCCACCAATACTATAATTATCTTTGTTATAATCAATATTTGAATATTTATTTTTTAGTTTATCTATATTTGATAAACTTTCTAAAAATAATTTAAATTCATTTATTTTAATAATCATATAATTAACTCATTTTTATTTTAAATTATATATTAAAAAAAATCAAGAATTAATAATTCTTGATTTTTTCTATATTTATTGTATATTCTTTAGCTATATAATCTATAAATGGTGGTACTTTATATAATTTTATATATTTAGGAAATAGTATATTATCTATATCATTTTGTCTTTCTATAAATAATGTATTTTTTTTATATACAATTTTATAATTAATTTTTTCATTTAAACTATTTATATTTATAATTTTATTTTTATAAATACACATATTATCGTTATCCATTACATAATATATGTTTAAATAGTTTTTCAAACTAATATATTTTCTATTAGAAAATATATTTGCGGCGTGTTGTCTAGAAATAGCTAAACATTTATCTATTTTTTCTAGATCATTTTTAAGGTATGAATAATATATTTTCATTATATAAAGTCTATTTTTTCTAAATCTGATAATCCAAATTTATTTTTAAGTTCATCAATAATATCGTTAGAATGATTTTTATTTAATAATTTAAAAATATTCCAAATTTTATCTGTTGTAAAATATATAGATAATTCTATAAATATTTCACTTTTAGAATAACCTAAATTTTTTAAATTATCATATAATATATTGAAATATATATTAAAATTAACTTCAGACGGTTTTCTAATTGGTGATAAAAAATCTAAATTTGTTTTTTCTTTTAATAAATTATAAATATTATTTTTTAATATAGATTCTCTATATGAATCTATGTTTGAACTAGATTCTACATCACCAAGATAATCATCATTTATATCTAAAGATCCTCTTACCGATTTTATAATATATTCAGATTCTTCATTTTCTATATCTATTATATCATTTTTTTTAGATTTAAATATAGTGTCTTGTGCCAATGAATGTTTACCAATTAATTTCGGTTTAGGTCCTTTTTTCTTTTTTTCTGTTATTTTTTTAATATTTTTACTATCTTCTTTAGTTAAATTATCTATTATAATAAAATCATTATCATCATCATTATCGAAATCCATATCAAATTGATCATTATCAATGTCATCCATGTTATCTTCGTCTTCTTCTTCATAAGAATTTTCTATACTTTTATTCATTTTTTATTCTTTATTTTTTTTTATTTATAATGTAGATTGTATAAAAAAATCATCATACAATTTTAAATAATCTTTATTAAATTTAAAACCTATTCTTTCAATATCTGTTGAACAATCTCTTAATTTCAAATGTTGCCAATGATAAGCACCTTCTAATTTCATTAGAGGTGTTAATATAATTGCCCATACACTATCTGCGGTATCAGCAATTGCTTTACTTTCTGGTATATCTCCTAATCCTAAAGAATTAACACCATATTTATTTTTATCTGTTTGTGTCGCAGTAACTGAAACTAAATTTCTACGTTGTGCGATAGCTCTTAATCCTACTGATAAATGTTCACCTTTTAAATATAACATATTTCTATCTACACCTTTTTCTGTTCCCATAATTTGTATATAATCTACTAATAGACAATCTATATCTATTCCAGCTTCTTCTCTTACTTGTTCTAAGTATTTATCTAAATCGCCAATTGTGGCTGAACCAGATGGATATTCTTTTATAAATAATTTTCCAGGTTTTGTATTAAAAAATTCGTCAGAATTTTGTGAATTAACTGAACGTATTTTTTCTTTCATATATTCTTTATCCTTAGAAAATTCATTATATTTAGCAATAGGTATTTCTAATCTCATAGAACCTACACGTTTCATACATTTTTTTTCTGATAATTCTAAACTTATATATGCTACATTATATCCTTGATTTACAAAATTAACAGCTAAATTTTGTAAAGTTAATGAATTATGTGTTAAAAATCCATTTGTATAATAATGTCTATTAGAACCATCTGCAATTTGTAAATCATACATATTAGATTCTTGTTCTGTTTCTTCTACGTAAAATACTTTTTCAGGACCATCAATAGTCATTAAATAATCACCAACAATAACAGTATTAGTCATAATTTCTGTTAAATCATATGTTTTATTAACAAAATCTAAATTATCACATCTACCCAAAATATGTTCATCAGCACATATAATTTTTCTAATATTACCAGTTAATGATATTGTATAAATTTTCCATTCTTTATATAATCTCGTTTTACCTATTCCGTGAATATCAATCCATCCTTGAGGTGTTAAAACTTCCCAATCATTATCATCTATCATATAAGCTTCTAAAAACTTATCAACTATTTTTTCATTCTCTATTGTTTTTAAATCTTTTATATTTTCAACTAATTCCATTTATTTTTTTAATTCTTTTTATTTATAAAATCTATACATTGTTTTATAACTTTTTCTTTATTTTGTTTAAAATCTGTTTCCCAAACTACTAATAAATCATAACCTTTATTTATTACAAAATCATTTTTTATTTTATCTTTATTCCATAATTCATTTGCATATTTTTGTTTTACTTTATTAAAGTAATTTTCATTATATTTTTTAGGATTACAATGCCAAAAATCACCATTAAATTCAATTACTTTCTTATTTGTAAAATCAACATAATCATATTTATACATTTGTTTAATATCATGATTATACATGATAACTTCTCTATTTGATAATTCTTGAAATATTATATTATGTTCTTTAAAATTATTATAAATACTCCAAAATAAATCTTGAGACATTTTAGAATAACCAGAATTATTTAATAATTTTTTACGATTTATTTCTATTTTTTCTTCATCTGTTTTATCATCTAATGCTTTTAACCATTTATCTTGTCTCTCTTGCCATTTAATTAACCCAACTTCTTCACCATATTTTTTAATACATATTTCTTTTGAAAAAGTAGTTTGTCTTTCTTTTCGTTTAATTTCTGCTTTTTCTTTAGTATATCCTTTCTTAATCCAATATTGTATTGAAACATTAATATTATTACAAAAATTTTCTTTAAATATATCATCAGTTAATAATTTATGTTTTAACTTATTTGCATTTTTTTGTTGTTGTTCTCTTAACTTTAAATTTGCCTCCTCATTTGAATATCCTTTCTTAATCCAAAATTCTTTACACCTATTACTATTTTCTTTTAAATAATTAGGATTATCTATTGTATTTTGTTTTGATATTTCTTTACATTTTATAGATAATTTTTCATTTTTATTTTTCAATACTAATATTGCTTCTTTTTCTGTATAATCATATTTATACATTAAACCTATTATAGAATTTGTTGATCTTGATTTAGAAACGCATTCTTTATCATTGCATAAATTACCATATCCTTTTGCTATTGATATAAATCTCCCAGTATTATCACAAAAATGACATTTTAATACATCACCACATAAAAATGAATCATAATAATCTTTATGATTCATTTTAAGTGTTTTTGTTATATATACACTCAAAGCAACTGGTGATTTAAATTTTCTATTTGTTATTGAACAAACATACGGATATTCTATTGTTTTACTTATTTTCATATTTTATATATTAAATAAATAATATATGTTTTAATGAGTACACCTGGTAGTGGTAAAAATATAAATTATTTATTAATATTTTTATCTGAATATTTTTTAGATGTTTCATTATAAAAATTACCAATAGTAACAGTTTTTATTTCACCTGTAATTTTATTTCTCACTTGTATTTTAGTGTTAAAAGAAGTACATTTACCTGATCCTGGTGCACCCATAAATACATTAAATGTTTTTCTATCAAAACCACCTTCAGTAATAGAGTCAAAAGTTTTAAATCCTGATGGTATTTTATTATGTTCAGCATCTTGATCGTGTGATTCTACATCATCAAAATCTAATCCTAAATTACCTTTTGTTAATTGTATATTAATTGTAGTATCTATATTTTTTCTAATTTTAGAAATAGCTTCTTCAACTTGATCAATATTTGTTTTATCTATTCCTTTTATATCTTCATATGAATCCATTAAACCAGAAATAGCTGAATTATAATAAACCCAAGCATTAAATCTCGGAATAACAAATTCATCTCTGTGTTTATCAAAATCTATTTTTAATAACGCTTTTACAAAATCTGTACTGATTTTATTTGTTTTATCCATTAAATTAACTAATATCAAAATTTCCGATTTTGATGGCGCTATTTTATCAGTACTAGACATAAATTCATTTCTAACACAATTGTATACAAATTTAATATCTTCATTTTCAAAGAAAAAACCTAAAACATGTTTAAAATGTTCCGGATTCTTTAATATCCAATTAAAGAATATTTTTTCCATATCTGCTGTCATATTTTCTTTCTTAATTTATAATTTATATACATATTTTTTTATTTAGTTTAATAGAAAATAAAAAATAAAAATACTTATATTATAAAAAATAAAAAAGTTTAATAAATGTTAATAAGTTTTTTGACCACATATGATATATAGTAAAAAAATTTTTAAATAAATTAATAAATTTATAAAATTGTTAAATAATATTAATAAAAATAAATGAAATATATTTTTTATATTTTATCTATTTGTGTTTTATTTTTTTATTTAAATTTTAAATTAAATCCAAAAAAAAATATTACTATAGATAAATTAAATGAGCAAATTAAATTAAATACTGATTTAAATACAAAAAAAAATTATAGTGATAAATATTTTGAAAATTTCTATATTAAATTTAATAAAAAAGGAACATATTATAATATAAATAATGATATGTTGATTTCTAATAAATTATTTAATTTATATAAAAATGAATATGTATATATTATAAATAAATATTTTACAAAAAATCATTTAAATGGATTAAAAGAAATTACTATATCTAATAGTGTTTCTTTTAATAATGGTATAAGAGGACAAAATCTATCTATTAATGAAGACTCATATATTTTAATGGCCTCTCTTAATAATGATAATTCAATTTTAATACATGAACTTTTACATACAGTACAACATAATCATATTAAATTATTTAATAAAAAATATAAATATAAATGGCTTAAAATTAATAAATATGTATCAGAATATGCAATGACAAATATTTATGAAGACTTTGCTGAAACAGGAACTAAATATTTATTACATGATACATTGATTTATAATCCTAAATTTAAATTATTTAAAAAATTCTTTTATGAAACATCTAAATAATAAAAAAAATGTATATATTTGTAATCTAAATTTATATTAACTAAAAAAAAAAAAGTATGAATCATTTTTTAGAGCTCATTGCTCAAATTGGTCAAAATCCACTACAAGCATTATTGCTTATTTTAAGTGTAATTTTGATAGAAGTAATTTTATCAGTAGATAATGCAGCTGTATTGGCAACAATGGTAAAAGATTTACCAGAAAAAGATCAAAACAAAGCATTAACTTATGGTATTATCGGTGCATATGTCTTTAGAGGCCTCGCATTAGTGTTTGTATCTGTAATCATTAGTATTTGGTGGTTAAAACCTTTAGGTGGTTTGTATTTAATGTGGATGTGTTATAGTTATTTTAAAAATAAAAATAAAGAAGAAAATAAAGAAGATAATGAACAAGTAAAAGAAAAGAGTAAATGGCAATTAGTATTAAATAAATATATTGGTACATTTTGGACAACAGTTATTTTAGTCGAATTTATGGATATTGTATTTTCAATTGATAATATTTTCGCTGTAGTAGCAATGTCTTCTAATATGGTATTAATTGTATTTGGTGTATTTGTAGGTATTTTAGCAATGCGATTTGTAGCTAAACGATTTGTAAAATTAATGGAAACTTACCCTATAATGGAAACATCAGCATTTATTGTTATTGGTATTTTAGGAATTAAATTATTTTTATCTTTAATTATTCATTTTGTACCGACATTAACATGGTTAGAAAGTGAAGGATTTGATATGATTATGTCATTAGTTACTTTATTAGTATTTTTTATTCCTATTTTATGGATTAAATTTTTAAAATCATCAATAGATTTAAAATAAATAGTTATATTTAAAAAAAAAAAAAATCATGCAAAAAATTAAAACAATATCATTTGATCTTTGGAACACATTAATTAAATCAAATCCAGAATTTAAAAAAGAAAGAAATTTTATAATTTCTAAATATTGTAATTTTGATATTAAAACTATAAATTCAACATTTAATAATGTAAAAAAAGATTTAGATGGTATTGTTGAAAAATTTGGTATTAGTTTTACATCTGAACAAGCTTATGCCAAAGTATTTAATATTTTAAATATAGATAAAAATAAATTTAGAATAATTAAAAATGCATGTGATATATTATTTATTGAACATCTACCATTAATTATTTCTAATACAGAAAATATTTTAGACAATCTATCTAAAAAATATGAATTGGTTATTTCGTCTAATACTTTATTTGTTTCTAGTGCCGTTTTAAAGACTTCTCTTGAACATTTAAGACTAGATAAGTATTTCCATCATATGTATTTTTCAGATAAATTAGGAGTCTCTAAACCACATATTAATTTTTTTAAAGAAGTACATATTAATAGTACTTCTTTAATTAATGAAATTTTACATGTTGGTGATAATACAATTACTGATATAGCTGGTGCTAGTGAATATGGTTTTGAAATTTATGAATTTTCTAAATTATATAATAATAATATTAATACGTTATATACAGAATTAAATAAATAGTAAAAAACAATATAAAAAAAACCAGATTAATTAATCTGGTTTTTTTGTGTGTTATAATTTTATTTTATAATAGTAAGATACGCATATCTAAAAATAGGATCTGATCCTGATGGTGTATATGTTATACCATATTTTACTTCATAAGTACGTACTAAATATGGATTATGGTCAGGATTTAAAAATAATATTGTATCTAATATATATTCAGAATTACAATTAAAATAATCGTTATTAGATAAATTTTCAATAACCAATTCATCACCTTCATTTAAAATAATTTTTGATCCATCAATATATAAATTTTTCGATAAAGGTTGTATTTCTTGTATTTCTTGTACCTTATTTATATTAGCAACACTTGAAAAATAAATATTATTTTCTTCAGAATCATCAATATTAACTACAGATAAATTTATAGTAAATTCTGTACCATCTAATTCATTAAGTACTGTAAGAACACACTCTACATCTTCATCTGTAAAAGTAAATATATTACCATCTACTTCACTAAATTCTGGTGAATTTTCTTCATAAACCATTCCAGTTCTTTTAAGAAAAGAACTTTCATATTTTAAATCTAATAAACTACTTAAAGAAAATTTCATATTATTATTTTTAAAAACAATAATATCATATTCAGTTTCTATTTCTTTATTTAAAATTTCACTATCTTCATTTGGATAACGTACATTTTTTAATAATCTTTTAGATACTATTTTTTTATTAAATATTTTAGTTTGTACATAATCTGTAGCTGTTTCATCTTCAATATTTTTAATATCCAATATTAATTTATCAGCCTTAATAATAGAATGAGTTGAATATAATTCATATAAATATAATTCTCCAGAAACATTATACATATAAACATTGTGTAAATATGTGTCATAAGGTTTTAATATATCATCTCCTTCATCTATGAAATCAGTTTTATATTTTTTAGTTTTAGTACTAAATATAGTAATTTTAGAATAATCATCATTAATCAATAATTTTGAATCATATAATGTGTGTAAGAATTTAAATTTAGCATTCATATTTTAGTATTTAAGTTTTTTTATTATATATTATTTTTATAATAAAAAAAACCACTCATTATAAAGAGTGGTTTTTTTTAACTTATTTTTTGGTATTGTAATACCAAATTGCACCTACAAGGGAGCATCCTAATAAAAATGAAAACATAATAAATATATTTTATGGTTAATTATCATTATAGAACTTTTCTATAATGATTCTTCTTCTTTTACAAAGAAATATTTTTTAGTAATATCACTAATATATTTAGCAACATCTTTTAATTCAAATCCATGTTCATCAATAACATCTAATTCTTCTTTTTGAACATCGGCGATAACAGATTTAATAAATTTACCAAGTAATTTAATATCTGGAATTCCACCATTAATAGTATCAAATGTTAAATTATACATTTGTTCTAATCTCCATCCTGGTGTAATTAATTGTGCTAATTCAATGATTCTATTAATACGTTCATTATCTACTGGCTTTAACGTTGTAACCTTACTAGAATTAGAATGTTTATCACCTTTTACTTTAAATGTATATAAAATATTATTGTGATTATATGAAAATACAATTCCTTCTCCAATTGTGTTAGGATAACCTAATTGTTTTGAAACTGGACATTCATTTTCAACTTCTAACATCATTTCAATCATTTTGTTATTTGAAAGTTTAGGATTATTAAAATCAATTTCAATTTCATATGAAGGAAAATCATCAATATTATAAATTCTATTTTCTTCATTTTTAAGTTTAGAAGAATCAATATAATATGATTTAATAGAAATATCAGTTTGATGTGATACTTTAGATGCAAAAATAAACATACATTTTTCAGGAATACTAGAAATGCCTACAGCTTTTTGAATACCTGGACCAGCCCATTCACCAAAAATAGTAATTGTATGTGTATATAAATCGACATTATTCTCTTTAGCTAAAGTTCTAATCATTTCGATAAAAATATCTTTTTTTACTGTTCCAAAATTAGCAAATCCTGCATTATCGTTACTAGATTCTTTTTTATAATTTTTTTGGTCTTTTACATCTAATGCATTAAATTGATCTTCATTTAAATAATACATAGTATTATCTTCTGAGTACATTTTATATACAGTTTCAGGAACACAAGTAATAATTTCTTCTTTAGATTGATACCAAATACCATCAATTTCATTAAAACTTACACCGCTGTTAGTTCCATGTAATTTTACTTTACCTTTAAATTTAAGAGTAGGTTTAGGTAAATTATTATTATAAATAGCATTACCACTTTCATCTAATCCTACGAATGAGTATTGTCTTGATAAGGTACTACAAATAGTAGAAAATTTACCAATACTTGTGAATGATACGTTTTTTTTTTTTTTTTTTTTTTTTTTTTATCTTTCTAATTTTTCAATTTTAATCATTGATTCTAATATTCTACGTTCAATATCAACATCAACAATAGTTTCAATTAATTCTACACTTTCTATTTTAGTTAAATATTTTTTTAATGTTTCATTTGTTTGTGTATCAAAAATATTTTCGCTTTCTAATTCTGTTTTTACATCAATTAATTTTTTATAATATGAATTTCGTTCAATATTATATTCATTAATTGATGTTGTTTTATTATTAATATAATTTTTTATTAATTCAAAATCAATAATTTTAAATAATATTTCATTTTCAATATAAACAAAATAAATATCTGTATTTTGAATTTTAAATAATTCAAAATATTTTGAATCTGAAACAAATGAACAAATAAAATCAATATTAAAAAGATTATTTAATAATTGTTTTAATAATTTTCTTTCTATTGTATATTCTTCATATGAATATGTATTTTGTTTATGTGGCAATTCTTCTATTTTAGAAATTTCTGTATATAAAGTACTAGGTACAATATGAAAAGCTTCAGAAGATAAATATTTTTTAAAACTACTTAATTCTGTATGACTTTTATATCTAAAATCTTCAAATGAACATAATAACATATTATATATAGCAGATAATTGCGTAGTGATTTTGGATGCGTGTGATAATTTATATTTTTCTGAATTTTTAATATTATTTAAAAATTGATCTATATGATTATCAATATTTTTAATTTTTTCTTCTATTAATTTTTTTTCAGATATTAAATTATTAATTTTAGAATAATGATTAGCTTCTATTTTATCTAAAAGATCAAATAATTTATCTGTATAATAATAATGAAATTGATCTAATTTATTTATATTTAAATATTTATTATCACTAAATAAATTATGTATATATAATGTTTGTGTATATATATTAGATAAAATATGATAATTAAATACTTTAGATAAATTTTGTAGTTTTCGTAGTTTTTCTATTGAGTCTTCTAATATAATGATATAATCAGGTTTTTTATTTATAATTATATCAGATTTTTTTTGTATCTCTATATTTTTTTTTTCTTTTTCTTCTAATAGTAATGTGCTTTTCTTGTCCGAAGAAAAAATTAATTTAAACCAAATAATTATATTTGAAAACATATATTGTGCTTTTTATTTTATATTTTTTTTTACAAATATAGTAATAATATTTTAAACTTAAAAATATATTTTTTATATAAATAGTATAAATAAATTATTTAAAAATAAATATGGCAAAAAAAGAAATAAAAAGCTTTAGTTTTAAAGACATTGTAGGAATGACAAATGGTATAATTAAAAAAATGCCAGTAGTTCATGAAACTTTAAAATCATCAAAAAATAGATCAACAATATCAACAGGAATTTATGTATTAAACGCAGCATTATCAAGTGACATTTATGGTGGAATTGCAGATAATAGGATTACAGTATTAGCGGCACCATCAGGAACAGGTAAATCATTTTTATGTTATTCTATAGCAAAAGAGGCACAAGCGAAAGGATATGGTGTTATTTATATAGATACAGAATATGCAATTGAATTAGATCAATTACCTGGATATGGTATTGATATTAGTGAAGATAAATTTATGTTAATTAGATCTAATATTATTGAAGATCTAAAAATATCAATTACACAAATTTTAGACTCTTTAAAAGAAGAAAAAAATAATGGAAAAGAAATCGATAAATTTATTATTTTTATTGATTCTGTAGGTCAATTAGGATCTAGAAAAGAAGTTGAAGATGCAAAATCTGGTAAAGAAAAAGCAGATTTTACTAAAGCAAAAGCTTTATCTTCATTATTTAGAATTATTAATGCAGATTTAGGATTTTTAGGTATTCCTTTAGTATGTACAAATCATACATATCAAACAATGGATCTTTATCCACAAGATAAAATGAAAGGTGGTGAAGGACTCTTCTATTCTGCATCATCTATTGCATTTTTATCAAAAGCTAAATTAAAAACAGGTGAAATCGATGATTTAGATTTAGGTCAATCTGGTTTAGTTGTAACTGCAAAATTAATGAAAAATAGAATGGCTAAACCTAAGAAAGTTAAATTTGAAATTTCATTCACAAGTGGATGTAACCCACATATAGGTTTAGATGCTTGGTGTATTGGTGAAAATTTCGAATCGGTTGGTGTAGCTAAAGGTAAAATGGTTGATGGTGAATTTGTACCAGGTGGAAACAGATGGTATGTACGTCATTTAGGAAAACATGTCGCTGGTTCTGATTTATTTACTAAAGAAGTATTTACTAAAGAAGTATTAGATGCATTAAGACCAATTATTAAAGATTATTTTAGATATAAATCTATTACAGAAATTGAAGAAATTCAAGAACAAATGTTAAAAGCTAAAGGTAATTACAATTTAGATGAAGAAGAAGATGTATTTGCTGATGATTTAGATTCAAATGCTTTATTTGGTGATGGATCTTTTGAATAATATATAAATTAATTAATAAAAAAAACCTACATATAATATATGTAGGTTTTTTAGTTTAAACTAATATTTTTTGATTATGTTTTTTATATATGAAAAAAAAATAATAAAAATA
>Ga0181555_1001605_pt1 | contig 19861 bp, 10 predicted proteins | sample 011ome_15_FD_145601 | JGI IMG/M metagenome (GOLD analysis project Ga0181555, IMG submission 145601) | Coastal salt marsh microbial communities from the Groves Creek Marsh, Skidaway Island, Georgia - 011504AT metaG (spades assembly) | ecosystem: Environmental > Aquatic > Marine > Intertidal zone...
GGCGTTAATGACGGTATCGGATCGGTCGGTGACAGGAAACATACGCCCGTCTGACTCCGTTTTTAAAACCACCCCTAACTGGTTAAAGAACTCTATGACTTGATCGGGGCCATGGTGGTGAAAAGGACCCAAAAGGGCCTTATGGCCTCTGGGATAATGCTCCACGAGGATTTTTGGATCTCGTTGGTCGTGGGTTACATTGCACCGTCCACCCCCGGAAATGCGCACCTTAGCGAGCACCTCCGAAGCGCGTTCCAAAATCGCTATGCGGTAACTCATTCCGTAAGATTCCAGGGTTTGTGCCGCGTGAATGGCCGCGTAATAGCCCGAGGCACCAGCCCCCACTATGGCGATATCCCACCTCAACGAAGTCGTTCTGGAAAATTGGTAAACAGTCCGTCGACACCAGCAGCTTTCATCGCCTGAAGGTCTTCTGGTTCGTTAACGGTCCAAGGAAACACCTGAAAACCAGCTTGATGGAGGGCGTCCACTACGGATGCATCCACATTTTTATAATACGGATTAATCGCCTTGGCCTGAAGTTTACGTGCCATATCCAACGCCAAAAGGGGATCTTCTTCGGTCAGCACAGCAATGGGTAAATCCGCATCCAAAGCGCGTATGATTTCAAGCTCGTCCCAGCGAAAACTGGAAATCAAGTAAGCCTGCGGGTCACTTTGGTGTGGGGAAGCCATCTCTTGAAGCAGCGCGTAGGTAGCCTCAGCAGTTCCCGCCCCTTTGAGCTCTATGTTTAAAGGCACTCTTCCTTGAATGCGCTCAATGACTTGAGCTAGGGTGGGAATAGCATGTCCCTCGTATAGCTTAATGGTATCCAAGGCCTCAATGGTCAGGTGCTCTATGGAATCGGGGTAAACGCTCAGACGTCCCAGTGTATCATCGTGAAAAACAACTAAATGACCACTGGCGATGCGGTATACATCGATTTCAATCATATCTACCCCCAAGGCCAATGCGGTGTCGATCGAAGCCAAGGTGTTTTCCAACACATGACCCATCGCGCCCCGATGCCCAATCACCACCAAATCCCTTCCCCCTGTTTGACAGCCTGCCAATAGAGCACCGCCCAAAACAATAGAAGAAAAATGACGGGTATAGTTCATTTAAGGCTTTTTAGGCAGTAAAATATGGTATTGATACGGAGCTAGCGTCCATGTAGCTCCTGGGGCAAACTCCAGAGGTTGACCCGTCATATAGTCCACCAACGAACCGGTGATATCCACGGTAAAGGACTTTGGATCAGCGCTAAAGTTGGCGATGTAGTACAAGCGGTCCTCGCCTTTAGCGCGTTCAAAAGTCAAAACGCGATCTCCCGCGCTGTTGGGTAGGTCTCTGTAGGTAGCCCCATCGTGACCAGCATCCAATGCATTTGTGGATTTTTTTAACGCACCCAATCGCTCGTACACACCAAACATCGTAGATTTTACCCGATCGATCGAGTCTTTCTCAAAAAACAACAATCGTTTGTCTAGATTGTATTCTTGTCCACTGTAGATCAAAGGCATTCCCGGAGCCGTATACATCAAAGCTGCCGCAGTTTCCAATGCTGGCCCCAATCGCTCGGGGGCACTTCCGTTCCAGGAGTTCTCATCGTGGTTCGAAGTGAAATTCATCAGAATAGTGCCGGTAGGATACATAGATGACACCTCGTCCATACGGTGACGCCAAGCGTTGACATCGTTTTCTCCTCGAGCGATTCGGTTGGAGATGTGGTGGGTTTCCCAGCCGTAGGCCATATCAAATCCCGCCTCGATCAAAGCGGGCTCCCAGGCTTCGGCCAACATCACGATCGGTTTCATGGCGCGGAGGGCAGGGATCGTCGATGCCCAGAAATCGACAGGAACCATCCCGGCCATATCACATCGAAAACCGTCGATGTTGGCCTCGGTGATCCAATACTGCATGTCTTTGACCATTTGAGCGCGCATCTCAGCGCTGTCGTAGTTCAAATCGGCGGTATCTGTCCAGTCGGTACCTACGGGATGCGTGGGCTGGCCCTGCTCGTTCTGCGTATACCATTCCGGATGACTTTTCAGCCAATGGTGATCCCAGCCCGTGTGGTTGGGTACCCAGTCCAAAATCACATACATGCCCAACTCGTGCGCCTGGTTGATCAATGCTTTTAGATCCGTCAATGTGCCAAACTCCGGGTTGACCCCTGTGTAATCCGACACCGCGTAATACGATCCCAAACTTCCTTTGCTGTTGGTGGTGGAAATGGGGTACACCGGCATCAGCCAAATAATGTCCACACCTAGTTTTTTGAGCTCTGGCAGGTCCTGGGCAAATGCGTTAAAACTCCCCTCGGGTGAATATTGACGTATATTGGCCTCATAAATCACTGATTTTGCCATAATTTCCCGCGACATCTCAGGTAAACCTAGGGCAGTGGTTTCTTCTTTCTTCATTTTTTGACATGCTAAAACGGCCAATCCCAGGACGGCCAACACAATTTTTTTCATTTAGGACAAAGGATGAATCGTAGTTTGGTCAGGCGATAACACCACGCGTTTTCCCAACATTCGGATAGACATCTCGGTGTCTCCTGAGAGCGTAAAAGCCACCTGTGCTTTCGAAATATCCACTTTCAGAATTCTATTTCTAAAGTTGATTTTAAACGAATATGACCCCCACTGTTCAGGAATCTGCGGGTGAAAGGAAAGTTTGTCATCCACAATACGCAAACCGGCAAAACCTTCTACAATACTCATCCAAGTCCCCGCCATGGAAGTGATGTGCAAGCCTTCTTCTACCTCTTTATTGTAGTCATCTAAATCCAATCGAGAAGTTCTCAAATAAAACTGGTAGGCTTGTTCCATACGACCCAATTTGGCCGCTTGAATAGCGTGAACACAGGGAGAAAGCGACGATTCATGAACGGTAAAAGGTTCGTAAAAATCGAAATGACGGGCGAGCGTAGCTTGGTCAAAATGATCCTCAAAGAAGTAGAACCCTTGCAGTACGTCGGCCTGTTTGATATACACTGAGCGCAAAATACGGTCCCAACTCCATCTCTGGTTAATCGGTCTTTGGGATTTTGGCAATTCAGAGACTGGTATTAATTCCTTATCCAAGAAGCCGTCATTCTGCAAGAAAATATTGAGGTCTTTATCGTACGGGAAGTACATGTTTTTGGCCACCTTAAGCCAAGCATCTACTTCGTATCGATCTACTTTGGTAATCCCTTTGATTCGGGCGTAATCATCTGGATATCCCTCTTTTACCTTGGTGATCTGTTCCGATGCATACTCAATACACCATTTGGCCGCATAATTGGTGTACCAGTTGTTGTTTACATTGTTTTCGTATTCATTGGGGCCGGTTACCCCCAAAATCACATAAGCGTTTTTGTGTTTGGAGAACGTAGCCCGTTGGTGCCAGAATCGCGCAATGCCGATCAACACTTCTAATCCCATTTCTGGAATGTAGCTGTAGTCTCCTGTATATCGGTAATAATTAAAAATGGCAAAGGCAATAGCCGCATTGCGGTGTATCTCCTCAAAGGTAATCTCCCACTCGTTGTGGCACTCCTCCCCATTCATGGTCACCATTGGATAAAGCGCTGCCCCATCTTTAAATCCGAGCTTTTGCGCATTTTCAATGGCCCGATCCAACTGATTGTAGCGGTATTGCAACAGGTTTCTTGCGACGCGCTGATTTTTGGTTGCCATGTAAAATGGAATACAGTAGGCTTCGGTATCCCAATAGGTACTGCCGCCGTACTTTTCTCCGGTAAATCCTTTGGGTCCTATGTTGAGCTGAGGGTTTTTACCGGAATAGGTTTGGTTGAGCTGAAATACATTAAAACGAATTCCTTGTTGCGCTTTTACATCTCCTTCGATGGTGATATCACTGGTCGACCAAATAGTTTCCCAAGCTTGATGTTGCCAGTTTAAATACTGGTCAAAACCTGTAGCCAATGCCTCAGAAACCACATCCTGTGCCACCTCAAGGGCTGAACGGTTATGGAATTTTTCCACTACATAACCCCCAAATTTCTCCAAAGTCAATACGGATCCTTGAGCTACGTGCTGGCTATACGTAATGCCAGCCCATTTTTCTTGTTGATCCGATGTCCCTGTGGACACCACTTTTTTACCATCCAGGTAAAGCCCAACCCCCATAAACGTACAGGTCTTGAAATTGGTTTTGTTGGTTTGCGCTAATATAAATGCTTGGTCTTGAGCCACGCGAACTTCGGTAGTGTTCCAAAAAGCATCGTCCCAGTTGGAATCGTGGTTGGTAATTGAACTATCCAAATAAGGCGTCATCCGTACATCAGCACCCTGATTCAGCGGTGTCACGCTGTAGCGAATAGCCCCAAGCTCATCTACTTTCATACTTAAGAAACGCACGGACGTAACTTTGACCTGGAGCCCATCCGCCAGTTCCGCTTCAAAACTTCGGGTATATACTCCGTGCTCCATATCGAGTTCTCTGCGAAAAGAGCGCACGCTGGTACACTGGTTCAAATCGAGACGAGTTCCGTTCACGTACACATCGATACCAATCCAACTGGGCGCATTGAGCACTTTGGCAAAATACTCGGGATATCCGTTTTTCCACCAGCCTACTCGTGTTTTATCTGGATAATACACACCTCCGATATAGCTGCCTTGAAAAGTAGGTCCTGAGTAGTGCTCTTCAAAGTTGGCGCGTTGGCCCATGGCACCGTTTCCAATGCTGAATAAACTCTCTGATGACTTAACCTGATCTGCGCTAAAGCCTTCTTCTATAATTTTCCAGGCATCTGCTTTGATGTAATCTTGATTCATATTATGCTGTCAATAATCCGTTTAAAAAAGTATCGTCCATGTCTGTAAACTGGGCAAAAACAACATCAGCTTTTCCCAAACTGTCGGGATGGCCAATACCTACTGTACCCATGTCAGCCCGCTGAGCTGCTTCAATACCTGCGGTTGAATCCTCAAAAACTACACATTGTTCTGGAGCCACCCCCAATTGTCGGGCGGCGACCAAAAAAACTTCAGGATCGGGTTTTGCCGCAGATACATCGTTGCCATCTACTACGGCGTCAAAATAAGACAAAAGACCTACCTTTTCCAAAATAGGTCGCGCATTTTTACTCGCCGATCCCAAAGCCATGGGGATTTGCCGTGATTTAAAGAAGGATAAAGTGGTCAAAACTCCAGGTAATATCTCCTCCTGGTCCATCTGTTCTATGTAGGCCAAGTAATCTTGGTTTTTTTGAGACAACCATTCATTAATTTGCTCCTCAGTAGCCTCAACCTGGGCCATTTCAAGCAACAGCTCCATACAACGGGCCCTGCTCACCCCTTTAAATGCCTCATTTTCTTCCTCAGTAAAATCATATCCAAACTGAGCAGCCATTTTCTTCCACGCCAAATAGTGGTATTTAGCTGTATCGACGATGACCCCATCTAGGTCAAAAATCATTCCTTTTTTCATGCTTATTTTAGGTATTCGGGGTAGAATTTCGCTCTACCAATGTGGTGGGTATTACGTATTTGTTGATATCCAAAGGGGTCTTGTGGCATATTTTATCGATCAGCACCTCGGCTGACTTTTCTCCCATGAGGTATCCTTGTTGGTCCACTACCGTTAAACTGGGATAGGAATACTTGGAAAGCATTCCGTTGTTATACCCGATAAACGCTACGTCTTCAGGTATGCGTTTTCCCAAGTCAGCAACCACATGCATGGCTTGAACGGCAATGAGTTCATTAACACAGAGAACTGCATCTACTGGGCATTCAGCAAAAAACGTTTTCAGAGAAGCTGGATCTACATCTGATTTGGGAAGTGCCAACACCCGTTGTGCCTCGTAGGTCAAATTGCTTTCTTTTAATGCTTTGATGTATCCACTCTGTCGGTCTTGATTGATACTCAAATAGGATTCTGTAGTGAGTAAAGCGATCCTTGTACGACCCATCTCAATCAATCTTTGCGTGGCTTTATAAGCACTGTGCACATCGTCGATCATCACTTGATCACCAGGAACATGATCGGTAACCCGGTCAAACATCACCAAAGGTGTACCTTGGGCGGCCACTTCTTGCAAGTGTGACCAAGCGGCTAATTGCTGAGTTTGACCAGCTAAAGAGAGGATGATTCCATCAACCCCACTGTCCAAAAGCAAATTAATTGCGTCCATTTCTTTTTGGTTGCTGTCATCGGAAAAACAAACACTGACATTAAAGCCCCGTGCATTGGCATACTCCTCGATGCCTTTAAATACCGTAGTAAAGAAATGATGTACTAAATCAGGCAATACTACTCCGATGTGGTTGCTGCGACTCTCTCTGAGCCGCAAGGCAGTACTGTTGGGCCTGTAGTGGTATAATTGGGCTAGTGCCAACACCTTCTTCTGTGTATCCTCACTGATCTCAGGACTGTTGTTCAGGGCCTTTGAAACCGTAGAGATGGATAGATTAAGCTCTAGAGCCAGATCCTTAAGTGTATACTTTTTTGCCAAAAATACCAAGATTTGATCGGTGCGAATATAAAGCATTAGCCGCTTAAAATCAGCGACAAACCTATTGATTAAGCACATATAAGGCGATTGTTGATAACCTCAAGGCATCGATAACGATTTCGGTGTTGTTTTTAGGGTGTTAACTCGACTTTATTTCCCTATTTTATTGGATAAAACACAGGATTTTTAGAAATATTTAACACTCATGTGGTATTATGTTTAAAATCTTAGGGTTGATTTTTCGTATTTGGCAAATAGCAGATTCAATATTTTTAGTATTTGCAAGTACTCCAAGCAAAATGACTGTATTATTTTCTCGCAAAAGAGTGAAATTTTCACCCTTATTTTGGCGGCAAATATTGAAAGCGTGCTTTTTTTTGTTTATTATTGCATAGCATTTGATATAAATGCAGCGTGTCCAAAAACCGTTGAAGCCTTATCGTTGTTGATAAAATTGCACCATTACCTCCAGCAACACGGCAGATATGATTAGAGGCGCATGTTGTATTTTACAAGTGTTAAAAAAACCTAAAAACTAAAAATTAACTAAACTAAATTAACATTTATGAAAATTACGCTACTTAAAAGCTTTCTGCTTGTCGGCGCACTTTTGTGCTTCGGATTGGTAGGGGCGCAGACAGTATCCGGTAACGTTTCTGATGCAAATGGCCCTCTGCCAGGTGCTACAGTGGTTATTAAAGGTACTTCAGTTGGTACTTCGGCTGACTTTGATGGAAATTATTCTATCTCTGCAAAAGCCGGTGATGTACTTCTCTTCTCTTTTGTTGGTTACACCGGACAAGAAGTAACAGTAGGAAGTTCAGACACCATCAACGTGGTACTTATCCCAGGAAATGAATTGGACGAAGTTGTGTTGACCGGTTATGGTTCTCAAAGAGAAAAAGAAATCACCTCAGCGGTGGTAGCTGTCAGCGAGAAAGACTTTAACAAAGGAAACGTAAACGACGCGTCTCAATTACTTCAAGGAAAAGTTGCTGGTCTTCAGATCTACAACAAAGGTGGTAACCCTAACTCAGGAGCTACTATCCGTTTGAGAGGTTTGTCTACCATCGGTGCAAACTCTTCTCCACTTGTTGTAATCGACGGAGTTATTGGTGCATCTCTAGCCAACGTCGACCCTTCTGATATCGCTTCTATCAACGTGTTGAAAGATGCTTCTGCTGCTGCTATCTACGGTTCTCGTGGATCTAGCGGTGTAATCTTGGTAACCACTAAATCTGGTGCTGGGGTTCAAGGCAAGCCTAAATTCAACTACAACGCTCAGTTCACTACATCTGATATCTTAAATCAAATCGACCTAATGTCTCCAGACGAGTTTATCGCTGCGAATGGTCGTGATCTAGGATCTAAAACAGATTGGATTGATGAAGTTACTCGTCAAGGACAAACTAAAGTGCACAACATCGCTGTTCAAGGTGGTGCTGGTGACACTAACTACCGAATCTCTACCAACTACAGAGATGTAGAAGGTATCTTGTTAAATTCAGGTTTTGAGCAATTCAATACTCGTTTAAATTTCTCTACTAGAACTTTGAACGATAAATTGAAAATTGACTTCACTACCTCGTATACTAAGAGAGATCAACAGAACGGTTTCAACGAAGCTTTGCGTTACGCTACTTTGTACAACCCAACCGCTCCTGTATACGGTGCTGATGCTCCATATGCCTTTAACTCAGCTACTTACGGAGGTTACTTCGAAACTTTAGGTTTGTTTGATTCTTACAACCCTGTATCTATCATCAGACAAAACATCAATGACGGTAACAAAGTAGAATTTAACCACTCTACCAACTTTAGCTACAGCTTCTCTGACAATTTCACTGGATACTTCAGAGCTGCTGAGCAGTTGTCTCGTTACTCAAACAGATTGTACTACAGAACTACCTCTTTATGGAATGGTAGAGCAGATTCTCCTACACGTAAGGGATCAGCTTCATTCTTCAACGATGAGTTCAGATTTAAATTGTACGAAGGATACGGTACATGGGCTAAATCGTTTGATCGTTTAGCGATGACTGTAACTGCAGGATACTCTTTCCAACAGCAAAACTACATGTCTCATAGCTTCTCTTTAGGAGATTTCCCTAATGATGATATGGACTACATCAATGCTATTGAGTACTCTCAAGATTTGAAAAATGCTGGTTTAATCACTGCTAGCTCTGACAAGAGTCCAGATGAAAAAATCATCGCTTACTTCGGTCGTTTGAACATGACCTTCGATGATTCAATCTTCTTAAATGCTTCTCTTCGTCGTGAAGGATCTACTAAACTAGGTGATGGAAACCAGTGGGGTGTTTTCCCTGCGGTGTCCTTGGGTGCTGACTTGAACAAATACTTAGAGCTTGAAGGTGTTAACCAGTTGAAAGCTCGTGCTTCGTACGGAGTAACAGGTAACTTACCTACTGCATCAGGTTTATCTCAAGAAATTAGAAGCTTTTCATGGTCAGGAGGTGCTGCTTCAGGTGGTACTACTTCACTTGCAAGACCTTCAAATCCAGACTTGAAATGGGAAGAGAAAGCAGAGACGAACTTCGGAATCGACTTCAATATGGATCGTTTCTCAGCTACATTGGATTTGTACAAACAAACATCCAAAGACTTCATTATCAACCGTCAAGTAGATCCTACGGTATACGGTTTTAGCAGAAGATGGGAAAACGCTGGAGAACTTTCTTCTAAAGGAGTTGAACTTGCGTTAAACTACGATGTACTTCAAGGTGACAAACTAAGCTACAACACTGGAATTGTTTTGTCCAAAAATAAAGCTGTTCTAGAATCCTATGTGTCTGAGCAAGATCGATTTGGTAACTTAGGTGCTCCTGGTCAAAACGATACATATGTAATACGCGTTAAAGAAGGTGAGGAAATCGGACAGATCTGGGGACCAGTTTGGGATGGAACAATCACCAACGGATCACAAAACTTTATGGACATCAACGGTGATGGTAAACTAGTAACTAACCAAGGTTCTTGGAATGCTGAGGACGCTGACTTTGCCGTATTAGGTAAAGGTACTCCAGACTTCGAATTAGGTTGGTCTAACCAATTGAGCTTTGGCAAATGGGAAGTAAACGCGTTTTTCCGCGGAGCTTTCGGACACAGCTTAGTAAATACCTTCCGTGCTTTCTACGAGCCTAGAGTAGGATCTCAGAAATCATACAACTATGTAAACACTGAATTGGCTAACCCTGAAATCAAAAACGCTCAGTTTAGTTCATTGTACGTAGAGAAAGCTGATTTCTTCAAATTAGACAACTTGACCATCGCTCGTTCTTTGGACATGTCTAACAGCAAAATCTTCGATTCAATGCAATTATCGTTGAACGTACAAAACGCCTTTGTTTTGACCAACTATACCGGTACTGACCCAGAGCCAGCTCTATTTGACAGCAACGATGGAAACCCATTGGCTTCTGGTATTGAGCGTAGAAACAGCTACTACTCTTCTCGCCAATTCACCATTGGACTAAACATCAACTTTTAATCATAAATAAATCATGAAAAATATCTACAAAATATTCTTTGGTTTAGGACTAGTAGGACTTACTTATTCCTGTACAGATCTTGAGGAAGAACTAGTGGGAGACCTTCAATCAGACTTTACTATCGAAGGGATATCAACTGGAACCGCAGGTGGTAGTAGTGATGCATTACAAGGCGCATTTAGCGCAGTGAGAAATGCAGGAACCGCCAACCACGGGGGATACTTCTCAGTGCAATCAGTATCATCAGATGAAATGGCTGTTACCCAAAAAGGTGGTGACTGGTATGATGGTGGTATTTGGCTACAAATGCACAGACACACCTTCACTCCAAGCAATGGGCCTTTAAATGGAACTTGGGCTCAACAATACGAGCAAATTGCACAGGTAAATAACGTTATTGCCAATGGTGGTTTAGATGCTGGTCAATTAGCACAAGCCAGAGTTGTAAGAGCATATTTACACTGGAGATTGATGGACCTTTACGGAAGAATTCCAATAGTTACTGGACCATCAACTAAAACTGCACAACTTTCGAGAGCTGCAGCGTTCGAATGGATTGAAAGTGAATATCTTGCAGCACTTCCAAACCTTGGTGCTAATGACGTTAAATACAGAATCAACAAATATGCCGCTCACGGTCTATTGGCTAAACTGTATTTAAATGCTGAAGTGTATACAGGCACAGCTCGTTGGGCTGAAGCTGCCGAACATGCAGATTTAGTTATTGAAGAAGGGCCTTACAGACTATCTGATGATACTGTTAAAGTGCCAAATCTAGGCCGAAGACCTTCTGTATCTACTGATCCAGTAGAACTTTCAGGTTACGCAGCAGTATTCTCGCCATCTAACGAAAATAACCCTGAAATCATCTGGTCTATCGAATACGACCAAGCAACTGCTGGTGGTATGAACTTCAACCAAATGACTTTGCACTACGCTTCTCAGTACTCTTGGAATTTCCAAGACCAACCATGGAATGGTTATTCAGCTCTCGAAGAATTCTACAACTCATACGAGAATGGAGACAAGCGTAAAACGGCAAACTTCATAGTTGGTCCACAATTGGATTACGGTGGGAACGCTTTGGTGGATTTAGCCTCAGACAATGCTGATCCAGCGATCAACTACGTACCAAACATCAACGAGTTGGAGCCAAACGCTAACCGTATCGGTGGGGCTCGTTTGGGTAAATTCAGTTTCCAACAGTTTGGACGTCCAGACATGAACAATGATTATCCAATTGTTCGTTTAGGTGATATGTACTTAATCCGTGCTGAGGCTACTGCACGTGCAGCTGGAAACTGGGCTTTGGCTCTTCCTGACGTAAACACTATCCGTGCTCGTGCTGGAGTTGCTGCCATGACTTCTATCACTGCAGACCAATTCTTGGCTGAAAGAGGACGTGAGATGTTCCAAGAAGCTTCAAGAAGAACTGACTTGATCCGTTTTGGCAAGTGGGGTGCTTCATGGTGGGAAAAAACCAACTCTGATGCGTACAGAACAGTATTCCCTATCCCAGCTGAACAAATTCAGGTGAGTGGTGGTACTTTGACTCAGAACCCTGGTTATTAGTAGACCAAAAAATAAATTTAAAAGCCACCCTTTGGGGTGGCTTTTTTTATTTAACAAAATTGGGCAAACAAGTACTAGAGATACTTTGAGCAGGTGCTTGAATTTTGTTACATTCATACCGGAAAAAGAAACTGAAATTAGTCGATGTATTTCCTCATAAATTCACTGGTGAGACCATGCAAACGCACCTGGATATTTTCATTAATATCCCTAGGTCTTCTGTCTGGGTGCCAACAAAAGGAGACGCGCTTTACCCAAATGGACCCAAAGTCTTTGGGTATTGAGTTTGAGAATCAATTAAGCTATACTGAAGAGTTTAACCCATATACCTACCGCAATTTCTATAATGGTGCAGGGGTAGCTATGGGAGACATCAACAACGATGGGTTGATCGACCTGTATTTTACAGGCAATATGACCGAAAACAAACTGTACCTCAACAAAGGAGACTGGAAATTTGAGGACATCACTGAACGTGCTGGTGTTGCCTGTAGCGGTGTTTGGTCGGCAGGAGCAACTTGGGCGGATATAAATGGCGATGGATTATTAGACCTTTATGTGACCAAATCGGGCATGCCTGGTGGGCCAAATCGCTATAATGAGCTGTTTATTAACCAGGGGGATTTAACCTTTAAAGAATCATCTGCCGCCTATGGGCTAGATGTGGTGGGTTTATCGGTTCAAGCAGCATTTTTTGATTATGATGCAGATGGAGATTTGGATTGTTATTTGCTCAATAACTCGATTCGCTCAGTAGGGGCTTATGACCTTATTGAAGGGCAAAGAGAAAAAAGTCATCCCGATGGAAACCGACTTTTGGAAAACCGCGATGGTTTTTTTGTCAATGTGTCAGAAGAGGCAGGGATCTATTCCTCGGCTATCGGATTTGGTTTGGGGATCACTCTATCCGACTTTAACGGGGATCACCGACCTGATCTATTTATCTCTAACGATTTTTTTGAAAAGGATTACCTCTACCTCAACACAGGGCAAGGGGGATTCAACGAGGTGAGCGACCAATATTTCTCCGCTTTATCTATGGGCTCCATGGGGGCTGATGCCGCTGACCTAGACAATGACTTATTGCCTGATCTGATGGTGACAGAAATGTTGCCTGAGACCTTAGAGCGCCAGAAAACGAAACAGACCTATGAATCCTGGGACAAATTTAGTTTAGCAGGAAGTAAGGGTTACCACAAACAATACCCCAGAAATGCTTTGCAGCGAAATTTGGGCGAGCATGGATTTGCCGAAATAAGCAGAATGACTGGATTGTCAGCCACCGAATGGAGTTGGGCTGCGTTGTTGTTTGACATGGACAACGATGGACTGCGCGATGTATATGTCAGTAATGGGATTTATAAAGACCTGCTCGATCGCGATTATTTAGCCTATATGGCCAACGAGGAAAAGGTCCGCCAAATGATCCAAGAAGATGATGAGGTGATTACCAAACTGATTGACCTAATGCCTTCAAAAGCTGTCCCCAATGCAGTGTACCGCAATAAGGGTGGTTGGGATTTTGAGGATATGCGAGAGACTTGGGGTATGCAAACACCCTCATTCAGCAATGGAAGTGCCTACGGGGATTTGGACAATGATGGTGATTTAGACTTGGTGGTCAACAATGTAAACATGCCTCCCTTTATCTATAAAAACAATACAGATCAGCAGGCCAATGCCCTACAATTAAGCTTTACAGCGCTAGGAAAAAACACGTTTGGGGTGGGCGCCAAGGCTATCGTATATTATGGAGGAAACAAATCTATGGGGGAGCAGTTCCCCTCCAGAGGATTTATGAGTGCCAGTCCAAACCGACTGCACTTTGGATTAGGAGCCATAAAAAAAGTGGATAGTATTGAAGTGATATGGCCGAACAGAACGAAAAGTGTGCTGAAAGATATTGCCGCCAATCAATTGTTGCATATTGATCAGCATCAAGTACCCACACAAGCAATCCCTGAATCAGAGGCTCTTCAAGTGCTTCAGGATGAAACTTTTCCGGAAGTGGCCCATGAAGAAGGTCCATACATTGATTTTAACTTTGAACAGCTGCTTCCGGAGATGGTGAGTCACCAAGGACCTGCATTAGCCGTAGGAGACGTCAACGGAGATGGATACGACGACGTGTATTTGGGGGGTGGTAAAAAACAAAGCGGACAACTTGTTTTGAGTAAACCTGATGGGACCTACACGGTGCGTACTGACCCATTTGCCGCAGCAAAAAATGCGGAGGAAGTAGTAGCGCTATTTGTAGACACGGATCGAGACGGGGATTTAGATCTGTATGTGGGGACAGGCGGAAAAGCATTTTCAAAATTTGACAGTGCGTTAAAAGATCTGTTTTACCTCAACGATGGTCGGGGAAATTTCAAGCCATTTGCCTTTGCGATTGAAGAAGCCCCCTTGTTAAACACAGGTGTGGTGATCAGCTTTGATGCCGATGCGGACAACGATCCTGACTTGTGGATTGCGGGTAGATACGATACAGAAACTTATGGATTACCCAGCTCAGGATATCTGTTGATCAACGATGGGCTAGGTAGATATAGCCTCTCATCGAGTGAAGCGTTTAAAGATATGGGTATGGTTCGGAGCGCCGTAGTGACCGATCTAAATGCAGATAGCTGGCCTGATATCATTGCTTCTGGAGACTGGATGAACATAGAGATTTACCTCAATAGAGCCGGGGAATTTGAACGCGCCACAGAACAGTTCGGCTTCGAAAACACTCGAGGTATGTGGGGGGCGTTACACCTGGCCGACCTCAATGGTGATGGGATTAAGGACCTCATCGCAGGAAATGTAGGCACCAACAGTTTTTATCAGGTAGGTATGGGTATGTGGGTGGCAGATTTTGATCAAAACGGCCGTCAAGATCAGCTGTTTACTTACCAAATAAATGGGGAAGATTATCCCATACACGACAAAGATGAACTCAGCCAACAACTCCCCTACCTCAAAAAAAATAGATTGCTCTACGCGGATTACAGCACGGCTTCCATAGAAAAGCTGCTAGGTGAATCAGCGCTTGAAGGCTCCACCAATTATCGACTCAACCAAATCGCTACTTCTGCTTGGTTATTTGACGGAGATAAGTTTACGGCCACTTCACTTCCCGGCGAGCTTCAATATGCTCATATACATGCCATTACAGAGTCTGATCAAAACAAAGATGGGATGGATGATTTGCTATTTGGCGGAAATCAATCACGGGTTAAACCAAGGTTTGGCGCCTCTGATGCTTCGAGTGGTTGGGCTATTCCCGGAGGAAAACAGGGTTATTTAATCCATCAAAGGCCGGAACCTCTGGGTGTAAAAGGCGACATTCGCGCCATCTCACCAATTAAAACTAAAGCGGGAAACCGCACCATATTTGGCATTAACAACCAAAAAATACGTATTCTTCCATGAAAAAACACCACTCAATATGGGGATTAATGGGCCTTTGTGCTATGCTATTATTGGGCAGCTGTCGTTCTGATTACACGCAAATGGTCGAATCTGAAGCAAAAAACCCTACACCCACCGAAGATTTATATTTTGGCTTTAAGGTGGGCCAAAACAGAAAACAATTTTTCGATCGCTGCTGGGAATTGAATAAAATGGGTAAAGTAACCCAAGGGCCGAACAACAAAACAGTACAACACACTTTTGAAACTGACAAAGAGGGTCAAACCTCCATTGTTTATGAGTTTTATGGGATCTTTAACCCTGATCAAGTGATGACTGGATTGGACATGGGATTCTATTTTGAAGCCTGGGCTCCTTGGAACACAGATTTATACGCCGAAAAATTAATTCCTCAGATCAAGGACAGCTTGGTCAAATGGTACCCAGGAAATGAATTTAAATCGATTTTCCTCCAGGAACTTGACAAAGAGGTATGGATCAAAATTGACGGAAGCAGGCAAATCCTGCTCTATCCAAAAAACGAAAAAGAAATCACCGCGAAGCTAGAAGACTTGCGCTACAAATACCCAGAGATTTATGAATAACAAGTGGGCTTTCTCTGCACTTACACTTTTGATTTTTGTCCTTCATGGGTGCCAAAAAGAATCCCTGCTTTTTGAAGCGATGGATCCTTCGGATATCGGGATGGAATTCAGCAACGAACTCGGATTCTCCAAGGAGTTTAATGTGTATACCTACCGAAATTTTTACAACGGGGGCGGTGTTTCACTGGGCGACGTCAACAACGACGGGCTTTTGGACGTTTACCTTACAGCCAACCAAAAACCAAACCAATTGTTCCTCAATAAAGGAGACTGGCAGTTTGAAAACATCACCGATCAAGCGGGAGTTGCGGGAACAAGGGCTTGGTCTACTGGGGTCAGCATGGTAGACATCAATGCGGATGGATGGCTGGATATTTACGTGTGTAACTCTGGGGATGTTTCAGGAGACAACAAGCAAAACGAACTGTTCATCAACCAAAAAGACGGTACGTTCCGCGAAGAAGCTGAAGCATATGGGCTGGCTGATCAAGGCTTTTCTACCCACGCCTCATTTTTTGACTTTGACAAAGACGGCGATCTAGATGTGTATTTGCTCAACAACTCGTACCAAGCCATTGGAAGTTTTGATTTGCGAAGAAATGAGCGACCCAAACGCGATGAATTGGGCGGAGATAAACTACTGGAAAACAGAGGGGGTAAATTCATTGATATCAGCGAACAAGCTGGCATCTATGGAAGCGTTATTGGGTTTGGACTAGGTGTTACCGTGGGGGATGTAAACAATGATGGATGGGAAGATATTTATGTGTCCAATGATTTTTTTGAACGGGACTATCTGTATGTTAACCAAAAGAACGGCACGTTTAAAGAAGTATTGACGGAGTCGATACAATCGATCAGCGGAGCTTCGATGGGGGCGGATATGGCTGATGTGGATAATGACGGCAACGCCGATATTTTTGTCACCGAAATGCTACCTGGCGACTATGAGCGACTCAAATCTGTGACCACTTTTGAAGACTGGGATAAATACACCTACAACACCAAAAACGGTTACTACCACCAATACACCAGAAATACTTTGCAGAGAAATAACGGGGATGGCACGTTCAGTGAAATAGGAAGAATGGCTGGAGTCTCGGCTACAGACTGGAGTTGGGGCGCCCTGCTTTTTGATATGAACCTCGATGGAAACAAGGACTTATTTGTAGCCAATGGTATCTATAAAGACCTCACGGATCAAGATTATTTGCAATACGTTTCCTCCAATGAGGTGATTGAATCTATGGTTTCCGGAGATGGAGTTAACTATGCGGAGTTGGTCAATATCATTCCCTCGAATCCTATTGCCAACAAAGCATTTGCCAACCGAGGAGACTGGACATTTGAGAATGATGCTTCACTAGGGCTAGACACTCCAGGATTCTCTAATGGATCTGCCTATGGCGACTTGGACAACGACGGAGATCTCGATTTGGTAGTCAACAATGTGAATATGCCGTTGTTTGTTTACCAAAACAAGGCCGTAGATCAGCAGAAAGGTCACTTTCTTCAGTTTTCCTTAAAAGGAATGGGGCAAAACACACTGGCTGTGGGTACGCAAATCACCGTACACGACGGAAACGCTTCGTACAGTGTAGCGCAGCAGCCTGTTCGCGGATTTCAATCCAGTATGGATACTAGGCCACATATTGGACTGCCCGGGGCACAAAAAGTATCTGTGGATGTTCAATGGCCCAACGGAACCCACACCCTGCTCAAAGAGGTGGCTGTAGATCAAATGCTCGTTTTAGACATGAATGAAGGCGTGCCCTATGCAGCCACTGACCCAAATCAAAAACCAGTATTTGCCGCCAGGAAAGCGGTACCTGAATACATACATCAAGAGAATAGCTACATCGACTTTAATAAAGATCGATTGCTGCATCATATGATGAGTACTCCCGGGCCAAAACTAGCTTTGGGAGACCTGAATGGAGACGGTTTTGAGGATTTGTTGATTCCAGGGGCTAAAGGCCTGCCCAGCCAGGTGTTTGCGGGCACTGCTTCCGGGTTCGAGCCAAAACCATGGTTTAGTTTTGACGAGAATAAAAACTCAGAAACGGTAGTTGTCGCACTCCTCGATGTGGATAGTGATGGTGATTTGGATGTATATTTCGGTCAAGGGGGCGTTGAATTCTCCTCATTTTCCTCAGAATTGGCTGATCAGCTCTACCTCAACGATGGACGAGGATCCTTTGCCTTATCCAAATCTGTACTTCCCACGCAAAGTGTTTATTTCAACACAGGTACCGTGCGCGCAGGGGATATCGATGGAGACGGCAAAACAGATCTTTTTGTCGGCGAACGATGCATCAATGGCGCCTATGGGGTTCCAGGATCAGGGCACGTGCTGTTTTCAGATGGAAATGGACACTTTGTAGACAAAACAAATACTTGGGCGCCAGAACTGAGCCAATTAGGCATGATCACTGATGCTGCTTGGACAGATCTTGATGGCGATGGTGATCTAGACTTAGTCGTCGTGGGTGAATTTATGGGTGTGGAGCTTTTTATCAACGACACAAAACAATTAACACGTCAAAAGGATCACCCGCTGGCTCAGAAAAAAGGTTGGTGGAACACGGTATTGGCCCAGGACCTCAATGGAGATGGGTTGGTAGATTTAGCCCTGGGCAACCACGGCACCAACAGCTTCTTTAAAGCCACTCAGGAACGACCTATCAGACTGACTTATGGTGATTTTGATGACAACGGAGATTTGGACCCCATCATGACTTTTCAACGTCCAGATGGCAAATACTACCCATACAATTTACGGCACAATTTGATCGATCAAATGAAGCCACTCAAGAAACTATTTCCGGACTACGCTTCTTTCAAAACAGCCGATATCGAACAAATACTCGGCCCTCAAGGCTCAGAAAAAGCGCAGCACATTTTGGCTAATGACCTCGAAACCACCGTGCTCATCAACCAAAGAAAACTGGAATTCAACCCTGTAAATCTGCCAAAAGCAGTTCAAATCAGTCCGGTTTATGCCATCTGTGCCCAGGATTTTGATGGAGATGGAGATCTCGACCTCGTTTTTGGCGGAAACTTATTTCGAGTAAAACCTGAAGTAGGTCGTTATGACGCGAGTTACGCCCAATGGCTCGTTCAAGAAAATGGCCAATGGAAATTGCCAAAACCAGGACATGGATTAACCATTAAGGGGGAAATCAGATCGATGGTTACCTACAAAAACTTGCTAATCGCCGCTAGAAACAGCGACTCATTGGCCATATACTCTTTTAACCATGAATAATAAATGGACATTAGCGCTCGGCGCTCTATTGTTGGCCACCTCGTGTAAGAACAACGAAGAAGTAGAGGCAGGTATTCAATTCGAATCTCTTTCTGCGCAAAAAACAGGTATCGATTTTTCCAATGATCTGGACCCAGAGGGACCGCTCAATATGATTGAATACCTGTATTTCAATAACGGTGGTGGTGTGGCCGCAGGAGACTTGGATGGAGATGGATTAGACGACTTGTTCTTTACAGGCAATCAAGTACCCAATAAACTCTACAAAAATCTAGGTGATTTTACCTTTGAAGACGTCACCCAAAAAGCCGGGGTTATTCCATCGGGAGATTGGTCCAATGGGGTGGTGATGGCTGACATCAACAACGATGGGCTCTTAGATATCATGGTTACCCAAGTTAGTGGTTACAAAGACCTACAAGGACATCACTTAGTATACCTCAATTTGGGGGGGATGAAATTTAGAGAAGCCTCTGAAGAAGTAGGATTGGCCCTGTCAGGATTTGGTACCCAGGCTTCATTCTTTGATTACGATCAGGATGGAGATTTGGATCTTTATTTGATGAACCACTCGGTACACACGCCCTACAGCTATGGAACAGCAGAAAAAAGAAATGAAATCGATCCGTCAGCTGGAGATAAACTACTAGAAAATACTTGGGAAACTGGCGTGCTTAGCTTTGTAGATGTCACCCAAAAAGCCGGGGTTTTGAGCAGTGCGTTAGGCTATGGCCTTGGGCTTCACACCGGAGATCTAAACGGTGATGGATGGGACGATATCTATGTGGGCAACGATTTTCATGAAAATGATTATTTGTACCTCAACAATCAAGACAAAACATTCAGACAAGCACACGGGCAGTATTTGGCCCACAGCTCTCGCTTTACCATGGGAGTCGATGCCGCTGACATCGATGGGGATGGGAGAACAGACTTGATGAGCTTGGATATGATGCCCGATGACCCAGAAATCTTCCTTAAATCAGGGGGTGAGGACGCGGATAAAGTATCTCAAATCAAAGAAACCTTTGGATTT
>Ga0181555_1001628_pt1 | contig 19672 bp, 21 predicted proteins | sample 011ome_15_FD_145601 | JGI IMG/M metagenome (GOLD analysis project Ga0181555, IMG submission 145601) | Coastal salt marsh microbial communities from the Groves Creek Marsh, Skidaway Island, Georgia - 011504AT metaG (spades assembly) | ecosystem: Environmental > Aquatic > Marine > Intertidal zone...
ACTCAAGCTGACATTAGCACTTCTCAGGAAAGTCTGGGGTTTGAGCCTATTGTAAGTCTAGAAGAAGGCATAAAAGCCTACATTCCAGAAATCAAACGCTTGCACGGCACTGACATTTCATGATTGATTTGCAACAAAAATCACCCAAACTTTTAGTTGTTGGCGATTTAATGATTGATCATTATTTGTGGGGCTCGTGTGAACGCATCTCACCCGAAGCGCCAGTACAAGTAGTTAATGTTAATAACGAAAGTTCAGTGTTAGGTGGTGCTGGCAATGTCATTAACAACCTAAGAGCACTGGGTGCACAGGTCGATGTTATTAGTGTGATTGGTGGCTGTGAGATTTCAGATGAGCTCAAATCTTTATTAAAAGATATTCAAGTAGACACTCAATATTTAATCACTCAGAAAGACAGAATTACCAGCAAAAAAAGCAGAATTATTGCCGCACAACAACAAGTGGTTCGATACGACAGGGAAAGTAGTGACGAAATTAGCACTGAATCTCAGCAAACTCTGGCTGATACTTTTGCAAGTATTGTTAATGATTATGACGCAGTATTGTTATCAGACTACGGCAAAGGCGTGCTTACCAATAACTTAACCCAATCATTAATTACACTGGCTAATAATCATGGCACAAAAGTATTAGTTGATCCTAAAGGTTTAGACTACTCCAAGTATCAAGGCGCTTATCTACTAACACCCAACAAAAAAGAAGCCAGTGAAGCTACAGGTATCAACATTAAAGACGATACAAGCCTTACTCAAGCTATTACTCAATTAAAAACTGAGTGTGATTTAGACGTATCACTGATTACACTTAGTGAACAAGGTGTGGCTATTTATGACAATGAATTGCGCACTCACCCTACTGTTGCTAGAGAAGTGTTTGATGTTACTGGTGCGGGCGATACGGTTCTGGCCTCACTAGGGTTTGCGTTAACACATAACGCTTCAATTGATAAAGCGGTTGAATTTTCTAATCTGGCTGCAGGCGTGGTAGTGGGAAAAATTGGTTCAGCCACCGCCACATTAAATGAAATTATTGAATACGAATCTAGCTTAAATAAGTCCACCAGTGATGGTCATATCAAAACTTGGAATGAGATCGGTACTATTACTCAAGAACTAAAACACAAAAACAAAAATATTGTTTTTACCAACGGTTGTTTTGACATCTTGCATGCAGGGCATGTGCGCTATCTAGAAACAGCAAAAAGCTTTGGTGATGTATTAATCGTTGGCCTTAATTCAGACCAATCGGTTCGTACGCTAAAAGGGGAATCGCGCCCTATTAATGCTGAGCATGATCGTGCTTACATTTTAGCAGCATTGGAAGCAGTGGATTACGTGGTAATCTTCGAACAAGACACCCCTTATGACTTAATCAAGCTGATCAAGCCACACACATTAGTTAAAGGCGGCGACTACGAAGGTAAATCAGTAGTCGGTCAAGATATTGTTGATGAGCTAAAACTGGTACAATTCGTTGAAGGGAAAAGCACCACTAAAACCATCGAAAAAATACAAAGCACATGAAGCAAATTATTCAACAAGAGTTAACCGCCCATCAGCAAACAGCGCAAGCAATGGATGCACTGACTAATACCATTGAAGTAGCAGCCAAGCTGTGTATCGACGCCTTAAAAAATAGTAAAAAAATTCTCATTTTTGGCAATGGTGGTAGTGCGGCGGATGCACAACACATCGCGGCCGAATTGGTAGGTCGCTACAAAGAAGAGCGCAAAGGTTTGGCAGCCATTGCACTAACAACCGACACCTCTGCACTAACTTCTATTGGTAACGACTATGGCTATTCTCACGTGTTTTATCGACAAATAGAAGCATTGGCCAATTCGGGTGATGTTGTGATTGGAATCAGTACTGGTGGTAGTAGTGGCAATGTGCTTAGTGCACTCACGCTGGCCAATCAAATAGGTTGTAAAACCATCGGTCTCAGTGGTAGAGATGGCGGTGAAATGAACACTATTTGTGACACAAATTTAGTAGTGCCTGCGCAAGATACGCCACGCATCCAAGAAATGCACATCTTTATCGGCCACACCTTGTGTCATTTAATCGATCAGACGTTTAAAGATTAAACTGCTTAACTGCGTCTAACACTTCTTCTTCGTTAACAAAACGCATACAATTGTGATGCTTAAGTGGGCAGGTGCGCTGCATACAAGGCTGGCAATCTAAATGTTGTTTAACAATTTGACTTTTTGAATTCATCCATTGTGAAGTTTCATTGTCTTTGGTAGGGCCGAAAATAGCCACCGTAGGCACTTGAAAAGCAGCAGCTACATGCATTGGGCCACTGTCGCCAGTAATGAATAAATCCAGCTGAGAGATTTGACTGATTAATTCTGACACTTGAGTCTTGCCCGCAAGATTTTGGTAATTAGAAATACCATCCTGCAACAAGCATTTTTCAATGTCACTGGCCATATCTACCTCGCCTGGACCGCCGAAAATAACAATGTCATAATGCCTAGATAAGCGCTCAGCCACCTTGGCAAATTTTTCAGGATACCAGCGCTTGGCGCTGCCATACGAAGCGCCAGGGTTAATACCTAATATGCGACGAGAATTTTTGGATAGTTGTGATGACTGCTGATGCAGTGTTAACAAACCAGGCTTGTTTTCAACTTGTAAGCTATCATTAACAAAATTGTTATACTTCTCAACCTGATGGCCGCGTGCATACTGATGCTTATCAAACTGAAACTTTTGCTGAGCCAATGCCCAAAATTTGAAAACTTTAGAACGATTTGAGCTGCGTAATGAAAAGAACATGTCGAACGCCCCTAATTCTTTAGCAGTTTTGTACAAGCTTAAATACGACTTATCCAAAACCACAGTTCTGTCAGCCTGAGGATGGTGTTTCATTGCCTCAATAGCAACAAACGAACCTAGAAAGGTAATTTTTGCATCAGGATAAACACTAGTAATATTATCAATAGCGGGGGTCGCCATCACACAATCACCTAGCCAAGTCGGAAGTTCTATACCTATTTTTATCATCTCAATCAATTACATAAAATATGCATAAAGGTATAAGACTAAAAAAACAATTGTAGCTAATAGATATGCTAAGATTCTGCCAATAAAAATAGCGTAAATATTTGCTACCCAATAATGATTTTCTAAATCAACGTCTAAAGATCTACTTATCATAGGATCAATATACATTGCTAAAATAATAGCACCAATTCCATGAAATGCAGTAGTAAGCTGACTCATTGTCATTCTGTATTCTGGGATTAAAATCGCCAAAGAAAATGCAATTAAAAATCCTGTCGATAGAAAAAAATACGCCAGCCCAGAAGTAGCGATCTTTTTTAATGATAAATCTTTCATTCTAGGTTTTGCCCGAAAGTCTATTGGAGTAAACTCTACCCCTTTACTCCAAAATAGTTTAATAATGGCAATTGGTATTGTGTTGTCTTTATATAAAGCAAAAAGATGCTGAAACAGCAATTGAAAGTAGTTAAAATTGATCAACACCGCCAAAGAGGCGAAAAATGCTGAAATCGTTAAAATAGCCGATGCAATTAAAAACAATTGAATGCTAAGATCAGATTCAATCATAAAAGATAACGACAACAGTAACGGAATTAAAAACAAACGACTTGCTGTCAAAATGGAATACTGCAACGTTGTTCCTAATGCAAGCCTATCTGTCAACTTTCCGGCCACTCTAGATCCAAAAGAGGCGCTTTCAATGAATTGCATTGACACATAACAGAATAAAGCGATTAAAAAAAGATAAATCATTTTGTCAATTGGTGTAATTTATTCAAGCACTTCCATTATAAGTATAAATTCCAACTCTTCGCCTTAAAGCTCAGAAAACTACAATATTAGTGCTTTTTTTATATAACAGTTGGGTTACCATTCTACTTTGTTTTTATACAGATAGTAGTTTGTTATAATTAACAAATGTCGATCAAGCCCATTCCAATTTTAATGTATCACAGTATCACCTCAATGCCAAAAGGCACTGTTATGCGCAGCTTGCACGTGCCACCAAAGCTTTTTAAGTTGCAAATGTGGCTGTTGAAAATCATGGGTTATCGAGGCTTAAGTATGAGTAAATTACAGCCTTATCTGGCTGGAGAAAAAACAGGGAAAGTAGTGGGAATTACCTTTGACGATGGCTTTAAAAACAACCTAGTCCAAGCCCTACCCATATTAAAAAAATTTAACCATAGTGCCACTTGTTATATCATTAGTCAGAAAATTGGCGGTATTAATGACTGGGATCTTAACAAAGGTATTGATAAAAACCCACTAATGAGTCAACAAGAAGTTAAACAGTGGATTGATCAAGGCATGGAAATTGGTTCGCATACACAAAACCATGTGCGACTTGCTGAGTGTGACACTAAAGTAGCCGAAAAAGAAATTCTACAATCTCGTGTTGAATTAGAAGCTCAATTTGACTGCACAATAAAACACTTTTGCTATCCATATGGTAGTTTTAATAACGACACCGCCTCATTAGTGCAATCAGCAGGTTATCAAACTGCAACTACCGTGAAACGGGGCCGTGCAAAACTGGGTGACAATCTATTTTCCCTACCTAGAGTTCCCATTACACACAGAACTTTTGTCCATCTTTTTTTAATGAAAATTCTTGGCTCATACGAAGATAAACGTGGATAAAAATCGATTAAAAATTGCTATTTTGATTCGTAACTATAGCTCTTCTGGTGGTGGTGCTGAACGCTATTGTGTTGAACTAACCAAAAGGCTGGCTGAAATTCACGAAGTGCATGTTTTCTCACAACAGAGCACCGAGAAATCAGACAACATTGTTTTTCATCAAATCCCCCAGTGGTTGACAAAACCAAGATACATCAACCAATTGCTATTCTCATATCTAACTAAACGCGCCACCCATGGAAAGTTTGATATTGTGCATTCTCATGATATGGTGACACATGCTAATATTTACACACTGCATGTTCCTTGTGTAAAAACTAAGTGGACACAAGCCAAAGGTGTAAAGAAAGTCTTGCGCTGGATAAATACTTTACCAAGCCCAAGAAAATTGGCTTATTTATGGTTGGAAAATCGACAGATGCGAATGTTGGAAGGTCGACACTTTATCAGCGTATCTGAATATTTATCGCGCAATATCTTAGAAAGCTACCCTACGCTAAAAGGAAGTATTAGCATCGCACACCCAGGAATTAACCCTCAGCCCATTAATGAGACAAAAATCCAGAATTTACGTCAAGTTTTCAAAAGTGTTCACAAGATTCCCAACTCTTCTTTTATCTTGCTATTCGTCGCCCATGGTTTTAAACGTAAAGGACTACCAGCTATTATTGCAGCGCTAGATGCTCTAGAAAACAACGATATACACCTTGTTGTCGTAGGTAGAGGCAGCCCAAAAGACATTACAATAAACTCCCCGACTGTCAAGCAAAATACGCATTTCATTGGTGCTATCAAAAATATGCATGAACTCTATCCGGTGGCTGATGCATTTATCCACCCTACACTGGGAGATACTTACGGAATGGCTGTACTAGAAGCCATGTCACATGGACTCCCAGTTATTGTCAGCAGCTCTCAATATTGTGGCTTTAGTGAACATTTAAATCAAGAAGAGGCACTCATATTAAACAGGCCTACAGATCCAGTAGAAATTCAAAAAAACATAAATTTACTATACAAAGACCCACAATTAAGCCAATCTCTATCAGAAATAGGAAGACAGAAATCCAAAGCAATTAGTTGGCTGAAAACTCTCAAAAACACACTAAAAAACTATGAATAAATTTGTTAAAAAAATCAAACATCTAATTCGAAAGAACAAGGGAAAGCTCTCAACATATACAGGAGTTTATCACACATGGAGTGAAGCAAAAAGCAACTCAACTCAAGGTCAAGCCTATGCCAACAAAAAATACGATAAACGCTCATTAAGAAAGTTCACTGTCGATGAAAAGTACACCAGTGGTCGGAACATGATCATACCTATTGTCTTGGCAACAATAAAGAATAAACACCGAGTAATACTAGATATTGGGGGCGGGGTTAATTCTATTTTTTCACACTTAAGCACTACTCAAAAAAAAATTAACTCCTGTTACGTTCTAGAAAGGGAAGAGGTATCCTCTAAATTCAACAAAATAGTACCGGAAAAATACAAGGGTAATTTAAAATACATTTCAAGCATTAATGACATTCCGTATAACAATCTAGATATTGTTTACTTTGGTTCATCAATTCAATACATTAAAGAATACAAAGAATTAATACTTAATTTGGTTAAACTCAGGCCACAGATTATTATATTCTCTGAAAGTATTTTTTCTCAGTTGCCAGATGATATATGGGTTTTACAACAAAACATGGGATCAAATATATTTCCCAATTTATTTGTTGCTGAAGAAAAATTTATAGCCTTTATGGATAACCTTGGTTATAGCTGCACTTTAAATATCGAGAGTCCAATTAATAAACCAGATGGACACTCACACAGCCAGATACCTAGAGATCAGTATAAATGCAAGACCTTGATTTTCAAACAGACCCATTAAAAACTAAAAGAAACTATTGCACTATATGTCATAATAAATAAAGTGCATAATCTAAAAATCAAAAAAATATGAGAAATAGCTACAAGAATATTGAAATAAATTGCGCCAAAAATACACACGAACGTGTTTTTGAATTAATTGATGCAGATATTGATTCAACCATTGTGGACATACCTAGTGGTTATGGTGCTTTTGTTCTCAGGCTTCAAGACCATGGATTTAACAATGTCATTGCAATTGATATTGAGAACATTCTAAAAATTCCCCATGAGAACTTTTCCACTGGCGATATGACCAAGTCTTTACCAATGGAGAGTGGCTCAGTTGACACGCTGGTCTGCATCGATGGTATTGAACATATAGATAAACAATTTCAATTCATTAAAGAGGTAAGTAGAGTTCTTAAAACGGATGGAAAATTAATTATCTCTACTCCAAATATCAGCTCACTTAGATCAAGATGGAGGTGGTTAATGAGCGGACATCATAACAAATGCAAATCCCCATTAGATGAAAATAACCCGAACCCACTACACCATATTGGCATGATTTCCTTTCCTGAAATGCGCTACCTGTTGCATACTAACGGTCTTTATATACAAAATATTTCTACCAATCGAATCAAGTCAATCAGCTGGCTATATTTACTCATAGCACCATTATCATACTTATACACCACACTTTCTTATAGAAAATCTGGAAAAAAAGAAGGGACTGGTATCATCAACCAACAAGTCAAGTCCAGTATGTTCTCATTGTCGGTTCTATTAGGTGAAACTTTGATTATTAAGGCAGTCAAAAAATAATGATTTCAGTTTCCATTATTGCCAAAAATGAAGAGCATAATATTGATCGATGTCTTCAATCTGTTCAATGGGCTGATGAAATTATTGTTGTAGACTCTGGATCTACTGATCAAACACTTGAAATCTGTAAAACACATAACTGCATTATTATTAAAACACCTTGGCTTGGCTTTGGAAAAACCAAACAAATTGGTATTAATGCTGCACAAAATGATTGGGTATTCTCGATCGATGCGGATGAAGAAGTCTCCAAAGAGCTTCAAAGCAACATACTCTCCATTGTAAAGCGGGCTGAACACCAAGCATTTGATATCAAGCGCATTTCCTACTATCTAAAAAAACAAATTAACCACTCAGGATGGCAGACTGACTACCCACTAAGACTGTTTAATAAGCAATACGGAAACTTCAACGATGCCATTGTACATGAGGCGGTAATTATGCAAGATAGAAGCCTGTCTCGAATAGAAATGCCAATTTACCACCATCCTTTTCCAGATATCAACACGCATATTAAAAAAATTAATCATTATGCACAATTAGGAGCGCAAATTCTATTCAAAAATGGAAAAAACACTTCATTATCTTATGCAATATTCAGTGGCATAGTAAAGTTCATCAAAATGTATTTAATAAAACGGGGATTTTTAGACGGAAAAGAAGGTCTAGTGCTAGCAATTCTTTCAGGATTTAGCTCAACACTCAAATACCTTAAACTCTGGTCTTTATGGAGAACCAAGTGAGAGTGCTGCATATTGATACTGGCCTTGAGTGGCGAGGAGGTCAACGCCAAGCACTAACCCTACACAAAGGGCTCTTGAGTCATAATATCGAGAGTCTGTTTATCTGCAATCAGGATGGAGAGCTTTATCAGATCTGTCAAAAGCAAAATGAACAATCCCACCAAGGGTTTGATTTTCATGGCGAATATTCCTTAAGAACTCGATCACAAATCAAAAAAATTATTAATGACTTTAGGCCCACTATCATTCATTGCCATGATAGCCACTCTGTAGCATTGGGAGGGCGTTTTCATCACACCCACACCTTGTTCCATACACGTAGAGTTTCCTACCCCATTAAATTCTTATCTAGATATCTAAAATACCGCAATGTTGATGTACATGTGTGTGTCAGTGAAGACATACGCCGCTATATGTTGCAACACTTTAACAATACATTTACCATTCACAGTTGTGTTGACTTAAAGCGATTTCAACACAAGAAAATCAATGATGTATTTGAGCAACGTGCAAAAACAAACTTAGTGTACGTTGGTGCTTTTTCTCACCAAAAAGGGCTTGATATATTAATGCATGCCTTTAGTAAGCTAACAAAAAATCATACAGATGTTGCACTACATTTGGTTGGTGATGGCGAGCTACTAACCACTATACAACAACTATCAATCACTTTAAATATAGACGACAAAGTTAGGTTTTATGGTGCTAGAAAGGATGTAGAAAACTTCTACCTCAATGCTGACTATGTTGTCTGTCCATCAATCAGTGGAGAGGGTTCAAGTGGTGTTATCAAAGAAGGTATGGCTGCAGGAAAGATTGTCATTGCCAGTGATCTAACTGCTAATAAAGAGTTAATTGATCATCGCAAAAATGGTCTGCTTTTTAAAAATGAGAGTAGCGATGCGCTGACTGACACTTTAAGCCAGGTTATTGATCAAACCGTCAAACTCAACACTCAAGACATTCAAGATAAAGTTGCACTGTTTGATTGCCAGAATACCGTCAACTCATATATTGAGCTATACAAGACAAACAAATAGCGTTAAATTTATAAACTAATACGATTTGTATTGTAATATAACATGGTGACACGTTGGAATTTGGCCTGTAACAACTTAAAACCATGATTAGTTAATGTGCGATTAATCTCAACGAATGTATAATCTTGGTTCTCGCCCCTTTCTGGGCCGCAATCTACCGTAATATAGTCAATTTGATCAAACAATCCTATTGCACCTTTTAACACCTCTGGCTCAGCACCTTCAGCTTCCACTTTTAAAATTACGGTGCCTGAGTGATCTGACAAGTCTATGGTTTCATCCAGCCTAACCGCCTCTATCTCAAATTTCCCTTCAGCATCTCCCATGTCAAAAACAGAGCTATCTCCCGATCCAGGCAAGGAATGTATTGTCAATGTTTTTTTCTCATGCCACAAGGCATTTCGATAAACTTGTGCGCCTTTAGAGGCATTAAGCTTTACACAACAAAATTCTTTTTCTTCTGGCTCAAATCCCATGTATACCAACGAATGAGACTTTGCCCACACTGATAATTCACCCACATTAGCACCACATTCAATAAGAATATCGCCTGGCTTTGTATCTATCTCATTAAGTGAATATTCTTCAGCCAGCATATCGACCCCTTGTGCAATGCCTTTTTTGTATCTATTGTGTCGATTCAGTCGAGCAATATAAATAGATTGTTGGGTATCGGAAATTCTATACAAGCCATTATCCTCTGGATAAACCAAGTGTTGCTTGCCTCTGACCCTACCTTTTAAGTTAATCAAAAAACATTGCAGCTTTATAAGAAAAATATTCATAACAGACCCTAACAAACACTAAAATAACAAAAAACTAGTCAATATAATAAAAATACATGGACAAGCGCTTTACCATTGCCATTATCCACAGGAATGGGGTGAACCAACTTAAAACCGCTCTTGATAGTGCCTTATTAGCATCCTCTGACAATGATGAGATTATTGTTGTTGATAATAATAGTGATGATAATTCAATTCAAACAATAGAAGCAGGCGAGCTATACAAAAAGGTTAATTTTATTAAAAACACCTGCAATGCGGGTTACGGTTATTCTTGCAATCAAGCCATGCACCAAGCTCAAGGTAAATATTTTTTATTATGCAACAACGACATTGAGCTACCTGGAAATTGCTTAGACCACTTTGAATCACTGTTTGAATCCGACCCTACCGCTGGACTGATTGGACCACAAATGTATTCTCCCAAGGGGATTAAAATGCGTTCTTATGGCACTCAAAATCCCAGCCTAATGTCACAACTAGATCTCATTGGCAGGCCAATCAAAAACAAAGTGTTAGTCCAATTTTCACCTGCTTCTATTCTTCGTGGCGCCTGCCTTGCTGTTAAAAGAGAGATGACAAAAGATATTGGTATGTATGATGAAGATTTCTACTTCTATCATGAAGAAACTGAGTGGTGTGTTCGTATTAATCGAAGTGAAAAGTGGCGCGTTATGTTTGCACCTGAAATCCAAATTTCACACGTCGGTGGTGGCAGTACCAGTAGTGTGTTTGCCGCTTCTAGAATTGAGTTTTTTAGATCAAGATTAATCTTTTGGAGAAAGGTTTTTTCCACTCCTCAATTAACAATTTTATATTTATGGAATATTCCCAAGCTACTAGTAGATTGGGCATTCTACCTAATGGCCACCATGCTCACAATAGGGCTTAACCAGCGGCTCAAGAAAAAGCTAGTTGACCGCTCTATTGTAATCGCTTGGCTGTTATTAGGAAAGCCACATCATTGGGGGCTGCCGAATAAATGCAACTAAGAGCTATTAACTGACTAAATATTGCCCCGAAAATTCCTTAATTTTATTAACAATATACTCCCTGTCTGATGTGCTAATCCACCAGCCCACTGGAATAGACACTTGAGTTGCATTAAATACATCCACGCCAGGCAGTTCGCACAAACTTTCAGCAAATGCTGTGTGTTTGTCGTTACGCTCGTGTACCCTAGAAGTCATTACCCCTTGTTCACTCATCCAAGTGCTAAATAAGTCTCTTTTTTCAATATGTAGCGTGTAAAGCCATGAGGAAGACTTAGCATTTTGCGGCTTATCAATGAGCTTCACACCTTTAACACCCTGCAAAACCTGATCATAATATTGTTGGTTATCAATATGTCCATCAACAATCTCATCTACATGTTTGAGTTGCTCAATGCCGATCGTGGCACAAATGTCGTTCATATGAAATTTATAACCATACTCTAAAACATTTTCTTCACACCTAAACTCCTTTCGCTTTGCATCTCGGTCAATACCATACCAACGTAACAACTTACCGCGCTCATAATCTTTTTGATCTTTACACAATAGTAAACCGCCATCAACAGTAGTAATGTGTTTAATCGCTTGCAGAGAAAACATCACAAAGTCCGAATGATTGCCAATTTTTTTCCCTTGATATTCTGAACCCATAGCATGCGCTCCATCTTCGATGGTCTTAATATTATGTTGCTTGGCAATTTGGTTGATGGATTCAATATCACAAGGAATACCGCCAAAATGCACCATTACAATCGCTTTGGTTTTGTTTGTAATTTTTGCCTTAATAGATTCTGGACTAATCAGGCCAGTTTCCGGGTCGACATCAGCCCAAACTATCTTTGCACCGGCCGCCAATATCGGCATGTTGGTGGCTGTACAAGTCATTGCTGTGGTAATCACCTCATCACCATGACCTACATTAGCCAATCGAAGAGCCAAGTGCAAACCTGAAGTGCCAGAATTCAATGTCAATACCTTGTCATTGCCAAAATATTGAGCCAATTGCTCTTCAAACTCATCTACTTTTTTACCTTGGCCAATAAAACCACTATGTAGCACCTCTAGCAGAGGCTTGTCTACCGATTTAGGCATGTGCACTTTAAACAACACTTTTTGATCCATTTTTACCTCTGTTTATTTGTAATACTTTGCCGCTTGAAATACGACACCTTGTTTGTCTTTAGCAGACAATAGTGGTTCTAAGCCACCCAATTGCCAATCAATCTGCAGATCGCCATCATTCCAGATAATCGTATGCTCATCTTCAGGCGCATAATAGCCGGTAGTTTTATAAAGAAAATCAACCGTATCACTCAGCACCACAAACCCATGTGCCACGCCAGGTGGTGCCCACAATTGTCGATGGTTTTCACCGCTTAGCTCAACAGTATAATGCTGTCCAAAGGTGGGGGAGGTCTGTCGCAAATCAACAATCACGTCCAACACTTTCCCTGAAACCACTCGAACCAATTTGCCTTGCGGGTTTTTTAACTGATAGTGTAGCCCTCTTAACACACCTTTAGAAGATCTGGAGTGGTTGTCTTGCACAAATTCCGCGCCAATCCCAAGCTCCTTAAGGCGACCCTTGTTCCAGCTTTCTAAAAAAAATCCGCGCTGATCACCAAAAACCTTGGGGGTTAGTAGTAATGCATCTTGTATGGTTGTTTGCTGCGCTTGCATTAAAAAATGGTCTGGCGCGTTAATTGCAATAAATAGTCACCATAACCGCTTTTTTCCAACGGCTTAGCGATTGTTTCCAACTGCTCGGTATCAATCCACTGATTGCGCCAAGCAATTTCCTCTGGACAAGCAATTTTAAGGCCTTGGCGTTTTTCCAAAGTATGTACAAATTGTGATGCCTCTAATAATGATTCGTGTGTGCCTGTATCTAACCATGCCATGCCTCGACCCATCACTTGTACATCTAACTTGTGCTGTGTGAGGAAGTGCTGGTTAATACTGGTAATTTCCAACTCGCCACGTGCTGATGGTTCAATAGCCTTAGCAACATCCACTACACTGTTGTCATAAAAATACAAACCGGTTACTGCATAATTTGATTTTGGCTGCTCAGGTTTTTCTTCAATTGACAGTGCCATGCCCTGCTTGTCAAAATCAACCACGCCATAAGCCCTAGGATTACTCACTGGATAAGCAAACACTGTTGCACCTTCTGCCTTACTGGCGGCACTACGAAGCAAGTCTGAGAATTCGTGACCAAAAAACAGATTGTCGCCTAAAACCAAAGCACAAGAACTATCTCCAATAAATTCCTCGCCAATAAGAAACGCTTGTGCCAAGCCATCAGGAGACGACTGTACGGCATAAGATAAATTCATGCCCAATCTTGACCCATCACCCAATAATTGTTCAAAGCGGGGCGTGTCTTGTGGTGTTGAAATGATCAATATATCTTTGATACCCGCCAACATCAAAGTGCTTAACGGATAATAAATCATCGGCTTATCATAAATAGGTAGCAGCTGTTTAGACATTGCCTGTGTGACAGGGTGTAGTCTTGTGCCTGATCCGCCTGCCAATATAATTCCCTTCATGACTTAATTACTCCCAATCTTTCACCTTGGTAACTACCATCTTTGACTCGATCGCACCAAATTTGATTATCCAAATACCACTGTACAGTTTTTCTAATGCCTGTTTCAAAGGTTTCGTCTGGCACCCAGCCTAGCTCATTGGCAATTTTACTCGCATCAATGGCATATCTAACATCGTGCCCAGCACGATCTGTCACATAAGTAATTAGTTGCTCATATTTTGAAACACCTTTATGCTGACTCGGCATCAAATCATCCAATATTGCACAAACAACTTTAATCACTTCAATGTTTTGCATTTCATTGTGCCCACCAATATTATAGGTTTCTCCAACCTTTCCATTTAAAGCAACATGCAGTAATGCTCTAGCATGATCATTCACATAAAGCCAATCACGCACCTGCTTTCCATCGCCATAGATCGGCAAATCTTTACCCTCTAAGGCATTCAAAATAATCAATGGGATTAGCTTCTCTGGAAATTGATATGGGCCATAATTATTAGAACAATTGGTAATCAATGTTGGTAGGCCGAATGTTCTTTGCCAGGCACGCACCAAATGATCAGAACTGGCTTTAGCCGCTGAATAAGGCGAACTAGGCGCATAAGAGGTTGTCTCAGTAAATAAGTCATCCACCCCCTCTAGATCACCATAGACCTCATCAGTCGAGACATGATGAAAGCGAAAATCATTCTTTTTATCGTTATCCAGGCTCGACCAATACTCCTTTGCTTGCTCTAGCAAAACATAAGTGCCGACAATATTGGTCTGAATAAACTCTCCTGGTCCATCTATTGATCGATCAACATGAGACTCTGCAGCAAGGTGCATAATTACATCAGGTTGGTGCATATTTAGTACGCGCTTAATTTTACCAGCATCGCAAATGTCCACTCGCTCAAACACATACCTATCATTACCATCGATAGAGGTTAATGATTCTAGATTGCCTGCATAAGTTAACTTATCAACATTAACAACACTGTGATTCGTACAATTAATAATGTGTCGAATGACGGCCGAACCAATAAAGCCTGCACCACCTGTAATTAAAAATTTCATGATTTGGCTTTAAGGCTAGACTTTATCAAACCGAGAGAAATAGCTATAAATACTGCATAGAACAACGTAGTAGATTGGTGATCAAAAACTCCAGAGGTAAAAGAATAAAACGTGTAATGCAACACAAGAACCATAGTAAATATAATTGGCACCCGATCATTATGTCGAATTTTTTTCTTAGAAGCGTGAAAAGCTCTTTTGATTGGAGTTAATAACACCAATAAAAACGCAATAAAACCAACAACTCCTTGCTCCACTAAGCTAGAAATATACTCACCATGTGGGTGATTAAATTGCCCAATATATTGGTTAACCTTTTTTTGATTGATTAAAACTTGCTTGTGCTGAGCATATTTCCCTTCACCAACACCTATAACAGGGTTAGATTTAATAATTTCATAGGCTGCCTTCCACATCTCTAATCGTGAACCACTTGATGTATTAGACTTACCATCTTCCACCCAAGATGACACACCAGAAAAAGCTAAATCAATCCTATTCTCAACTCTAGTTTGAGGAACAAGATAGGCTATTAGAACGATACTTAAAAAAGCTGCAAAAATAATTGATTTAATTCGGGAATGCCACCCCATTGGATTTAATATTAAAATCACTATTATTGATAGAAAAGCTGCAATCCACACTCCTCTACCTCCAGATAATAATGAAGCTACCATTCCTAATAAGGCAGCGGAAAAAAATATTAAATTTAATATTTTACTACGATCTTGATGAATAAAAAGAAAATTCGACAGTCCAAATATAGAAGCATACAGGGTCACAATGCCAGTATTGTCCTGAAAATCATATAAGCCGTATGATCCAAATTCAAGCATTAATTGATTAACACCAATAATAGTTGACGCAGCTACTATACTCCAAATAAACCAATTAATACCAATAGAGAGCTTCCTAGTAAAAAGAAAAATTGGCAACACTAAGACTAATCTAGAAGGTGTATCTAAGTCATGCCAATCACCGTCAAACCACCATACACTTAATGCCACAATCACAAAGTAAGTGCCAAATGAAAGAAGAAAGTATCGCTCCCATCTCTCTAAAACAACTTTGTCTCTGTATAATCCTAGACCAACAAGACTAAGAATCAACATTAATACGACTAGCAACCCTCCCTTTGGAAAGGCAATAATAGCAACCGGCAATATTAAGATTAATAAGCTTGATACTAAAACAATTAAAGACGCTAATTTATCAAGAAATGACATTTACTTAACAATAGAAAATGAATAAGATTAAGTTATTTTATCACCCAATCTTCTGGATTTTTGTTTATCTATGTGTCCATTTGGTGGTTCGTCTATCACTTAGCCAAACTTTACAGGTTGATGATAGAGAGCAAGTATTTTTTGCACAAAATCTCTTACTAGGATACCCAATGCCACAACCGCCTTTATACAGTTGGCTTAGCTGGAGTATGTTTCAAATATTTGGCATAGGGTTGCTGGCATTAACCTTACTTAAATACGCACTAATTGCTGCAACTTTTTGGCTAACTTGGTTGGTTTCTGGGCAGTTATTCCAGCACTTACAGACACGATATATAGCGACATTTTCTTACTTGTTAATGCCGTCATTTGCTTGGCATATGCACCAAGGGTTTACCCATACCATTCTACTAGGTTTTGGAATTATTCTATCACTACACGCAGTACTCTCTCTAAAAAACAACCCTAATATAAAAAATTATTTATACTTAGGGTTGGCGCTAGGAATAGGCCTAATGGGTAAATATAGCTTTCTACTCTTCATGATTCCGATTCTTATTGCCGCACTCACTATTGATTCCTATAGATCTCTTATGCTGAATAAACGATTCTTATTAACTTTAGGGATTTTTTTGTTAATTATTACCCCACACACTTATTGGTTGACAGAGCACTATCAAGAAATATTTTCCATGGCAGATCAAAGATTGCAAGTTAGTGGTGACAATCTGATATTAGACCGCCTCAAATCTGTTGGGAAATTTTTCGGGTCAGCCATCGCATTTGTAACTCCTTTTGCACTGTTATTTCTTATTAGCAACTGGAGACAACTATTTAACCAAGACAAGCAATTGGTCAAGCAAGATAATTCTCTATTGTCTCGTTTTTATTGGATTATTGTTATTTCTGTCTTGGTTTTAGCGATATTTATCAGTATGCCTCATTTTAAAGTTAGGTGGTTTCACCCATTAATGATGCTCTTTCCATTATGGATGTTATTACGCATTGAGCGTAAAACTCTTCTATCACCCAAAGTTACCAAGTGGTTTTATAGCTTTGTCATTCTATTAACCATCTTAGTATTATCAGTCCGTATTATGCAAATGACAATTGGACCCGAACTTGGAAAATATGGTCGACTCAATAAGCCTATTATAGAAACACTGAACAAACTACCTGATGAGTTAACCAACAATGCCATTATTAGAACCGACGACTATTTTCTTGGACCTCACCTATTGTTAAAATACCCAAACCATATCATTATCAATTCTAAGAGCTTTAACGGCCTTTCTCTAAGTGATTCAAATAAGTGCCTCTGGCTGTGGGATGATGATGAAAACCATTCCAAACCAAAAACCCAGAAAACACTAAAGACTGGGAAATTAGAAACCCATGTGGCTGAATTTAAATACACTTTATTTTATTCACTTAGCCCAGCACAAGAGTGTCGCTAAGAGTCTTGTAGCGCTTCTCGTCTAATCAACATAAGATTGCGCACGTACACAAACAAACCCATGCCTTGACCAATAATAAACACGGGGTCTTGTCTAAGGATGGCATAACTAAGAAGCGTCAAGCCGCCCGCCAAGCTAAAATACCAAAATGCATTAGGAATAATGCTTTTCTTGTGTTTTTCGCTATGAATCCACTGAATTAAAAAACGCATAGAAAATAGCGCTTGGCCAGCAAGCCCTAGGATTAACCATGAAGTCGGAATATCTTGCATTTAAAGCTCCTGTATATCAGTAAGTCGTGCGCGATTCTGCAGCCAACGAACACCCAAAATATCAACAATACCCACCCATAGGCGATTGTGGAATCCATATTTAGACACACCCAATGCACGATGACGGTGATTAACTTCAATAGACACTACACGACCACCTTGGCGTTGAAATAATGCCGGAATATAACGATGCATATGATCAAAATATGGCAATGATAAAAAACTATCACGTGCAAAAACCTTAAGACCGCATCCTGTATCAGGCGTACCATCCCTTAACAATCTGTCTCGTATACCATTGGCGTATTTTGAAGAAATTCGCTTTAGCCAAGTATCTTTGCGTTTTTTACGATATCCAGCAACCACAAGCCATGGGTCTGCAGCCTGATTATTGATCAACTCATTGTGTAGATTTGGAATATCCGCCGGATCGTTCTGACCATCACCATCTAGTGTGGCTATCCAGGCTGATTTTGCCTGTTGAACGCCTGTTCTTACTGCGGTTGATTGTCCACTATTTTTAAGGTGTTTAATTACCCTGAGCTCTGTTAATTTTTGTTTAATTTTTAACAGTACATCGAGTGTTTTATCCGTACTGCCATCATCTACTACAATAATTTCATATTGATATTTTTTAGACAAGGCTGTAACAATCTCATTAATTAAAATACCGATACTTTCTTCTTCGTTATGCACCGGTATGACGACAGATAAATCCATATGTTTTTAAGAGTAATCGAAAATTAGCATATACTACCCTATGTATTAACTTTATTGACAAAAGTACATGAGTAAAAAAGTGGTTTTTTTGGACCGAGATGGTGTCATTAATAAAGAAGTAGGTTATCTACACAAAATCGAAGACTTTCAATTTATTGATGGGGTATTTGACGCTTGCTTGAACCTTCAATCACTTGGGTTTGAATTGGTTGTTATTACTAATCAATCTGGCATTGGTCGAGGCTACTATAGTAAAGATGAATTTCACACGGTTAATGATTGGATGTTGCAACAATTTAACAATCAAGGGGTTAACATTCTTGATGTGTTTTTCTGTCCACACGGGCCTGAAGATGGTTGCTCTTGTCGAAAACCCAAGCCAGGCATGTTGCTAACAGCCAAAGAAAAGTATGATATTGACATGAGTCAGTCCTGGATGATTGGCGATAAAGAGGCTGACATTACTGCCGCCAATGGAGCAGGTATTCAAAATACCATTTTAGTAAAAAGTGGCCATGCTATTGATGAGAACAACTCAAAAACAAGTTTTGTTCTAAACTCTATCGAACAAGCAAAAACAGTAATTAGAGACTAAAGATTATTGTACGCCTTGTACCATTTGGCAAAGTTTTCAACACCTTGCTTAACACTCATACTCGGCTTGTAGCCAAACTGCTCTACTAGATCGTCTACATCTGCATAGGTATCTGGCACATCTCCTGGTTGGAGTGGTAGTAGTTCTTTCTCCGCTTTCTTACCGAGTGAGGTTTCTAGTGCTTCAATATAATCCATTAACTCTACTGGATTGTTATTACCAATATTGTAAACTCTATATGGCGCACTACTTGTGGCTGGATCTGGATTATTGCTATCCCAGTCTTCATTAGGTGGTGCTGGTCTATCTAGTATTCTAATGATGCCTTCGACAATATCATCAATGTAGGTAAAGTCTCTACGATGTTTACCGTAGTTAAATACAGTGATTGGCTCGTCATTCATAATGGCTCTGGTGAACTTTTGCAGTGCCATGTCAGGCCTGTCATAAGGGCCGTATACCGTAAAAAATCTCAGTCCTGTGGTTGGCAAACCGTACAAATGTGAATAAGTATGTGCCATTAGCTCATTGGCTTTTTTGGTAGCCGCATACAAGCTCACTGGGTGGTTAACCGCCTCATGCGTAGAGAATGGCTGTTTGGTGTTTAAACCATACGTAGAGCTTGATGATGCGTACACAAGGTGCCCTACTTTGTTTTGTCGACATCCTTCCAAGATGTGGGCAAAGCCTACTAAATTGGTGTCAATGTAAGCCAGTGGATTTTCAATGGAATAACGCACCCCTGCTTGAGCAGCCAAATTAACCACACCTTCAAATTGCTCGTCTTTAAACAGCTTAGCCATAGCCTCGCGATCTTCAAGATTCATTCTAATATGAGTGTAGTTAGGA
>Ga0181555_1001630_pt1 | contig 19655 bp, 15 predicted proteins | sample 011ome_15_FD_145601 | JGI IMG/M metagenome (GOLD analysis project Ga0181555, IMG submission 145601) | Coastal salt marsh microbial communities from the Groves Creek Marsh, Skidaway Island, Georgia - 011504AT metaG (spades assembly) | ecosystem: Environmental > Aquatic > Marine > Intertidal zone...
CGAAACGCAAGAGCGGCGCTTGCGCCAACTCGAAGCCGTCACCGCGAAGAGCGCCTCCTCTTTGACTGTACCAAAACAACATCGCTCTCAACAACAACAACAACAACAACAACAACGCGCGACGACGACGACGAAAATAAATCGCGAAAACGAGGAAAAGAAAATCGAAGCTCGAGTTCGTTTACTCCAAGCTTTGCGAATAAAATGAAATAGTTTATTATTAGTAAAAACGTTGTAGTATTGGGGTAGAGAGTAATCTTATTAAAATATCAAAAACTCTGATGTTCCCGACGTTTCGTATCATGTTCGAACGTTAGAGAGACAAAATCGCTCCTTTTTACAGCGATTTTTCGCCAGCAAGAAAGAACAAAAAAAAACAAAAAGAAGAGATCACCACACGGACGCGCAAGTAATCGTTTAAACGACGAATACTCTATTATTCCTCTTAAACTCCTCCGTTTGATCTTTCCGAGAAGAAGAGTGAACACTCACACACATAAACACAGAACACTTTATTAAACGCGCGCGCGCTTTCGAGTATATACATATAAACACTACGAGAAGAAGAAGAAGAATGTTCGGAGGACGGAAAAATTCCGCGAGCAACTCGGAAGCCTCCGAGTCCGATTTTCAGTCCGCCGACGATGCGAGATCGCAATCGCAATCCCGGTCGATTATGTCCGCGAAATCCGCGCAAAGTTCGAAATACGACGACGCGGACGAAGCGTTCGACGCCGCGAAAATGAAGAAAGGGAAAGGGAAAGCGGTGAAAGCCGATCCGGGGTTGATGGACGAAGAAGAGAACATGAGCGATAAGAGTTCGCAGTCGTCGCAGCAAGAGAAGCGAGGAGGCGTGGCTGGATTGTTTCAAAATCCGTTCCGAAGGCGCCCGTCGGTGGACGGACCGCCTCCGAATACTACCACCAGTAATAACAACAACAATCCGTTCCAAACGAGCGAGGCGATGGCTGCGCTTAACGCGGCCATGTCGGACGACTTTACCGCCGAAGAGAAGAGAAAGTTCCGCGAGCAGTTCAAGGAGAATTCGAAATACAAACCGCCCGAGGACAGCGAGGACCCGACGGTGAACGAACAAATCGCCAGGGAGGTTTTAGCGAAGGCAACGTCGAAGAGAGCCGCGCAGAAAGCGAAGCAAAACGCGAAAGCGAACCCGACGATGGACATGATGATTAGAGACGCGTTGGTGAAAGGTTTCGACGTGGATACCATGCGACGATTGCCGCCTCCGCAAGAGTTGGGCATCATCAAAGGTTTCATCGTCGTCGACGACACCAAGAGCAAAAAGTATCCGATTTATAAATATTACGTTCACGACGAGCAAGGAAAATACGATAAATTGGTCATGTGCTGCCAAGAGGAGCAAACGTTAGCGAAAGTGAAAATTGGTAAGAGATACATCTTTTCGACGTGCACGAACTTTAAAGCGGAAGGGGAAGATTACCTCGGGAAAATGTCAGGGAACTTTTTAGGCTCTCGATTTACCGCGTACGACCAAGGCGAGAAGAAAAGCGACGAGGTCGAGGAGGAGTATGAGCGCAGAGTCGTCACGGCGATCGTGTACGAACCGACTATTTTTACTCTGGGCGGAAGCTACCGAAAGATGACGTGCCTCGTCCCAACCTTATACAAACAAGACAAGAATGGAAAAGCGCGATTGGAAAAGTGGGAAGCGATGAGAGATATGAGACACATGCGATTATTAATGTCCAAGGTCCCGGAGTATAGAATGTTTGACGGGCAGTGGCATTTCTGCTACAAGTACGGCGGCCGCGTAAAGATCCCGAGTAAGAGGAACTTCCAGTTGGTCCGAGACAACAACGAAGACGAAGTAGTCATGTTGTTTGGTAAATTGGCGCACAACGTGTGGGCGTGCGATTACTCGCACCCGTTGAATGCCTACCAAACCTTCTGCATAGCGATGAGCGCAATGTCCGAAAAGTTAGCTACGAAGTGGTAAGAAGAAGTGAGGAGAAGAGTGAATATCTTTGCGGTTCGAGAGCGAAGAGCGAAGAGCGGCGAAGATCATCTATGCATATACCATAACCACACGCGAACACACACACACACACAGACATCTTGTATTATTTTAATAAGAACATATATACCATTATATATACCTGGTACACACATACATACATGCTCGGTAACTAAAAAAGCCTCCCGCGTTCTTTCTTTCTTTACTTTTTCCACTGCTCGAATTTCTTACATCGAATAAAGACGCACACGAGGAAGTGAGCGAGCGAGAGAGAGTGTGTGCGTGCGCGTGCGCGCGTGTGAGAGAGAAACAGAGAAGAGTCTGAATTCATCATGTCCACCTCCCTCTCTCGCGTCAAGTCTCTCCTCTTCCCGCCAGTGACGAGCAAAACCATCTTCCTCTACGCGTTCGTCGTTCGCCTCGCACTCGTACTCTTCGGGCGAGTCCAAGACGCGCACCCGGCGTTCTTCTCTGGCGTTCGGTACACGGATGTCGATTACGACGTGTTTACGGATGCCGCGAGATACGTGTGCAACAACCAATCGCCGTACGAAAGAAACACGTACAGGTACACGCCTTTACTCGCGTGGATGTTGACACCGAACGTGTTCTGGTTCGCAGAGTTTGGGAAGGTTTTGTTCAGTCTGTGCGACGTGTACTGCGGGAAACTGGTGCACGAAATCTTGCGAAAACGAAAATGTTCGGAGAGTTTTACCATTCAAATGACCGCGCTGTATCTGTTTAATCCTCTGACGATGGCGATTAGCACGAGAGGGTCGTGCGACGCCGTCGCGAACGCTTTAGTGTTGTTCTCGTTGAAGAGTTTGATGTTTGGGACGATATTGAATTCCGCGGTGAGTTTTGGGTTGGCGGTACATTTTCGGATGTATCCTGTTATATACATTGTGCCTCTGATTGTGGCTCTGGACGTACAGTATCACGTGAATTGGAACTATTACGGCGGAGGAAGTGGAGCGAAGTTGGAGAGAAGCGGGTGTAAGAGTAAAAGAGAAAGATTGCAGTCGTCCGGAGTAGGAGATGATCAAGAGCTACAGCAGCAGCAACAGCAACAACAAAATAAAGTAGCAGCAAAAAACAATAGCGATCGCCAATCGATGGCGATAGAAACAAAAGAAACCAGACGACTGCGAAGAGCGCGCGCGTTAGCTTCGAAAAGTGCATTCGGCGCCAACGGATTGTTCAACATCGCTCGACTCTTGTTTGCGGGCATCTCCTTCACCGCTTTCGCGTTCTCAACGTTCGCGTGCTACTGGAAATACGGCCAAGCATACCTGAACGAGGCCATCTTGTACCACTTCTCTCGAAAAGATCCGAGACACAACTTCGCGCCGAACTTCTTCAGCGTTTACCTGGACACCGCCATCGAAGACGCCGAATCCGATTTCGGCGCCTACATCCTCTCCAGATCTCTCACCAAAGCGTACGCCTTGGCGAGCAAAATCACCCAATACGGCTTAACCGTCCTCATCGGCATCGCGTTCGCGTACGACCTTCCTTTCGCGATGTTCGCGCAAACCTTCGCGTTCGTCGCGTTCAACTCGGTGATCACCTCGCAATACTTCGCCTGGTGGTGCGCTTTACTCCCGATCAGCCTCGCCACCTTCGACTACTCCAACCGCGACTCCGCCGCGCGCGTCATGAGCGCAACGATCACTTGGATCGTCAGCAAACTCGTCTGGTTAAAAAACGCGCACGCTTTGGAAATGTCGGGCGAAGAAAACGGCCACTTCAACGCATGGGCGGCGAGTTGCGGCTTCCTCTTCGCCAGCGCGAACGCGTTGCGCGCTCTCGTATCAGAGCAGAGAACGAAGCGAGTTTTCGTCAGAGGAAAAGTATACACGTTGGAGAAAGAACCACGAGTAGGAGGAGGAGAAGATCATCATCATCACGACCACCAATCCTTCAACGCGGGTTTTGGTGGTACCACCGCTCCAGAAGGTAGTATTTATACGTAGTTTTTAGTTATTAAAGTAAAGAGCAAGACTTCTTGGTTTTAGACTGTCCAAGAAGATAAAAACTTCTTCACAAAATTACGCACAAAACACTTTACTTTCCTCCTCTTTAAATGTCGTCGTTACTCTTATCCGCATCGTCGACGACGAGTTTCAGAGCCTCCTCGGCGTATACTTCTTCATCCTCTGGACGTCAACTTCTTTACGCGTCGTCGTTTAAGAAGAAAGTGACTCACGTTGTTGTTCCAATCGAAGCCGCCAAGGCGAAAGAACAACTCGCGCCGAAAGCTTCGAACAAGAAGAAACAACAATCGTCCTCGAAAATGGCAATCGATAGTGGTGCAACAACACAAACGCCGGATTTCTTACACGTTTCCAACGCGGTCGTCTCTTCGCAACCGTTCGCGTTCGTGGTTGGTTTTGTCGGCGCGATTGCGATTGTCAAAGCGCACAAAAGAGACAAAACGAACGCGTTGCGCAAGACGAAAGCGGTTCTGAGATACTTCGACGCGAAAGGCGCGGCGGAGGTGATTCGAACGTTATTTGCAGCCGCGGAGTGCGATTACGAGGATTTTAGATACAAATTTAACATGGTGGAGAACAAGCCGACGATTGAAAAGCAACATCCGTTGGATAAAGAACGCGGGTTGTTTAAGCAAAATCTGGATAGGTTGCCGATTTTAGAACACTCTGGGATGTCTGTGGGACAATCGAAAACGATCGAACGGTACGTGGCGAGAGATTTAGGTTTGTACGGTAAAAACATGGCGGAGAGTTGGAGAATCGACGCGTTTGCAGAGCACGTGAGAGATGTTAAAGACGCGTGGGCGAAAGTGAGAGGGAACCCGTTCGCGCCGCCGGACGACGACCAGATTGCAAAGAAGGAGAAATGGTACAACGAAGACATGACAAAATGGTGCGAACGACTAGAAAAAGTGATTGAAAATGGTGAGGAAGGGTTTGTGGTTGGTGATAAAGTGTCATTGGCGGATGTGGTTTTGTACGTGACGATGACGCAAACGTTCGACGACGCCGCCAGAGCGGAGAAAGCGAGAGAGAGTTGCCCGAAGATGAATAAAGTGATTGAAAACGTGGAGAATTTGCCAGGCATTCAGACGTGGTTGGCGAGTCGACCGGAGAACCGATTTTAACGATGCGTAGACGACGATGGTTGTGCCGAGGGTGAGAGCGAGAGAGAGCACGAGTATCACCAGATTATTTATTTCTTCTGTTTTAACGCACGTTCAACTCAGGTATTTTTATTACTTTTAAATAGATTCTCTTTAATAATCAACATCCAACGACCCGCCTAAATCTCCAGACCCACCCATGTGATCGCAATCATCGTCGTCGTCATCGTCGTACCCCCAACTACCTTTTGGTTTCTTCGGCGCGACTTTCGCGGCGTCCACGATGGCGTTGATCTCCTCCAGCGATTGCAGCTCCTTCAACATGTCCCCATCTGCAGGCCCGGGTTGCGTGTTTCCAAGCGGCACATTCGGCGACAAATCGTGCCGAAACCACGGGTGCATATAAATATCCTCAATCGACGCTCTCTTTTTCGGATCGGTCACGAAAATCTTCCCCATCAAATCCTTACACTCTTCGCTCAAAGAACTCGGAATCTCCGTCGTGCCGCTCAACACTCTTTGCATCATCTTATGACTACTCCCGGGATCTTTCGGATCTTGAAACGGATATCTCCCAACCAACGTCACGTACAACAACACCCCGCACGCCCACACGTCACTTGCCTGTCCATCGTACGGTTGCACTCCGGCGTACACCTCGGGCGCGATGTACGCCGGCGTCCCGATTTGCGTCTTTGGCTGCGAATCAAACCCACCTTTGCTAAACCCAAAATCGCAAATCTTCAGCGTCGGCGTCTCGTTCAAATCCACCAGAGTGTTTTCTAGCTTCAAATCTCTGTGTGAAATCCTCATGTTGTGTAAATACTCCACTCCGCTGATGAGATGTTGGAAAAAATACCTCGCCTGCGACTCGTTAAACTTCCCTTGCTGTTGGACGTAACTGAACAGTTCGCCTCCGCCGACGGCTTCCATCGCGACCGCTAAATGCGTCGGCGTGAGTAAACACTGCCTAAATTTCACCACGTTTGGATGGTTCAAGTTTCTGTGGTTCACAATTTCTCGTCTCACGTGTTCGGTGATCTTATCGCCTCGTTCGATGTATTTAATCGCGTATTGTTTGCCCGTGGATTTTTCCCTCATGAGTTTCGTCAACCCGTACGAGCCGGATCCGAGAAGTTTATCGTTCACGGGTTCGTACGTGGAGTCGTGGAGGTTTTCGTTTATTTTGTTGTTAGTATTCGTGTTGTACGAGGTTGACGTCATCTTCGTTATCTTTTCTTTATCTCTTCTTTCTCTTCTTTCTCAGCGCGCAGCTCTTCGATATTCTTCTTCTTCTTCTCGCAGGAGTAGGGGATTTTTGTTGTCTGATGTCCCAACAAATGCTTTCCTCTATCGATGAGAGAAGAAGAAGAAGAAGAAGAAGAACAACACTCTCGAGAACAACAACAACAACAACAACAACAAAAGGAGAGCCCGAGAGAGAGCGTGGGAGGAAGTACCCGCTGAGAGAGCGAGCAAACGCGAGCGAGCGAGTTTAGAGCGAGAGAAAGAGAGAGAGCGCTTTTTTAATGGAGAAAGTACTTTTGTGTTACGAGTACCATTGCAAACAAAAGGGGGCAAAATACGAGACAAAATGCCTTAAAAACCAGACAGAGACAGAGAGAATAAGAAAAGAAGAGGAAGAGGGAAGAGGAAAAAGAGGGATTTTCAATTTCTCTCTGCTTTTTGTCTCTTCTCTCTTTCTTTTTTTTCTTTTTTTTTCTTTTTTCAACTGTTTTCGAAGAGGACAAACTTCTTTTTCCAACGTTTTTTTTTAAAAAGGTGGTTTTGTGCAAATTACATGCGCAATTTCTTTACATTTAGGCGCGCGCGCTTTATCGAGCGACGACACTTTACCAGAGAGAGAGAGAGGGAAAGATGAGCAGCACCAGCGCGTCCTCCGAGGAAAGCGCAGGTGGTGGTGGTGGTCGTGGTCAGTACGGGGGTGCAAACATATCCTCCCCTGCGTCAGCGACGCCGTATTATTCTCACCAATCGCATATTTTGCAGCACCAAGTCGGAGTTGACTTTCTCTCGTCGTTTCAGCTTCAGCAAACGCAGACGCAGCAAAACCCCGCGGCGCAACAAACGCGAGGGGAACAATCTTCGACGAAACTTTCTTCTCCTTCTTCGCTCTCGTTGAGTGGTGGTCAAGGTGGTGGTTCCGGGCAGCAACACGCGCAGTCGTCATCATCGCCGCAACTGCAGCAACAACAGCAACAGAAGGCGACGACGACGACGACGACGCAACAACAGTCTCAACAATTCTTTTCGCACGTGGTAGCCGCTGGGTGGTGCGCGCAAGCCGCGGAGAATAATCAAATCATGGGCGAGCTCGGGATGCGAGCGTATTTTAACCCGTACGGTATCGCCTTGTCCGGGTGGGATATCGATCATCCTTCGCACGAAAGTCAAGAAATAGAGCCTTCGAGGTTGAACGAGTTCGCTTCGATCGATGACGTGCACACGTCCTCGGAACAAGAAGGAGGATATAACATGCGGTTCCACCCAGATCCAGACGCGAGAGAGGCGTATGGTGGAGCGATGTCGCTGAGAGAACTGTCCGATGCGATCGATTGGCACGACTGGAACTGCCGGGACGTGTCGCTCGCGGCGAAGGACCGGTCGTTTACGCCGCCGTATTTAGGATTGTTGAGAGGGTATTTGAACGCGTATTTCTTACGGTTAGTGGAAATTGGAAGAGTCATTCAGTGCTTTTCCGACGAAGGAAGAGCGGTGTTCGTAGCTTTCCACACCGGGTTGTTGACGAAGAAGGAGAAGAACGAGTTGTATTGCGTGTTGCAAGCGAGAGAGGTTTTGGGAGGCGCGAGCGGTCAAACGCAGCGCTATCAACAACATCCGTACGAGCTCGTCGCGTTTGTGACGAAAGATCGATTGAGAGATCCAAACATGCCGTGGAATTACATCGAGCCTTTGATGCGCGCGCCAGATCCGGCTATCTTTTACGACGATCCTTTAGATTTGGTCTACGACGCGCACGCCGCGTTGGACGTGGACGCCTCTTTTTGGGAACAGTTGGACGATTTATCGTTGGTGAGTTCATTTTTGCCGAAGAATCTTTTGAACTCGCAGTATTTGCGAAGAATATCGGCGAAAGAGGCGATCAATCGAGCCGAAAGAATTTGCAAGTTGGATCCGAAGCAAGCTGCTTTGACGTTTACGAGATTATACGGGCCTCGGCAACCGGGGGAGACGCGCATGGTCCTTCCTTTGACATTTATCGATCACGAAAGCTATAACGCTTTGAGTAGTGATGGTGATAAAAGCGCGTCTTCGACATCAATTGTTCCTTCTTCTTCTTCCGGAACATCTTCTCTTCAAATTGGAAACTGCGCTTTGATTTGTACGTTCATGAAGTCAAAGCGCGGCGTGAATCGCGCGTATCGAGCCATCGGCTTGCAATCTTTAGAAAGCGCCTTCATGGAAGCGCGGATTATCGGTTCTGTCGATCAGCCATGGTTACGTCGAGACGGCCCGAAAGCACCGTCATCGCAACTGCAACGACCGAGAACGGCGACGGGCGGGGCGGAAGAATACAGCGCGCAATTCGAAGCGACGTTGAAACAGTTGCAAGCCGTGCAAACTTCGCGCGCCGCCGCCGCCGTCGCGGTCACCGCCTCTTCGAAGCATAAAAAGCGAGATCAACGGCCAATGTCTCCGGGGACACCAGATGGGCAGCACATTTCGTATTCGTACAAGTATGGCGCGAAGAGATCTCCGGTATCTCCGGTTGAGATTGAAGAAGACGAAGAAGCGAGAAAAGAAAGAGAAGAAGAAGAAGAAGAGGAAGAGGAAGAGTATGTCGCTCGATCGAGCGAAAGAAGAGCGGAGATGGCCTACGCGAATGCGTTAGTTCCAGTTACTCCTGGAACTGGGAAACCACCTTTATATGGCACCGTGGTGGCGGCAGCGGCAAAGCAAGCGAAAATGCACGAATGGATCGAGCCGCGCAGTGCGATTAAGAAGCAACAGCAACAGCAAAAGAAACGCGCCGCGGCGCCGGACGAGGAAGATGTAAAGGTGAAGGGTAAGAAAACATCAACCTCTCGCGTGGCCACCTCTGCCGCGACCGCTCCATCGTCTGGAGGGTTTACATACGAAGGGCCGAAAGTGAACATTCCGAATTTGCCCGAGAACGTCTTAGATGAGGTCTACCAAGCCGCTGGTTTGGACGTATCGTATTCAGATATCAGAGACGTGAAGGAGATGCCGGAGAAAGATCGACTGGACTACCTGAAGCGCCAAAAGAACGCGCATAAACTTGCGGAAGAGATTGTTTTAAAAGAGTTAGCGCCGTTCGGAGAAATTATCGACGTTACCGTCAGGCCGACTAAACACGCGGCGGATCAAATGTATGCGGTCGTGACGTTTAAGAAATGGTACGATCTCGAGGCCAAGGAGACCATCGAGAGCGGCGGCTTATTCACGGTTGAAAATTTTTTCAACAACGAAGGAAAAATTGTCATGCGCAAGAGCGAACGAGATTTTGGCGCGCCGGCGAAGAAGAAGATTGACATTTCTCCCGCGGGTGCTGTATTGGGTGAATTTATGGGTACTAAGAAGATGCTCGACGCCGATGAAGATGTGCGACCGCCGGTGGAGCCCAGATCGGGATGGACGAAAACGAAGCACTCGAGTATTTCTGGCCAGCGCTTGTATCAAGGGAACTGTGGAAAATGCGAAAAGACATGCTTTGTGCCCTTCATGCCAATAGCTTCTATGCCCATTCCAAAGTGTTCGCAGTGCATGAACGAAGAGATGCGAAAGAAGTAAACAGAGAGAAAGAGAGAGAGATTTACGCTTGCGGCGGAAGGCTCAAGCGTAGAGTGAGAAAGGAGGATGGGAAGAAAAAGAAGAAAAAAAAAGTTTTCATAAAAAGTAGTTACACATATACACCTACAACAGCATCTATTCGCGCGCGCAAATCCAACACCACCACACACTCATCCATACATTTATATCATTATTATGTTTTTCTATCGGCTCAAGTTCTCTTGAACTTCTTCTTTCGAGACTTCAACCTCTTTAATCTCTTCGTGCACGTCGTCGTCTAATTTCATTTGTGCCTCGGGCACTATCGTGCTCTGCACGGACTCACCGGGGACGATGCATTCCGTCCGCACGTCTTCGCACTCGTCGTCTTCTTCGGGATAGTACCTATCTTTGCCAATTTGCTTGACGAATCGATTGAATAATTTCACCACCGCGACATTCGGCGTCAACAGTTTAATCGCCAACGATTTCTTCCCTCGCGAATTCCCGAGCTCAGTTTTGATCTTCCTCACCACCCCGGAAGCGGCCACATCGGCCGGTTCTGCCAACGCGTTGACGAACATTCGCCCTTGCTTGCCAAACGCGTACCTCCCACTGGAAATTAAATCCGTAAACACCATCCCTGGACTGACCGTGTGCACTTTAATCATTTTATCTTTCATCTTTTCGTTCGAACTCATCTCTTTGTTTAACGTTTTCGTCAGTTGGCTCAATCCGGCTTTGGTGAATCCATACGCGGCGTATTTTCTCGTTTCCATCCCATCCGATCCCGCTCCTTCCATGTTAAATATGTGATATCCAATAGTATTCTCATCCTTCTGTGCCGCCATCGTTCTCATCGCTTCTCGACAACACAGCAACGTCCCAAGCGCGTTCGTCTTCACCACCTCTTCGATCGTGCTCGGATCCTGATCGATGATATCGTTGTACTCGTACCCGTTCGTCCCGGCGTTGTTGATCCAAAAATCAATCCCACCAAAGTTTTCTACGCAATATCTCGAGAGTTCTGATACTTGCTCGTGATCGCACACGTCGCACGCGATCCCGCACACGTTTTCCATGCCGTATCTCGCGCGCAACTCGAGGACGACATCGTTCACATTCGCCTCTGAACGAGAAGTCACGCACACTCGATCGCCTTCCTGTAAAAATTGGTTGGCGAGTTCGTAGCCTAAACCTTTCGTGGACCCGGTAATGAGCACTCGCTTTTGACTCATTTGATATTGTTGTTCGTTTTCTTCTTCTTTTTCTGCTCTTTTCGCCGTCGTCGTCGTCGCCGTTCTCGCGGACGTTGATGAAACTTTTCCTCTGTGTCGTCGTCCGATTGGATTAAATCCATCATCGGCGGATGAAACTCTTCTCGCCATCGCGCTCGACGACGTAAACGATGTCGTCACCTTCCCGCGTCCCGAAGATCTGTTCGTGATGATTGCATTTTTTGCCGCCGCTGATGCCTTGGGAGTTGACGACATCATCATCATCATCATCTTTGTTGTTGTTGTTGTTAATATGTGCGTGAGATGATATTTTTTCTGCCGCCTTTTAGACTTACGTTTGATGAGATAAATTACAACTGCCGCTGCTCGGCGTGCGTTTGCGCTCGTGTTTATTATTAGTATATCTTTCTTTCTAATTGCTCATTAATTTTCTCCCGACGAGCAGATCTCTGCTCTATTGCTCGTCTCTGCCGCCGCTTCTTTTTTCTCCTCCTCCGCTGGGTTGTTGTTGCTGCTTTTGTTGTTGTTGACGTTGACCCCCGTCTTCGGTCTCCTCTCTTTGCTCTTGTTGTTGTTGTTGTTGTTGTTGTTGTTGTTGGTTTCCAGTTTGAGCAGCAACAGCGCCGGGTTGCTGATTGGCCAACAACTCGCGAACGACCGTGCTGTTTGGCCAAAATGATTTCACTTCTTTTGCCTCGTTCTCTGATAACTTTCCTTCTTTTAAAGCTTTCAACACGTATCGCTCCCATTTTTTGTGGTCCAACGTTTTGAAATCTACGTTTTCTCTCGCGATGATATCGACGTACACTTTCAACTTTTTCAACTCGTTATCGGTCGCTCGGCTCGTGTGCGCGTTTCGAAAGGGTTTAATTTTCAACCCGGAAGATGGGTTCATGGCGAAGTTTCTGCGCAAATCGTCGAACATGATGGTATTGCTGGAATCGTACCCTCGCTCTTGGCTCCACGGTTGCGCCCAAATCCATCCGAGCGGTTTGCAATTGAAAATGCCTCGTTCTTTAGTTTGGACGGTAATCATAGATCCAGAATCCACTAACGCTAAGATCTTATAGCTCGGATGCGATAACACACCTAATTCTTGCATTTTCGTTTTAACCCATAACATGCTCGTCGCGCTCCAGATGACGATGTCGTACCTCTTATACGCGCTCGACAAAAAATCGTGCAGATACGGCCTCGCCAACTCTTGCGCGTTCTCACCCGGCGTTCGGTGGTCGAATAACGTGTAATCGATATCCAAAACCAACAATTTCTTCCCTTCTCTCGTCTCGTTCAACGGACTCAACCCTTTATACTTCTCCACCCTCGCCGCTAACCTCGCCACGTACACCGGATCCGCGTAACACAACAAAGGCTCCGAATCCAACACGTCGCTTTCGAAATCATCCAAAATCTCCGGCGCTTTCTCCAGCATTTCCTTCTCCAAATTCTTCAACTCAGTCACATCTTTCGTCGATTTCCCTAATAACATCACTTTATTCGGCAGTTTCCCCAAGCTCTCGATCGACGCTTCGTCCGGCGCTAAGTGTTTTCCGAGCTTCAAATTCGGCATCTTTTGATTCATCGGCTCGATGCCGGTTTCTCGTTCAATTTTTCTTTTCAGCTCACGAATGGTACTCCGCTTGGAAATTTCGATGTGGATTGAAGCTTTCCCGTGTTTAATCTCAATCGTCGTCGTCGAATCGTTCATGTTGTTGTTGTTTCGATGATCACGGTGGTCGTCGATGTCAACATCGATATCATCAACTCCTCCGCTCATTTAAGATATCCAAATCTTTATCCAAAATGGAAACAACGAACCGTCGCTGCTCTCTCTGCGCGTTCGTTCTCTCTGAAAAGTCTTCGTATTATTACTGCGCGCTTAATTTGCTCTCCTGCGCTTCTTTTTCTTTCTTTCTCTCGTCGGTAGTAGTGGTGGTGGTGGAAGAGATCAGCGCAAAGCGCAGCTTTAGCAGCAGCGAATACTAAAAGTGACGAGTGAAACGAAAAGATATCACTCGTCGTATTTAGGGGAAAAGAGACGTCACAAACACACTCTTTTGGCATTACCGCGCGCACAAAGAAGAAGCGCCTAAATACATAAACACACACACACACGCGCGCGCACGTATTATTAAAAGAAAATGGGCTTGTGCGTCTCGAAACCGATGGAATCGTCGACCGAATCGACTAAAACGACGACGCGTAATACTAAATCAAAGTTAACAAAATCCAATTCATCTGTCGTGCAAGATCCGCGGTCGCACAAAATCACGCGCGTGAACGGCGCGAGCATAAAGTCTCTCGGGAACGCGTTGTTCTTTCCGGACAAAGCCATGCCGTGCAAATCAATTACCGTTCCAAACTTTGTGTGCAGAAGAGGCACTGCTTGCGAGTATGCGCACGCGCAAACAAACTTGACGTTCTTTTTGGATTGTTTGAACTCCGCCGAGTTTTCGTTGGACGTGTGCATATTCCAACTGACGTGTAACGAAATCGCCGAGGCGGTGACGAACGCGGTGAAAAGAGGCGTAAGGGTGAGAATTATCACGGACGCGAATAACGTGGACAGCAATGGGTCGGATATTCGACGATTGAACGAACTCGGAAGTCCGAACAAAGGGTTTCATTATAATCACAAGATGGGGATCCAAATCAGATGCGACGAAAGAGTCGGAAGCCAAGAGTGCCGAACGAAGCCGCACATGCACCATAAATTTTGTATCATAGATTGCGGGCAATCGAAAAAAGATTACACGAGCAATACGAAATTAATGAATGGAAGTTTCAACTGGACGAGACAAGCGGTTTTGGAGAATCAAGACAACGTGATGGTTTTAGAAGGCTCGGTGAACTTCCCGATGATTAACGCCTATCAGCAATCGTTTAACATGATGTGGTCGAAATACGAACGGTTCGTGCTGCCGAGGGCGGGTTAGTCGTGATGATGATGACGAAACCGAGCCTACAGCGGCGCGCGTAGTAGTGTATAGTGATGATGATATTATTGTGTTGTGCTAGTGCTTGTATTATACTGATGAAAAGAATATCTTGATTTTTATTTCATGAAAATTTCATTGTTTTATGTGTACAAGCGAATTTGCGACTTTTCACTAATGGCGCAAAGTCGACTTTTCAACGGCACGTCGCCGCGCCAGTCTTTCTACTAAAATACCTTTTCTTCTTCTCCTTCCTGCTCTCTCAACTCCGAAGCGGACGATAACGATTTCTTACTTTTCGAAGAGAAGATACCGGTCAAGAACCCTTTCTTCTTCTTCTTTTTCTTTTCCGCCTCCGCGGAAGCCCCCTTCTTGAGGTCGTCTTCTTTCGCCGCCTTCATCGACGAAAACGCGATTCCTTTCTTCTTTGCCGACGCTTCCTCGTTCTTCGTTTTAATCAAATCCTCTCTAGTATCCGACTTTGTCGCCGCTACCCTTACCCTCCCTCCGCTCGAGTGCTTACTCGACAACTCGCTCAAATTCTCTTCCTCTTCTACGATGGTCTCGTAAATTGCGTCGTTTTCCTCCTCCTCATCGTCTCTCTCTCCTCCTTCGTACTCTCCATACACGCACGTATTGTACATATCGTCCTCGGCTTCGTCGTAATCTTCGTCTCTGTTACTGTTCATTTCGTCTCTCGATTGCGCCAAAAGCGCTTTGATTCGCTCGGAAAATTTCGCCGAATCCGAGACTTGTTGCTGCTTATCTTCATCTTTCTCCTCTTTGAGAACCTCCACTTGTTCTCGATGTTCTTGTTCTTGATGTTGTTGTTGCTTTTGATGTTGCGAGGCGATCCGGCGGAACCGTTCCAAAGTCGTCGCATCGTCTCCCACGTCGATCGACGCTCGCTTCGACCTTCGTCCCGATTCTTCCTCCAACTGTAACAACTCCTCTTGGTGATGTTTTTGTTGTTGTTGTTGTTGTTGTTCTCCCCCTCGACTGCTGTTGCTGTTGTTGTTGTTGTTATTGCTGTTGTTGTTGTTGTCCTGACTGGATGAACTTCTTTTGGGACTTCCGTTATCATTCGCATCACTCGTCGTCGTCGTCGTCGTCGTCGTCTGAATCGTTTTCATTCTCGTTAGGTCAAGATTTTGGAAACCAACTGTCGCATCGTCTTCATCTTTCGCGCGACAACTGCTGCTCGTATTATTACGACTCCCAGGAACCATCGTCGAGGATGATGACATCCTGATCTGTTTTACAAAAGCTTCGAAAGAGTGGTGGTACTGCTCTTTTTCTTCTTCTTCTTCTTTGTGTATGCGTCGATAAAGTGTCGGGCGTGAATGCATTAAAATACGAGAGGAAAAAACTCTTTTGGATAACTTAAAAGACAGTCATGAGAGTGTGTCTCTTCATCTTCTCGATCGAGTAAAAAAGTGTTTCTCGTCGCATTTGATGGAGTTCGCACGAGAAGACCGTCGGTGTTCACTGAATTTCTGTTCCTCCTTCTAATACGAGTGTACTCTCGCGCTGGCTGCTACAATACATCTATGTTGTGAACGCTAGAAAAACAGTATTGAACTCCTACGTAATCGCGGTAGAACAACTACTCTAATAGCCCACTCTCTACTTCTAATACTCTGCGATGCCTTTATCATCACCAAAAACACACTCGTTCTCGTCGTTCTCGCTTTCTTTTTCGTTCTCCGCTTGTCTTCTTCTCATTTCCCGCTCTTTGCGCGCGATTTCCGGCGTCCAACCGACCCCGACGGCGACGCCTTTCGGCCGGCGCGAAAGCGGCTTCTCGGCGACGATAAATTTTTCCCCCTCGCGAGCGCGTTCGGAATAGTTGTGATATTTTGCGAATTCGTGCATGACGATGCTCGACGCGACTGCGACGTTTAGAGACGCCGTACCTGCGCCGTATTGCTTTATGTAGACGAAACCGTCGCAGATTTTCTTTTGTTGAGGGGTCATCCCGTGGCCTTCGTTACCTGTTTTCGTTGCGAGTCGAGAACGAGAACGTCAATCGGGAGAACTCCAAAGAGGAATGAAAGAGAACGGCGGCAACGAAAGAAAGAGAGAGAGAGAGACATAATAGAAAAAAGGCAACAAGTACATCGATTTTTCACTCACCTAAAACAAAAGCCGTGTTGCCTTTCCACGGATACTTCGCCACGTCCACGCTCTCCTCGGTAATCTCCACCCCTAAAATCTCCTCAACATTATAAGTCTCTCTCATCGTCTCCCTGCATTCCTCCAACGTTGGATGGTGTTCAATCTTCACGTGCGCGTCCGATCCTTGCGACCCAAAAACGTTGTAATGCGCGGATCCAACCAAGTGCATGGATTTCACATCAAACGCGGTGCAGTTGCGACAGATGGTGCCGATGTTGTGTTTTTTAGACACGTTTTGGACGATGAAATGCATCTCAGCAGGGGGTACCTTTTCAGAAGTCATCTCTTTCTCTTCTCTTCTCTTCTCTCGTTATTATTACTGTTATTGTTATTCGTATTCTCCAAAACTCTGTCTCTCTGTCTCTCTGTCTGTCTGTTGCGCGCGTAAAGCAAAGTTCATCAGAGAGCCGACTTATAGTAGAGATATAATTACCTTTTCTTTGTTGTTTGCGTGTTTTTTGTTTTTGGCAGTTTTGGCGGCAAAAACGTCAATTATTCGTCAAAAAATCTCAGTCAACGCATGTCTTTTGCAAAAAAGAGATCCTCCTCCTCCTTCTCACGCAAAGCGGAGACGACGAAAGAGATGACGACGACGACGAACAATAACACTAACGACGAAAACAGCAACAACACCAACACCAACAATTCGTCGTCGTCAAAAAAGTCGTCCTCGTTTACTCTTCCTCCTTCTCCGAATAGGGAGACGATGTTTTCATTCCATTGCTCGGCGACGTGCAGTCACGGGATGTTGAGGTGAGTATTTTTTACTCGCAACATATTCCTCCTCGTTTACCATTAACCATTATTCTCTGTTATTATTATTATCATCATCATTCAAACGACACAGGGACGAAACGTTCTGGAAGAAGCAAAACGCGTCGTTACGACACGAGCTGTCGACCACGCGTAAAAACGAAACGAAACTGAAACGAGAGTTGGAGAAAATGGAAGATCGACGAGCGAACGAAAGGAAAGAAATGAAATCGATGCGAGAGGCTTTACGAGCGATGCGAGAAGAGGCGAGAAGGCACGAAAAGATTACGATTGATTTGTCAAAGAAGCACGAGGAGGAAATGCAGAAGGTGATGGAGGAAAAATATCGAGTCGAGATGGGAGCGAGTTACGCGATGGATGAAGTTTTAAGGAAAGTCAAGAGGATTACAGTTGTCGATGATGATGATGATATTGATGCGCATGCAGATGGTTCATACGTACATGCGAGCTAGCTTTTGCCTTTCGTTGCTATATTTATTTCTCATGTTCGCAACGTGCAAGTTGTACATCTCCGGAATCGCTTTGACCGCCGCCGCGTAGACGACGCTACTGAACTTCCCTTTACCTGGACCAGTGCCTGGATGTTCGAATTGTGTTTTGACCAATCTCAGGAACGCTTCGGTGGATTCCGGGTCGAACACCCACTCGTTCGGTTTCTTTGATTTTTGAATTTTCGCGTGGCAAATCTCGCATCGCTTTTTAAAATCCTCAAAATTACTCTTCCAAGTGTCCGTCATCCAATCGTCGTTTTTCTCGTCAAAAGTCGCCGCGACGGCTGGAGATTTTGAAGCTGCTTTCAATGGCGTCGGACGCGCCGATTTTGTCGGCGTTGGACGCACAGAGCGAGTGTTCGGCGAGGAAAAACCCGCGGCGTTGTCGATACCATTCTCTCCTCCTTCTCCTCCTTCTCCTCCTTCTGCGACGAGTTTCGCGGATTCCCAATCTGGATTTGCCGTTTTGAAAAACTTGTTCATTTTGTCCCGGAGCGTTTTTTCCGTCCAAACAAACTCCATCTCCGTTAACAAATACATCACCATCGCTCTGGACAAAAACGGGTTAAAGAGCTCTTTCGGCGCTCTCATGCAAAACTCCTCTAATTTTGAGTTCAATTTCTCTTGTTTATCTGCTCTCAAGGCGTGCTGACCTAAACCAAACTCGTTCGCGTCGTCGTTTATTTTCCCGCTAAAAATTTGCGCGAGCTTTGCGAGCGCTTTCACGATTTCAACGAGTTCTGGGTCGTTCTCGTCTTCCGGTTTCCACTCGCCAATCGGTTGCGGTCGTCGGCCAATCAGCGGGTTGCTTACTTTCGTACCCATCGCGCTCACAAACGCAGCCGGTGGCTCGATACCATTCGCAATCATTTCCTCGCGCATATTCATCCACTTTCTCGTCATTTGGTCTTTAGACAAACCAACCAAAGGCGCGTATTTCTCGTTTGTCGAAGCTATGCTGACGATGTGCGCCCACGCGTGGCCGAATTCTTCCACCCCTTCTTTCAACGCGGTGAGCATAGGCTCCGTCCAATTGATCGTCCATCCGCGTCCACATCTGATCTCTCCTCTAGCTTCCGCTTCCAGTCTTAGCTGTTCTTTTTGTTTGTAAGTCAACTCAACTTCGCCTTTCAGCGGCGTCGTGCCGTCGGCGTTGACGTTTTGAATTTCTCCTTTATTCACAAAGAAACCGGAATGTTTCGTTTTCCTCCCATCTCGGTCGAAATACTCGTCCAACTCTTCGTCGTCGATCCAATCGTCGTCGACGTCGTACCAATCGATGTCACCACGTCGGCGTCGCTTGTTGCTTTTCTCCTTCTTCTTTCTTTTCTTCTTCTTTTCTTGATCGTTTTGGGGCTGTTTTTCGTCGCTCCCCGGCGCGCTTTTATCGTCATTATTCGCGTTCTCTTCATCGCCACCAGTACTACCTTTCTCTCTTTTCGCTCTCTTCTCTTTCGAAGGTGGTGCCACCAACGTTCCTCCGGGCGTCCTCGTCGGATGATCGTCTTCCATCTCCGACCCGCTCGAATCGTCGTCCTCGTCGTCGTCCTCTTCCTCGCTTCCATCCTCCTCTCCTTCGCCCTTCTCCCCATCTTCCTCCTCCTCCCCATCCTCGCTCATTTCCTCTTCCTCGCTCTCTTCTTCATCCGAACTCTCTTCAGAGGACGAATCGCTCTCGTCTCCGCCTTGCACCCCGCCTTGATACAGCGCCTCGATCCTTCGAATAACCGCCGCCATGTGCCCTCCGCCGCCGTTCGTTTCCAACATCTTATCGTTATTCGTTTTGCTCAATTGCACATCTCCTCCTCCTCCTCCTTCTTTTTCGGCTTGTTGTTCTTTCTCTTGTTTCTCCTTCGTTTTCATTCGTTCCTTCACCGATATCCCGGTTTGTTCCTTGACCAATTTTTTGTAGTTGATCACGTTGTCCGAAGAGTCTTCCATGTCCAACTCGCATTTTCTGTTTCGTTGTTGTTTTCGATGAAAAAATTGAGAGAAAATTTCAAAAAAGTCAAGTCAGTTTCAACTGTTTAAAGGGAAAGTGGTTTTTGCCCAATACAAAAGCTCGTTTGAAACCACCTATCGACTTTCTCGTTCGAACTGAGCCGCATCACAACGCGTGGCTCCCTTTGGTGTAGTCGTCATTATCGAATGTAATCAGCTGCTGAT
>Ga0181555_1001632_pt1 | contig 19648 bp, 25 predicted proteins | sample 011ome_15_FD_145601 | JGI IMG/M metagenome (GOLD analysis project Ga0181555, IMG submission 145601) | Coastal salt marsh microbial communities from the Groves Creek Marsh, Skidaway Island, Georgia - 011504AT metaG (spades assembly) | ecosystem: Environmental > Aquatic > Marine > Intertidal zone...
TATAGCAAATTTATTAACATGCTTAAACCAGGTGAACTTATATTTTTGTTTGGTCATGAAGTATTACACAATGTATATGAGCATCTAGGTAGAAGTAAACAAAATAAGCATAATCCAACTCTTGCAAATATTGCTGCAGATTATTGTGTGAATAGAGATCTAAAAGAAAATAGAATCGGTACTTTTATTACTACAGTTCCTGCACTATATGATTACAAATATGATGGCATGAGCATGGAAGAAGTTTATGACAGTCTTTATGAAAATGCAGATAAAATAGACTTAGAAGATTTAGTAAACAAATTATTAGACGAACACCTAGATGGTGAAGAAGGTGAAGGCGGTGGACAACCAGAAGAAGATGCGAATGGTAACCTTGTTAGCAAAAGTAGACCTAAGTATACTAAAGAACAAAAACAAGAAATACGTGATCAGATAAAAGAAAGTCTACTACAAAGTGCTGCAGGTGCTGGTGCTGGTGAAATTCCTGCAGGTGTTAAACGTATTATTAAAGACTTAACTGAGCCTAAAATGCCCTGGCAAGAACTATTAAACATGAGTATACAGAGTACACAAAAAGGTGATTATAGTTTTATGGCAAGAAGTAAAAAAGGTTACTTTAGTGATGTAGCATTACCTGGACAAACACCTGAAGATACAATTGATATTGCTCTTGCACTGGATATGAGTGGTAGTATTAGTGATACAATGGGTAAGGAAATGCTTAGTGAAGTACGTGGTATTATGGAGCAGTTTACAGACTTTAGAGTAAAAGTTTGGTGCTTTGATACACAATGTTACAACTATCAAGAATTTACTCCACAAAATATTGATGAATTTGAAAACTATGCTATTACTGGCGGTGGTGGTACAGACTTTGATGCTAACTGGAAGTTTATGAAAGAGAATGAAATACAACCAGAACGTTTTATAATGTTTACAGATGGCTATCCTTGGGATAGTTGGGGCGATCCAGACTACTGTGATACAGTTTTTATCATACACGGTAGTGAAGATATTAGGCCTCCTTTCGGAAATTATGCTTACTATGATGAGGCTAAATAGTGTTATGAAATGGTTATATGGAATAGGTGCAGTTATAGCAGTATGGATCCTAATGGGATTATTTGAAAAAGTAAATGCACAAGAACTTCCAAAAGATTGGTCACCTAGTTTTAAAAGTAAGCCAATCCAGTGTGCTCCTTTAAAACAAATTGCTGAACTTGCAGATTCTAAACAACTTAGAATTGTTTGGAGTGGAGTAGGTATTGGTATTAGTGAGAATATAGGTGTGCAACGTGTAGACTTATTTTTATCAGTAAATCCAGACACAAGCGAATGGTTACTAACTGAAATAGGACCTGATAAAACACAAGGGTGTATGATAGGTTTTGGTACAGGTTTTGGTATAGATGCTGAAACTATGAAATTATTTTCCAAACAGGAATCTTAATAAATAATTATAATAGCATATAATGAATTTTTTTATTGACATCAACAATATAACGTAATATAATAACAATGATATATCAATTAACTTAGGAGACTCAAATGTCTGAAGACAATACAACACCTGTAGAAGAAACTACTACAACAGAAGCACCTGCAGCACCTCAACTAGGTGTAAATGACTTAAAACTTATGGCTAATATTATTGAAGTTGTAAGCAATCGTGGTGCTATCAAAGCAAACGAAATGGCGGCAGTTGGTAGTTTATACAACAACTTAATGAATTTTTTAATTGCTAACGGAGCAGTCCAAGCACCTGAAGCACAGGTTGCAGAAGATGCACCAGTAGGCGAAGATACTAATGAAGAAATAGCAGAAGAAGGAAACGATGATGCTTAAACACGTTGGAAAACAAGGCGACAAAAGAGTTGCAGTTATATTTCGTGAAGTACCAGATGAATCACATATGGCACTAGTTGTATACCCTGATCAACTACAACAAAATTTACATGACGATTTAATGAATGCTATTCAGAGTCCTAAAGGACAAGAAGCTCGTAACTTAGGAGAAGCATTACATAGTATTATGGGTACTAATGGCGATACTATTCTAAACACTATTCATAAAAATGCATTTATGAAAAAAGTTAGAACACAGGATATTATTATGATTCCACAACCTAATAATCCAGGTGTACGTTTAGATGAAATTAATAAAATTATTAATGACTTAGACACTGGTAGTAAAGCCGCACAAGATATGGCTAAGTTAGATGCACAAGCAGGACTTGCTGATCCTGATAAAAATGCCGCCGCAGTTCAAGCCGCAGCTGCTATAGCAGGAAAACCAAGTGAATCAGGTGTATTGTCTGATAGTGTACTAGCTGAACAACTTGTAGAACAAGCAAATCAAATGAAAGTTCAAATGCAATCACTGGAATCTGAAATAAACAGACTAATGACAGAAGCTGCTGAATTAAATCCTGAACTTGCTCCTAAAAAGAGACGTGGAAGACCAGCAAAGGCTAGTGCTTAATGCAAGTAAAACTAGTAAGTTATAGTAAACCTGCTCCTGAATATGAAGCAGAAGGTATCGATGACGTACAAGAATTAATTGCATTCTGTGCTAGAGTAAGTAATCCAACTGCACAAATTAATACAGAAACAAGTGAAAAACTTATTAGATATTTAATTAAACATCAACATTGGTCACCATTAGAGATGGTTAGTGCATGTTTGGAAATAAAAACAACACGTGATATTGCACATCAAATAGTAAGACATAGAAGTTTCAGCTTTCAAGAATTTAGTCAAAGATATGCTGATCCAGATTTACAAGGTGAACTATTTGAATACAGTGAAGCAAGACTACAAGATACTAAAAATAGACAAAATAGTATAGAAGTAGATGATGCAGTTTTGCAGGCTAATTGGAATAGAAGGCAAAAAGCAGTTGCTGACATTGCTAAAGAAACATATGATTGGGCAATAGGCAATGGAATTGCAAAAGAACAAGCTCGTAAAGTATTACCAGAAGGCATTACAACTACAACACTATATATGAACGGTACACTAAGAAGTTGGTTTCATTATATAGAACTACGTGGTGCCAACGGTACACAAAAAGAGCATATGGAAATTGCTCATGAATGTGCTAAAGTAATAGCAGAAATATTTCCTTTAGCAAAAACTCTTTAAGGAGTAATATATGGGTGCTAAACATCCTGCAGATTTAATCAATAAATTAAACTGTAGCAAGAACGATTTCATAATTGCTTGTTCATATTTGGTTAGAATGGGAATTGTTCACCGTGCAGGTGATGCAATACGTTATATGGAAAGTAAAGATTTGCAACCTGAAGAAGTATTTGAAAAATACTTTGAGTTCAAAGACAAACAAAGAGATATTGTTGGAGATGAATGATGTCAGAGTTTACACAAGGTGCTTTCTATTTTATAAAAAATCTTATAAACGGAAGTAGTGTTACTCTTGCTCTAATATACACATTAGGCCACATTTTAATTGCTATGACAGTTGTTAGTTTAATGACTGGAGCAAGTTTGTGGGAGGCTGGTGCAGTAGCATTAGTGGAGCCTGCTATAAACGGTATTTGGTTTTATATACTCCATTCAATCTACAAAAAAATACAGGAAAAAAATGACTAAAATTATGGAAAACCGTGATACAAAAATTAAACGTGTTGGCGATAAAATGTATGTAGAATTTTATGAAGATAGAAAAATGCTAGGAATGATTGACTATAGTGATAAAAGTATGTATTATGTAGAAGATGCTATAGAAAACTTTCGTACAGGTATAATGACTGAGGATACCATAAAAACTTACAATATAAATGAGGCTAATTAAATGTTTAAATTAAATAACAATGATCCAAACTTTTGGCATAAGTGGATAGCAAACATTGGTATAGTAATAATAGGTTGGGCAGTTGCAATGTCTTTATTAGGATTCTTTTAGAGTGAACTGCTGGCATTGTAAAGACGAACTTATCTGGGGCGGTGACCACGATTTAGATGATGACCCTGAGTTTGTTATAGAAAGTAATTTTAGTTGTGCAACATGTGGAAGTGTCGCAGTAGTATATTTTCCAAGAGGTATAGATGAAACCTAGTGATTATATTGCACTACACTTGTTAAACTGTGTAATATGTGCAGTAGCAATTGGTGTATTATATGAGGTATACTTTGGATAAAATATTACTAATAGGCGGAGAAGGATTTATAGGCAGTCGCTTTATAGAACTATCCAATGAAAAATATAATTGTACAACATTTGATTTATTAAGTGATCAAAATATAAATTTAGATATTCCAAGAGGTAAAGTAAATCGTGTTGCAAATACACCATTAGAATTTGATACAGTAATTTTTTTAGCAGCTAGACCTAATTTAGCTAGTGTGTTACAAAATCCCAAAGAAGCATATCGTACAGGTACTCAAGGATTAAGTAGGGCTATAAAACAGTATCAAGACAGTCACTTCATTTATATAAGCAGTAGTATGGTATATGGCAATTGGACAAAAGATTCAATGTCTGAACAAGACTTAGCATCTCCTAACAATATATATGGTCAATTAAAATTACTAGGAGAAGGAATTGTAAAGCAGTTTCATAGTAATTATACTATTGTACGACCTAGTGCAGTTTATGGTTACGGTGATAATCACAAACGTATTACACAACTTTTTATAAACAAAATTATGAACAATCAACCTATAGTATTAAAAGGTGCAGATAACCTGTTTGATTTTACTCATGTGGATGATGTTGTACAAGGCTTACAACTAATATGTGAAAAAGGTGCTAATAACCAAACTTATAATATTACTAGAAGCGAAGCACATACACTTGAAAACTTTACAAATATGTTGTATAAAAAACTAAACAAAAAACCTAATTATACTGCCGAACCAGTACCTGATAATTATCCTACAAGAGGTACATTAGATATAACTAAAGCAAAAACAGAATTAGGTTTCCTTCCTAAATTTTCTATGACAGAAGGATTAGACGAAGTTCTAAGTAGACTATGATAACATTTACAGATTTACAATCTGAATATCAAGAATGTAAAACAGAAATTGATCAAGCAATAAAACATTGTTTGGAAAATAATAGTTTTATTACAGGGCCTGATGTTACAGAGTTTGAAAAAATATTTGCTGAGTATACAGGTGCAGAAGGTTGTTGTGCGTGTGGGTCTGGCACTACTGCATTGCAAATAAGTTTAAAAGCATGTGGAATAGGACCAGGCGATGAAGTAATTACTGTAAGTCATACTTTTGTAAGTACACCTGAAGCAGTATGCACAGTAGGAGCAACTCCAGTTTTTTGTGATGTAGATGAAAGCACAGGACTTATAGATATTGCACAAGCAGAAAGTTTAATCACAGATAAAACTAAAGCAATACTATGGGTAGACTTATATGGGCAAACTCCTGATTGTGATGCACTTGTAGCTCTATGTAAAAGATACAATATTTTTGCTATTGCCGATGCTGCTCAGTCTTTTGGTTACAAATATAAAAATAGACGAGTAGGCAGTTTGGCAGATTTGACATGTATTAGTTTTAATCCTGTAAAAAATTTAGGAGCAATCGGTGATGCAGGATGTGTCACTGGTCGTAAAGATTTAGTAGACTTAGCAAGATACTATAGTAATCATGGTAGAGATACAAAATACGTATACGAATACTTAGGTTACAATGCACGTATTGACAATATTCAAGCAAAAGTAGTACAAGCCAAACTTCCTTATCTGCAAGGCTGGTTAGATAGAAAATATGAAATTGCTCAATACTATAATGAGCAGTTTAAAAATTATTACACTAGAATGCAAGAGCTAGATTGGGGACAACATAGTTATTACGTTTATGTATTACAACATGAAAATAGAAATAGAATAAGAAATGAATTGTTAGAACATGGCATACAAACAAATATCCATTATGCAAATCCTGCACATTCTACACCAGCATTTGCACCATGGCATAAAAACTTGCCTATTACAGAAAAACTTAGTAACGAAATTTTTAGTATACCTGTTTATCCAAGTTTAACAGATACACAAGTAGAATATATAGCACAAAAGGTAATTAAAGTACGATGAAAGTAAATTTAGTAGGTGCAGGATATTGGGGTTCAAAAGTTGATCAAAGTTTAAAAAAACTTGGTTGTGAAACAACAATTATTGATATTAAAAACGGACAAACCATTGACGATATAAATGACGCCAATCCTGTTATACTAGCAACTCCATTGTGGCAACACTATGAACAGACTATACAACTACTACAACGTGGGTATGATATATATGTAGAAAAGCCCATGGCTGAAACTAGTAAACAATTGGAACATATCGCACGTATAGCAGACGATCACATACTAATGGTTGGGCATATCTTTATACATCATCCACAGATGGAAAAGATAAAAAATATTGATATTGGCGAAATTATTCATGTTAGCAGTGAAAGATCCAATTGGGGAATTTACCAAACAAAAACAGATCCATTGTTAAGTTTAGCAGTTCATGATATTTCCATAGTGCAAGAACTCTTAGGCACCATCGAACCTACAATGGCACGACAATTTAATTATACTAGCCAAACAAATCCTGATAGAGTATGGTTTTCAGGAGAACGATTTGACATAGATGTAAGTTGGTATTCGCCTACAAGAATACGTAGAACAACCATATTAGGAACCAAAGGACAAATAGTTTGGGACCAAGATCAAAATACTGTAACACACTATCTCAACCGTATTACGGACAATAGAGCCATAGCAGTGTCACCTAACATTTTCATTTATGACTATGATAAGTCACCTTTAGAATATGAACTAGAACATTTTATAAATTGTGTTAAAAGCAGAAAACAACCAATTACAAATGTTAATAGTGCATTAGCGGTAGCAGATACTGTTGATCAAGTTAAAAACTTATTATCAAAATAAGATTGTAACCAATCCCATCTAAAAGTTTTCTTTAATTCTTGCATATCATTTTTATGTTGATTGTAAAACTCAACTCCATGATTAGCACCTGCAGTGCAATATTCTGCAAAGTCACCTTGTGCTTTCGTACACCAAACTTTTAATCTATATCTTGTTTCTATTGTAGGTTTTTCATCTAGTTGTTGTGCAAGTTTTATTGTTTCTCTAAATGCACTTCGCCATGTTTCAAAAGGACTTGTGTTAAAAACTCCATAACAACTTATTTCAGGCACAACATCATGCCTATGACTCATAGTATAATCTAATCCTAATTTATCATAGTCATGACTTTGTATAACCATTTGTTTATTATAGAGAATTATCCCCATATGCCCATATTCCAAATCGTTTACTGTATTTTTACAATTAAAAATATAATGCTTATTGCCTTGTAGTCTATCAGGCAAGTAACTAAAATTAAAATTTTCATGTAAACGTGTTTTTGCAAATACGGCAAAAAACCAATCTGTATCACTTAGCATGGCGGCTTCATATAAAGCATTTTCCATACCTTTTATTCCATGTAATCTTTTAGTTCTAGGATATTGGTTTTTAAGTATATCATAGTTTAAATCGGCGTTTTTTTCGTCATATGATATAAACACTATATCTTGTGGTTTTTCGGTTACATTCCAGTCAGTATGACGCAATATATATGGGTAGTCATAGTACTGTGTCCGAAAATGTTGTTTACAGTCTTTAGGCACTAGTAGTACGCTACCATTCTTTCCAAAACTATGTAGAATGCGTTTTTCCCATAAATTAGGAGTAAATTCAAAACGTGCATTACTGTAATAAATCCAGTCATACATGTTGCCCAGTGTAGTTCGCCGGACACCATCACTATGCCAATTTATATGTTTGTACCAACCTAATACCTTTAGGTTGTCTGCTTGACGCTTAAATGCACTTACAGGTATTAAAAAAGTATCACCGTACTGTTGATTATTACTTGCCCAACAATGTATTTGATCTGCTTCCCAAGGAACAGGTTGCCATGTGAAATCAAAATCTGTATAGTCACATAAATCACTTACAACCCATACATATTCAGTTTGAGCTTTCTCAACTATACGTTTTATAGTTGCTAAATGAGTATTATTATATCTTGTAAATTTTGAATGTTTTGGTAAAGTCGTAGAACCTCCCATTTGCATACAATATATATCAAACATATTAGTTTAATACCATCCCATTATTAGTTTGGTTTCTTCAGGAACCATTTCCATTGTAAACATAGGTTCAAATACTAACTGTCTATCAATAGCACGAACACCAGGTGTGTTTATTACTGCATGTTCTATATCTGCACAGATTTGATCAGCAAACGGGCACGCCATACTAGTTAGTGTATGTTCAATACCTACCCAGTCATCTTTTATTTCTATTTTATATATAAGTCCTAAGTCGTATACATTTACACTGGGCATTTCAGGATCAAATACTGTTTGTAGAGATTGTATTACTCTCTGCCTAAGTTCATTTTCATCTAACTGCATACTTTTACACCATAACATTTTTCAAACCTATCGGCATCTGCACGATTGTTTACCATAGGTTCACCTTTAATATTTAAACTTGTGTTTAGTAACATAGGACATCCTGTTAAAAAGTGCCATTTTTCTAATAAGGCCCTCACGCCTGGATGATCGTGTTTACCAACAGTCTGTACTCTACTTGTTCCATCTTTGTGTACTATTGCAGGATAAAGATCAGGATGTTTACATTTATAAACACTCTGCATATATGGTTCTTTTGTTTTTTTATAAACTACAAATTCGTCTGTAAAATGTTCCTCAAGAATCATAGGAGCAAATGGTCTAAATTTTTGTCTTTTCTTTATACTATTTACTTTGTCTTTTATGTCTTCGCCACGTGGATCTGCTAGTAAACTTCTTGTGCCTAAAGCACGTGGTCCAAACTCTGCTCTACCACTTGCTACACCTACAATTTTATTACTCATTAAACCACCAATAATAGCATCTACTGGGTACTCACCTGGTATGTTATGTCCTAAGTAAGGATCTTTCCAATTTAACTTTTTGCCCCATTGTAATGCTGCTGCACCTAAACTACTCCCACAGTCTCCTGGATTAGGCATAATCCATAAGTCTTTACAATAACTTTCTAACATAGCATTTGCTACACAATTTAATGCTACACCTCCCATAAAAACAACATTTGTGTCACGAGTAGCAAATTTTTGAAATAGACCTTTTAGTAATTGTTCTACTACTTTTTGTGCACCTGCTGCAACATCATATTTTGTTAACCCTGTACCTGAAAAATGTTCTTCATCGATTCCTGTATGTAAATTATCATTAAACGTAATTGTTTTTTCATTTTCTAATAGTTTTAGATTCCATTCATATGCCGTAGCATAAGGGTTTCCATAAGCAGCCATACCCATTGTAATATATTCATCTTCCATAGGTTTAAGTCCTATGTACTTTGTAATTGCACTATAATAAAGTCCTATACTGTGTGGATATACTTGATGCCATATTTTCTTATACTGTGCAATTGGTCTGCCCAAGTACACAGACTTATAATTACATTGCCAAACACTAATTGTATCCCATTCTCCTATAGCATCTACTACTATAGCAATTGCTTCTCTAAATGGACTTGTCTGAAAACCTGCGGCGGCATGACACTTGTGATGTGGATAACTTTTTATAGATAATTTTTGTGTTTTTGGAATGAGACCCGTTTGTCTAAAATATGGCATTACTAATTTTTTTGGGCTTGTACTAAAGTCAATTGCTTTTCGCCACTCGCCACTGTAAAGTTGACGTGTTCTTTTTAATAATGTATTTTCATACCATGCAATACTCGTAGGTTTACCATAACTCAGTGCATCATCAATAAGTTCTTGATTTAAATTTGCGTCATTTTTTATGCCACTGTATCGTTCTGCATGTCCTGCAAAACGTATATTGCCACTTTTATCAATTAATGTAACTCCAGCATCATGAAAACCTGCACTAAGGCCTATGTACAAAGTCTACTCCTATTTGTTTATCCATAACTCATATAGTTTTTTTATTAATGTATGATTAAAATCATCAATATTTAAATTATTATACATATTTTTAACTTCAACAATAAAAAATTTAAAATCTAAAAAACTACTTGTATCAAATTCATAGTCTATTTTATAGGTACCTTTAAGGATGTTACTATTTTTACTATAATACTCAAAACTAGGAAAACATTCAATAATTTCGTTTCGTTGAACTAGTGGCAAATTATCAAAATTATCATCTATCCACTCATCACCTTTTATAGAATTAAACTTTTCATAGTAATCGTTACAACTTTTATGAGGCCATTTGCGAAATTTTAAAAATTTTTCATAGTTCTTAAATTCAATTATTTTAGCATTAGGAAATAGCCCTAAACATTTTTCTACCTCAGTTTCGCTATGTGCATTAATAAACCACAATCTCTGATCAAATGATTTGGCAACTAAACTTTTGGGATACTGTAATTTAAGCAACTTATAGTTAGGAATGTTATATAAAAACACTCCAAACTGGTTTACTACACCTTGACTAAAATCAAAATGCTTTACACTATCAAATATCTTTTTAATCTTTTCATTTTGTGTTAAATTCAACAATAAATGATTTTGAGGACAAGCATCCTTACTTAATGCTAAACAACTGTTTAAAAAATTTCCACCTGCACCCGGAGGATAAAAAAGGATATGTAGTTTATTTGTTTGCCAATTTAACAATTATATACTCATTTATATATAAATGGATCTCTTTTTCTTAATTCTTTTAAACGCTTTCTATAACGTATTTCTAACTTAATTTTGTTTATTATATTCTTAATCCAATTCACCATTTTCCCTCATCTCCTTTCGTATTTTTGTTGCACTAATATTGTGTACTGTTTCTCCTAGGTCATGTTCTGTAAAAGTATAACCTACACCTCTACCATAACTTATATCCACAATATTAGGAACTAACATAACTTCAAAATCTTCACCTATAATATATCCTCTTTGGAATAGTTTACCTGCAATATCTTCAGAAACTTTTTCAAAATTAAAAGGATTATCATCCTGTTTTATTGTTCTTCCAGCACCTGCATCTTCGCCAATTATACCACCAACATCACGAACCATAATACAAACTTGCCCTGTTATTTCTAAAGCACGTTCAAACAGTTGTGTATGTCCTTCATGCCAGGGTTGCCATCTACCAAGCATTTGTACTGTGGGTTTTTTCCAATCGAAACTCATTTTTTTACTCCTATAGGTAGAGTTGGTAATCCTTCTTTCATACGCATATAGTTTTGCACTACTTCAAGTAGTTGTGCATGTGTATCATTAAACCAATCTGCAACATGGTAATTTACATCTGTTGGAGTTTCAAACATTTTGTTAGTATCTTCAAAACGACCTTCTTTAATAGTATCCATCCATACTACATAATCTGCATCAAATTCTTTACGTGCCTTTTCAGTTGGACAAACAAAATCTGCAACTGCAATACCTCCTGCTCTAACAACACCATCACTTAAATATCTCATACGTTGTGCTTGGCGTATTCTGCCTTCAGGTGAAAAATCCCAATCGTCATATTGCTCTCTTACTTGATCTGCATTTATCCATATACCGCCTAACAATTCTGCAAAAGGTTTTGCAAGTGTACTTTTACCACTACCAGGCAACCCACATATTAATATCTTCATTTAACAAATTCCATTCCAAAAGTTTTTTGCTTTTTGTGTTTTAAGTGTATCCTCAAACTTTATGCCACCACGTAAATTATCCATTGCTTGCATACGCCATTTTCCTTTTATTCTTGCTTTTGCATATTCATCTGGAAATTCTTCTTCAAATGTAGGTCGTTGTAACAAACTTTTAAGCATATTTCTAATTGTACTATTATCTACTTCACTTGTCAACAACAATTCATTTATGTATGAATGTAATATATCTTTAGGTAAGAAAAGTGGACTCATTGCAATATCTGGTGTAAATGCAAAAGTGACTTTAGCAAGTATATCAACATCTAGTTCACGTGCTAACCTACATATATTTACTATATCAAATAAACCTGGCAATGTTAAAGTAAAATCTATACGCATCATACGCCTATTTCTACTATGTGCTAATCCTTGTTTAAAATTTTCTAACCATATATTATAATCCAAACCAGTCCTAATATATTCTCCAACTTCGCCTGTACCATCTAAACTTGCACATATTTGCCAATCACGAATATTATCCAGTATATCTTGATAAAGATTGACACCTTTATAGTTTACCCTATGTAAATTTGTATTGTATCGTGCATATAGTCCAGGGCCATCTCCTAATTCAATAATACGTTGCATGTAACGCCAATGTTGTTCGTACATAAGTGGTTCTCCACCTACCCAGTAAACTTCCTCTATCCTGTGTTCTTCAACTGCACGACTGAATTCTTGTTCAACTGTATCTTTTTGAAACTGTTCTATTTTACGCTTTACAGGTTTTTCCATCCAAGGTTCTATTTGACCTTGCTTACGTGCTTCCGTTTCCCAAGCACTGCTTAACATTGGTCCACACATTCTACATTTGAAATTACATAAGTTGCTAAAACGATAATCCCAACTCACAGGCTTCATTGTAGTATAGCCTGTATCATCTGTGCTAGGAATAACCTCATTCCATTTGTGTGCAAATAGGTGTGTAAAATAATCTCGATACACATCTTGGTTTAATAACTTTTTATCACAAACAACACATTCAGGAGGAACTTCGTTGTTTAACATCTGCCTACGAATACGTCTAATGTTTTCACCGTTCCAATATTCTTCTAATGACTGTGGGTTGTACTCATTTGTGCCTTCTGTAGTATCTATATACTGTTTAAAGTTTTGTGCAGGTTCTCTACTTGCACAACACAGTCGACGCTCAGTTTGTGGACTAAGGAATGTGTGCGTCCATGGAGCCATACATAGATTTTCAGGTCTATTCATTTATATAGTCTAATATCTGCTCTTTGATTATAGAATTTCGTTTGTCTGTTACATCAAAAAACTTAGTGTGAAAGTAGTTATAGTTATAATCTACTAAATCTTGTAAATTTAAATTAAAGTTAAAACTGTTTATTAAATCTTTAGTGTGTTGCATTCTTTCAAAATCCCATTCTGTATCCCAATCTATACCAAAGTAATCTTCAAATGTTTCAAAACCTAAATGGCGTAGTCGTTTATAACTTAGTCTTTGTCCAATCATAACAAACATACACTTAGACACTATTGCCTTTATAATTTTTTCTGTAAGATATCCTTGTAATCTGTTATCATGACTAAAAACCAAACTTTCTGTTATCCAATGAAGTTTACAGTCATTATATAGATAATTATCAGCAGACCATAAATGGCCTGGAATACTTTTTACTGGTATTTTATATTTTGGTTGATAGTTGGGATTAGGACAATTTTCTGCCCAAGTATACTGTACATTTTTATAATTTGCTAGTAATGTTGATAGTATCTCTTCCCTATGCCAGTCTGGCCTGCCATTTAAACAAGCAAAATCGAAAGTCCTATCAATTAATTTTTTTCTAATTACAGGGAGATAGTATTTTGTATACCAATGCAAATGCTCCATATGAAAATAAGTAACATCATTTGTATTTTCTACGTCATCTATAACCTGACTAGTAATTATAATCTTTCTACCTGAATACTTTTTAATTCTATCTATCCATTCTATATTTTCAGATTCGCCTAAGTGTGTTACTATATAGGTCTCATAACCCTCAGGTGGTAAAGGTGTGAGCCAGTTTACCATTGACAAATATGTATTTCTTTTATCATTAATGTTTTTTAAAAACTGTAGATCACTACCACACTCATAAGTTCTTAAACGATAATGAAATGGATAATCTGCTATAGTACCTGAGTATAAGCAATTTCCTCGATGATCATAGTTCATATTTTATAGCCTTTGCGATTTTACTATGACTAACTGTAAAGTTTTGGTTACGATATAAATCTGTTTGTCTTAACTTTTTTGCAATATCATTTGCAGATTCGTGCTGACTGACAACAATAATTTGTTTTAGTGCATGAATATCATTTGCATACTTCTTATGTTTAACTTGTTGCTTTTGTAAGTATAGCATAAGAGGAGCTCTAGCAATTTTTGGAGTACAACTTAAACTAAATTCCCAAGGATCATGCATAAGATTAAAGTGTATACTATCAAAATCCATTGTATATGCCCAAGTTAAGATCTCATCTAAATAGTAAATGTTTTGTATGTTCCATGTGCAACACAATTGCGTAGTAATGGGATATCCTTGTTTACGTAGTTTGTGAACTTTTTTAATGTTACGATTAGATGTTTTCCATTTCGCTCCATATCTCTCATATTCAAAACGTTCTTTTGTATTGTCTACACTAAAAGCAATCTGTACATGTTTAAAATGTTTCCATATAGTTGGATCTTTTGGATATTGTGTAGTATTTGTATTGTAATGGATGTCTATATCTTTTGCAAAACCTTTTTCAACTGCATGTTGTAATAACTCAAAATGTTGTTTAATCATCCAGGGCTCGCCACCTGTAAATTCAAAGTATTTTATTTGTGGCAGTAATTCATCTAAGTTTTTCCAAAACTTAGGTGACTTCCTTACCCATTGTCCATCTTTTAGCCATTTCTTTGCTATATGGTCAGTAGGATCTTTTACATAATCTAGTTCTTCTTGAGCCCATTTACTACTACTCCAACTGCCACAAATGCGACATTTTAAATTACAAATATTACCTAACTTCAAGTCTAAAAAAACAAGTTGTTCACCGTTGTTATCTTTATATTCAACATTTAAGTGTTTGAACTTTTCTAGCATATATTGACGTTTAGATTTTTTTCCTGCATCTTCTTCTCGCCAACAATTTCTACATCCTTCAGGCTTTTCACCTCTGCGAAAACTACGCCGTAAATTACGCATAGTTTTACTATTAAAAGCATCTTCTAGTGTACTATTTTTAAGATTAGTATCAGGAATTTCGTCTGTATATAGACAACACGGTCTAGTTGTCCCCATAGGCGTTGCCTCTATACTAATCCAAGGCAATATACACTCATTTGACATAACTACGTAGTCTTTCTAATTCTGGAAATACTGAAAAGAATCCTTCGTTTCTAAAACGATCCATTTCATCTGCACGTTTTACAAAATCACCAATTAATGAACTATTATCTTTTGCATTCATAAAAGTAATTGCACTTTTAAATCCATTTGTTGCACGAGTAAGATGATCCTGTGGTTCTAACCATTCGATATGTTTATTATATAATTCAGTAATTTCTTGTTTCATATATGTTGGTAATATATCCATTCTAAAACGTACAGGATCTTGAAGTATATTAACGTTAAAATCCTGTGCTTGAATTAGTCCAAGTTCAGTCCATTCTTTATGTAAATCTAATATATTATACACGTTCATTACACTAAGAGTTGCACTAATATAAAAATCTACAGTTGGACAAATTTCTAACATGCGTTTTCTATTTTCTACAATTTTATTCCAATCTGTACCTTTACGCATTAGTTCGCCTCTGTCGTAACTTGCATCTAAACTTGCACCAATACTAACAACATCAAATTTATTCCATAATTGTAATACATCCTGTTTTTTAAATACTAGTTCTGTGAAGTTTGTATTATAGTTTAAACGTACATCTGTTCTACCTCTTTCAATAAGTGCATTTAATAAGTTATAATGTTCCTTCATCATAAGTGGCTCACCGCCAGCGAAATAAACATTTTCAATACTATCTAAATGAGGTTGCAGTTGCTCCCACATGTCCATTTCGTACTTGCCAGCATAACTTATATTAGGATGGTCTTGTTTTAACCAACCATATTTCTTTGCTTCCTTAACCCAATTACTACTAAAAATATCTCCACAAGTTCTACAACTAAGATTACATAAGTTACTAAAACGTATATCGTAGTACGTCAATTTAAAATCTTCGTAATGTCCATCCTGTTCAGTTTCGTCAACTCTTGTAATATGATGCCCGTGATTTTTGTTTGCACTATAACGCATACTTACAAAACCATTTTCTTCCTGTTCATAACACTTTGTACACTGACTACATGGCTTGTCATGCATCATGTTTACTCGCATTTGTTTAAGATCAGCACTATTCCAAATTTCTTTCATTGAGTTTTTTCTCAACGAACCAAGTGGCTGATCCATTTTTGCTAGGCAACACGGATATGCTTCACCTGTAGGAAAAGCATGTAAATGCACCCAAGGCAAAATACAAAAACTTTTACTAGTTAATAGTCTACTTCGTTGTATTTCATCTAAATCGTCAACTTTAATATACACAGGCTTACGTGTATGATAATCATAATTCTTATAGTAATTGTCTAAGTCATCTGTCATAGTGTTTCATACCATTTCTCTAATTCTGGAAACGTTTTTACAAAGTTTTTATTACGTCTAATATCATATTGTGTGTAAAATTTTTTAAAATCATTGTGTAATCTTGGCATCTCAAATGCTTCATTATGTGGTTTTTCAACACTGTTTAAATATTCAATTAGTCTTATTACTTGCCCTTTTTCAAATTGATGCATTTCATTTTCTCTTTCAAAGAAAATTTTCTCTAACTTAAATGCACACACATTTTTTAAGTATTGAGGCAATACTAAACAACTTTGAAAACTTGGAAATCTTAAAATGTTTAAACTAAAAACTGCAAATTTTTTTCCACGTATTTTTCTTTCGTCTAATATTTTTTCTATTAAATTTGGTAATGTTTCTAAACATAATGCATTAATAGTCATCATACAGTGTGTACTTACTCCTGAATCGTCCAATTTACGTAGATTTTTCCACCATAAATCATAGTCCATACCATCTCTAATATAATTACAACTTTCTCCTACAGATTCACAACTTGTATATACGTCTAAACTAGGCATATTAGGAGCAATATCGCATAATTGTTGGATTAAATTTTCTTTAGCACATAAATTACTATTAATTGCAAGTTTTGTTTTGCTTTTATTGGCATTACTCTTATACCAATCAATAAGTTTCCATAAATCTGCACTCATTAATGGCTCTCCACCTGTTACCCTTAATTCCTGCAAAGTTTTATGTAAATCACTTTCCCACCATTTAAAAAATGCCTCAACATAAGGATTATATTCTCCATAACCATATAATTGACTGTTATCATGCGTATGTGTAAAGTGATTTCTACCATCACTCTTTAAATTTTCATATGCACCATGTGTTTTTAGATCTTTTACCCATGTGCTTGAAAATGCAGGATTGCAGTAACTACAAGCAAAATTGCATGTTCTATCAAATGCAATCTCAAGTGTACGTAAGTTAATATCTTCTCTGTAATCTGTTCTAAAAGCATTTTCTAATTCCTCAATTGTATATATTTTAGATTTATAAACTCTGTCACTTATAAATTTAGTACCCATGTCTTCTATTTTCCAGCAGTATTCACACCCACTAGGTCGTTCGCCACATTGCATCTGCCTACGTTGTTCTTTTTTCTCTGGAGTATTGTGTAGTAGCTTTGGATTTCTTTGTACTTCTATTGGATCTATTTTATGCGGCAATGGATGATGACAACTTGTAGTCATTCCACTACCTAACCATATTGTGGCATTATACCATTTAGCGCCACAAAAACTTTTACTCTTTGTATCTAAATATTTTGTTTTAAATGTTAGGTCTGTTTGCATGATACTCACATTGTTGCCAAAAACTACTCATTTCAGGAAAAGTTTGTAAAAAACTTGTTTTACGCCGATTGTCGTGTTCTCTAAAAAACCTATAGAAATCACCACGCTTACGTTCTATATTATCTGTTCCAACTAACATCCAATCTCTGTCTCTCTTCATTTTTAATACTTCATAATCCTTAAATCCATGCATTTCATCTAAGTTTTTTTCCATGTATTCTATAATATCATCCATTACAACACTGTATTCTTTTGGTAGAACCTGTAGACTCTGCCATTCCGGTGTATAAAGGAGTGGAGTATCAAACCAAATACGTTGATATGTATCTGTATATGTTTTACGCAAGTTTACAATACGTTCTAATAGTTTTTGTAGTGAAAGAATATTTAAGTTATTCATTGTGATGATAAATGTTAAACTACTCCTGTAAGGAATATCCCTAACAAACTCTTCACATCTATTTATGGCAAGATCAAAGTCTAATCCATGTCTTATGTATTCTGCTTGTTTTCCCCAACTGTCTAAACTAACAAATTGCATAAAATGTTCAATTTGCTCTCCTTGACATAACTTTTGCACATACGTTTTATACTTTTGCCAAACTTTTTCGTCAATACTAAAATTACTAGTGGTGTTTAAATGCAAATCTTTTTTTGGATTGTCAAGCACATAGTCAAACACTCGATAAGTGTTTGGATCCATAGTAGGCTCACCTCCTGTCATACGAAAATGCTTGAGATCTTTGTATAAATCAGGCCACCAACGCCAAAATGCTTCTCTATATGGATTTGTTTCTCTATTAGGAATAGGTCTGCGTTCACTTGTAAAGTGTTCTGGCGCATTGTGAGGTTTTGTTGTTGGCCATGCACCATGTTGTTTACTCTCTTTTTCCCAACTTGTACTAAATTGTGGTGAACAATAACTACACATTAGGTTACAGTTGTGATTGAAGTTTACTTCTACATAACTAGGATTAACATCTGCTGTTGGATTTGCAACAATATCATCAAAACTATCCATTGCCCAACGTTCACCACTTCGATAATGTCTATCGCTAATATTTCCGTGTTTTTCAATATTCCAACAATAGTTACAATCTGTACATTTGTAACCAAGTATCATTTCTGCACGTGATTTTTTCTTATGGGCAGTGTTGTGTAAGGCACTTGGGTTATCTAATAAAGGTGCTATTGGTATTTTATGTAGTGGAGGATGATAACAACTGTTTGTATGTCCAGTTGTAAGATGTAGACTTACTTGTTTCCATTTTGCTAAACAAAAACTTTCACTTACTGTTGCTAATTTTTCTTTGGCAACTTTGGCATTATTTAGATAATCACTCATATACTACTATCAATATCTGTTTCATTGTAATTTATTTTAATACTTTCAAGTATTTGTTCATGCGACTTATTGTTAATGATATCTGTTATAGGAGCATGAATACCATATTTTTGATAAACTGAAACAGCCTTTAAAAAATTCTTATTATTATGCAACGATACCTGGTGTTTTATAAGTTTGCTAAACTTATCTGTAGATTTATCTATATCTATAAGTATATCAGCTTCTTTATCTACTCCATGTTCTTTATAATACTTAATATTAGATATTAACGTTGTAAAGGCATTATCCAATGTATCACCAACTTCATTTTTCCAAAAAACATCATAAAATCTATGTAGGTATTGAATTAAATCTTCTGACCATAGTTTAATAATTGTGCAATTACCAAAATACTTACGAACTTGACTATAATTCATTGCATGACAAGTAATTACACCAATATTATCAATATCATCAATATTTAAATTAGAATTTAAAAATTTGTCCTCAGCTATATCTCCATAGTTACTACAATTATCATAGTTAATACCATCTTTCTGATATTCTAAATTTGTTAACATACGATGGAATCTGTTAGTGCCTATCCCAGGATA
>Ga0181555_1001633_pt1 | contig 19647 bp, 13 predicted proteins | sample 011ome_15_FD_145601 | JGI IMG/M metagenome (GOLD analysis project Ga0181555, IMG submission 145601) | Coastal salt marsh microbial communities from the Groves Creek Marsh, Skidaway Island, Georgia - 011504AT metaG (spades assembly) | ecosystem: Environmental > Aquatic > Marine > Intertidal zone...
ACGATGACGACGCAGACGACGACGACGACGAGGGTGTTAAGGACGAAAGCGATGAAGATGATTCCCTAGAATAAAAGAAGACGACGAAGAAGAACAACGACGAAAAAGCAGCAGCGATGATGATACTTCTTCGCCTCCCTTTGACCAAACCGACGCCTCCTCCTGACGACGACGACGACGTAAAAGAAACGCCGTAATATCCCATGTTCCTCTCGAGAGGTGCTTCTTTGTCTTCCTCTTCGTCAAAAAATGTGAAGAAAAGCGCGTTACGTACGACGAGAGAATCATCGGATCGACGCGAGTAAACGTTTCTATTATCTCTACTCAAAAAAGCGTCTCTGTGACTACATGTGCGACTGGTCGCGCTACTGCGTGCTACTGTTATTACTTTTACTACTATTGCTCTCTACCGCTCGCACGAAAAGCCTCGTTGTTGTTGTTGTTGTTCTTGTAAATTGTTCTTCTTCTTCCGGGAAATGATTTTGGAGAAGGGTCCGTCTTTGACGTCGCAAAAGAGCGGGTATGGACAGTCGCACGAGCGAGGAGGGTTTTGTTTGCCACCACCGTTCTCTTCTCGTTCGTCGTCGTTGTTGTTGTTATTGTTTTCACTATCGTTAGTAGTATGAAGCGTTTGTCGAATGGTGAAACTGTATCTGGTTTCAGTTCGCGTTCGTCGCGTTCCGTCAATCATCGGATCTGACTTTCGTTTTGGAATGTAATGCTGGCGATTGAACCGAGCAAAATCGGTGAGAATGAGGAGAGATCGCCGAGGCAACTCGAGCGCGCGGTGAGGAAATATCATCGTCTCGTTCCCGCTTCGCCGGGCGGCGGTAGCGCTCTCGGTAGGAGAGGTAGAATAGCCTTCTTCGTTTGGGTGGTTCGGGTGGCGAAATTCCATGACGCATCGATCTCCCAAGGAGAGAGAGAGGATGGTTCCCGTGAACGCGGAGTGCGTGTCCACGTGAGGGGCGATGCCGCATCCAGGCGGATATTCGTTGACGGTGACTTGATCAAACGCGATGACTTTTTGAATCGCCTCGGATATTTGTCTTCTTTCGTCCTCGGTCCACGCGTCGTCGTTCGCATTCTGACGCGTGAACGAGAAGTCGTTCGAGCTCTTCTCTTCTCCACCTTTCTCCTCCGTCGTCGTGCTCTCGGCGTCGGCGACGACCGAGACGAGCGCCTCGAGCCTTTTCCGAACGTCCACGTCGAGCAGTTCCGGAATTTTCTCCTCGGCGTCGTTCGCCGCGTCTCTCGTGTCGTAATCAAACTTCTTCCCGTAATGTCGCACGCGGCGTTTCGACAGCGATTTCCATCCGCTCTTAAAGTAATCCTTTTCGCCGTTTTCGCGCGAAGAAGTTTCTCCCTCTTCTTCTTCGTTCTTCTTCTTCTTCGTATTATTATCATTGTTGTTATTCGCCTCGATGAACTCTCGTTCTTCCTCTCTCGTGACAAAGTTTTCAATCAAAAACACGCCGGGGATTTCGTATTTCTCTCGCAGCTCTCGACTGCTGAAGGACGCGAGCGTTTGCTTATTATTATTATTATTATGTTGTTGATGTTGCTGCTGCATTATTCTTCGGTGTTTAGAGAGTAAGAGTTAACTTCGTTCTTTCGTCTCAGCGCGTAGAAAAATCTCTTCCACGAACGAGAGAAGAGTACTTTCCATTATATCACGAGACGAGAACGACGAGAACGATTCAGACGATTCGGTGTTCGCCTAAAACTCTCTCCGAGAAGGATGACGATCCTCGAAAAGGTTTGTAAAACGCGTCTCGATGTCCTCGCGTAAAAAGAGAGAGAGAGAGAGAGAGAAGTGAAGTGAAGAATTCTTAAGCAAAATTTTGTACACGAAACACTTTCAAAACTACTACCAGTACTATGTACACACACGAACACGCAACAACGATACGATTAATAATAATAATTGTTTTTTACACGCTCATGGCATCGCCGGAACTCGTCGTCGCGAATTTCTCCTTTTGCAGAGTCTCCTGGAACTCTCTCTTTTCCTCCAAGAGCGTTCCGTCTTCTTCGCCTTCCTCCATGGGAAAATCTTCGTCTTCGTCTCGGTCTTCTAAATAAATCTCCTCCTCTTCCAACGTCCACGTTTGAATCCTCTCCGCGATTCCGTAAGATATCTTGTTGGTGCCGCCGTATTCCGGCGGCACTTGTTCTACCCGAAATTGAAACGGCTTCTCGAGCAAAATCGACGGATCTTGCGTCAAAATGTGAAATCTGGCGCGGATTTTTGGCGACGCAAAGGCGAAATACTTCAACGTCGGTAACAGAAATTTCGTAAACAACAACGGTCGAATAATCCCAGCTCTCTCCGCTCGAATCGGCATAAAATTCGAAATCGCGTATATGTTCACTCTGGAATAGTTCACGTTGAAGTGCTCGAAACTTAATCCGTGCATGTCGCACAAAAATATGAACCCTTTCCTTTGCGTCGTCGGGTAGTTTTTCAACGTTCGTAAAATCACATAATTGAGCATCTTCACCATCAACAGCGACGTCGCTCTCGGATTCACAGCCCTCTCGAAATTAACAATTCTGGCCAACGTTATAACAATCAACGCTCTCCCGTCCTCGTCCACGTTTTCGAACACTTGCAAAGCTCCAGTTTCAAACGCTCGTTTCAACTCTTCGTCCTCGCTCAACTTTTGGACGTTCCTCAACGAACCAAACACGTCTTCGTAGAAATCAAAATACTGCTGCGCGCGAAACAACGTCTTCGCGACGTCGCAGTTCGTGCATCTCAGCAAACTCTTCACCACCAACTCGACCAGCTCTGGATTCGCCAAGCGCACCTCCTTATCGATCGTGTTCAACACGAACGCGAACCGTCTCTGACCAACCCTACTCGTAAACTCTACGATTTCATCCGGATGTTCCGGGAACTCAAACTCGTGAAAAGACCAATCCGGCGCGAACTGGCCGTTTTTTGCCGGTTCAAACTGCTTCATCGGGTTCCATTTCTTCGCGCGAGCTTGCAAGCACTGCGAAAAGTTCGTTTGTTTCCCGAGATTGTTGTACGCGATGGTTGGAAACACTTCTCGTCCTTGTTGTTGATGTTTTTGGTGTCCTTCTTTTTTTAACTGATTTCGATTAGTACAATGCGAGGACGAATTCGTATTCGTGGAGGTGGCGTTGGCGCCTCCGTGTCGTCGCTGCTGCAGCTGCACCTGCGACGAGTTGTTGTACTTCGCTCCCTCTTCCTCCATCCTTTCTTCTTCTTCTTCTTCTTCTTCGATGAAATCATCGTCGTCCTCCCATTCGTCGTCGTCATCGTCTTCATCTTCATCGTCCGAAAAATCCTCCTCCGTTTCGAACGCCTTAGAAACTCGTCCTCTCCCTGTTCTTGTTGTTCGAGTTGGTGTTGTTCGAGGGAGATGTTCTTTTCCCGAGTGTCCCGAATGCACCGACGACGACATCTCTTTGTCTTCTTTGTCTTCTTTGTCTTCGTCTCTGATCTCTTCTGCGGGTTTCCACTCTGGCAAGTTTCGCAAGTGAAGGGCTTGGTATTAGTTTAGGGTTTATTTATTATCAATTAGGGTTTAACAACAATTTCATTTTTCTTTACCATTCGCTCTCTTTGAAATCTTTGAGAAAGACGCCAGATTTTGGCGGCCAAACTCTTTTTCTTCCTCCTTCCCTTCTTTCTCCTCCTCCTCTTCTCCCTGCGAGAAAAGGCGACGAGGATGATTTCGCGCGACCACGGGTTTGTTCTTCTTCTTCTTCTTTCTCTTCTTTTTCTTCTTCTTCGTCGTCGTCTTCGTCTTCGGCGACGCTTTCGAAAATCGGGCCGACGACTCTCGCCGCCGCGTCTTCTTCGTCGATGGGGGTTTGGAAGTTGTGTTCCTTAGCGATTCTCGAGGCGACTGGGAGAGGGTTTTCGTCGTTTATCCATCCGGTGTCCACGCAGGTCATGTATATGAAATCTTTTTTGTAATCCTTGGCGCACGTGGCGGTCATCATGTTCAACGCGGCTTTGGCCATGTTCGTGTGCGGGTGGTTGGCAGTTTTGTAGCGGTAGAATTTACCTTCCATGGCGGAAACGTTTACGATAAACGCGCATCGTTTTTCATCTTCCTGCATCGTCTTTATCGTCTTCGAGGGTACCGGAAGTTCCATCGCCGTGCGTTTCATGAGCGCGCGTAATTTGCCATTCAAAACGAACGGCGCCGCGGCGTTTACCGCGAGCACTTCGAGCAGTTCCGGCGTTTCGATCTCCCCGAGTTTCATCGTCCACGAATTCTGCGTTCGCAAATCGACCTGTTGTCCGTTGACGTCGAAGACGTTTTCCGGAAAGACGGCGTTTGTTTTCGTTTTTGCGGTCGTCGTAATCATCGCCGACGTCTCGTCGGCAGCGGCATACTCTTTATCTTTTTCGAGAACTTCGAGTTGCGATTGCAACACAGACGTAGGCACCGTCCATTCGTCGTCGTCGTCGTCATTATTGGTATCATCAGTAGTAGTGGTTGTTAAAAGTAAGTTGTCATTTTCTCCTTCTCCTCCCCCGTTTCCAATCATTCTTCGCTTTTCGCGACGTTCCTTCTTTTTTACCAACTCACCCTTCAGTAAATGTTTATAGTACGTCGGCGGTCTCCGAACGGTTTGACACGCGTTGTTTACGATGACGTCTAATCTTGGGAGCTCTTTATTTAGTTTCTCGCACAGTTTTTCGAGCGCCGGTAAGTCTCGCAAATCCATGGCGACGATTTTCAATCGACTCATGAACGATTCTTTCTGCTTTTGTTTTCTCAACAACTCCTCGTCTGTTCTCTTAAACCGCTCTCGAGCATCTTCCGGGAACCTCGTCGTCGCGACGACGAACGCTCCCGCTTTGAGCAATTTCAAAGCGACCCGGAATCCTATTTTAACTCTCGCTCCGGTGACTATGCAATATCTTCCTCTCATGTCGCACGTAAAATGTCGTCGAAAATAGTTTTCCTCCGCGCAGGATGGACACATGGAGGCGTAAAAATGGTGCACTTCGGTGAAACGTTTTTTGCAACAGTAACACGCGTTTGGATTGTGTAGCGTATTCTGCGCGGTCGCTCGTTTTTCGTCGTCGTCCATGATGTTCTCCACGTCTTCCTCCTCGACGACGCCGTCGGGTACTAACATGCTGGATTTTAGCTGTTTTTGTTTCTTTTCCTTTTCCTTCTCTTCTATCGCGCAGGCGCCACCATCCTCGGTGCCGTTTCCTAAAGCGCGCTTCCCCGCGTCGTCCGTCTCTCTCTTCCACTCCAACACCTCCGCCTCTTCCGAGGCGTCGTTGTTAAAATTCGTCTCCTCCAACCGTCTCAATTTTCTCATCCGTTCTTCTCTCAGTTTTGTTTTCGCCACCGCGTCTCGATCCATCGCTCTCATTCTCTGGTTTCGATCGTTTTTCGCCCTCTTGGATTGCGTTCGCTCGCGATATTCCTTCGGGTCTTGTCCTCGGTACAGTTTCGCGGTGAAATACTCCACGAGCGGTAAGAGCGACGTCCGCAAGCGCTTGTGTTGTTTCAGTTCCAGAACGGTTTTAAACGACTTTGACTTTAAAGACGACGACGTCTTCTCGGTAAAAGCAGCGCACTCACTTTCATCTCCTTCTCGCGGTTTCCTTTCTCCTTCTTCCTCTTCCTCTTCTTCCTTCTCCTCTTCTTCTAACGTCTTCTCGTCGTACTTCGCGGTACACTTGGCCGGTGCGACGCGTTGTAAAACTTTCACGCACGCGTTCAATTCCTCCGCAGAAAAGCCTCGAATTTCGTTCAGCTTTTCCTCGAACCGCATCGTCGCGCTTTGTTCTTCTTCTTCTTCTTCTTTCTGGTGGTGCTCTTCTTCCCGATGATGGTTTTGTTTCTTTTCCTTCTTCTTCATCTTTCTTTCTCACTCCCTCGCGGAGGACTGTGACGACGACGCAGAGAATTGCGACGACGGAAGAGAAAAAGAAGCCTTTTCCCTTCCGCTCTTCTGATTAAGAAGAATACAGAACAACTCTTATCGCTCAAAACGGATGCGCAGTTTGACGCGTCGTCGTCGTCGTTTTTTCATCGCAGAAAAGAGAGAGAGAGACTAAACTTCTTCGTTTGTCTTTCTTTTTACTCTGAAGAAGAAAAACTTTTGTCATGAGAGTAAAAAAAAACAAAAGAGTTGTTTAGGGTTTAGGTTTTAGAATTTGGGCAAAATTTGCCTCCGAGAAAGAAGAACACAAAACTCTCTCTTGAGACGAGACAGACAGAGAGACAGACAGAGAGAGAGAGAAGGACGGGTGAACGACGATGGAGAAGAAGAAGCGGAAAAGGAGAGAAGAAGAAGAGCTTAATAATACCACCGATGATACCATTACTACTACTACTACGAATACGAATAATCGTTGTTGTCTCGAGTGGCGCTCTTCTCGTCTGGAGAAAGAAGAATCATCATCTCAACGTGAATGCGAGAAGAACCGGGAAACCGTCGAACGGTATTCGCGTCAGATGCGATTGCCGTTCTTCCAACACGACGAACGCTCGAAAGGAGGGCAATCTCGTCTCTTCAAAGCGCACGTGTTCATTGCAGGCGCTGGAGGGTTAGGGTGCCCATCTGTTTTGTATTTAGCCGGCGCTGGGGTCGGGAAAATAACCGTCTGCGACGCAGATGCAGTGGAAAAGAGCAACTTGCACAGACAGATATGCCACAGAAACGAAGACTGTTGTTCTGAGAATAAAACGAAAACGAACAAAGCGGTATCGGCGATTCGAGCCGCGAAAAGTTTGAACCCGACGTGTTCATATCGAGCGGTCGAAGAAAGTGTGAACGAACAGAACGCGATGGAGTTGTTGAGAGATGCGGACGTTGTTTTGGATTGTACGGATAATCAGAGAGCGAGGTACGTGTTGTCGGACGCGTGCGCAAAGTTGAGGACGCCGCTGGTGAGCGGAGCGAGCGTTGGGGTGGAAGGGCAGTTGGTGGTGTATAACGAGAGCGGGGAAGAAGAAGCAGGTGACGGGAGCGGCGATATGGAGAGAGGACCGTGTTTGAGGTGCGCGTATCCTTCGCCACCTCCGGCGGACGAGTGCGGGTCGTGCGCCGAGCAAGGCGTGTTGAACGTGGCGCCGGGGATTGTCGGGACGTTTCAAGCGTTGGAGTGCATTCGAATATTGTTGTCCGGTCGGTGCCGATATCGCGGGAAAGAAGGAGAAAAGAAAGAGAAAGCAGCGTCGAAGTCGTCGTTGGCGTCGTCTTCGACGTTCCCTCACCGGCCGCTCGGGTTGATGACGCTTTTTGACTTTGTGCAAAATCCTTCGCGACCGACGACGTGCGTGAAAATCAAGAGGAGAAAAGATTGTTTGGTGTGCGCCACGAGCGAAACGAGAGATGCGTTTGCGATTGAATCTTACGATTACGACGCATTCTTGAATAGCGGCATTGCTGCTCAGCGGTGTAAAAATAACGGAACAGATAACGAAATAGAAGAAAGCATTGGCGAGGACGGGACGCAAAGGAGAATAACGTGCGAAGAACTCGCGCAGTTGCTCGTCGAAAATAGCGACAAAAAGAAGAACAATAGCAATACCAGCGTCGCTTCGCACGAAGAAAAACACCACGAGAAGACGAAAAGCGTTGTGCTCTTTGACGTGCGAAACGAGATCGAGTTCTCGATAGCGGCTTTGAAAGATGCCATCAACTACCCGTTCGTAGACGAAGAGAACGAAAAGAAGAACGCGATGGAGACGATGACAACAACGAACGTTGTTGTCGCCACTGCTGTCGACGAGGACGGAGGCGAAGAAGACGAGAAAGCAGTAACTGAAGTAGAAGTAGACGTGATCGCGTTCATCTGTCGGAGAGGCAACGACAGTCAACTGGCGAGGGAAAGATTTAAACAAAAACTCTTAGACCGCGACGAGAGTGCCGAGAACAAAAGACGAACGCTGACGATAGAAGATGGAAGCGACACCACTCAAACGAAAAAGAAGTTTTGCTTTGATGCGGAGAAATGCCAAATCGTCGACGTGATTGGTGGATTGCGACAGTGGAAACGCGCGATAGACTCGACGTTCCCAAACTTAGATTGATTAATAAGTTGTTTAGTCATTTATTATGTTGTGATGTGGTAATTTTTGTTGTTTGTGATATTACATAGTACACCAGGATAGCTCGTAAGGTAAGAAGATTTCATCTTCCCAAAACTGCTCTGTCCTTGTCGCTGTTACTTATTATTATTCCCCCTCTCTCTCTCTCTTTCTCTCTCTCTTTTCTATTTGATGTGGCGCGCGCGAGCGCCAAGCGCAAAAAGCGTGCAATTAAAACGAGCCGCACAAAAAAGATTTCCTTTTCTCTTTCTACTCCTCAGAGTGAGTTTACTACTTTTTCCCTTCGGCTTCCTTCTTCTTCTTCTTCTCCTCTTCTTCGATTTCGTCTTCCTTTCTTAATTCGAACATGAGCTCCAAAGCGTGCATGTTGACCAAAGTCTGCGCTACCGCCGCTCTGTCGCTTCCGTCCGATCGCAAAGCTTGCATCGGTCCATGCAAAAGCTTGTTCACGATACCTCGCGATAACTCTTCGAAAACTTTCTTATCTTTATTGGACAATTCGCCTTTGATTTTACTCAAAGCCTTCTCCAACTCTTGCGATCGAATGCGTTCGGCTTTCGATCTCAATCGTTTGATCGTCGGCACAGTTTCTAAGGAATCTCTCCAAGCTTCAAACGCGTTCAATTCTTCCTCCAACAGCTGTCTCGCGTCTTCCGCGGCTTGGTTCCTCTTCGCTTTATTGGCCTCGGCGAGCTCCTTGAGATCGTCCACGTTGTAGCAAATCGTCTCCGCGTGCTCCGAGCAACTCGCGCAGACGTTTCTCGGCACGGCGATGTCGACCAATCGTCTCTTCCCGTCAACCTTAGCAGTTGCCATCGGCATGGCGTCCAAGTGCTCCTTCGTGATGATCGGTTCCATGGAACTACTCGCGGTAAAAATAATATCGTGCTCAGCTGCCAACGGGATGAAATCATCCATCAAGTGAATTTTCATGTTGACGTTGGGAAACTCCTCAGCCAACGCCTCCGCTCTCGGTTTTGTTCGGTTCAAAATCGTCATTTCTGTGCACCTCTTCGACTCCAAGTGCTTCACCAACAACTTACTCATCGTCCCAGCGCCAACAATCATCACTCTGGTACCTTCGTAAGACTCACCCGGTAATTTCATTTGCAACAACTCCGCCGCCGCCGAGGAGACGGAAACCGCCCCGGATGCAATCGTCGTCTCGTTTCTCACGCGTTTACCAGCCACAATCGCAGCTTTGAACAATCCAGTCAAATGTCTCCCAAACCCTTTAACGTTCTCACCCATTTGAAACACCGATTTCACTTGCGCTAAAATTTGACCCTCGCCCAAAACGACCGAATCCAAACCGCCCGAAACCGCCAACAAGTGCGTACACGCGTCTCGATCCTTCAACAAGAAAAAGTGCTCTCTTAACTCCGTCAATTCTACCCCGGACCATTTACTCATCCAGTTTTCCAACTCTGCCACCGCTCGATCGTACGATAACCCGACAATAGTCACCTCCATACGATTACACGTGGACAAAATAGCCGCCTCTTCCACGTGCGGGTTCTCGTCCACCAAAGACGTCACCGCCTCTTCGAATCGATCCGCCGGTACCGCCATCTTCTCTCGAATCTCAACCGGACACGTGTGAATAGAGAGACCTAAGGTGATGATGGATGATTTGCGCTCGGATTGATAGACTGTTGTTTATATTTTCCGTAACATAAAAAAGGAGGAGAGAAGACGAAGTCAGTTTTTTTGTCTCACTTTATAAAAATCATTGAAAAAAAGCAGAAAAGAAGATAAAGATCGACAACGAAGGAAGGAAAAGAGAAGATTTTAAAATCTTCTTTCTTTCGTTTTCCTCCTGTTTTCCCCCTGTTTTCTCCTCCCTTTTTGCGCATCAGTAGGGACTCTTTCGTAGGAAAACGCTCTCTCGGTCTCGGCCCCTTAACGCGACGCACATCTCTCTATCCCCGGGAAAGAAGAGAGACTACTACTTGATGATGTTGATATAAAAAACGAAACAAAGACGCACCGTTAGCACCTCCCGCGGCTCTTAAGTTCGCCAACGCGGCGTCGCTGTTCACCGCGGCTTCCGAAACCGGGCGGTTCAGCGTCGACGGTCGAGGCGCTCGTTTGATGGATTCGCCTCCTTTTTCGCCATCATCGTCTGAGGAGGAAGAGGGAGATTCCTTTACGTCGGAAATCTTCTCCGTGACATCGGACGGCTCCTTGATCGCTCGATTCTTACGCACAGATCTGCTGGAAATTCTATGTCGAGTAAACGTCGGCGCTTTCTGGGCGGATTTTTTCGTCGCGGAATGCATCGCGCGCGCGTTGTTCGAGGCTAATAATGCTAATGACGCCGACGATGACGCACGAGGAGAAGTTGCTATCATCTCTCTAAAATTGTCCGTGTTTTTCGTATATACAAAAGTACTCTCTCTCTCGCTCTCGGAGAACGCGCAAAGGACGAATTATATGAATTCAAACTCGAACAAAGCGGTGGTATGCAAATGCGCACAATCTCGCTTTTTTACACGTTCGCGAAGTGACGCACGGCTCGACAACTCGGAGGAATGGAGAAGTCGTTCGCGTCTTTTTCTTGGTGGTGTTTCACCCACGAAAAAAGCGAAGAGATTTATTCTTTTTAATAAGATCTTCTTGGATTGGCAAAGAGTAGTTACAAAAAGCAAAAAACATGCGAGAAAAAGGAAGAAACGTGAGCGAATATTCTTCTAAGCAAACGCGCTTTACGCGATGTTCTCTCTCTCTTTCTCTCTCTACGTGTATTTTATTTTTATAACAAAGAAGCGCGAGCTAGTAAAAACGATGATGATTTAATAATAGCGTTGTTGTTGTTGTTGTTGTTGTTGTTGTTGTCGTTATCAGAAGAAATCCGTCGGCGCGAGATCGCTGGGCGTTAAACTCGCTCCGGGGAGCAAAATCAAGAAAGCGACGGCGATGCACGCGAAAGCTAACGTTGCTCTGGACTCGTCGACCTCTGTGACGTCATCTTTTGGAGCGTAATCCGGGGTGCGTTGGCAAATGAGGATGAAAATAAGCCACGGGAGGCTCAAGGTGGAACCCAAGATGCCGAAAGTGAGACCCACGTAGGTACCGAGGGAAGTGGCGGAGAGCACGCGGCGTCCAAAAGCCGCTTGGGAGACGCGACCACCGTCGAGTTGACCGACCGGGAGGAGGTTGAGAGCAGTCGTGGTTAACCCGCACCTGTGGTTAAGAAGAGAAGAGAGGTGAGTATTTTTTGAATCTCGCTGATTAAAAATAGCTCCGGCTATTTCAGAGAAGAAACAGAAAAGAAGAAGAAGAAGAAAACTTTTGAAAAATTGGGAAGAAAATTCTCAGAGTCATGGAAGTTTTTGCTTCTGCAGCCGACAAAACGCGTAAAGCGCAAAGCCGCTTAGTGGGAAGTCGGTAAAAACGTTTGTCTTCATAGAATATTTCTTTCGCTGTTCATCTTTTTCTTCTTTCTTCGCGCCAAAACGCGGGCGGCGAAAACGACGCGCGCGACCAACAAAATTTTCAAACAAAAAAACAAACACTTACCATCCGGCTATGAAATACGGGTGCACGACAATCGCGCTCGTGGCCGCCGCAGCTCCAGTAGCTGTTGCATCGCCGTCACCCATCGTCAATAAAAGTTCGCTCACGCCACCTAATAACAAGGAACTCCCGAACAAGTTCCCGGGTATGGGCACGCACGCCGGGTCGTGGCCAATGGATAAAACTAAACCGTACGAAAATAACGCCAAAGCGGTGACACCACCACAAAGAGGCCCCGCGATGGCCACGTCGAAGAAATCTGATCGGTTCTCTGGTATGGATTTTATTTGCGTGATTGTACCAAACGTCCCTAATTGTCCGTTGGGAATCAAATACGGGATGGACAATTTCACGTTTCGCATGGCGCCGACAACTCGGTGTCCAACTTCGTGCGCCAGGGAGGACAAAAGAACACCCGCGGTGACTGGTAAAGCAGCCTCGACGTACGCGACGGTATCAAAGTTTTCTAATCCTGGCGGAGGCGCGCTCGGATCGATGCTCGGGTCTATACCAGCCGCGCCGCCACCTTCCGCTAACCATCGCATGGTCTCCTCAGGCAGTCGCGAGACTTCCGCGACTAAACCCAATTGGACGGCAGATCCGACGGTAAAACCAATCAAAGCTAACGCGATGAGGTACTGCCAAAACCCAGTCTCTTCAGACGGACCAGCTCTGTCCGCGGGAACGACTAAGAACGAAACCCTCGGTCCTCTGGTGTTTGAGACTGATTCACCCGGTCCGGGCGAGTTCGGCGACAACGCGTCCGGTTCTTCGAGCATGAAAATTTCGTACTTGTTGTCAAACATGTCGTAAAGTTTCGCGCGAACTTCGTCCCAAACTTCCTGACGATCCTTTCGCAAATTGCCTCTGAACAACGCACCAGTACCACCTTGACCCATGGAGGAGTTTCTTCTTCTACCGCCTGAAGAGGTTGCCGCTGCGGCGTTGTCTCCCGGACCCGCTTCCATGTCGTCCAAGTCGCCGCCGATCGTCTCCACCGACGTCACGAAAAACGTTTGCATACCAAAAATTTCGTTCTTGATCACGTCCACGTCTTCTTTCGATACCGGTGGAATCCCAGGTTCTTCTAAAATATCCAACAACGCATCGAATTGCTTCTGAAGTTCTCTTTCCTCCCTTTGTAACTCGGCCTCGTCGTCTTCGTCCGACGACGCCATCTTCCCTTCCTCTTTCATTTTCTTCCTCTGCGCGATCTTACCGAGATCGGCTAAAACTTTCTCCAACTTTTCGTCTCTGCTGCTGACGACGTTGTTATTGCTACTATCGATGCTCTTACTACCGCCCTCTTCTTTTCCTTTTTCTTCGCTCTTTACCTCGTCGTCGTCCGACGACGGTGGTTTCAACAAATCGACCAACCCGTCTCCACCGGACGACTCCTTGCTCAAATCCACCCGAAACTTCTTCCTGTTCTCCTCTCTAATTCTCCTCGTCCGCTCGTCTAAGCTCATATCGTCGTCTGAGCTGCTCTCGTCCATCGATTTCTGTTTCATCTCTCTCGTTTCTTTCAACTTTAAATATTTCGCCTCCTCTTCCTTCTCTTTGCGTTCCTCCTCCAATTTTTTTTCGTCCGGTCCCAACAAGAGCTCCAAATCCGCCAACGTCGTCGAGACGTCCAAATTCATCATCGGTACTTTGATCGGTTTTAAAGATTCTATTTCTTTTTCTTCTTCTTCTTCTTTACTGTTCTTCTTCGAAAACTCTGTATCATCGGCGCTTTCTTTCGTTGATGTCGATGTCGTCTTTTCCGCGTTCTCGTCGTCGTTTTCTCCTTTTTCGTCTTCTTCGGTTTCATTTTCACCACCACCGCCGAAGAGGTTCCCGAGCCACCCTTTTCGCGCGACGATCCTCCTCGTCCTTCTCCTCCCAAAACTCGTTTTTGTCGCGTTCGAAAACGATGATCTTTGTCTCTTCTCTTCTTCTTTCGCGGTAAAAGTCATCGAGGATGATGAAGAACGACACGAAACCGCGACGAGAATTCCATTCGATTTTGATGACGGCGACGGAGTGCACGTTCTCCTCATCCAGTTAAAACTCTTTCTTCTCCCGTGAAAACCTCTGCCATCTTCTCGGTAACGAAAAGAGGAGCTTTTCGTTAACGACGACGAAACGACCACCATCACTGCTGGTGTTTGAATCATAGCGCTGCTGCTCATCTTTTTTGTTGAATCTCTTTGGTAAATCTCTTCTTTTCGGTGTTTCGTATGTATGCGTCGTGTGTGTATAGTGTGTTCTAAATTATATGCAAATAATGTTTGTAATTGTTTTTATTGAAGCATTTTCCGCCAAAGCACGAGCACACAAAGAAAGAAAGAAAAAGAACAACAGACAAACGTGACAAAGAGAAGCAAGAGAAGAAGAAGAAAAAGAAGAAAAAAACGAGAAAAAAACGAGAGAAAATTAGTTCACAAAATCTCTTCTCTTCTCTTCAATCTTCTCTCTTCTCGTTAAATATACGTCTCTCTTTAAAGACGACGATGTTTTCTTCGACCTCGTTGGCGAGATCGAGCGGGAGGACGACGACACTTTTTCCTCCTCCTCCTCCTTTAGTATCGTCATCGCTTTCGAGGAGGCGCGTAAAAGGTATTCGCGGAAAGAAGAGCGAGAAGACGAAGAAGGATGCCTTATCGTTCTCGTTACTTTTAACGAGGAGTAGTGGTTGTAGTGGTGGAGATACGAGTGGTAAAAGAAGAAGAAAAAGTGCGACAAAAACGACGGCTATTAGGAGGTTTTTTCCATCGTCGTCATCGTCTTCTCCAAGAGGAGGAGAGAAATGGCGAGCAAAACGACCGTCTTCTTTCTCGGACGAGGACGACTTTGAGGACGAGCTTTTATACCCGGATCGGAGATTTAAATCGCAAGACGAGCGACAAGCCGCCATCGATAGGCTGTCGCCTCCGAAAGAATCATCGAAGGACGAAGACCAACACGGGGAAGAGAAAAAAGGAGAGCTCAAGTTTGTGAAGAAGGTGGAAAGTTTAAGGCGAGGGACGACGTCGTCGTCTTCCTCTCCCGGGAACGGGAACGACGACGGCGGCGGTAAAAATGAATTCGGAAAACTGTCCTCGTCGTTACCTCCGGAACGACCACCGAGAAGAAGGACGACGACGAGAAATAATGTGGGATTGAGCGAACGCGAGAAGAACCGCGCGGTAAGAAGAGAAGATCCGGATTTGGGTCCGAGCGCGCGAGAGCGATCGCAAATGAAAAAAATGGAAAGACGACAAAAAGAAGCGGACGAGAGGATGGAGCGCATTTTGTCCATCATAGATGATTCGAAGTTTGGGATGGCGTTTAGTATGGTGAATGAGAGCGACAGCACAGGCGGCGCGGAGCCGGCGTTTTTCGCCTTGTCGCAGAAGAAACAGTTGGAGTATTTGGTCGAGTTGCAAAAAGAGTTGGACGACGCGAATATTGGTTTGATTGAACAACTGTTTGGCTTGTGGAAGTGGACGAACGACACGTCAGACGAGATTATTGAGAACTCGTCGTCGTCGTACGAAGCAGAAGACGACGGCGAGAGCGGTGGTTGGGGGAAAAAGAATTACCAAGGCGGCAAACCGGAAGGATTCTTAGGCGAACTGTCCGAAGAGTTGAGAAACTTTTTGTCGATCGACATCACCGAAGTCTCGCCGAATCAGTCGAAAGTGGAAGTATACGCATCTCCCGAAGCGATACTCGCAATTGTAGTCATGCTAGTCGTGAGTTGGAATTTTGGAGGATGGTTCGTGTCTTTGTTCGTGAACTCAGACGGTATCCCGCCGATTTAATGAATATACAAACAATTTTTAGCGCTCGCAAAAAATGTAATACTACTACAAAAAGAGAGATACAAAAAACATGCTTTAAAACTTCTTTTGTACTCCTGTGGTACCCAGCGCGCGCTGCTTTGTCTGTGTTTCGCGTTTACATCTGTTGTATCTCTTTTCCTTTTAACACATGTGTTCTCGTTCTCGTGATCGTGTGTATTATTCTTTTTTCACGGAATGAAAAAAAGACGTTTTTGTCAACCAAGGAAAAAAGCGGGGAAAGTTCGTGTGCATTCTCCAAAGTGATGTCGACAAGTTGCGCACGCACACGCGCGCGCTCGACGACGAAGAAGTTAAAGAAGACAAAGTTAGAAGACGTTCTGCACCACCACTAAAACTGCCGTTCTTACTCGTTTTTTGCGTCGAACGACGAGAGCGATAAAAGGAAGAACGTTAACGACAACAACCGAGGGAGAGCGGCGTTCTCTCTAACGAGAATTCTCTAAGAGAGAGAGAGAAAAGAGGGAGAGAAAGATGAGCGAAAATGCCCCTCGACCGGGACGGCGGCAAATAGGGGGACGAGGACGATCGACGAGCGCTTTTGGTGACTTTGAGAGCGCGGGGAGTAGTGCCGATGGTGAAGAAGAAGAAGGCTTTGAAGAGGAAGACTGGGAGGAGGACGAAGAGTGCGACCACCGCCGAGAAGACGAGAAGAGCGAGAACGAGATCGACGACCAGAGCGGCTTCTCCCAACCTTCGCCTACGTCGCAAAGAGTGACGTTTTCGTTCGGCGCGAACGACGCGAGATTTTCTCGCAACGACTGGCGAAGACACGGGATGGTGCACTTACTCGCGTGCGCTTTTATGAACATTTTCTGTTTAGGCGTGTATGGGGTGTTGCAAGAACGAGTGATGACGATTCCGTACGAGAGCAGTAAGAACGACGATGAATCGGGGACGTATTATCCGGACGCTATATTTACGAGTTCGATTTTTTTGGTGCTGAGTAATCGGATTTGCGCGCTGTTCGTCGGCGGGGTGGCGCTTTTTTACACTTCCTCGACGAAAGCGAGTGGTCATCATCATCATCATCATCATCGTCATCGTTTCAAGAGAGAGAAGTATTGGTGGTGGCCAGATTCGAGTTTGGAGAACTACGCGTGCGTGGCGTTTTCAAACTTAATGAGCACGTTGTGCCAATACGAAGTTTTGAAGTATTTGAGTTACGCGATTAGTACTTTAGCGAAAGCGGCGAAGATTTTACCGACTATGTTTTGGGGGTTCATTTTACACGGAAGACGGTTTCGAACGAACCAGTATTTATCTGCCATGGTAGTCACCGTCGGGTGTTTCGTGTTTGTCTTCAACTCGTCGTTAGCGGCGAAGTATGCGAGCGAAGGCATGACGACGGAGGAGGAGGAAGAGGACGAGATTGGTGCTACTACAATCGACCGGGACGAGAAAGGGTACGTTAATGTGTACTCGAATAACAACAGACTCTACGACAGGAACGATGTTAACGACGAGGATCAAGGAGTGATTTCGGAAGATCCCATCGTTTCCGCCATTTTCAAAGAAGAGAACGACATAAACGCGGCGTTTTGGAAGAAACGCGCGTTAGTCAGGCGCTCCTCTTTCCAACGCGCGATTGGTACTTTTCGTTCCTTAGCTCGAGACTCCATTTTCATCGGCGTGTGCATAACGCTCGTTTACCTCGCCGCAGATGGGTTTACCAGTTCATTTCAGCAAAGAATGTTTCGCGTGCAAAAGACATCCCTGTTCGATCAAATGTTTTGGACGTGCGTTTTTGGGACGTTTTTCAGCGCCTCGTGGGTCGTCCTTTCCGGGCAGTTGGAATACGCGGTTTTATTCTTACATCGGTACCCGAAAATAATACCGGACATAATTTATTTATCCATGGCGTCAGCATTAGCGCAGGTGTCAATCACGTACACTATTCGCGCGTTTGGTGCGGTCACGTTGGCGTCTGTAATGACCGTTCGACAAGTCGTTTCGATTTCATTGAACGCGTTCCTGTTTCACGAACCGTTGGTCGCTTTACAATGGGTAGGTTTGAGTTTAATTTTACTCCCGGTCTTTTTCGGAGGCGCCGGGTATAAGAAAGAGTTGGAAACAAGAAACACGTCGGCCGGGATGAAACGAAGAACTGGTGGTGGAGAAGGAGAGGAAGAAGGCGCTTTGGCGGGATCGAGGACGACAAATATGACGAGCGTGCTCATCGACCACGGCAACCATCACCACACGCGCCGGCTCAGAGGTGGCAAAGTTACTCACAAGAACGAGGACGTCGTGTAATAACAGAGGATTTCTTTTTCGATTCGTATATATAAATGAAGAACGCGTTCGATTAGTTTAGCTTAAGTAGATGAGATGTTTTGAGCATATAATAATGAGTAGTAGTAGTAATACGTAGTAGTTAATGATAGTATCTCCTTCTCGAAACGCGAAGAGGCGGCGAAGGCGAAGAGGCGAAGACGACGATAAAAACACCAACGCCGGTTCATCTCGTCTTCTTATTTTCATTGCTGACGCGAGCGTTTTTATCCTTCGTAAACAACCCGGGTTCAAACATGTGACACACAATCCCGACGCCGATTAAAGTCGTCATGAAGAACAATTTAAACTCCAACATATCCGTCGACGTGAACCCAAACTTCCCTTTGACGTTTTTCAAATCAAACGTGCTGTTTGGTAATTTATTCACGTGCATGCTCTTCAACCCCGCAGACATGGTCACGAACGCAACGCATGCGATTCTAAATCTTTCTTTGCTCGACGACAAGCGAGTCGAGAGTAATATGAACCCTAACCCAAGTCTGACGCAACACAACAGTTGCATCAAGTGGACCTGTATGGAGTTCTCGTGTCGTATTCCGTAGAACTTATTCAACGCTTTCCGGGGGGAAATCAAAGCGCCTTCGAAGTTGATGAGAATCAAGGCGATGCCGATTAACGTGAGGACGTTCTTGAGGACGCCACCGGGACCTCCTGAAATAGTAATCGTTGCCATTGTTTAAAGTTTGTCGTTGTTGTTGTTGTTGTTGCGTGTTCTTGTTCTTGCTGTTCTGAATTAAATGATGAAGTGTCGGCGCATTTGTAACGAACGAACGGGTTTGTGTTTAGGGTAATCTCTAGGGTAACGTTACAGCTGCTTAGGGGAGTTCGTAAGCGAAGACGTAATACGACGAGAGCCGAACAACACGAATAAAATATACGTCTTCTAAAGCTCACAACACACGAAATCTTTATTACACACAGTCTCATTTTTCACGGGTTGCGCATCTCTCATATTATCGGGCTTTTTACTTCTTACGAAAGAAGTAGTTAATTACATCGCACCGCGGAGAAACAGAACGAGAGAGAGAGAACGAAAGAAAGAGAGAGAGCGAAGATTTGATGTTTCACCACCAATTCTTCTTCTTCTTCTTCTCCTTGACTTCTTCTCGAACGATCCGTTTCGTGTCGTGCGCGCGTTTCTGCGATAGCCGTTCACGTCGGAAAATCGAGCCGGCGCGCTCTTCGGTTGGTTTCCGTCGAGCGCGTTTTAGCGGCTTTGGCTTTTCTTTCCTCTTTGTTGATGATGCGCGTTTGCCGAGACGACGATGCGAATACTCTCTTCACTCGTCGTTTTTACCCGACAAAACCTACCACGTGCGCGTCGTCTCGAAACCGTTTGTCTATGTCGTGAAACCCAAACTTTCCCAAGATATCGCTGATTTCCTCCACCGAGAGCTGTTCCACGTTTCGTTTCAAATCGTTCACTTTCGCGCCGTCTTCGTCCAAAAACTCGAGATAAATCGGGCTTCCGTTCTGCCATTCCACGGAAACTTTCTCGCCGAATCGAACGCGCTTCTCCACGTCCTGTTTCAGAAGCTTTTTCAACTCCGGATGTGCGTTTAAGCGTCACCCTGGGCAGGAGATGAATTTCGCAGAATGCACGCGAGAGAGTTCGTCTTCCGAGGGATGGAATCGATGAGACGAGGCCGAGGACGAGGAAAACGCCAAACACATCGTCGGCGTTGTTGAAAAGAGGAGCAACGACGACGACAAAAGAAGAAGAAAATGGAAATTATTATGGAAAAAAAACAGACGACGACGACGACGATTTTGCCCCCGAGGAGATAAAGGCGTCGTCGTTTTCGCCATCTCGCGTTTTGCGCGTCGTCGTCTGTTCGTTGTGATGTGGTTCTTCGTTCGTTGGAAAATTTATTTTATTTTGTGCGTTTTTGCATCTCTGAGAGAGAGAGAGAAAAAAAATGGTCAACGAGCCT
>Ga0181555_1001639_pt1 | contig 19603 bp, 17 predicted proteins | sample 011ome_15_FD_145601 | JGI IMG/M metagenome (GOLD analysis project Ga0181555, IMG submission 145601) | Coastal salt marsh microbial communities from the Groves Creek Marsh, Skidaway Island, Georgia - 011504AT metaG (spades assembly) | ecosystem: Environmental > Aquatic > Marine > Intertidal zone...
ATTTCTTCCATACGACACGATTAACATAATCCGTATAGCTATGAATTATCCTAACCATCTTGTCTGAAACATTAGGGATGGAATAATCATATACCTGCCTAATAAGCCTCTCAGAATCTCTTGGTTGGGACTCTAAAATAGCCAATCCTTGCATAATTCGCTCGCTCCCAAGGCCAGCCATAATAACTGCAGCTTCCTCCATCCCCTCTGGCCTTTCGTGTGCTTCGCGTAAATTCAACGCTGGAAAATTCATAATAGATGACTCTTCATTGATAGTGCCACTATCTGAAAGTACCACCTTTGCAGAGATTTGTAATTTATTGTAATCTTTAAAACCAAGTGGCTTTAATAACTGAATTAAACTGTGGAACTTAATACCCATAGCATCAATACGTTTTTGCGTGCGTGGATGAGTTGATACAATAACTGGGATATTATAAGTTTTTGCAATAAGATTTAACGAGTCAGTTAATTTTAAAAAATTAACATCTGAGTCTATATTCTCTTCACGATGTACACTTACTACGAAAAACTCATGCTTTTTAAGATTTAAACGCTCTAATACATCTGAGTTATCAATTCCTTTGCGGTAAGTATTTAAAACTTCAAACATTGGACTGCCGGTTTTAATGACCATATCTGCTGGCAAACCTTCGCTCAAAAGATAATCTCTAGCAATGCTACTATAAGTTAAATTAATATCAGCCATATGATCCACTAAGCGGCGATTGATTTCTTCTGGGACACGTTGATCAAAACAACGATTACCGGCCTCCATATGAAATGTTGGTATTTTTCTGCGCTTGGCAGGTAATAAGGCCATACAGCTATTTGTATCACCCAAAACAAGCATAGCTTCAGGCTGAATCTCTTCTAATACTTGATCAACTTTAATGATTACATTACCAATGGTTTCAGCACCGGTTGTGCCAGCAGCACCTAAAAAATAATCCGGCTTTCTAATTCCTAGATCATCGAAGAAAATTTCGTTTAATTCATAATCATAGTTTTGCCCTGTATGAATCAAAACATGCTCACAATGTTCATCAAGTTTCTTAATGACGCATGCAAGACGTATGATTTCTGGACGTGTTCCAACTACTGTTGCAATTTTTAATTTTTTCATATCTTATCTACCCTTACACTTTGTGAGTTTTGGTATCAGGATTATTAGGATCAAAGATTTCATTAGCCCAAAGCATGACTATTATCTCCTCTGTACCAATATTAGTAATATCATGTGCCCACCCTGGTACAGTTTCAACAATTTTCAATTCTTTACTTGTTGTGATAATCTCATGCATTTCATCTGTGGCCACATTTCTAAAGCCAAATTTTGCCCTGCCTTGAACAACTAAAAATTTTTCAGTTTTAGAATGGTGGTAATGGCTGCCTCTAGTCACACCTGGTTTTGCAGTAAAGAATGAAAACTGACCACTGTCTTTTGTTTTTAGCACTTCTGCAAACATTCCGCGCTCATCGCCATACGAAGGTATCGAATATGAAAATTGCTCAGGAGAAAAGTAACTAAGATATGTTGAATACAGTTTACGAACAATGCCGCTGCCAACCCTTTCGGTAATAAGTGAATCTCGACTTTCTCTAAAAATCTTAATCTGTTCAGCCAAATCACCTAATTTAATCTTATACTCTGGCTGCACTGACAACTCTTTTTTGTCGCCCTTCGCTCCTTGTATTATCTTAACAAACTCTTCAACCACATCATCAATATAAACTAGACTCAATTCAAAATCTGGATTATTCACTTGGATAGGTAAATCATGACTTATATTGTGACAAAATGTAGCAACAACAGAGTTATAATTAGGCTTACACCACTTACCAAACACACCAGGCAGGCGATACACATACACAGGACAACCTGTATCAACTTCGAGCATTTTCACAGAAGCCTCGGCATTTAACTTACTTTTACCGTATGCATTATCGAACTCAGCTTGAGTAGATGATGCCAGGATAACGGGGGTATTTTCACCTAAAGAACGCAAAGCGTCGCAAATAGACATGGTTAATCCAACGTTAACAACATCAAAGTCTTTCTCATCCTTGGGCCTATTCTCTCCCGCCAAATGAACAATAAAATCAGTATCTTTAATTAACTCTTCTAAATTTTGAGTTGAGCTCTCACGAGTATAGGTCAAAACTTTAATATCCAATTCATTCAAACGAATAATTAAATTTTTACCAATAAAGCCATTGGAGCCTGTTACCAATACTCTCATATTATTCTTCAGGATCAATAATCTCACCTCTAGAAGCGGCTTGGATAAATTTTAGCTTGCTTAGCAAAATTTTCATACCTTCAATATCTAGTCGCTCTGTGTTATCTGAATTATACTCATCTGAATTAGTGATACCCTCCTCTCCAAGGTCTACATATTTAGCATAATTCAGGTCCCTTAAATCCGGAGGAATTCTGTAGTAGTCACCCATGTCCATAGCGCATGCCATTTCTTCTCTAGATAGTAAAGATTCATATTTTTTTTCACCATGCCTTGTGCCAATAACCCGAGTCGGATAATCCGGCTTACCCATTAATTCGCATAATGCCTGTGTCATAACCCCAACTGTTGCCGCTGGTGCTTTTTGCACAAAAATATCGCCAGGATTTCCATTGCTAAAAGCAAACAGAACTAGATCGACCGCATCATCTAAAGTCATCATAAAGCGTGTCATGTCTGGGTCAGTGAGTGTTAATTCTTTATTCTCATGAATAAGCTCCACAAACAAAGGAATGACGGAGCCTCTGGATGCCATCACATTTCCATATCGAGTGCCGCAAATCACTGTTGACCCGCTCTGTCTTGACTTAGCAACAATAACTTTTTCCATCATAGCTTTGGAGATACCCATAGCATTAATTGGATACACTGCTTTGTCGGTACTCAAACAAATAACCCTTTTAACATTTGCATTGATTGCAGCAGTCAGCACATTTTCTGTACCCATTACATTTGTTTTTACAGCCTCAATAGGATGAAATTCACATGATGGCACCTGCTTAAGAGCTGCAGAATGGAAAATATAGTCCACACCCCTAATGGCATTCATAATGGAGTCATAATCTCTAACATCGCCTATATAGAATTTAAGGCGCTCATCAGCATATTTACGTCTCATGTCATCTTGCTTCTTCTCATCTCGACTAAAAATTCGTATCTCTTTTATATCTAGATTTAGAAATCTACGTAGTACGGCATTTCCAAACGAGCCCGTTCCACCAGTTATTAATAAAGTTTTATTTTCAAACATTAACTCTTCCTATTTTTAAGATTACAACTCAAATGTAACAATTAGACTTTTAACTATAAATCAATATTCTCAACAATTAAGCAACTTTCTTTTGAATGGCCACGATCAAAATGCTGCTGAAATACTTTTGGTGCTATACCTCTTCCAGTCCATTCACAAGTATTACCATCTAAATCTATCAATCGGTATTTTGGCGGTAATTTTTTCTTTATTTTTACCGATTTTCGGATCTTATTTAACGGATCTCCAGTCAAGTCATCGACGGTAAGTCCCTGCTTAATAAGTAAAGCTTTAATCTCTTCTATGCTTTGTAATTTTTTCTTATGTCTCTCCTGTAGCTCATTTTCTTTACTTATTCTTTGCTTAATAATAATATCCAAATTAGATGAAAACTTTTGTAATTCATCTATATAAAAATCCTTAACAAGGGCTTTTAAGCTATTCCTATTATTTACTAATTTTAAAAAATTATCCATATTACTTTCCTCTAACTTATATTAAATATATTTTTATTCACTCTTGATAATTTTATTATAAAAGGCTGTATAACCTTTAGCAAGTTTTTTCATATCAAGCTTACTAGCTATATATTTTATTGTAGCTAAAGATTTTTTAGTATATTCTTCATTACTCATAAAATATAATTTATTTATTGCCTCTATATATGCCTTTTTATCATCAAGTGGAAAATCCCATCCAGCGCCTATCTTTTCTAAGTTTCTCCATGGAGTCTGATCACTTATAATTGGCACAAGTCCGGCTTGCATAGCTTCAACTATTACATGTCCAAAGTTTTCTGATAATGTAGGAAAGAAAAATGCATGATACTCCCTCATTTTATCTACTATTTGATTTTGTGACAAACTACCTTTATAAGACACTATTATATTATCAGGCAATTTATCAATTATATTTTGACACTCGTTCCAGTAGTCCATATCCTCCTTTGGTCCATATATGTCAAATGATATATCATATTTAATAGAAGATAATAATTCAAGTGCATAATGAAGATTTTTCTTTCGAGAAACTCTTGATACAAATATAAGCTTCAATTCATTCTCTTTTTTAGTTAAAGGGTTAAACTTATGTAGCTTTACTGCATTTTGTAGTTCAGTTACATTATCTATTTGAAACATATCTTTAATTCTCTTTGTTTCAATAGTATCTGTTGAATGAAAATGAATATTTTTATAAAGTCCAAAAAGTTTATAAACAAATAAATACAGTAACTTTTTTGTCTTCTTTATATTTAAAGCATTTTGCTGAAGCTCTCCACGAGGCGCAACTATAATCTTCTTTTTAAAATTAAATTTATTTAAAAACATTACTGTTTGAGTAGTTTTAGAAAAAAAACTATTTAAATATATCAAATCTGGATTAAAATTTTCTATCACTGTTGATATATTCTCTTTATTCTTTTTGGATAAATATATTACATTGAATTCTTCATATTTAGTTTTCTTATCGCTTAGTATATCTTTGTATGGTTCAATTTCTCCAGAATCTCTATCTCTAGTACAGATTAATATATCAAAACTATTATTTAGCAAACTTACTAAATTTGATATAGAAGTGATAGGTCCACCACCTTTAAACCCTGGGAGAAAACTATCTGTAAATATTAGTATTTTTTTCATGCTCTTGCTCTTTTAAAAGTAGAAATTTCATTATAAAATATAAAAATAACTATTAAAATAAGAAGGCTATAAGGATTATTGACATTTGACATTATATTTTCAAATATTGCTTTAAAAAAGAATGTAAGTGCTAGTATTTTTAAATAATTATCTTTTTTCACAACGTAAAAATACATAAATGGTATCAAGTACATAATTCCTAATAATCCATAATTATATAGTAAATGAAAATAACTATTGTCTGAGATCACCCCTAATTCATTCATATCATAATGAAATGCATTAGGTCCAAATGGTGAAAATGAGTTACCAATAATAATATCAAACATAGTGCCATGTTCTCTACTATCTGACTCAATAAATCTATTAATAAAATATTCTACAATTAATAACTGATCCTTATACATATATATTACAAGTATACATAAAATAGTAAGTATACTTATGTATTTAATATTTATATTTCTTATATACAAATATAATAATGGCAAACTTGAAATAATAGTTGCTCTACTTATTGTAATAAGCATTAAGTATAAAATGATAAGTAATATTAATAAGTTGATATACTTATTAATATTACCTTTAGTTAGAAGAACAATAGTTAAAGAAAATGTCAAAAACTCTCCAAGAATATTAGCATTATTATTCAATCCAAAAAATTGATGCTTAGTTGAATATAAAACTGAATCAAATGATAAAAATAAATTATAAAAAATAAATGGAATAATAATTATAAGTATATATTTTAATATATTCAAAATACATATTTTATTTTTTATTGAATATATAGCTGTAAGATTCAAAAATACGAAGATTGTCCCAATGGTATATAGTACACCATGCGTAAAGTTTAGAGGTAAATATAGTACCATTATAAATATAAAAAATAAATATAATAGTAAAGGCCTATTAACAGTTAATATATTAACTCTAAATAACAATAGAATCCAGATAGGAATAATTACTAGCATAAGTCTTGATAATATATAAGTAGATGGAATATTAAAATAATATGTTAATGCTCTATCAAAAAATGGCATTGTAACTAATAAAGCGATTAATATTTCAGTTGTTTTTTTATACTTATGCATTTTTGGAACATCTCAATTGATATTTTTTCAACCAAATCAATATTAGAATATTGATAACCAAATAAGCTATAAATGTAGAGAGTGCTGCAGCTATAATTCCGTACTTAATTATATAAAAGTTCAAAAGAAAGTTTATAATAGAAGCTATAATAAATATTTTAGCATGTACTGATAAATGCTTTAACAAAATAAAATACATACTCATTGCAGTTTGAAATACAGTTAAAAATATACCAGCAGCCAATATTAAAAAAGTTAAATAATAGTTATCATTATAAATAATATTTTTTTCTATAAGCAAGGTGAACACCCCCTTTGGTATTATTAAAATAGCTATAAATATAAAAATACTAAAGTATAAAAGCTTAGTTAAGTAACTTTTTAATAACTTCAATCCTTCAGCAGCATTTTCTTCATATTTTTTTAGAACAATTGGATTTACATAAGTACTGAAGAGCATTCCTAATATTTGACCAAATGCTGCAAACTGCGCTAGAATAGCATATATTGCAACCTCTTGTGTTCCTACAAAATAATCAATGAAGTATCTATCACTAAATGAAATACTCCACATGAAAATAGCGGAAAAAACTATAGGGTATGCATATAACAAATATTTCTTTTGATTTTCAAAATTAAATTCAATTTTGAACGGATATTGTTTTAAAAAAAATGATATTAATATAAATGAAAAAACATACCCTGTCACTATACCCACAAGAAAAGATTCTAAAGTATTATATAAATAATAGCCCGCAATAGGAAATGTAAACTTTGACAATGACTCTAACAATGTAAGAATTAAATATCTTTTTCTATCAATATTTAATAGAAATATTTGTTGATTTAATGCATAATTATTTGATAAAGCAAAATAAACATACATTAGAATATATATAATTGCCTCAAATCTATCTCCAAAAAAAAGATATAGAAAATATACGAATAGTATACCGATAATATTAACACCAATTAAATATGTTCTAAACTCATTTATAAATTTTAGCTTATTTGATGAATTATAAAATCTCATAAATGCTTGAGAGGGTACAGATAAGAATATTTGAGATAAGGCGACGATAAAAGTTGATATTATTACAAAATTACCAAAATCATTTTTATCAACACTATACGATACGTATCTAATATATATTATCTGCAATAAAATAGGTATAGCGACTGTAAAAATAGTTATATTAAAAGCTCTATTTATCATATATGATAGTCATACCTGTTATTAATAAATTTTCAAGTTCAAACTGCTCTTTTAATTCATTAAATTCATTAGGAAACTGATTCATATATAGAATAGCCCTTGGTTCAAGTATTACTGATGAATACCTCTTAGTAAGGCCTATATTTTCTATGCTTTCTATATACTCTTTTGGCTTTAAGTATGAAAAAAGATTATTTTTTATCCAAGTTCTGCCATCGTCTTCTTTATGGCTAAAATCACCAAAACTATCTAGATAAATATCATAATCTTCTTTTGAAAGTTTAATATGGTTATAGCCATCATATAAATTGCTTGTTCCTGAAATATGATCACCACCCCAAGAATGCCAAAGAGGTCCGAAAGTGGCATATAGCAACCCTCCCTTGGTAAGCACCCTATTTAGCTCCATCATTGCTTCATCAAACTTATTAATATGCTCAAAAACAGCATCTGAACCTATAATATCAATACTGTTATCATTAATCATATTCATATTTAATATATCAGTTTGAATAAATTCAAGCTCAGTATCATACTTATCTGAATAGTAATCAGTTCTCATATCCCAAGCTCTTTTGTAATTGAAATAATCTATTGCTATTATTTTTTTAGGATTGTACTTTAGCCAACTCTCTAAATCTCGACCGGTGCCAATACCAATCAGTAAGATGACAGAATTTTGTAAATCTTTATATTTATTAACTCTAGCCCTATGCGCTTCATAGTCATTTCCTCTTTGATCAGAAAAAACCATATCACAATTTAGTTTTTCTTTCAAATGAAGGCTTTTTTCCAGACCTAAACCTTTTATTTTTGCTAAAGTTGGGTATAAAAATTTTCTTATAGGCTCTTTTAATTTATTCAGAATACTGCTGTCCTGAATATGAAAATCTTCAGGTGTTTTATCCTCTATATTTAAATTCATCATTTCTCCATTGCCTTTTTTAGATCTTTAGTAAGTCTATTTCCATAGTCTTCCCATGTCAATCCATATTTTACTGACTGTAATGCATTATTACTCATAGTAATTAATTTTTGTTTATTTTCATATAAATATGATAATTTTTCTTTAATACTTTCTACGTCTCTTATGGGTATAACATACCCGTTATAATCTTCCTTCACAATATCTTTGGCACCAGTATTTTCTGACACTATAACTGGCAAGCCACAGGCTAGTGCTTGAGGGACAACCATACCAAATCCATCGCTTAATGATGGCAAGCAAAATACTGAAGCTTGTGAATAGTACTTGTATAGCTCAGCTTGAGGGAAGGAACCCTTAAAATAAACATTTTTAAAATTAATATCCATCTTTTTAAATACAGTATCTATATCTTTATTTGGGTATCCTCCACCGATAACCCATAGTTCTGAATTTTCTAAATTTAATATATTGAAAGCTTTAAGTAAATAATGAATTCCCTTATTTATATTGACACTTCCTACAAATATTATTCTAAATACCTTATCACTTTTATCTATTTTTCTAAAACTTTCTAAATCTACACCATAGTTATTGACAATAATTTTGTTTTCTAAAAAGCCATTTTGTAAAAAAGTCTCTTTAGCAAAGTTACTACCAAGTAAAATATAATCTGCTGAATTAAATTCTTTTAATTCTTTTTCTATTATCCATTTATTATGATTTATTGATGGTTCTAAATCAAATATCCTTCTCTCTTCTTCTATTATCTTGAACTGATATGGCAAATAAACACTTCCATGGTCAGATATAGAAATAATATTATTATTATTACAAAACTCAATCCCCTCTAATCCAAATGATGATAAAAATATAGCTATATCGATATCATTTGGTATATGTCTTACTACATCTTTAGAAAATTTATTATGTAAATATTTTATAATATTTGAATTTATATTTGGATTTATCTTATTACAAAGCTTTATTCTAATAAAATTAACCACCCCTGTAAATAATAAAGAAAAAACAAATTTATCACTAATTTCAAAATCTCTTGATCGATACTTTGGATAGTTTGTAATCATCCTCACTAGTAAGTTATTATTTTCTAATTCCCTTGCTTGGTCATATATATGAAATCGATTAAAAGCTATTGTAATTACTTTCATTTCAAATCTATTGTTTTATAATATAAATTTAAAAATGATTTAAATTCACCGTATGTCATAGCTATTTGCTCTATTCCATAAGTGTAAGCCATTACAAATGTTTCTATAATTTTATTTTTTTTAGAATGCTTTGCTAATTTATAACCTTGCATAATTAATGGAAATATAAACATTATTATAAGCAATCTTTTTGTTAACTTTAAACTTGCCCTTATAAATATTTTTTTAAAACTCCATTTGTCTATAAATCTTCGTACTTGAGGTGTCCCCTCTCCCCTGCCTTTTCTGATATGCCAAAATTCTTTAAAAGTAGATGGTGAAATATGCTCAATTACAATAGTTTCATCATAAATTCCTTTACAATTATACTTTCTAAGTTCATCTATTAATCTTACATCCTCTCCTGCTACAATAGGAACTAGATTATTTGATGGGAAAAGTGACGTTTTCATCAATAGATCTTTTTTTACAGAAAAACCTTCTGTCCAAAAAAAGATCAATTCTTCTTTTTGTTTTTGATAAAAACCTTGATAGATATCATTTAAAAAATCTAATTCTATATATCGTGCAAAATTGCTATCCAAATTTTTAACTTTTGAGTAAACAGAAACGGCGTCATATCCATTTTTATAATGTACATTTATTTTATTTAAAAAATCTACAGGTAAATGAACATCTGCATTTAATATAATTACAACATCACATACGGAAGCCTTTATACCAATATTTCTTGCCTCACTTCGTCCACTTCTTTTTTCTGGAATAATTAACTTAACCTTGTCTCCAGTATATTTTTTAATTATATTTGGAGTGTTGTCATTTGAATCATCTACAATTATTACATCATAATTATCATAATCCAAATTCATAAGATGAATTAGCGTTTTATCAATATCTTGTTCTTCATTATATGACGGTATTACAATAGAATATTTTAAGTTATTTTTTATTTTACTTCCAATCATTTTCTCTACAATTTTTAATATAGTCTTTTACATTCTTGGTTGGAGTCCATCCCAAAGCTTCTGTTTTAGCAGTTACTACATCAGCTACCATCCTATTGCCTGCTCGCTCTGGCAACATTTGTATTTCACCATCATACATTTGTGCGATCTCTTTAATAGTGTACGATTCACAACTACCTATACCAAATTCATCGCCGAAGCCATTTTCACCCACGAGTATTAGTCCATTGATAATATCTTCTATATGAGTAAAGTTTCTTTTTTGCGTGCCAGGACTTACAATCGTAAGCGGCTCATTGTTTTTCATCTTTTCTTTAAATAAAGCTATTAGTGTTGCATATTTTCCTGTCTGTATCTCTCTTGACCCATATACATTATAAAAGTATGTAATGACATATGGTACATTGAACCATGATCCGTAGTTTTGCACTAATTCAGTGTTACTAGCCTTTGTCCAGGCATAAGGTGATGCACTCCTACCAAGCCCTCCATCCCCAAACTTTGTACTACTTCCTGCGTATAGTATCTTACATCCTGCCTTTCGAACAAATTCTAATACTGCAAATATACCGTCTTTATTGTATTTCCAAACCTTTTTAATATCATCGAAGCTTTGTTCAACTCTACTATACTCTCCAAGATGATATACCATGCCCGGATAAAAAGTAACAAGCTCAGCTATATTTACCGTAGAACCCCTTATGTACGTTACATTTTTAACATGATTATTCTCACTGCCTGTAAAATAATTATCTAATGAGTAGACATCATTATTTTCATCTTGTGCTAATCTTTCACAAAGGTGAGAGCCTACAAAACCTGCGCCACCTGTTACTAATATTTTTTTTATCATAAGTCAATTTATCCCTTTATCACTTGCCAACCACTACATTATTTAATGCCTCTAAAATTGCTTTTTCTATATTTTCATAAGAGTATTCTTTAATTATATTATAAGAATTTTCTCCCATTTCATCTAAATTATTAGCTTTTAATAATTTATTTAGCTTTATAGATAAATCATCAATATCCTTTTCTTTAAAAGTGAAACCATTGTCAACAATAAGATCATCACTACAGCCAACAGTATCGGAAACAATAATAGGAAGACTGTAGTTCATAGCTTCATTTACAACTAAACCCCAAGTTTCGCCTAAGCCTGATGGTAAAACAAATATATCAGAAAGAACATAAAATTCGACTAACTCAGACTGATTTTTAAATCCAACTAAGATTACATTACTTATATTGTTTCTTTGAATATAATCTTTCATTTTTTCTTTATTATTTCCATCCCCTACAAAAACTAAACAATTATTTTCATCATTCAATTCATGAAAGGCTTTTAATAAATCAATTGGATTTTTTTTATCAATCAATTTACCTACAAACAATACAATTTTATTATATTTATTAAGATTATATTTTTTCCTAAAATCTATTTTATTTACTTTATTATTTAAATAATTATTTCTAAAGGAATCATTATCAATCGCATATGGGGCAAAATATATTTTTTTTTCTTGCACCTTGTAACTTTTAAAAAAATTTTTATTTTGAGTTCCTATTGATAAAAATCCCGATATTTTATTGAACAATGGTTTTAGTAACATTCTTTTAATTAAAACCTTAATTTTAGACTTTAATAATTCTTGCTTATGAGGTGTTTCTGCTCTTAAAAGAATAGGAACTTTTAGTATAATAGAAGAAATAAAAACAATCCAATGTGATACATAATTCCAACCATGTACAATCACAAGGTCATAATTATTATTATTTATTTCTTTATAAGAATTAATATTTACTAGCCCGAAAGGCATATTATAAATGGATGGACTAATAGAGTTATTTTTAATAAATTTATACTTATACCCCCCTAATAAATCAGTATCCCATTTTATCTCTTTCCCAAATTCTTTATCTTTAAAAGACTTGTTAATAGTCTCATCTGAAAAATAATACACTCTCAAATCGATAAATTCATTTTTTGCTAATTTTCTGAATAATGGTGAAATATATTGTATTGGATGTGAAATAAAAAATGCTATTTTTTTCTTCTTCATATTTTTATACTCCTATTTAAGTTTATTTTTTTAAAATAGACCTCAGTCTGCTTTGAAATTTATCAAATGTAAAATTATTTAACAAATACTGGTAACCGTTATCTCCTAATTCTTGCACTTTTTGTGGATTTTCACTCAATCTTATTATATTTTCAACTAAACAATGCAAATCATCGTAATCACATAGAAAACCTGTCTTTTTATTTATAACAACATCAGTTTGTCCACCTTCATTACAGGCAATACATGGTCTCTTGTATTTCATCGCTTCTAAATAAACAATACCGAAACCTTCACCTTTACTTGGCAAGCAAAACATATCGCAATATTTGTAATACGACTCAGTGCCTTTAACAAAACCTTTAAAATCAATGTAATTTTCTACCCCCATTTCCTGAGACAACTGCATTAATCTTTCTTTATCATTACCACTGCCAACGATTGTAAATTTAATATTTGGAATCCTATTTAGTAGTAAAGGAATTGTCTTTATCATACTATCTATACCTTTATAAGAATCCGCCTCATGGAGCCTTGATAACGACAAGATATTAAAATTTTTATTATCATAAGGGTTCTTTATATTACTAGATAAATCCAAATTAACGCTTGGAGGTAAATAATGAATGTTGTTTTTCTTTAACGCATTAAACTCTATAAATACATCGGTTGTGTAGGAACTTATTGACAAAAAGCTAATTTTTTTAAAGAAAAATCTATATAATGCTGAAAAATTTTTCCATACTTCAACACCGTAAATTGCTATATATATATTCAATTTTGGGTTTAATATTTTTGAAACTATAACAATTGGCATTAAATTAATATGTGAAACTACTAATTCTTCAATTTTATAAATATTTTTTAATAAATATACAGAGGATTTTAACTTATTTTTATTAAAATTTTTAAACTCTATATTATTAAACTCCTCTATATTAACCTTATCATATACACTTAGAGATGTGGTTTTAATATTTAAGAAATCCAGTGCCTTTAGTAAATTTTGATTATATTTCTCTATCCCGCCAATACTTGAATAAGTGGACAAATTGAAAAAACATACCTTATTCATAGTGAGTTACTTCTTAATGATAGAAAGAAAATTCTTGCTTAGTATTATATTTTTTTCTACCCATCCTGTTTCAATAATCAAAGCAATTTTATAAACCGGTTTAATTAAAAAATTCCATAAAAATAGACGAATGCTTGATTTCATCCCATGGGCAATAGGACTATCTTCATAAGACCTAACAGATGAAAACTCACTTGATAAAAATATTTGTGATATTGAAGTATGTGTAAATGCCAGCTCATGTGTAAAATCACCATACCTTATAGCACCTCCAAATGGACTTGCACCGTTTGGCTGGTGAGTAATCACAGAGCCATCAACCGATAGCACTCTATAGAACTCGTCCACCAAATCACTTAATTCTACTTTATTGAAATGCTCAATGACATCTATAGCAATTAATAACTTTATAGAATTTGACTGTGTATTTTTTAAATATTCAACCAAATCTGCATACTTTATATTTTTCACATTTAACTTTTGCGCTTCTGCCACTTGGGAAGCGCTACCATCCACTCCTACATAATTTTTATAACCATGTTTTTGAATAAAATAACCAAATGCACCATGTCCGCAACCAACCTCCAGAATGCTAATATTTTTCTCTTTAGGGAAGTGCTCATCAATAATATATTGAAAAAAAGGCTTTCTTTGATTAAATCCTTGCACTGTGGTTGGTGCCAAGTCATAACCACTAGCATTTGCATAATATTTATATATTTTTTTTCTATAATTTTTCATCAAATTTATCCAATATTATTAACGCCCAAATTTTTGACCAGTGTAATTGACCATTCATAAACTTTTTTTTAAAATTATTATCTATTGAAAATAGGTGTATATTATTTTTAAACCAGCGCTCAAATGGCAAAACAAATCCCATTTTTGGACGGTTTGTAATTAAATCCGGTAGAAGGTGTTTTACTGCATCTACAAGGATTATCTTGTTATTTATGCCAAACTTTTGTTGTGGCTCTATTCTCAATACGTAGTCTACTAAATCTTTATCTAAAAATGGCACCCTTATCTCCAAAGAGTTTGCCATTCCAAACACGTCAGCATCCCTCAAAAGTTGATTTTTCATATATAAATTTAGTTCAAAATAAGAAATTTTATCTTCAATATTTTTAATCTTTTCACTATTATAAGTTTGCCAAATATTTGTAATGACTTGATAAACTTTAGATTCTTTAATATTTAAAATACTAGAAATTTGAGAAGGGGAAAATACACCTCTTGTTGGTAGATAAAATGACAACTCATTCTCAATCTTTAATAATTCTAATTTCTTATATTTATGAGAATTTGTTAAAATATTAATAATTGAATACGGTATTTTTTTTAAAAAATCAAGTCTTTTAGCATATTTAAAAGAAGGGTATCCATAAAAAATTTCATCCGCCCCAATTCCGGATAATACTGCCTTTAATCCGTTGTTTTTTGCTGCTTTAGAGATTAAATATGTATTAATACCATCAATTGTAGGTTGATCTATTGAGGTAAAAAAATCATCAATTGCATCCAAAAAAATCTGTTCATTTATTAAACATTTTGAGTGCTTTGTATTGTATTTTTTAATTATTAAATTTTGATAAGGCTCTTCACTAAAACCCTTGTCATCAAATACTAAAGATAACGTATGCAGATCTTTTTTATATTTTGACGCAATAGATGTAATAATTGATGAATCAAGCCCGCCTGACAAAAATACACCGATTGGAGCATCGCTAATCAAGTGTCTTTGTATACTTTTATTAAGTAATTTAGAAACATCTTGAACGCTCTCTTTATACGGCTTACTTATTTTTCTTTCAAAAAGATAATCATCGTATTTAACAACTCTCAACTCTCCATTTTTATAATATCCATAATGCCCAGCAGGAAACACAGAAACATCCTTATACATTGTAATTGGTTCCGGAATATATCCAAGAAGCAAAAATAAAATTTTTGCATCAAAATTAGCACCAGAAGAATATTTTTTTAGCGGTTTTAATTCTGAAGAAAATACAAACCTTTTGTCTTTATCGTAATAATAGAGTGGTTTAATGCCACTTCTATCTCTAGCTAAAAAAAACTCTTTAGTTGATTTGTTATAAATGCAAAATGCAAACATTCCATTAAGTTTATTTAATATAGCTTCTTTATATTCAATAAATCCATTGAGTATTACCTCTGTGTCTGTGAACGAATTAAATTTATATTTTTTTGATATTAAATCTTGCTTTATTTCTTTAAAATTATAAATTTCACCATTGTAAACAATGACATAATTACCGCATTCGGAAACCATAGGTTGGTGCCCTTTTTCTGATAAATCTACAATAGAAAGCCTTGTTTGCCCTAGCGCAATATTATCATCAAAATAAACCCCAGAATCATCTGGACCACGATGATTGAGTTGCGATAAACTCTCAAAAAAATCAGTTTTGTTCGTTGGTTGGCTTAAGATTTGTCCTAAAATTCCACACATAGAAATCTAAATAACCTTGGGTAGTTCACTATTTATCATAGCATTTATAACACCTTTAAATGTTTTCGTATTCTTCCACTTAACCTTCTCTTTAAGCTTATTATTATTGCCACAAAGAGGCATTTTTTCACTCTCCCTAAAAAACTTTGGATCTGTTTTAATATAGTCCAAATAATTCAAACCTAGGCAGTCAAATGTAATTTTTACAAACTCTCTTACACTATGTAATTCTCCTGTAGAAATAATAAAATCATCCGATGTATTTTGTTGCATAATTTGCCACATAGCTTGCACATAATCGGGCGCATAACCCCAATCTCTTAGCGCGTCAAGATTACCAAGACATAAATCTTGCTGTAGTCCTTTTTTTATCCTTATTGCTGAGTTTATAATTTTCTTAGTAACAAATTGACCACCTCTTCTGGGGCTTTCATGGTTATACATAATGCCAGTGCAGGCAAATAACTGCTCTTTTTCTCGGTAATTTTTTAATAAATAATGACTAGAAACTTTTGAAATTCCGTAAATTGTCTTTGGATTAAATGATGTTTCTTCTGTTTGTGGTGTAGTGTCTGGATCGCCAAACATTTCACTACTACCTGCAAGAAAAAATTTACAATTTTTATTGATTTTTGTAATAGCATCAAGTAAATAATGGGTTGAATTAAAATTACTATCCATAATAGATTGCATGTTTTCTAATGAATAATCAACAAAACTAACACCTGAAAGGTGATAGCATTCATCAAATTTAATATTTGAAAATATATCATAAATGGTGGAATGATTATTTGTATCACCCTTATATAAGACCAAATTATTTTTTATATTTTTTATATTTTTCAACCCATCTTTACTTGTGTAGGTTTTTTTTCTAATTAGTCCGTGAACCTCGTAACCTTTTTCTAATAATAATTCTGCAAGATATGATCCATCTTGCCCCGTTATTCCAGTTATAAATGCTTTTTTCATAGTCAAAGAGTTGTCTTATGCTACTAAAATTAGTATTTTACTCCTGTCCACCAAACCCTTCATTTTCAAGATCATATTTAACCATTCCAGAAACTAACTCTTGAAAAGATATTTTTCGCTTCCAATTGAGTTCTTTTTCGGCTTTTGAAGGATCACCCAATAATAATTCAACTTCTGCTGGACGAAAATATTTTTCATCAATTTCTACTAAAGTTTTTCCTGTTTGGGTGTCTATACCTTTTTCATCAATACCCATTCCCTGCCACTCAATATTAATACCCACTTCTTTAAAAGCCACTTCTACAAATTCTCTAACAGTGTGAGTTTCACCAGTGGCAATCACAAGATCTTGAGGCTTATCTTGTTGTAACATCAGCCATTGAGCATAGACAAAATCTTTAGCATGACCCCAATCGCGTTTAGCATTCATATTTCCTAATTTTAAAACGTGCTGCCTACCTTGATAGATTCTAGCGACGGTTTGGGTGATTTTTTTGGTTACAAAATTTTCGCCACGGCGTGGACTTTCATGGTTGAATAAAATACCATTGCAGGCAAACATGTTATAAGATTCACGATAATTAACCGTTACCCAATAAGCGTAAAGCTTGGCAGCTCCATAAGGAGATTTTGGATAAAAAGGTGTGGTTTCACTTTGAGGTTCTGTGCCTGGAATGCCACCAAATAATTCTGAAGTAGATGCTTGGTAATATTTACAATTTAGGTCTAAATCACGAATCGCGTCTAACAATCTAATGGCGCCTGTGCCAACTACCTCAGCGGTATATTCCGGCACTTCAAAACTAATAGCAACATGGGATTGAGCACCAAGATTATATACTTCATCTGGCTGAATTTTAGTTAATAGACGATGAAGGTTAGATGAATCGGTCAAATCTCCATAATAAGTATATAAATTTGGATGTTTCGAAAAGTGCTCGATTCTTTGTGTGGTAAATACTGATGCTCTGCGAATAATTGCGTGTACTTCGTAGTTTTTTTCCAATAGTAACTCGGCTAAATATGATCCATCTTGGCCTGTTATACCTGTGATAAATGCTTTTTTCATTTTTTCACTCTCCTATAAATATTTTTGAATTATTTAATATCTTCTTCACCAAAATAAACATCAACTTGTACTTTAGTTATCCATTCTCTAAAGAATACTTGCCTGCTCTGCTACTAGAGTATAAGTTGATTATTGCTAATTTATTTGACTAATTCTTTTTAAATTATGTGTTTAGTTTATTTAACTCAATCTGAGTTAAATAAATCCCTTGTATAGACCTTAGTCTTAACATCGTTTAGCTCATCGACCATTCTATTAGCAACAATAACATCACTGATTTGTTTAAAGTTATCTAGGCTGTCGATCACTTTAGAGTAGAAGAACTCATTCTCACCCTGCTCTGACAGTACCGGCTCATAGATGACTACTTCAATACCTTTGGCTTTAATGCGCTTCATGATGCCTTGCATAGATGAAGATCTAAAGTTATCAGAGCCTGACTTCATGATAAGACGATATACACCGACAACTTTAGGACTCTTGCTAATAATAGAATCTGCAATAAAGTCTTTACGAATTGAGTTAGCATCAACAATGGCGCCAATTAAGGCATTGGGCACATCTCTATAGTTAGCTTTAAGTTGCTTGGTGTCCTTAGGTAGACAGTACCCGCCATAACCAAAAGATGGGTTGTTATAATGTGATCCAATTCTTGGATCAAGACCCACACCTTCAATGATTTGCTTAGAGTCTAGATCATGTTTTTCAGCGTAAGAGTCTAGCTCATTAAAGTAAGAGACCCTCATAGCAAGGTAGGTATTACTAAAAAGTTTGACTGCCTCTGCTTCAGTAGAACCCGTAAACAAAACATCGATATCTTCTTTAATAGCTCCTTCTACTAGAAGGCCTGCAAATTGCTTAGCTCTATCTGATTCCTCACCGACAATAATGCGTGATGGGTACAAGTTGTCATGAAGAGCTGAACCCTCTCTTAGAAACTCTGGTGAGAAGATGATATTATCGAAATTAAACTTCTCTTTGATGCTTTGAGTGTAGCCAACTGGTACAGTTGACTTGATAATCATCACTGCGCTAGGGTTAATGTTAATAACATCTTGAATGACCGCCTCAACAGATGAAGTATTAAAGTAGTTATTAGTTGTATCGTAATCCGTTGGTGTTGCAATGATGACAAAGTCAGCATTTTTATAGGCAAGTTCTTTATCCAGAGTAGCTGTGAAGTTAAGGTCTTTATTAGCTAGGAAATCTTCAATCTCAGCATCTACTATGGGAGAGATTTTGTTATTAAGCTGGTCTATCTTCTCAGGGATGATATCAAGCGCAACAACTTCATGATGTTGAGACAACAACATAGCATTAGACAGGCCTACGTAGCCGGTACCAGCTATAACTATTTTCATGTATCAATCCTCCCATAAATATCTTCAAACCTGACAATATCATCTTCGCCCAGATAGGCGCCACTTTGCACTTCAATAATTTCTAGTGGCTCATTGGTTGCATTCTCTAGGCCATGGGTAACGCCTAGTGGAATATAGGTAGATTCACCTTTTTCAAGGCTGAATGTCTGCTCGCCATTAGTGACGGTTGCCGTGCCACTCACCACCACCCAATGCTCTGCGCGTTTGTGATGCATTTGTAATGAGAGCTTAGCACCAGGCTTAACGTGTAATCTTTTTACTTGGAAGTACTCACCCGATTCACT